>Ga0179593_1380452_pt1 | contig 16707 bp, 18 predicted proteins | sample CZODoug2_1_08_16_FD_185931 | JGI IMG/M metagenome (GOLD analysis project Ga0179593, IMG submission 185931) | Vadose zone soil fungal communities from Angelo Coast Range Reserve, California, USA - CZODoug2_1_08_16fungal (PacBio error correction) | ecosystem: Environmental > Terrestrial > Soil >...
AAACTCGCGTTTTCTTGACACCTGCTATAGGGGACAGCAAACAGCCCTTTCCCCACCTTCGCTATTCGGAACGGGGAACGGGTCTTAAAGACTCCCGCACGGTGAAATAAGTCCAGGGAGAAGGGTTTAAAGACTTGGGGACCTTCGGAAGGAAGGTGGAGGCTGCGAGATTTGGAAAAGTGGGAGATCGGCTGAAGCGCCTGGGGCGGCAGCGGCACTGGCCTGCGGCTGCGCGTCCGGGAAGAAGCTTAGCTTAAAAAAGGCGACGGGAAATCCTCGGCTAGGCTAAAGTCAATGTGAGAAAAGGAAGTGCGTGAAGAAACACATCTGCCGCAAAAGCCAAGGATTCGTCGCGGGAACCCAGAGGGTAGTGTAAACAAAGATCAAAAACACTGAAGGATGCCGTGGTGCGACTGTCAATAAATCAAGTATGGGACCTGTCCATCTTGGACACAGAGGGGGCGGTCGAAGCGGCGACCCGTTACGCAACAGAAGAAACTGACAGAGCAACGCCGTGTTGTGAACGTAAGGTCTAAAGGAGTAGTTGCGCTAAATGGGTTGGGAAAAAGGTGAACTACGAAATATGGTCAAGAGCGGGACAGCCAGAAACGCCACCCTTTCGGCATAAGGTTGTCTTGCAAAAAAAAATATGTCTCTTTGAGATTTGGGAGAACAAGCGGATGAAGAAAGGGGGGGGGAGTGGGGCGCGCAGGCGCCGGCCCCGGTCATAACAATCGACTTCCTTAAGGAGGGGAGTGGAAAAGATCAAAGAACGCGCTAGTTTCTTACTGGGGGGGGGAAAAAAGGGAGGGAGTCAAATCTGTAAATTAAAGAACGCTTGATACGAGCAGTAAGAGAAAAGTCGACTAAAATCGAGAAAAGGGATTACAGGTTGAACTAGGGAAAAGACGTAGAAGAACTTCCCAACTGAAGGGCCGAATCCTCCTAGGGTGCAGGAACGAGTATAACCTGGTAAAAAAGATCCGCACATCAGTCAGGGGGGAAAGGATGGGAGAGAATCAAGCGAAACTTAAGAAAGGGGGTGGATTAACAATAAAAGAGGGCCTCAGTCTCGCAAGAAAGAAAACAAGACCTTTCTTCTGAAGTCAGGACATAGACACAAGAAGGCGGAAAAGAGATTGCTCTAAAGGGTCATTCCTTACCGTAGGCTAAAGAAAGAAAGGAGAGTTACAGAAAAAGGAAGGTTTTTAGGAGAAAGGGACCGGCGTCTCAGCTGACGGAAAACTCAGGAGCTCGATGAGGGAAAAGAAAGGGAGCTGGGCTCGCCTCAAAAAAAAAGGACGAAGCAAGGGGGAAAGGGAGGCCAGGAGAGATCTGAAAGGGTTAAGGGGAAGTGAAGGAGGAAAAGCGCGTCGCTGGGTTTGACGCGTTAACGAGAGCTTCATGGAAGAAAAAGACTGGGAAAGGAGCAAAGTTATTCTTTGAGGCCGATTGGAGGGGGGGGGGAAGAAGCGGGAGAAAATCCCTCATCTGAAGGTTGGGTAGGGAAGGAAATTGAGGAAGCTATGGAGGGAAGGCGGGTATCAGATGAGACGGGAGTTTGAAAAGCGAGAGTCCGGCATGGAAGGGAGAAGTCGGGTCAGGGAAAAGACCAAGTCCTCTGGAGGACGGTAATCGAGGGGAAAAGTATTCGCAAAAAACAGAGACTATGAAGAACGAAAGAAAGATCAGGGACATTGTAGGGAAGAGGAACCGGGGAACCGCCTACTCTTTAAGACGAGGCTTTTCAGAGAGAACAAAACACCGGGGGGGACAATAGATAGGGGGGGGGAAAGTTACCACCTCCGTTTTCCCTATAAGGAGGCAGGGGAAAGAGGAGGACTCGATAAATGTGGAGAAATAAGTGGGAATTTGATGGTGCTAGGCGAGGGGTTCGTAAGCAGATCACGGGAGAGGTATCGAGGATGGGGGGAAATCTCCGTTTGATCAAATGACTAGGGGGGAGGTAGGAGGAAGTGTAGAAGCGTCTCAAAGGAAAGAGAATCTCAAGATACTAGGTGGGAGTCAGAGGAAGGAGGCCGAGCAACTTCTAACTCCGAAAAAATCAAGAAAAGACAGAGCGTCAGGGAGGAAGCACCCTAAGGGGGGAAAAGATCGAAATAGACGAAGCAATCACCTTTTAAGCTCATACCCGAATCACTCGCTGGGGAAGCGTGTCAAATTGAGCCGTCCGCGGCGGAATCCCAAAAAAAAGGGCAAGAACGGAAAACCAACCAAAATAATGGGGGAGCCTCACGGGGACTCAAAGAAGCCTTAAAATGTCTGCAGCAAAGGAAGTGGCGAGAAAGAACGCACGTCACTAATCGACCACAAACAACAAAACAAGGGGGAAAGGTTGAAGAAAAAAAAGACGTAGAAAGGGGGACTGGGAGGAAGAAGCAATGCGACAGGGGAAGACGGTAAGGAAGAAAAGAAATATTTTCCTGAGGGGGGGGTCCTTGCCCTTGGAGGGAATAAAGCGACGCAAAGAAAGAGCAAGAAGAGGAGCTTGAGGGTTAACGGGATAATGAAGGGAAGTTATGGAGGGCAAGAAAGGATAAAACATCGCTCCTTGATCGCTGGCCGGACACCTGGGCAAAGCTACAAGAAAACTAACGGAAGAGGAAATGAACTCGTCAAGTTGATTAACAGGGGGGCTGCTGCAATAGTAAACAAGTACCTTCTCTTCAAACCGGACGAAGTATAGTGTAAGAAGTTAGGAGAAAAGGAAGGGGGGGGAACTCCGGAAGACGGAAAAAATCGACTCGGGGAACACCGGGGACAGACTGAAGAAATGAAGTAAGAATTTTCTTTACTCGTCAGTTCGGCATCGCAGTGAAAAACATGGGAAAAAAAATGGGGGGAAGAACTATAAGAAAGCACACTTGTCTGCTTTCCTGAGAAGACCAAGAAACGGGACCTTTTGGCCGCCGGTCGGTACCCCTCAAGAACAGAGGGAGGAGGTTCAACTAGAAACACAACTGGATCAGAGCGGAAAAAAAAGGAGGCGGATGTTTTCTCGCGCCCGGGGTGGAGGGGGGGCATGGTCTTAAAAGGGAACAAACGCTATCTACCTCCCCGGTCAAGATGTCCAGGGACAGAAGTTGTGAACCTTCGGAAGAGGTCAAATCTGGGGGGGTAGATTTGCGCCTCTTCAGTGGGAACCTTCCCTTCGGTCTTTTGCGACGCCTCGGGATCGGGTCCGGGCTAGGTCTGGGGGAATCAGAGCACGGGGTCCTGGAACTGATCTTCTTACAGAAATCGAGGCGAGGTCAATGAACTCTTTCTTTTACCGGGGAGCTCAAAAACGGTGGGGTCCAAAAAGGAAGTGCAGAAGGAGAGAAAAAACTGGGGCTCACAACATTGGCGGTCCGCCGCCTCGATAAGAAAGGCCGAAAGGGTCTATTCTTGCCAACCGGACGTCTACTCCTGAATTAGAGGGGGTGTCGGGCGGAAACACCAAAGGAAGGGGGAAAGAACTAAAAGGGGCTAAACCCTGGGCAATCTGCTCAGAGGGCCTGAAGAACCGGAGCACCCGGGCGGACGGTTTTACTCAACCCTAGATTCATCTCCTCAAACAACACGATAGAAGTTAGAGGCCTGGGAAAAATGGACAGCCAAGGAAGCACCGGCGAAACGTTCTTCAGCGCTACCGAAGCTGCCGGTGCCGCCTATTAACGAACAAACACCACTGCCGGAGGCGGCAACCCAACGGACCTCAATTCAGGATAAGGGGGTTTGGGGCAAGTGGGGGAGACCAATTTCGCCTTGACTAACGAGCGGAAAGCTGTCCAGGTGGAGTAAAAGTGGGGCGTCCTAATAAAGGCGGCAGGAGGGGGAATTCTTCCGTGGCTGCCGCCCTGCCTACGCGTCCTGCAGACAAGAAAAGGGTTTCGACGGAGCCACCCTGCTACTCGAGAAGAAAGGAATGTGATACAATAGGGGTGCAATACAAAGCAACAAGAGCAAAGGGAAATCAGGCGAGCGACCACGGTCAAGGAAGGGGCAAGGAAAGGCGTCCAGATCAAAAATGGTGACGGGAAAACTAAAGGGAGCGAAGTTGTCACAGAGGGGGTCGATGCGGTCGAAGTTACGACCAAGGCCCCGAACCGCGAGCCATCTGCTCGCAGTGCCGAGCGGCGAAAGGCGTGCCCGTTGAGAGGGTGAGGGGACCTATCGGGTCAGGGGGGAGGGAAAACCTAGTCGTGCGAGGCCCCAGCGGTCATAATGGGGCGGAGCAGCGGGGCAAAGCAAGGAGGAGTGATTAGAGTTGGAACAAAAAAGCGGACGCTTTTGGGAAGAAAGGCAGCAACGCCGTGCCGAACAGTTCGCGGTCCCGAAAAGTAGTACGAGCATGTTCTGCAGAGGGCTTCACGGGCGAGTCGAGGTCATAATCACGTCAGGAACCTGGACGCTAGAAAACGAGAATCTCCGTAACGGATCGAGACTCAAAACGAGGAATGGCCGCAGCCAAACAGAAACGTCTACCGGAGCCAATTTTTCAAAGAACGATCGTCTGGGATGGCGAAGATACCGGGGCTAAGAACACATCGAAGGGAACGATATGGGCTCTTAGAAGTAAGTGTTATCACAGAAAGGCGGCATCGTCTCGCAGATCGCAAAGACGGGCGGCGTTGTCGACCATGAGACAAAGGACACCGCAAAGTTCGCTGCCCTGGTCATTCCTTACCGCGGCGAAAAAACTGCTCGATTTCGGTTCGCGCCAGACCACTTATCGACCGGCCGTCGATTCCGGCAAGCTGGCCGCTCGGATGTGGCAACCGAGGGGAGGGCGGGATCAAGCAAAGATAAACGCCATAAAGAGGGAGGAGGGTCCAAAGGAAGAGATCCGTGTCATTCGGGGCGCGGTGGATATTCCAGGCGCGGGGGACGCTGGTTGGGGGGACTTCGATAAACAATCAATTTAAGAAACCTAGATGCGGGAGCCTAAAAGGGTGGGTCTCGCCGAGGAGAGGGGTGTCAGTCTTTTTGGCGCGCCGAAGGCGCGTTAAGGGTACTCTATGTTGGGGGGGGGGGAAGTAGTCAGTTTCTCGTCTCGCAGGATCTAAAAAAACGGGCGAGGGAGAAAGGACCGACGGCGATGAGAAGCGTCCTCCGCGCTCGCCCAGTGCGCGAGAAAGGCACGAGATCCGCATAACGAAAAGGAAGAGACGGAAACGCCAAAAAGAAAGGCGACAAGAACGCACAAAAAGGGACGCTCTTATCGACATGACTCGCAGGCACCCGGCGCCGACGCGGGCGAGGATTCTGGAGCGAAAGAGAGAAATACACAACGGAGTAGGGAGGAGATATATTGTGCAGTGGAACATCAAGGAGAGGGGGAAAAGATGCGTGGGTTCGCGGGGAAAGCGAGAAGATGTCGAGCAAGTACTCGCTTGCGCTTGTCGAGCGCGAAGGTGGGGCGAATTGGACCGCTCAAAGAAAGGGAAGGCCGAGTTGCCGTTGATCCCGATCTCGCTCACTGGACGAGAGGGTTTGATTCGAGAAGATTTCGGAAATAGCCTCGATACCTCGTTGATTAGAGCGGGCGAAATATGCTAAGAGAATGCTCCCCGAAAAATTAAAAACGGTCACCACTCGCGGAAAGGGGGGGGCTCGCACCCGGAGCGGACCCTCTCGCCTCGGCGAGGACAAACGGTTCTGCATCCCGAAGAGGATGGCAGCTTTCCATTGGGCAATGATCGAACGGCGTAGAACCAAATCGGCACCCTCGGAGATCACCGCGACCAGAAAAGAGGATCTCTCAGTACGCAAGGAGAAGAAGGGAGAAAAAGGATCGGCTTGAGAAGCATCGCCTCAGGTTGGGAAAAGAAGAAAGAAGCAGCAGCAGGACGGAAGAGTGCGACGCATCGTACATACACTGGTTCTTGGCAAGACATAAAGTCTAGCCAAGGCCGCGGGATTATGACACTGGCAGCAAGAAGAGGGTAAGAAAAGTTTAACCTTGGCGAATAAAGTGCTCGATGCATCTGCGGACGATTGAACGCTCAGGTGCCGTTGATAATGAAAAAACATGCGGTACTCGTCAGACGTAAGAGCCATATAAGTCCAGAAGGGGGGAAGGAGGTCGCGAGCGTTATCAGAGCATCCCAGACGACTAGCGGCTTTACCTCATGGCGCGAATGTGAACTAGCATTATGGAAATATCAAAAGAGTACTTCTCGTAGAGGGAGGAGAGGACGAAGATTCGATTGGGCTCGGAGGTAAAATCGAGGATCTTAAACCGGGAGACATCCTGCATTCCGGGACAAAGTCGCAAAGAAAGAGGGAAAGGGAAAATCGCCGATGGTGAAAACTTTTCTGGACAAGATCAAGGTTAGGGGAATAGCGCGACTAGGGGCGACCCAGAGAGGCTGATAAATGTAGAAAACGGAGGATAGAAACTCCTTGCTTGGGGCCTCGGCTCGACCCTATCTCGATGGAAACCGCCTTTACGCAACTATTCGGGAAAAGAAAGGACTCTTAAGTCAGGCGCCAGGGGGGAAGCCGTCTCTGACGCGGAAAAGCTTTCTCTATGGTCGAGCTCCCGGTGCGGGGAATGGGAGGGAAGTTAACGGAAAAAGCAAAAAAGGAAGGAAGGACAGGCCGTGTCGACATGAGAGCATTCAGCGTGGGTTTAAGACTTTGGCTCTTCCCTGGGGGAAAAACGCTTGACAGGGGGGAGGGGAGCAAGCGATCCCAGTGGAGGCAATGAGCCGCGGCTGGGTGAGCGGACTATTCCTTTCAAGAATTTTCTTCGGAACTCATCTAGGGGAGGGAGTACGGAAAACTCTTCGCGGAAGTGAGAAGAAATTAGCAGCATAACGGCAAGTTCCGCGGCGAGGCTCGGCAGCAGAAAAGGGTCCTCCAACATTTTGACAGCTCCTCTCCTCACTATAAAGGGACTTAAGAAAAAAAAAATGCATCCCCCATGCTTGAAAAAGAAAGAGAGTCACTCGTACGATTCCCGGGAGGATCGGCCCGCCTCCGGGGACTTTCGCAGTCAATCACCCTTTCATCGATGCGAACCGCGGTCGCGAATTAAAATAAGAAACAGTAGGGGGGGTTAAGCCACCCTACAGGCTGAAAAAAAAAGGAGATAAAACACACAAAGAGTGATTTAAAATCAGCCTCTGAGAGAAAAAACGGCAAATCGCTTTTACGGGAGGAAAATGTCTCATACTTTCCCTTTGGCTTAGGATTCTGAACGGTGAAGGGGAGGCCTGCAGGAACCGTGACAAATATGAAAAAAAAGGAAGATTAAAAGATGCGGGTGGCAAGACTTTTTGTGAAATCGAAAAGCATTGACGTTGATTCGTCGTGTACAAAAGTGGAGAAAAGTGGTACTATTCTACGAGGGCAGTTACGGCCAGCGGCACGTGCCGAGGGGGGAGGGGGGATACCTTCTAACGGAGAGAAAGACCTAGTTCGACTTTGGCATCCTCTATCTGAGAGGGAAGATCAATTGAGAAAGGATTTCTAGAAAAAAATCAGACAAGGAAGCCGGAATAGCGGAGGAAGGGGAGAACCCAGCAGGTGGAGTTTTCAAAAGGAAGGCGGCAAGATCAAAACCGCTTGAAGATAGTTCCTAGTCTAAATAATGGTAAGCCGTCACATCTTTTGAACAGAGGGGAGCGAATCGCTATTTACCAGAAAAGGGAACGGGTCGACAGAACATCGAGCCGGGTTCCGAGGAAGGGGAAATCTGTTCCCGGGGGACGACGAGGATTGAGGCCGGAACTATCGAATAGGCAGGGAGGGACAAGGGAACTATTCGTGCCCCCGGTCTGGGAAATCGAGAAGAAGGGGGGAGGGAAAAAAGTCAAGAATAGGAGGAGTGGAGATCGGGACAAAAGAAGGATCCGCAAGAAGAGGGGTATCTTAACCCTAATTGCGCTATTCGAACCGTAAGGGAAAGAAAAAGAGAGTTCTCGAAAAGGGGGTCTGGAAAATGGGGGGCGGGGGGGAGACCGAAGAGTCCGGGGGGGGGTAACTTCAATCGGCCTGTAAGGGGGTATCGCGATGGTCCTCAACCTAGAAAACAAAATGAGGTCCGTAAAACGGAAAAAGAGGAGACTCGAAGACAGGGGGGGGGGACGTCCAGCAGAGCACAAAACGCCGCTCATCTGAATTCTCAGACCTAGGAGTCTGGGGGTGGGTCGACTAGATACCGGTAAAGATCAGGTATTCCCTAAACAATGACTTAACTGATAAGGGGAGGAGGGGGAAGAACACAGGGAGGGAAGGCACCAACAAATCTGCCGCGAATTAAACTCCTCCATCGATTATCGACCATGACAAGGCCAAAAAGTTGCCTTAATCTCTTTTGTCCCGGGTCAGTAAGTACGTGGCGATTGCGAGGGCCATGACCACGTTTAGGTAATCGACGCTGCGTCTCAAGCAGGAAGGGCAACGAAACAGGATTCTAGTCGATTTATGATGGGGGACAAAAGGAGGCGCGCCGGAGCCTAGAACTGCTCGGAGGAGAAAGGAGAGCGTGTCCCCGGAGGAGATAGGATTCTTGTGATGGCTCGGTTATCAGAAAAACGCGGGCCGCTGGGTTGGAAGACGGAATAAGATCGGCTCAAGGGAGAGGAAAAAAGAAAGGCTGCTGGTGCCTTTCCTCGAGGAGGGAGAGAGGGGACTCCGAGTTGTGAAGGATCTCGGTCTCGATTATTTTCGGAAAAGAGATTTGGGGTTAGGCGAGGAAAAGCAAGTGGGGTGTAAGATTCTCCTAGGAGATCCAAAGAGGGAGAAGGGAAGGTCGTAGGTCTGAAGCGGAAAAGAATCACAGAATAAGGACGCGCAAAAGGGAGATCGGGATCAACGGAGATCAGGAATCGATATCGAAACTTGAGCTTCAACGCAACGGTAAAAAAAAGCCAACAATCGAGCTCTAAAAGAAAGAAAAAGTAGGAATACGCGGAGCTACTAGGGACATGCGCCACTCCTCCTCAGTGAAATCGGGTGTCTGGGCAACGTCTCAACAAGGAAAGGAGGAAAAAGATTGTCCGGGAAAACGCAGTCCTCCGTCCAAGTCGGGGCGTGGGAACCTTGCCTATTACGAAGAAATGTCGAGAAGAGAGGAAATGGGGGAGTTGAGCGGAGAGTTTTGGATTAGACGAAGATCGAGTCGAGAGAGGGGCAGGTTTTAATCAAGGAGATCACGGGGAGGAAGGGGGGGGCTTATTCTTTTGAACTCTAAATACACTAGAATCAAAAGCGTTGAAAGGAGATCCGGCTAATATCCTCCGACTGCTCATCGCCGAAAAAAAAAAGGGTCATACCCTCACAAAGCTCAAGGCGGCGCGCAACAAGGAAGGGAAAAAAGAGAATGCCCTCGCGCATCAGCGGACAATCACCGATCTCGTCATCTTTCAATGGAGCACGAAAAAAAAAAAAAAAAAAAAAAAAAAAAAAAAAAAAAAAAAAAAAAGAACAAACAAAGGGGGTACTGGTAGCGTAAAAGAGGATAACTCTGCCAGAAAAAGGAAAAGAAGACCTCCTTGTCATAAACAGCTAAGAAAAAAGGAGGCGCGCGCCGTGAGATGGTTTCGAAACAAACCGGAGCAAATCCGAACCCTAAAAGGTTCCACATCAAAAAACAAAGAAAGCAGCAAGGGCGATGGGAGGAACTTGGCGACCCGGTGTAACGTACACTAAACGGGGGGCAAGGGGAAAAAAAACAAAAAATAAGAAACAGAACAAAATAAAGAAAAATGACAGGAAAAGACAAAACATAATAGAATAAGACGGCAAAAGAGAACAGATATTGGCCGAAGGTGGGGGATTGCCCTTCGAGCGGGAAAAAAAAAGAAGACAAAAAAAAACTGCGATGAAGCTGGAGGGAGAAGGGAAAAAAAGAGGGAATGGGAGAAAAGGAACGTCTCAGAGTCGCGAGACGGACCTGCTCCTTGATGTCGCGTACTGGGAAAGGTAAAGAGTAGACATAAAAAAAAAGAACGATGCGAGCTCGGGGAACGAAAGCGTCGAGGAGCAGCGCGGAGGACGAAGGGTAAAAGAGGATGACATATCTAGACGCGGAAATTCGTTGTTGACGCCAAATGGCTGATCGTCAGGGAAAGAATTTGAAACCCGGCAGTCCTAAAAAGGGACCGTCGGAATTCACCGGGCATCTTAAACAAGAAATGAGAGGAAGAAAGGGGGTGGCTCGAGACAGGTTCGGCAATCGCAGAACTGAGGAAAGACCAAAGTGCGGAAAATCCGCTTTGGTAGAAAACGAGATAGCAAAACGGAAGTCTGAGAACGCTTCTCCTGAAAAAGCAGACAGGAAAAAAAAGGGGGTCCGCTACGGAAGCCTAAACTGATGAGAGAAGTCACAAGCGCGCAAAGTGCAAAAAAAAAGAGTTCGAGGAAAGACCCAAATGGAGAGAGAGGGGGGGGGAGAAGACCGAGGGATGGGGCAAAATAACTTGTAACAGGAGACCCCTATGTGGAAAAAAGATAAACTACTTATGGGGAAAGCGAAAAGGGAATCTGAGGGGTTGTTTGATCGGGAAGACAGAGGAAGGGGGAAAAAAATAAAAAAAACAATGAAAAAGCTTGGCCAAAAGAGGAAGGGGGGGATAAGGGGAAGTTGATCGCCCGAAAAGGAATGATCACGGTCTTCATATAAAATCCGAGAGCGGGAGAGTAGAAGAAGGAACAGAAATTCAAGCTCCCTTCGGAGCGCAGCCCAAAGAAAGGGCCTCGCGGCGGCTCTTCATCCGATACCACCGGGGGAAAGACAACAAATTTGGTGGACCTCCTCCGCCTAAATCAAAAAGGGAAGAAAGGGAATAAACAGGCCGGGGGGCACGCCTGAAGATTCTACTTGAGATGACCGGAACGGGGAGGTTAGTCAGAAGAAGCCAAAGAGACCGAAAAAGCCAACCGGGGAGAGAATCACAGTTGAACATCCTGGAGAATTTGGATGAGGAACGAGGAGTCAAAAAGAGAAAGAAACAACAAAAAAAAAGAAAATTATGGGAAGAGGCTGAAACTTCAAGAACTTCATCTCTTCTGACAGAGGGGGGGGATCAGGCGCAGAATCCAAGTCCAGAAGTTAGGGGAAGAAAAAATGCGAAAGGAAAGAAAGGGGGCGGCTATAGCGTGACACGAAGCGAAATTCAGAGGAAGATGCCGTTTTCCAATCCTTGGTTAGAAAAGTTCAGAATAGGTAGCGGGGACGGAGGGAAGAGGGGCCAAATTGTGGCCTTCTCGCTGACAGGCGCTTTAGCTTCATCAGGCACTTCCGGTCTTTTCTTCTGCCCATGAGGAAGAAGATCCAATCCGGGGAGAATGAGAGACCAACGATCGTAGAGAAGGATCAATAAGGCGGGAGATCAAAAAAGACAGCCTCAAGGAATCAAGGAATCATCTTCTCCAAAGGGGAAGGAAGGTTTGAACCTCAGAACTTCAAATATCAAAAACAGGAGGGGAAAAATAGGCCGGGGGACGACATCAAATAGTAAGAAAGATATGGTCATAGGACTCGATAGAGGGGTGACCTTTTACTACAAAGGAAAAGACTACCCTTGGGCGCTAAAAAGTGGCGAGAAACGGAGAAAGGGGGGCTGGGTGCACCGTGAGTTCAAAGGGTGAAAGAAAAAGATGCATGTTTTGGGTGGAGATCCGAAGGACGCCCCCGTTAGGCATCTGAGCCTCAGGGGTGAAAAAGTAGAAAGCATCCTTCCCTTATGGAGCGGGAGAGAAATAAGTGGTCCTTAAACAAATCAATGAGCCAGAACTAAAAGAGGGGGGGATCGTCCAAAGAAAAAAAATCCGCATTGAGGAAACCGATCTGAGTCCAAAAAGAGCGACGATCCTTTTGTTTCTGTCATATTTCTGAGGAAAAATGAGGGAGATTTTCGTACTTCAGATTAAGAAAGCGGGTAGTTCCGATCACGATTTCTCCGAGCGAAACACCTCAAAGGGGGAAAAGTAGCTATCTCTAGACGCGGAGCAGGTTGACGAGGGGGCAGAAGATCGGCAAGAACTCGAACTCTCTAGAGTGGGAAAGAAAAAGGAGACTGGGTGACATTCGACCGGGGGGAAAAAACCTAAGAGATCACGCGAAAAAGGACATTTACCTTGGGTCGATAGGAACCAGGGGATAGAAGAAAGAACGGCAATTTATTAAACGAAGTCATAAGGGTCGAGGGAAAGATGAAGGGCAATAAAAGGGATTCTTCAAAGGACGGACAATGGGGCAAGAACTCAGGCTAAAATCTCAGGTTGAAAAGAAAAGGGGAAGAAAGGCTCTTTCCGAGAGATTTCCGAAGTTAGAACAAGACACGGTAGGCGTCGACCTGCTCAATCATGGGAAGGCCACGGGACCGTAGCTCGCCGGGAGTAGTTTAAAAAAGGCGCTGCGGGCTCGAGCAAAGAAGAAGAAACGGGGCAGAGAAGCCCTGCGATTCTAGAGGGGGGAGGAAAGGAGGAGAAATCCGGGGAAACTTTTGGGGGGAAAGGGGGGAAGCGCCGGCGCAGCAGCGGGGGGGGGATGACGCTCGATGAACGGACGGAGCAGGTGCAGCTGAAACCGGGAAGGACTGATCGAACAGGGGGGGATGAAATCCACGCAGTTCTAGATTGTTCGAAAAGGGGGAAGAAGGGGAACGCAGGGATGAACGGATTGAAGGCGATGAGCAGTGGTTGTACGTATATTGAGCTCTCGATCGAAGAAGAACTTAAAAGAACGTTAGATTGTAGAGGTCTATGGAAAATTATATGCAACCAGAAGCTAAACCAATTAGAGGGGGGGGGGGAAAATAGGGGATAAAAGAAAAAAAATACTCGATAGAACGTATCTGAAAGAAATAGTCAAACCCTACTCTCACTGACAGAGAAAAGAATTAATCTCACTTCAGGTTCTTTACAATGCGCAAGGAACTCGGTTCTAATTGCTGTGGAGAAGGAACGCGTCGAAAAAAAAAACAAAGGGATTATTAAAGAGAGAGGGCCGGGGGAAACACTGTCAAGAGTTTCCATATTACGGGAAGGGAGGAAGGGGGGCAGATCGAAGTGAGAAGAAAGATCAGTTCCCGCGTAGGATTGGAGGCGATCTTTTTTGAGAAGAGGGGAGGGGAAGATCCGCTTATCTATGATCGGGGGAGAGGGGAAAGATTAGAATACACTGGTTGCTACGGGAGAGGAAAGGGGAGATAAAAGAAAGATTAGAAAATAATACCTCGCAAACCATATCGTGGATTAGTATCCAGGAGGGAAAGAAGCGGACCGGAAAAACAAGCTCCTACAAAAAAGAGGAATAAAAGAAGAGAGCAAGGAAGGAAAAAAGGGAGGACACCATCTAAAACGACTGACCTCCCAAAAAATTGTCGCTGAATCCGCCCTTCTTTGTCATCAAAGGAAGGAACAGATAAAGTAAGAATAAGAACAGAGCAGAGAGGAAGAAGGCAAGAAAGAAGGAAGATTCCTCCCTTGTCGACAGTCTCTAGAGACTCCGAGCAGGTGAATAGGTTGGAGAGAACATGGGTGCCATAAATCCAGATAAAGAGAACAAAGGGGGTACGTTGCAGCTTGCGACGCTCAAGAGGGGAATAAGGGGGGTAAGGAGAAAAAAGAAAAGCCGGAGCGCGGGGTAAAGATGACTCCTGGAAAGGAATAGGGGTGCCTTAATAGGGGGGGGTCTGCAAGGTGGTAAGAGGAAAGAAAGGGTCAGGGGGAGAAAAAGGAAAGGCGAGACATATCGTCAGGTAATAAAATTCCGTGAGAAAGAAGCGAGATCCAAAAGCCATAATATACGCTAGGAAGTGATGAAGGCAAGTATCAGTGCGTTAAGTATCCTGAAGGGGGACAGTAAGAAAGAAAGAGGCGGGACGTGCATAAAACGCTTCGAAGGAAAGGGAGATGATGGCACCTCAACAATCTATTCTTCTCTATCTATTACAATTCGATTTTTTCCTCGAGAGAGATCGCGGGGAATATATGGGGAAAAAAGACCAGGGAGAAAAACATCGAAGTGCTAGGGACAAAAACATCTGCAGAAAGGGAGTAAATATGTCGGCCCTCTTCAGGGGGAAAAAGAGGAGCGACTTAAAGGGGAACCCAAATCTCGAAGTATAGGAAGGGGGGGACAAGAAAACGAAGCAAAATAACACTCAAGAAGTAATCTGCTCAAAAAAGAAAGGATGAGATTACGGTAAGCCTACTCATTTTTAAAGGAAGGAACTGGCGCTATTCCCAAACTTTGGAGGAAAAGGGCACAGCACTCGGGAACAAAGTGAGGGGCAAGCGCAACCAGGGGAGGTTGTCCGTTTGCCTAAACCGCTATATAACCGGAAAATACAATATCGTGAACTACTGTAAAGGGAGACATTCGCAAAAGCAATCTTCCAAGCTGGGGGGGGTTGATCTGGGGGCCGGGAGTCCTTGGGACAGTAATTGGAACCGGAGTGGAAGCCTACGATCCAGGGTCTTATTGAGGGGTGAATCAAGCAAATGAATGGAAGAACATTGAGGGAGTCTCAGATGGGACTATTATCACTGGATGAAGAGGGTCTTTGAAACACTAATCTGCAGCCGAAAAAAAAAGGGAGGGGAAGAGACGCAGCCCCAACAAACCAAAGTTGCCAAAATGTTGACAGCTCCGCCACGACCCGTCAATTCCGGGTCCAAGAAAAAAAGTCCGTGAAAAAGTCTACGAAGGGGGGAGAAAAGGCAGAGACGACCGCTCAAGAGAAAAAGGTCAAAATAAGAGGCAAAAAAAAAACGAGGAAACCGCTGGCGCCGGAAGAAAAACTCAAAAAGTGGTCTGCCGGAGGAAATCAAAAAGGAAAAAAGGATAACATCGAAAAAAACGATGAGGAGGAAAGATACTTGAGGGGGGAAGTAAAGACCAGGCAACCGGACGGGAGAGTCTATGAGGAACGCTCTCATCTTGGGGACAGGTCCTTTCTCTCTTAATAGGAACGAGGGGAAGGACGATCCCGCAAGGAACACGTAAGATAAGCAAGGCAGGGATAGATATTCGGGAAGTTGTCAACTGGATGACCTTTCTGGACTGGGGGAGAGCGTGATTTTGGAGGGGGAGGGAGGAGAGACGGTCCAAGATGGCACTGGCCTGGGATGCTGAACCTCATGCGGGAACTAAGCTGCCTGGAAAGACCTATTTCTAAGGAAGATCGCCCGTAGAAATAGAATGGAGAGGGGGGGGAGCTAAAAGCCTCTATAACAAATGAGCGAAAGGGGGATGGAAGGCGCCCCAATCAAAAAGGGGGGGGGGGAATGGAGGGTTTCAAAAATTAATGATGCAATGATCAAAAAACAGAAGGGAAAAGAAAGTTAACTTGTAAATAGATTAACGGTCACGAGAAACAATCATGGAAAGAAGGGTCTCGGTCGAAAGGGGAAACAAAAGGAACACCTGGGCCCTTTTCTCGATGGAAGAACCTCCTGGGGGGGTCTTGGAGAAGGCGGCCCGGGGGCGCGGAGAAAACTTTACTAAGGAAAAAATGGAGAGGCTCCAGGAGGGAGCGGCAACCCTTCTGTCACGATGAGGGGGGTCGGAGAGAAGGGGCAAAGAAAATTGCTATGGTAATCGGGTTCGAACAAAGCACGAAATATCTTGGGGGAGTCACAAGGCAGCGGGCAAAGGAGAAAATGTTCCAGAAAAATCTCGCGGTCATTTGGCGAAAAAGATGGAGGGGGGGAAAAAGTGGTTCTGCACTGCAAAGGGGAGGAAAAGAGGGCTTTACTATCCTTAGGGAGACCTAGCTCTCCACAACGAGAAAATGAAAAGAAGGGTAGGACGAAACCAAAAAGGGAAGGTTGACAGAGTGACAGCAGCATTGCTTCCGCGGAAAAAGCAAAGAGAAACGCCAGAAGCTGTGGTCGAATAGGGATGGGTCCCTCTCTCTAAGAGGAAAGCATTAATTCTAAAGTGGAGGATGAGCTGATGAAGAAAAAGTAAACTGGGAGAAAAAGGGAAAGGGGGAAAAAGAGGAAGAAAAGTCTTCTCCGAGCCTCATCCCGGAGGAAATGAAAGAACTTACATACCAACTCGGGAGAATAGGTCGAGACCAGGGTCTTCCCTGATCTGACATTTCTCTAGGGAGGGTTGAGAATCCAGGTTGGAGGAGGAGAGAACGGAAATTCAAGAAAAGGGAAATTTGAAACTGGAATTATTTTTCAACCTATTCTCTTCTTGATAAAAGAAAAGCAGAGAGCTCGCCCTTCTAGTTAGATCGGGGGTGGAAAAAAAAAGGATATCCATGTTATGGCCTGGGGAGAACAGGAGAAGGGCCGCAGGGGGATTACTCATTGAGAAAGCCGGAGCGGCTCAAGGGGGCAGAGGCCAAGAGCTGCGTATCTAACCTGAGGGGGAGTCCGGCGAGAGGAGGGGGAAAAAACGGGGGGTGAAGAGACGCCGGCCAGGAAGGGGAGGAACCTCGTGGGGGACGTTCTTATTAGAAGGAGTCGGTCGCTTTCCGTAGGATAATCGAAAGAGACCTGGGTCTAAGATGGGGGAGGTAAGAAAAGCCACGGGAGGACACCCACTTTATCGAAAGGTAGAAACTATAGAAGATAGGGAAATCTAAAAATATAAAAAGGGAGGACAAATATATCACACGCAGCTCTTAAAAGAAAACAAAGCGGGGGAGACGAGCTGAGATCGCCAAGGAGGCGAGTCATGCGCAACCCGGCGAACCAGAAGCTTTAAAGCGGAAAGGGAGGGAAAAAGCC
>Ga0179593_1640638_pt1 | contig 16707 bp, 17 predicted proteins | sample CZODoug2_1_08_16_FD_185931 | JGI IMG/M metagenome (GOLD analysis project Ga0179593, IMG submission 185931) | Vadose zone soil fungal communities from Angelo Coast Range Reserve, California, USA - CZODoug2_1_08_16fungal (PacBio error correction) | ecosystem: Environmental > Terrestrial > Soil >...
CGCCGGCGAGCGGGAAAAGGGAAAAAAAAATGTAACCATTCGGCGGGTCGTAAGAAAGTTGTCTCAGGTTTCGGAAAGGAGAACGTGCTCACGGATGGACGGGAAAGGAACAAAGAACCATTCGCAGGGGGGGGCGGGATAAATCTCCTCAGGAGGAGTGCCTGATACCTGCGTGTTATATTGTTTTCAAAAACCAACCTAGAGGGAACGAAAGAAAGTGAGAGGGGGGGAAGGAAAGGTCGTGTATAAGGGGGGGGGGAAAGTACGTTAAAAAAATTCTCCGCGGAGGTGAAAGATTCCCTTGCGTGTGCAGGGGGGGGCCAGCTCCAAAAAAAAAAAGGCCTGTTACCTACCAGAAAGAAAAAACAAGAGGGTACTGAAGGAGGGGGGCGAGTTCGGTGGTTTTTGAGTAGACGCTGTTCTGCTTGTAGGTCATAAGGGGGAGAGACCCTTCTCTTTCCAGTCGGAAAGTGGGGGGGGGGGGGGTCCCAGGAAAAAATCTTCTATATATTTAAAGTGGAACATGTTCGTCATTGGGAAAATGAAAGGGAAGAAAAAAGAAAAAAAAAGGTAGTTCCCTTATCAGGGAGTGAGGAAGGGAAGGGGCTGTAGGGAGAAAGTTATTGTGGAAATTGCTTCTCAGGGGGGGGGAAAAGCCTTTCGCCAAGAAAGGAGAAGGGAGGAAATGACCGTCGTGTCGTTAACAGCAAGGGGGAGGAAATGTACTTTAACTGGGCCCGGGGCAAGGAGGCTTGTATAAGAACCAGGGACCAAAAGAAAGGCCCTAGGGAAGGGGGTGTGCTCGACGGGCTAATCTAAGGGTAGTATGAAAAGGTAGTTCCTCCCATCGGAGAAACTTGCCTAGGGGGGGGGTGATATCGTACCCTAGACCGTCTTCAAACGATCGACGAAGGGGGAAGTTTATGAGAAAGAGGGAAAAGGTTTTAATTCATCCAATCCGGGAGAGGAGGAAAGTACGGACCAGGGGGCCCTTTTACAGAGAATACTGAGAGGGAAGTTTGTTTTAGGAGGGAGAACATTTCCTTTACAGAGGGGATCTCAGGAGGCTCTTCGTCAGGTAGAAGTGTACTTTGCTAAGTTCTCTAGAAGAAAGAAGAGAAACGTCTCTCCAGGGAAAAAAGGGGGGCATGAATTTTTCAAAAAAAAAAAAGGGATATCCTCTTCCGTCAAAAGTCAGGGGGGGAAAAACCCTTTTAGGGGGGGGGGAGCGTCATTAACCTTACTTTGGGAAAGGGGGTAAAAAGGATTACTATACGATTCGTGGACATAGGCTTCTGCTTTATACATGGGGGGGGGGTGGGAAGGGGGGCCGCTACAGTAAATGGAGAGAAAACCTTTTTTTAGAAGAAATAGCCTAGCCATTTCGGGGGGGAGGATTTAACAGGGCGTAAGGAAAGAAAAAACGTCTTTTTCACCCGAAAAGGGGAACGAAGAAAAACTTCGACATGTGGGTTCCGTCGCAACCAGTTGGTGCCGGGGGTGAAAAAAGGGTAGAATTCATGAAAGACGAGAGACAAGAATGTCTACAGAAGGGGAATATCTCAACAACAACAACTTATTATGAGAAGATAGTAGCTATAGGGGGTTCAACAAAAAAAAGGGCGATTACAGGGGAGAAAGGACTTACTACAACGGTTTCAGAGGGGCCAAAGTCATCTACTACGATGGAAGGAAGAAAAGTCATCACCGATGTCGTGTTTCGAAAAAAAAAGGGGAAAAGACCGCCTGAAACTACTACGGAGGCAAAAAACCAATCGGCTAGTTCTTAAGACCATGACAGGGAGGGGCCGAAAGGAACAACTTTTTCTTAAACGAAGAAGAGGGAAAACACCAACGAATCAGTATCTAATCCTCAGGGGAAAAAAATAGAGAAAAGTCCGTGGAAAGGGAGACTGGGGCAGAAAAGACGTGAATTACTGTGAGGTCAACTGGTTTGCAAAGAAGACCATGAAAAACTTCAAGGGGGGCGCTCCGTCTTTCTATTGAAGAAAAGGAAAGGGGGGCGCAAGGGAAAAAAAAGCTACTGTCGGAGAAGAACCGAGGTAACTTGGAAAGGGCAAGAGCCCCTGCAAGGAAAAAAAGTCGACTTGATCTCTACAGGAGGAAAAAGCGGACGACGGAGGAAGATTGAGAATCACTAGGGGAGTGCGACCCTAAGGGAGGAAGAAGCGACGAGGCGAAGGGTACGATATCCAACACTTCCAAAAGGGTCCTCAGCCAGAGATTTGCTGCAAATAACCGAAGAAAATAGATCGAAGTCGCGACAAAACGGAAGAGGGGAGAGGAGGGCCAACTGGGAAAAAGGATCTTGCCCCTTTCCATTTCCCTTGCAGAATAAAAAGGAAGAGTTGTGGAGAATTCTCCTCTCTTGGCGCAGGGCGCGAGAAATAACAAAACAAAGAAGCAAAAGTGCCGGAGACGAAAAAGAAAGAGGGGGGGAGATCCGGGCCTAACCTTTTCTTGGGAGAGAGGCTGAGGAGGGGCTCAACCAGTACGGTACCGTATATAAACGTTCCGGGGAGAGACTGCGAAGGGGAAAAGGAGAGGCGATACCATCTTTTGTGAACGAAAAAGAGGGGATAAGAACTCAAAACAACTAACTAGGGAAAGAACCTTCCAGTACACAGCAGGGCGAAAAAAAAAGGGGTAGGTCCCGTCCTGAGACCCGATCAGGAAGAGGGTAGGGAGGAAATCGTGATGGGAAGGGTTCTCCAGAGAAAAAGGGGGTGGAAAGTCCCGGGACACTAATTCAATTAAAGTCCCGTCATCCGGACTTCTTAAAGAGGTTGGGGGAAAAAAATAAAGGAGGGATCATTCACATCCTTTCCTGGGAGAAGAAAGGGGAGGGGGTTTTTGGGAGGGGGGCGTTTTCAGGGGGGGTGAAAAGGTCCACCAAGCGTCGAATGGGGGGATACGAAGCGCTACTACTATCACTGGTAAACAAAGAAAACTTAGAAAAAAATACTAACCGCCGTTTTTCCAGCAAAAAAGGATGTAACCCGCTGGCTCTGGGGAAGATAAAACAAAAAAAAGTCCCATTTTCAAAAGGAGGAAAAAGAGCCAAAGCTTTAACGCGGAAGAGGGAGGAAGGGTCCGACGATAGAAGTTCGTGGTGCACATGAGAACGTGGAGGGGGGGGTAGATAACGCAAAGATAAAGGGGGGGGGTAAATCGCCGAGGGAAAGGGGGGGTGAATGATCCCATGCTTTTTTTATGGGGAAAAAAGAAGGAACAATCTGGGGGGAAGGAGAAGGGTAATGCAAGACCGGGGGGCTACCGGGGGAAAGGGGCCCTATTTCCTGAAGAGGGGAAAAGATTCGGGACCCCCGCGAAAACCTCCCCCCCTAAGGGGGAAGAAGGCCCTGCAGGGGAAAAGGTCAATTTCTTTTTTTTCCTGTCGAGGAAGGGGGGGGGGGAGTTATAGAGACTCTGGTCGTTCCCAAAGATGGAATGACGAATTAGCCAGGAAGAGGAAGGGAACAGGAAGAAGTATATAGTTACCTTCAAGGGGGAAAAAAGGGTGATGATGGGGAGCCTCGTACTCAATTCGCAAGAACGGGGAGGGCACAATATCTAAACGATGCGGGAAAAAAAAAAAGTCGCAGGGAAAGGGGGGCTGCCATTTTCTGCGGGGAGGGGAAAGGGGGGGGGGGGAAGAGAGGCGCCAAGAAGGCGCTGTCGTCGTGCGGGCAGTCAGGAAAAATTGGAACTGTCAAGAAGGGAACGTCTGTTATTCTACCAGGGGAAAGACGGACGAAGAAAAGGAAGTTTACCGTTGGGCGAGGCGAGAAGGGGGGAGGAGCCGAAGGGGGATGTCCGCCCAGGGGAAAAAAAAGCTGAGAGTTTTATCGGCAAAAAAGCGCCGTACGATAAAAAGGAGGGGGGAAAGGGGGGGGGGCCGACCAAGAGGAAGAGACCAATCCTAACTCATGAAATCGGAAAGGGGGTAAGGGAATCCTTCGCGGGCTGGAGGAGGGGGTGCAGAGGAGGCGTGGACTGACCATAGTTAAAAGGGTTCTCCGAGGAAGGGAAAAGGGATTTCGACTACTGGGGATGGGAGACCGGGGGAGGACTATCAAATCGGGATTGCGCCAAGAACAAGGGAGGAGGGAAGAAAAGTTGGGAAGAAGAAAGGTCATCTTCTTTTTGGGGGGGGGGGAGAAAACGTTCGGGGGGAATGTACGTGGTCAAGATACCTTGGTAACAAAAAAGGGAATAAGGTGACACATTGCTTAGGAAGTTGAAGCCAGGGAAAATCTTCCCAGGTGGACCGCAATACTGGGAAAAAACTAAATAGAGAGCCCCTGGGATCAAGGGGGTGCCTCCGGGCTTGAGATAGCGACCCACGTCTGTTGGGGGGGGACAGAGTAGTTTGAAAAAAAAACGACTCTTGGGGAAAAGAACCAGAGTTCTTATATGAAGGACCGGGCGTCTCAAAAAGTTTTGGGGGAAAATTTTTAGAACGACTCTTTCCCAGGGGGGTTGGAAAAAAACCAATATCTCATATAAAAAAAAAAAAGTATTATTACAATAAGAAAAAGGAGGGAGGGCCATGGGGGGGGGAAAAAACCACCTTGTGAATTACCGGTCGTCATTAATGATCCACCGGGGGAAAACAACTGTTTCAACTGAACTCCTCTACGGAATTGCGCCGTTGATTAGAATCACAGGGGCCGTTTTCGAAAAAGGGGGTCTGAACGACCCGCCGGGGGGTCGCGATCAACGAAGAGGGTCTCACAGAAAAACAGTGACGCGAGATTCAACCTTGAAAAGACAGGGGTCGAAAGGGGGACGTCTTCGGAAAAAAAGTCTAACAACTGGGGTTGAGACGGGGTTGAGGACCACTAAGGTATCTCATAAAAGAAGAGTGTGTGACAGAAACGGTCTTAAAGGGAAAACAGTGTCAAATAAACCCAAAAAGGGGTCACTCCCCCATAAATTGCTGAAGGAGTTGTCCAAACTCGCAACATTCATGGGGATCTGGTCGAGTTCTGTGATATTAAAAAGACAAAAGTTCGTCGAAAAAGGAGGGAGAAAATAGGCTACCCCGAGAAGGGGAGGGGAAGGGGCCCTGACCGAAGTTGAACCACGATGAAAGAAGAGGAGAGAGGGCTACCGGAAAAGACGACGTCTTCCGGGGAAGGAAATAAGGAGAAGGAGGCCTTTCCTTAGGTAGGAAGATAGACGCTTCTCATGGGGAAAGAAAAAAGGGGTGGGGGGGGGGAGCCACCCGAGCAGCTTGTCCTCAAGAAGGGCTAAATCTACATTTGGCTTCACCGAAGAAAAGACCAGGGGACTCCCAACGGGGTAAAAGAGGAGAAAAGAAGGCGTCGTCCTCTTTCCAACTGGAAAGAAAAAAAGGACTACTTTCCCGGGCCTCACCGGCAAGTGTTAACGACAAAGAATGCAATCTCCATCTAGGGGGGAGACCAAGGAACTTACCCGCAAGAAAAATGAAAAACCCTCCCTTGAAGTACATCATCTCGTAAGTCGATCAAACGGTTATGGGAGGCGAAAATTCTCAGGAGAGTTGAAAAGTCTCACCCAGATTACCTATATTAAAAGGAAAGGGGGGGAGGGAACTTAATTCAGGCCCTTGACGGATGGAAGGCACTTCTGTCGGATGACATCAGGGTGAACGGAAAACATAAATAATAAAACTCCCTTCAAGAATGACTTACATTACAAGGAAGTCTTGGACTGTTCCCTTGTAAGCACGGAGAAGGGCTTGGATCTTTGGGAAAGACCCGGAGAGGGAGTTCCATGCAACTAAAGGGAGTGACCCTGTCTCAACACTTGGAAGCAATTACCAGTCGCAAGGGGGGAAAAAGAGTTTCCAGGATGGTTTTTGGGGTTACGGGAAATGAAGGGGGGAGGGCCTAGTCGATAGAAAAGGAGAAAAAGGTTCACCAATTCTCTACTTTGGGGGAAAGGAAGAAAAAAAAAGAAAGACTATCAACGGGAGGTTATCAAACACTCACCCCGCCAATCGTGGACGACCTCCGAATTGTCCAGCTTTGGCCATCATGTAAGGAGCAAGGAAAGTGGAGGATTTATGAAAAAAGAGAGGTAGACAGAAAAAAAAAAAACAAGAAGAAAAAAAAAGGGAATGAAGAGAAGTAGTCGCTGTTACGTACTAGATTGAGTTTTTCGTGTTGGGCTGACATTTGTGGGGAAAAAAACATGGAAAGATTCCAAAAAAGAGATGTGGAACCCAGTCTCCGTTGGGGGGATCGCCTCTGCCCGGGAAAAGGGGGTCTGTGGGTTCAGAAAACCCGGAACCAGCGTACGGACCTGGAAGGAGAAGTGCGAAATATAACGTTTTTGGGGAAAAGGGGGAAAGGATTCCTTTTCTCCGGAGGAAAAGAAAGTGTTCACACCTCTCCCAGAACGAATAAGACCGGGAAAGCCGCAAGGGGCGAGAAGAAATCGGGGGAGGGGTTTTCAAGGTCGTTGGGGGAGTAGTAGGCCTCTTTTTTCCTTGGAAAAAAGGGAAGAGAACGACTTCGAAAAAAAACCTTTCAAGGGCCCGATTCCGTGAGAAGATCGGCTATATAGACAGCTGGGGAAACAAGGCTTAAAGGAGAAAAAACCAGAACGTTAGTTCCCGAGGGAAAGGAGGGGGGAACTGCACAAAAATGTAGGGGTGGGACGGGGGCTGCGGGTCATTTTTGATAGACGAGAAAACCATATAGGCGAGGGGGGAGAGAAGGAGTAACACTTCTCCCGTGGGAGAAGAACTGGCCCGGGGGAGAGAAAAAAATTTTTTGGCCCGCAAAACGGGGGAACAGACCGAGGTTCCCGCGAAGAGAGAGAGGGGGACGAAAGGGAGAGGGCACTGCTGTCTGCTTACCAGAGAGGGGGGATTGATAAGGGAAATGAGACGCTTCAATGGCCGGAAAGGAAAGGCCAGGAGCTACCAGAAGGGAAAGGAAAAAAAAAATCCTACTCATTAGGAGGAAAATTTTATTGGAAAAATTCGCCTTTCTGGTAATTCAGAAGGTTACAGCAGGAGTAAGGTGACGGCAGGTCAAGGAAGATTGCTTCTTTAAAAGAAATGGAAACCTTTTCCGTTAGGTAGAAAGAAGAGGCTGCTGACCATGACCATTCGAAAAGGATTGGGTCAAAGGGTGAATCTGCTGTGGGATTGGGAAAAAAGGAGGGAGTGAGCGTAAAAAAAGAGTTCTAATACCGTAAGGCACACAAAGTGAGATGATGAGAAGTATGGGGGGAAGCATAGGGAATTTTGGAAATCGGCCCCGGGGAAAGCCTGAATCCCGTGTCTTAACGAAGAAGGGCAATGGGGGGGACAGGGGAAATACATCTCACACAAAGGGAGGGAGATCTCTACCCACCTTTCGGGGTAGGAAAAAAACCCGTCGTTTTCAGGGGAAAAAGGGGGTTATTACGAAGCACCCGGCGAGTTAACGGAGATACCGCGGAGCGGAAAGTGATGTGGGAAAGGGAAATCACTGCGACTCGTAAATCAGGAGGGTAGTAGAATAATACCCTTTTTTTTGGATGGCGAAAAGAAGATAGCAAGAAAACTAAAAAACAACGTTCTTATGTTGAGAAGGGAAAAAAACCGTTTTCTATTACCTCTTGGAGGAAGGAAAAGTTTTTGACAACAATCGGGGAAAAAAGACCATAGCTTTAAGGTCTCCAGGGGACACCGGGAGGGGAAAACTACTTTCTTTTCAAGACTAAGGGAGATCTCCCGGAGTAAACACCTAGAAAACTCGTAGGGGAAAATTGGTCTACCGGAAGTAGCGGCAACACCTGTTCCGAGGGGGAAAAAGGGGCGGAAAACTCACTATGTATAACGAAGAAGTGGGAAAGAAGAAATGTGGTACTTCAGAAAAAAGTCCATTTCCTTAAAAAATAAATAAAATTATCCAACCGCAAAGGATGAGGACGGATATCCCTTTGACAGGGACCTCCAGAGATGGTCAGCTGGAAGTTTCTTCGATACCTTTAAAAAAGGTCTAGAAAAAGTCTTCGAAAATTACGAGAAAAGGGGGGTCGACCACCTACTCCCTGATGTAAAATTCAAAGAAGAAAGAACGCACTTCCAAAGAAAAAACGTAGCTAGAAAGGGGGGAACAATGAATAATGGACAAGGGGATTCGTCTGATTGGAGAAGACGCTTGGTTCGGAGGAAAAAACAAGATAGGGCCTTCGGCGGAGATAGAAGAGAGGGGGGATGAGAGACACCGCAATCATCTTGAAATAAATCCATTAGACTCTGAAAATCCCTGTAAAAAAGACCTTCGAAGAAGAGTCGAAAACTGTAACCGAGGATATTACAGGAGCATAAGAGTATAATCCCTACGGGGAGTAAAATTGCCAGAAAGGAAAGCCATTCTCCCTCAACAAAAGGGTAAGAAAAGAAAAATGAACGAATACATTTCTTTGGGCTCACGAGGATATATAAAAGGACTCAAAAAAGGCCACAAAACTACAGGGGCAAACGGAGACACATAAATCGATCCGGGCACTAAAGTTATGTCGAAATGGGTAAGAGTGGAGTGAATAACGGTCTCACCAGGGGACCTATATAGAATATTAAAAAGAAGGAAATCTTGTCCCGGACAGGCGACACTTGGAACGAGAAAAGAGACTTTTGAAAAGAGAAAAGAAGGCTACTACCGCACAAACACTAACTCACCGGAAACAACAAAAATTACTCATAGGGAGCTCCCTTCTTTGTGAAAAAAGTCCGTTAAAAAATTCTTTGCGAGGTGAAAATAAAGTATATTTCAGGGGCATTCACAGTAGGGTAACTTCCCGGAAAAAGGAAAACCACAGACTAAGTCAATTACCAGTCAAAACGAAGAAGATCAGGACTGTTTCCGTGGTTGAAAAAGAAACGCAAGGCATTCACAGCGAAGAGGGCGATATCATCAGACCAAGGGAGGAGAAGGATCTACGACAAAAGAAAGGAGAGGACATGTTTCCAAAAGACAACCACCAACACAAGACATCTTGGAAAAAAAAAGAAAGAAGGGGTAAAGCTGGGAGAAGGCATGTCTCTCGAAATGTTAATCTAGAGAAAAAACGGAGTATTATTAAAATATCGAGAGATCGGAAGGGGGTTACATGAAGGAGGGGACCATTCTTCGGGATACTGGTACAAAGGGCTGGGGTTGGGGGGGGGGAAAAATTTAGAAAAGGGAAAGAGTCGGGTCTTATATCCCTCCGGAAAAAAGGGGGGGACCAGTCAGCAGGGGGGAGGAATCGGCCCTTCTGTGCCTAAGAAAAGTTAAGGGGGGTTTTAAAAAATGGAAAGAAGGGAAGGGGCGCTTGTATTGCCTGGAGAGGGGGAGAAGGGGGACTTGGGGAAACAAACCGGGGTGATTAGGAAGAAGGCACGGTCCACAGAACCCCGCCCTTCTCCTTCTAAATTCAAAAACGAAGGTCGAGAGGGTTACTGGAATGTCGTGGGGTTTCCATGGTCAAGATGGGGGGGTTGGGAAAATTCTTTCGTGAAAACTATGAGAAAGTACGCTTCCATGCAGAAGGCCCAATTCCTTTACGTAGAAGGTCTGGAGGGGGAAAGGAGGGGAAGACGGTTAGGCCTTTTGTAACAACAAAGAGTCTAGTAAAAAGCACCTGGTTAGGGCCAGAAAGACTTGATTCTCCGGTGAGTCGCAAAGGAAAAGGTCGAAAAGGGGGGAAGGGGTCCGTTTTTATGTTTATCGAGAGGACACAGCCGTTGGAGAAAATTTCATCTGTGCCGGTAGACTTCGCCCTTGTGGGGTATAGGGGGGAATGAAGGGGCCCTTTCTGGGAGCGGGGAACGCGTCTACTCTTTAATTTCAAAAAGGGGGAGGTGTGGGGGGAGAGGGACTGAGAGAAAAGGGGGGTTTTCCTCACAGGTCGATGACATGCTGGCTTGAGACCAAGCGTCAAAAGGGGGGGGGGGGGAACCACTTCGAAAATCGTCCTCTCAATTAAGAAAGAGGGTGAGAGAGGTACCAAGAGGCCATCCGAAATCGTAGTACTTCCGTCAATATGAGGGGGACTGGGGGAAAAGAAGAAAGAAAGGATGTAAGGCATTTCCTTTTTCATAGGGGGGAAAGGGAAGGAAAGTTATCACCTCGGGACGAAGACGTCAGATTCAACGGACATGGTCGACGGGGGAAAGGTTGAAGTCCTGGGATAAAAGAGAAAAGAATAATTCCTCTTAAAAAGAGGACGAACAAAAGGGGACTATGTTTAAAATGGTTGGGGCTAGAAGGCGGGTGGGAGGATCTCCCCCGGGAGGGGGGGGGGAGCTGAGAGGGACGTTGTCGAAGACCGGAAAAAACCATTGAGGAGGCGAGACTAGTGGTTACTAATCGGAGCGGCTTGAGGGGGGAAAATTCCTCCGACGTCCATGAAGGGATTACTCGAAAAAGGAGACCAACGGTTTGCTGGGTGAAAAGGGAAAAAGTATTTGCTGGGGATAGGGCATAGGGAGAGTCGTTTCCCATCAGGGAAACCCGACCAAAGGGGATTACGAAGAAAACAGGAGACAGGATACGAAGGAAGGAAAAACCCATGGGGGGGAATATTGGGGCTCTACGCGGTAATAGCCCCTTTTTTTTTGGGAAAATGGTGAAAAAATTAAGAGCTACTCCCAAAAAAAACTTACTTATGGAAGATAGTAGAGGTAGGGTCCTGGTTTGACACAAAAAAAAGGGGGAAAGGAACTTTCTACACCTGGTGAAGGCGGTCAAATACCAAAGAAGGGGGGTGTCGACTGACTCTCGAGAGGATATTTCCGTCCGGGTGGAAAGAATCAACGGAGTTCGGTCGCAAAGAGAGGGGGATGGGAAGGGAAAAAGAATCTCCAGAAAAGAGGAAAAAAGCCTTCAAACGAAAAAAGAAGAGGGTCGACACGGATCGAAGGCGAAGGAGGCAACACCTTTCCTATTTAGGGACAAACTTTGAAAACGAAGAAAATCCTTATCGAGGAAGAAGGGGGGGGGGGAACGGTATTTCGACCACTTTCCCAGGGAAAGAAATAAAACGAACAGATCAACCAGCCGATGAAGGACAGGGGGAAAAATTAAGGCGGGAGACCTCTGCGCGAAAGAAAGGAGGAAAAAAAAAACCGTCTTAGAAATGACGAATCGAAATAGGAGACCCCGAGCTACCCTTCTACTTCCAAGGGAACGAAAAAAAACGCCAGACGTACATCCCTTCTACAGGTGGAGGGACGAGAAAAAAGGGGAAACTACGTCTGGACGAATGAGTTCGGGGGGGATGAATAAAGGGTGTGAAGGAGCGCTCCTGAGGGGGAGGGGAAATCGTGTTGGGTACAAGGCGGGGCAGGGAAAATTCCAACCCGAGAAGATTGGCCATCAGGGCATCAAGTAAAAAATACCCTTTATCTCCGCAGGAAAAAGGTAACATCGATGCGTTAACCTCGGAGGGGTAAAAAGACTACTTGAAAAAGGGGAAAGGGAAAAAAAGTTCTCCTCAAAGGTGGTAAAGTACAGAAGTTCAAGGCGCCTTCTGGAGCACGTGGGCATTCGAAAATACAGGGAAAGCTCCAAAAGAAAACCGGCTACTACATCAGCCTCGAGAAGGGGACTAACCAGGGGACTAATGATGTAAAGAGCTGGTCAAGCCTCAAGGGAGAAAAGGGCGGATATCCTCTTTAGAGTAAGGAAAGGACGTGCAAAAGGAATACTTGAACGGAGAGGGAGGTAGAGATCCCATCTGTGTAACGCAATCAAAAAAAAGCAAAGCAAAACAACTAAAGAACGCAGGGGGCAAACCCCGATGAGGAAGAGCATTGCAGAGAGAGGCGTTCTTGAATTATGAAGGCTTTTTCTCGGTGCGGGGAAATCAGGAAGGAGGAGACCTACAGGAAGGAAGAATTCTATACACTAAAGGAAAAAAAGGAAAGAAACCATTACGCTCCGTTAAGGGTGGTTGATTAAAACAATAAGCAAATGAAAATTCAAAAAGACTAGAATCCCTCTCACGGCGCGGGGGTAGGCAGTACGAATTGATTTAATAAGAAGAAAGACACAGGGGTAAAGAAGACCCTGATAAAAGAAAATGCATCTTTACCATTACTACCAGAGGAAGGGGGGGTAACAATTTTGGGAAGAAAGTCTCGAGATGGAATATCATCTGACACAAAAAGGGGATTAAGGGGAAAAACCAAAAAGGAGAATCTTTACAGAAAGAAAAGAAATCGGGATGTCTTGTCAGACTGGTCGGGGGGAGGGTGCTTTTCGCAAAAGGGAGGGGGGGGTCTCGTCGGAAACCCAAATTCTACTCCTTGTGAGGGAGACGTTGAAACGGTATATAGCATCTTCCGCTGTGAAAACTGATAGGATGTGGGGAAACCACTGAACCAAAGGAAAAGGAGAAGAAGTTCTAACTTTTGTTGAGGTCCTTTATGTAGAAAAAAACTTAACGTTAAAACAAAGGTGCATGGCCCGATCAATGGGAAAACTAGAAAGTTGCAGAATCAACCCCTCCCTCGAGAAAGCCCGGGACCGAAAGAGGTGCGCAGACGCCAAAAGGTACAGGTTTGCCAGGGGGGGGGGTTCCTTGTTTTTTGAAAAAGGGGGGAAGAGTTAGAAACGTGAGCGGGTCTCCGTGTAGAAAGAAAGGTGTGCCCTAAAAAGGAAGGAATCGGCTGAAGGGGGTTGAGAACCCGTGAGGGGAATTGCGCCGGATCTCCGGAAAAAAAGAAGGAGTGCCAGGCGATGCGTCTGGGGGCCGCCCGGGGTTTAGAAAAATGGGGAAGGGTATTTGTAAGAAAGGAAAGAAGTCGCCAATAGATGGAGGGAGAGTGAGTTCGGGGAAGGAATGGAAGGAGTCATGGACAGAACACGGGCCATTAGAACCGGTTCGGAATACCAAGAAAAAAATACGACGAAGAAAAGGGAAAACATTTTACCTTTGGGAGAAAGAAGGCGATCGGGCTCCCGGTATCAGGAAAATGGCCGGGAACAGGCTGGAGGAAGGGAAAAGGAAAAACAGGCCTCTTTTTGGAGGGGGAAAGGGGGGAAAACTACCCTCTTCACGATCGGAAGACCTCGATAGTGTGCGAAAGAACAAAAGGGGAGAAAAGGCTAACGACAGGGAAGAAAAAAGTCTTCCGATTTAATTGGGAAGAAAGGGAGACGAGGGGGATCGTAGGCGTTTGACGGTCAGAAGAAGGGTAGAGACTGGGTCTATTGGATTCAAGAGGGGAACGAACCTTGGCTCTCAGGAAGAAAAAGGCGTCGCCATCTGACGCAAGAAGGGAGGGACGGGCGATGGGGGCCCGTCATTCTAGCTGGGGGGAAGGGTGAGGTTTATTTAGAGTCACATCCGGGGAGGGTGAGAAAAAGGGATTGATGAGAGAAGGGAAGGAGGGAAAGATCTTCTTCTTCTTTTAAGAAAAAGGGAGAAATCGCAAAGGTGTGCCTCCACATTTCATCGGGGGGGGCTAGGGAAAAGACTAAGGGGGGCTCTTGGTTGGAGCCAAAGGAGGGACTTTAGAGCAGAAAATCTTAGTCTTTTGCCAACCGTAGTTTTAGGGGGACCAAAAAGAGGGGGGAGGAGGGAGTCACCTTCTACAGCGTAGGGAATTACGAAAGAAACCGCATTTGGTGCCGATGAAAAAGGTGGAGAAGTCTAGAAACTTTTTTTTGGGGGGGGGGGGGGGGCGACCTCCGAATAGAAAAAGGAAAAAAAAAGGGAAAGCTATAGATATTCGGAGGGAAAAGGGGTAAAAAAAACCACTGGGGCTTAAGGAAAAATTTCAACATGAGGGGGGGAAGGGCGACGGACCCTCTCGTCATCTAAGGAAAAGGGGTTCTGAGGAATACGGGTTCGAAAACGACGGGGGGGCACGACGCCGCCCTGTGGGGTTGGTCCCAGAGAACAAAAACCGAGCAAAGGGCTCGTCGATTTTCGTTAAAACACGGGGAAATCGTCTGCAACAACCTGGGCCGAAAGAAAAAATGGGCTTCACGCCGAACCTGGTTTCACAAAGGATCGGGGGGGGTTTACCGAAAAACGGTATTCGACCACTTCCATGTCCTTACGCTAAGAGGGCGCGTACGCAAAAGAAGATCCAAATTGGGAACAAGAAAGGCAAGAAGTCATGGGGGGTAAATCTGAGAATCAGGAGACCCGACCATGTCGCAAAAAGAGGGAAGGGAAGAAAGATGACTTCCAGACGAAAAAAATTCCTTAACGTCAACGCAGACGATAAAAAAAAACTGATTCCAGAAGGGAGACGCGAAAAAGGAAAAATGAGAAGAGGGGGGGAGGGAGATTGGATGAGAAAAGAGGTTGGTCGCTGGGGAAATCGGGAGGCTTCCGATCTGGAGAGCAGTGAGACGATTCCAAGTCAAAAAAAATCCAGAGGAGGGAAACGAGACCTGTGTCTTGCACTAAAGCAAGAAGCTCATCCGTCCGCGCAAAAGGTAACCTCTGATGAAGGCAAGGAAACCAACTTTTAGAAAAAGAAGGGGGCGACTTGCCCCTTTCCAGTAAAAAAGGAAGGAAAGAAAAAGACCGAAAGACCTTCACGATCAACGCCTCGGGGACGGAGGTCCTGCTATATACACTAAATCAAGAATGGGAAAAAAAGGACCTTGGAAAAAGCATCGAATTCGCTCCTTGCAAGAAGGGGGCTGGGCGGCAGAAAGAGCTTTCAAATAAGGCCTCAAGGGAGCAACACAGTACTGGTACCATACAAAAAGATTAGCGGGAAAGAGGGGGAAATGAGGCTCACTTTAACTTCTACGGCAAAAGAAAAAAATCGGTGTTACGAAAGAAATAACCTCAACAACAAACTAGAAAAAAACCCGACATGACCTACGTCCCGGGGGGGCGAAAAAAAAAAAAGACTTAGCAAGGGGGGGAGGAAGGGGAAGCGTGTCGTTTACCCGCCCGGCATAGGAAGAAGGAGAAAAAGGGCCCATAAAGGGAGATGCCAACAATTCAGAAAAGAAAGAGGAAATTAAGCAAGACTAGAGTTTAAGGAAAACTCATGTAGAAGGAAAAAGAGGCGATATCCCCGCTCAAAAAAAAGAAGGGTGGGGGGAAAACCGAATGAGGGGCTTGTCAGACGGAAAAGAGCAAAGTCTAACATGTCAAGAAGGGAGAAAAAAAAAAAGTACTACCCGCCGAAGGGAAAGGGGCTCCTGCATGTGAAGATCAGACGTCGAAGGGGAGACAACTGAGGATGGATGAAAAGGGAGGCCCAGTCCGCAAGGAGCTTTACAATAGGAGAAAAAAAGGGATTGAAAGGGAAGACTTTTCCACGGGGAGGGGGGAAAGCAGGTTCGTTTTAACATGGAAGATCAGTAGGGTCGTGAAAAAGGGAACTCCTGGTGGAAACAAAGAGTTTAAGGTAGAACCAGACACGATGGGGATTGCGTTGTTATTGTGAAACACGGAGAACCGGAAAACGAGCGTCTGGTAAGGGCAGGTCGGGACCGGGGGGGACTGGAAAAAAGGAGGGAAAAAGACGCGTCACTTGAACGATGCCAGGGAAAAGCCAACACTTCTCATTGCTAAAAAGGAAGGGACCAGACAACCTGAAGGACGACATGAATCGGGGGGGAAGAAGTTTTTGAGGTAGTAGCCGCTGTGGGGGGAAAAAAGGGGAAACACCTAGGGACTTCGCCGTTCCAGTAGAAAAAGGCCACAGGATGAACTTAAGATACCGAATTTTGGGAAGGAATTTGACACTCGAAAAAGAGTACTCAAAGGTCTCCGCCCAGAAACGGTTTTAGAGAAGTGAGGTGCGTCAGAAAATGGGGCGGGCCAATTGGGGCGGTCGGTCGCCTGACTATCGGCAAAAAAACGGCAATGGAATAGGTTCGTGAACCAAGTCAGAAGGGGGAAAAAAGGGAAGAACTGGAAAAAGTAGGTCCCGGTCTTGGAGTAAAGTTGGGTCCCGCGCTACGACCAGGCCTGTTGGGCGAGGGAAATCTAATTGTAGTATCGTCGGGGAAAGCCCTAATTCTGTCTGAGGACCAAGCAAGGGTGGGACGTGTTTGGGGAGAGAAAGCCGAAGACCGTCACGACTGCCGACAGGGGGAAGAAAGGGGTCGTGGAAAAAGCGTTATTCATCCAATCCGCGCGCTGAAGGGGAAATTGTGGCAGAGGCCCTCCGACGGAAAGTACTGTCAGGGCGGGGGTGCAGGAGGCGTTGCTGAAGAATGGGAGAAGATGGGAGAGGGGAGGGTCTTACGACTGGGAAAGGGGAGAAAAAAAGGGGAAGGGATCTCTGACTATCCAGAAAAGACAGAGAAAACAGGCATTCCGAGGGGGGGAAAGGATATCCCGGCAGGGAAAAGGGAAAACGTTGTAGTACGGCGCGGAGTGGAAAAAGTGAAGGAGTTCAGAATGACTACCGTGAGGGTCCAGGGAGGATGCGGATACTGAATAGGGGGAAAAGGGTTGGCGAAAGAGGGAAAGGCCCCGACGTAGTAGGGAAAGAAGTGGCTTAAAGGAAAAAAGGACCCCGTTTTCTAGGGATACGGTAGGGGGGGGAGAATCAGAGGAGGAAGTAGGGGAAAAGAAAAAGTCGTTTTAAAAAAAAAGAGGGGGAAAGATACAGGAAGGTCACGTATATTGTACGAGAGGGAAATGTTTTCCGGGGGGGGTGGAAGGTGTAAGTCCTGAGGGAAAAAGTAATCGGGCCCAGGGGGTGGGGGGGGGGCTACCTCCGAA
>Ga0179593_1352472_pt1 | contig 16705 bp, 21 predicted proteins | sample CZODoug2_1_08_16_FD_185931 | JGI IMG/M metagenome (GOLD analysis project Ga0179593, IMG submission 185931) | Vadose zone soil fungal communities from Angelo Coast Range Reserve, California, USA - CZODoug2_1_08_16fungal (PacBio error correction) | ecosystem: Environmental > Terrestrial > Soil >...
AAACAGAGTAGAGGGGATGGGATGAAGACCGCAAAAGAGTGGGAAGGAAGGGAAAAAGGAGGGTAAATGGAAAGGGTAAGGGATACTCAGTAGGGGGCGGGGGGTGATAATCGTCATGGGCTCTCACGCAACGTCGAGGGTTTTGACCCTATTGGCTTCGGGCATATTGGCCCTGCAAAGCGCCCGAAAGGGCGCGGGATGCAGTGGCCACCTAGTGGGGGCCGACACTAGGGCGCTTGGAAAGGGGCATCCGTTGGCGGCAAAAAACCCGACCCTAAGGGGAGCGGGGTCGACATCTTTTCGAGAGCGCGAAGCCTCAGTTGAAAAAGGCCGGGTCCTCTGGGAACGGGGGGGACTGCGAGATGGAAGAATACCTTGTTGTGAATCCAGAATCCCCTCCGTTGCGACCGGGCGGCCTTACGGCAGGATTTTAAAAAGGATCGGCTACTGCAAAAACCAGAGGCAAAGTTGCCAAAGGCAGACTCAGGTTCCAAGAAGGAGAAAGGAAACAGGGATGGTTGTGGGGGAGTAACCGGGTGCGCGGAGAGAGGCCCTCAGGGTCATCACTACAAAGCTAGGTGGGGGGACTCTTGCAAGCTTTCCTTCCTTGAAATGGGGGTGGGGACCTGGGTTTCACAACAAAAGTGTTGTTAACCGCGAGGGTGAAAGAGGGGGCAGTTACGCTACGGGGTGGGGGGGTAGGGTAGACAACGCCGGGCTCCATACTGAAAAAAAAGTTTTCTACGTCTGGGGGGGGGGCGCAGGTCGCCTCTGCGGGGGAAACGACCGGAGGGGGGGCCGCGCCCGCGTCATACGCAGTCGCTCGCGTTAAGGGGCAGGCATAACGTCGGCGGAGAATCACGAAACTCGAACTCATAGGATGGAGGTTCCACCAGAACGAGTGAAGCTGACCTTTTGGGGGAAAAGCCTATTACGACGCCGATGCAGTGGGGCACGTCAGAGGAGCCCTCGGTATCCCATAACGAAAAAGCTAGTGTTAGGGGGGGGCGGGGGAGTGGATCGGGAAACGGCGGGTTTTGCGAACCCGTGATCCTTTGGGGGATGGCTGGGTCGGAGAAGGAAAAATTTCTGTGGGATGACCAGGGGTGGTCGTCTTGCAGAAGGTTAATGGCGCTTGGTCTAACGGTGGACTCAGAAAATTATAGGAAAGGAAAAGTAACCGTGATTCCCATTGAGTAGTTGAAGGAGGCATCGTCGTCTCTTGGTAGCGCGCAGGACGTGAAGAAGAGGGTCTTCCGAGGACTCCTTGAAAAGAAGGCGGGTGTCGGGGGGATTCTCTAAGCGAATTAACTTGGTCCGAGATGGCCTCAAAAACGGAGTAAAGAATAGAGACTGGGGGGAGACAGGTCTAAAGCAGCGAAGGAAAAGCGACAGCAGGGAAGTTCGCGGCACAAGGACTTCGTCGGGGGGACCAGGGGAAGGAGAGGGAGGGGAAGACCAGGAGGCGTAGGGAGGGGGGGAGGGGGGAGGGGGGAAGGGGAGATGGGTGGGGTGGGGGGGTGCAAGGGGGGAAGGGGATAAAAGGAGAGAAACAGGTCAAGGGGGAGAGGCCGGGGAGGGGAACTAACGGGGGGGGGGGGGGGAGGAGAGAGGAAGGACGGGGGAGCCAGGGGGGGGATTGTGGAGACACTCGCACTGGGGGCCCCCGGGGAATAAGGTAGAGACCGGTTCTATAAATCTTAAAAATGTACGCCCTAAGATCAGCCCTCCTTATCACCCTTTTGGGCCCGCCGTCGCAGTCACGGACGCCATCATGAGAACTTCAAAATAGTTTGTGGTGCTAACATCAAGGTCGTGTATAAAACTACAATAGCAAAAGGACAGGGTTGGTAGCGCAAAATGGATTGTTGAAAATCTTGCGAATACTATCTCACCCATCGTCGAGTGCTACCTAGACTACGGAATGCGGTTGGAACTGAGACGAATCGTATGATTCTAAAAAATGGAGTGGGAGGAAAAGAAGGAATGAACCCGAACGCTGCCGGAAAGGAAGACGAACCTAAGGGAGCAGGATAGAGAGAATCAGGAACGATGGCAAGCCTGAGTCAAGCGCGTAAAATAGAGAATCACCACTACTTTAAAACATAGCGTTTTGTGGTGGGGGTTCGGGGGGTCGTCTCTATCGGGTAGCCATAACTGGGGTCAACATTAACTTATGACCCACAGCGGAAAAAGGGGGGGGTTTGCAACTCCCTGTTGATTAAAACCGGGGGGCAACCAAACGAGCCAAAGGCTCAACACGAGAGATTTTTCCTCAAAGGGAAAACGGGGGATTGGGTAATGGCTGCCGGGGCAACAAAGTACATCAGGGGGCAATTAGATTCCCTCGATTGGGGGGAATATTCTGGCAAGTTGCCAACGAAAGAATGTGGGAATCGACTAATGAACCTGACCGCGAGTAACTGCACGCCGAGGGGAAAGGGGGGGGCGCCGATTGAGAGGATCTCCTGAATGGAAATAAAAGGAAAAAGAAGAAGGACAACCGCGCATGAGATGCAGGCGGCCGGAGGAAGCCGGCGGAGGAAGATACCTCAGAAGTGGGAACACATACGGGTTGGGGGGGCGAACAGGAAAACATGTTCAAGTAGAAAACGAGGGGGCAAGGTGCGGACGACATCCAGAGCGCGCAAAGGGGCAATTCAAAAAAGAGAAGCCATAAGTCATATGGGGTCCCAGAGAACTGGCTTTAAGGTGTGACCCGTAGACGGGAACAGCTAACAAGAACAGATTTCGTATAAATTTATCAGTTTTTTGTCGGATGACGGCACACCGGGAATCGAATTAAACACCCTTCAGCGGCAATCAAGAGAATACTAGGAATTCACACACCACCCTGACGATTCCTCTGAACGGTCTCTCGAAGGGATCTTAGAGAGGAGGAGCGTGACGTGAAAAAGCGGGAGTGGGTTGCAGACGTCGGTATGGAACGCATTGTGTGGGGGGAACTCACCCTGTGTTGCCACGGAAAACACATTTTGAACCTCGGGAGATGGCGGACGAAAGAGGTGCGAGGAGTTTTGTCTAGAAAACGCCCATTGGGTTGGGCCGTCCCACGGGTGGGGGGAAGGAAACAATAGGAATTTCCTAGAAGGGGGGAGAACTCAATTGGCGAAAAGAGGGCGGGAAGGTTTGTGGGAGGAGGGGGAGGGCGCGATGCCCAGCACGGGGCGGGAAGCCACGCCAGGAGGGAAGAGAAACCATGAATCTCACGGAATTGGATCCGGTTCAAGAATCGACAAAAAAAAATGCGGGAAGCGTATGTAAGGAAGATGGTAGATCTGGAGAGTTAGCGGGGTTAAAAAAGCCGGAGGGGAATAGGAGATGAAGGAAACAGAGCAATCGGGATTCTTCGTTAAGAGCCCGAAGGTCTTCCTGCCTGGCAAGACTCCGGCAAGCCTTGCGAAAAGCATAGGCGTGATGGTATTTTCTACTCCGCTAGAGGTCTTCCACCAAAATAAACCAACCGCATCGTGAAAATTTACTAGAAAAGACATGATGGGCGCAGCCGCCTCATCGCAGGGACTATCGTCGGAATGGAAAAGCGATGGTACGAGCTGAATAACTGTGAACTTCCCGTCGTTGACTAGAAAAAGAAGAGACAGGATCATCTTTCTAAGGGTCAGTAAATCCGGGGGGGACAAGAGTATAGGACCGCAAGTAAAAGGAAAGTCAGTAGGCGCAAAGCAACCGAAAGCCAACCAAATTTTTGGGTTTTTGAAGGAGAAGGGGAGAATACGACGTCAGGTAAGGGAGAACAGTGTGCAACCGGGGGGTGCTACGATGAACCGTTCAAGAGTACTCAACATGTGGAAGGATACCTTGATCGGGGCGCAGAAAAAATAATCTCAAATAGCCCGCAAGCATCGAGATCAACAAGCACCTTGGGGAGAAAAAGTAAAAGGGTTTGGGCATGAAGGCTGTCCGCTTAAATTGGAGAAAAGCGAGGACAGGGGAAGGCAATTTGGATCCTCTATAATGGCTCCGGAGCATTAACAACCAAAAAAAGGAAGAATAAAATACATGAGAAGCGAAGGAGTCAAGGTAAAGAGACTACATCGTGCGGATCTTCAGAGGAAGAAGTACGGAAAATCTTGTTTCTCGGCTAAACGGGAAGAGACGAGGGGAACACGGTATTCCCTGGACGCAAGTGCACAAAAAGGGAGCTATGATGGAGCATGATTGGGGGGGGGAAAGAGGCCGTGGGATTCCTCTTTTGGACAGATCGGCATTCCTGTCGAAGCGACATGAGCTTCGGAGGTCATAGACGCAATCCTGGGGCGAGGTTTCCATAAGAAGTGATCCAAAAGATGGGTGAGTTGTTGTAAGTGAATGGTCCGGTTCGAGGCTTGCCAATCATCATAGTCAGGGGAAAAAAAAAAAATATAAGGCTTGAAGGGGGTGTCGGGGAGTCGAGGCGTGGTCATCACGCGGGCTTGGTCAACCGACGGAACTGTCCAAAGCACAGGAGATTCCACATTGTGTGAACATAAACAAAGAAAATCTAGAAGGAAGTCAGAAACGGAGAATATCTGTCGGGCGCAGGAAACATATCTATTTCAAAAGAAACTGGGCAACTGGGCAGAGGGGGGGGGCAGCTCGTAAAGCAGTTGGCGAGAGCAAGCTCAGATTTCGGAAAAGAACTGGTTGAGAAAGAGAGAAAGTCCATTTTGGGGGTAGCGAAAGTGATCCTCAGGGCGGGGGGATGACAGGTAAACCCCTATTTCTCTATCATGTGGCGACCGATCAAAGATGGTCAGGAGGGGTGGGGGACAGGGGTTTACAAAAGGGCAAAAAGGGGGTTGCGGAAAAGGAGGTCCAGACCGGGGAGGAAAAAGTCCCGGCTAATGGGTCATGGAGGATCCAAGGGAAAGCGAGAATAAAACAGAAGCACTTTAACGAAGGTTAAGCCGGTGGGCCGAAAGGGTTAGGAATTGGAACGTTAAGGGGAGGAACCTGTGAAGAAGTTATGTACTTTGGGAGTAACTCTCGCTTAGGTATCAAAACGGTTAACAGAGGAACAAGGGCGAGTTTCCTTTTGAGGGAATCGTCTCTCAACATTCGTCCAGTAGAAGATTGGGGGGGGTGACGGGGAGTCTGGTCTTGAGGGGGGGGGGGGTCATGGCCCGGAAAAAAAGTGCGCGGATCTATGGGTCCACCTATTAGGGTTGGAAAACCAGGACACTCTACTTTATAGAAAATCCCGTTCGGGAACCACAACACGGGTCGTATTTGTCTAATCTGGAGCAACAGAAAAGAAGGAGGAGAAGAAGTTAGCTGTGGGAAAAGGAACCTTCTTGGGAAAAATGAAATTGGACATGTAATCAAAAACAATGTATGAAGGTACATCTCATCGGGGGGAGGGAGGGCCACAAAGCCCGTACCGAAAAGAGTGTTCTATCATCGGAAAAAACAGGAGGCTGGGGGCCCAATCATGAACAGCAGAGTAATTGCTGCCGAACTGGTCTTGAAGGCAGTGGTGGGAGAAAAATAGACCTTCTGGCGAGGGCACGTCAACAATGAAAAGTGGGGGGGGATATCAAAGGCGCGAAATCTAGTGTTGGGACGCCGGGATGTGGACCCTTTATTTTTTAAAAGACAGAGGGGGTTGAAAAAAAGAAGGGGGGTTCCAGCTCAAGAGTTAACCAGGGAGAATCTTACTTTGGGGTACCCAAGTCTGATACTGAAAAAAAAAGGTTGGGGGTGCGAATCGGGTGGGGATGATCTCATTTGCCAGATTCGGCTGCCCCGGGGAAGAGCTTACCAGGGAAAAAATAAAGAGAGTTCATGTGGAGGAGAACGAGTCTCCTCCTTTCGTCGGCAATCGTCGGTGGAGCAAGGCGGGAACATCACGTGGGCCGTCAAAGAGGCCGGTGGGGGCAGGTCAAAAATTAAACCAAAAGTCCTGGGCCCTCCATCAGCTCCAAGGGGAGTCAGGATAAGGAGAGGGGGGATCGGGGGTGGCTCTCAAGAAGAGGGAACTATCGCTAAACCAATATTCTCGGAAAAGAAGGCCTGTGTGGAGGGCAGTGTAAAAGGGAGTACACAACGATTTTCCGGGGAGGATGGAGTAAACCTGCGACTGGGAAAAGACCAAACGGGTCTTGCCGGCCAAAGTGATGGCGCGGTCGGGAACTGAGTTATCTAAAGGGATCGACACTTCCAGGGGGTGGAGGCCCTGGGTGATAAGAAACGTGGGAGCACAGGACAAAGGGAAGCGGCGGGGACGAAAATAGTGGAGAGGCGAGGAATTTCGATTGATGCAGAAGCAGAATGTAACGAACGAAGGAAGCATCACCAACAAAAAGGGGGGAGAGGAAGGAAGAGATCCTAGCTTGGGGAGGAAAGAAGAGGAAAGAAACAGCGCCTCTAACGTTCTCTGGTCCGGGACCTCTGGCCATCCGCTTGGCTTGGCGCCCGACGAGGACGAATTTAATAAAATACAGATGGTAAGAGGTCTATACAGGTTCGAGATTCGCAAGCGACATAGTGAGATACAGGGTAGAACAAAAAAAAAGTGGGGCGTACCTCACAGCCTCCATCAAGCTTAACCATAACCCGTCAAATGATTTTAACACGCTTCGGGAGAGCCAAAGGAATCTAGGCACAGACTCTTTTGGACGATCTTGGTGCTCGAGAAAGGGGGGGAGCCCAAATGGAATGCTTACTATTAGGGGGAGGGGGAAAACTTGGCGAAAGGGGTATTTCTGTTTAAGGTTCTAGTGAGGTGCAGCTTTGGAGTGATGTGACAAGGAGGGGGAACTCCAGAACTCGAGTACTGAGCGAAGATAAAAAGAAAATTCCACTCGTCGGCCCTCAAGGATAGGGATTCCTCTAGTCCGGAATTCTCTCGTAAAAGCGATCACCAAGCGAGAAAAGAATAGTTGGAACATGGAAAAGGTGGAGAGACTGGCCTGCTGAAACAAATCCCCTGAGGGTCCGGGGAGTCGTGTTCCCTGGAACAAATCTTTTGAAACGCCTTGTAGTAAAAAAACCTCAGACGAGAAGGACAACAAAATCAGGGGGATTGGGGGGGGGTCGCTCTGGGAGAAAACCAGAAAAATTGGGTTTTAATAAAAATATACGCAGTAAGCAACAACGTAAAGGCACAAGGTCGTCACATCTACTGGGGGGGGAGAAGAGTGACTGGGAAGGGGCTAACTACTCAAGGTGTCGTCCGAACGAAAAACGGGAACGGCAAAATTCTATCGCAGAGAAAGAGTAGTAGGGGGGGGGGGGGGGGAAGTAAGATCCCAGGAGCCTTCCCCTCTAAGAAAACAGAGGACAGGTCAAGACCAGGGATCAGGCCACTACGTCCTTAGGGGAAGAGAGATGGAAGAAAATAAAAGTACTCCCGAGAGCATTTTTTTGGCTCCTCCGGTGAGGGTCTTCACGTCGGAGGGGTTTTTAAAGTACGAAAAGAAGCGAGCTTGGGTTAGGGGGAGGAATGTAAACAGGCGGGAGGCATAATTGCACAACAAAGAATGACGGACGGTGACCGGAAAAGGTGTGTGATTTAAAGACGTAACTATGCCATAAGATCGCGGGCAGGTGGGCCTTACTCTTATTACGGGGTCCCGTAGCAGGGAGGACAAAATCCTCTGGCGACTGTACAGGCGACCCCAAACGAGTCGCCAATAATTACATAAAAAGGGGAAGCATTGGGAAACGGTTTCCGCGAAACGGTCTCGCATGAAATATAGGGCGAAGATTCACAGAAGGGAAGAAGGAGTGGAGGGGGAGTTTCGGAATTGGGGGATAGACGGTATTAACATGGGTTAGACTCCATTTTGCAGGGAAAAACCAGTTCCCCATCTTCGCGGAATCCGGGTGGGCGTAGAGCTTATTGGGGATCAAAGGGGGGGGGGTCATTGGTCACAAATCCCGCCATTGGAAGGGGGGGTACCTTCATGACTCAAGAAACATGTCCATGGACGAACTAAGTTAGTCGGGGAGACGTCGAACGACGGGGGGGGGGGGGGGGGGAAAAAACTAGTGATCGATGAGGATGAAACATCACTAGTGCGCCCGAAGGACTGGAACAGTGCAGCGAGCCCGACATGAAATGGGCTTCTTTGCATGGAGCGGACCAGGTAAGGAAAGCTTATGTTCAGGGAGGGTTTTGGTTTAAATGTGAGAAAGTTCGGCGTAAAAACAAAAAAAGGGAAACATCCCTCTGGGCGGGCGGAACGCTGAACTCTAAAGACCAGAATCTCAAGTGCAGTGCAGGGGGAGGACTCCCCACGTTCGGTGGGGGTCTGGGAGAGTTTCGTACTAAGCAAATTGTCGCCACCTTCCTTACCCAGCGAGCGACGGGTAAGGGTGGACACAAATTTTGCTAAAAGCGTCAGCAGGGCGGGAGGCCCATAGCTCCTAATCCCGTGCGGAAGGATGAACGCGAAAACGGGCATTCCGACGACCGGGACGTGAATGGGGACCTCAGCGCCATCTGGCGCATCGCAAGCCCGGCGGATATGGCCGGAGGGAAGGAAGAAAAGACAAAGGAGGAGGTCGGGGTCTTCGACAAGAACTTCGACAGGAGTCGTCGGTAGTTGGCAGGAAAAAAAGGAAAGTAAAGTGGGAGATAGATGGATGTTTTGCGCGAAGTTTTTTGAAAACCCGCCATTGCTCGAGGACGAGGGATAGCGCGTCTGGAAGTGGAGAAGAAGGATGACCCCGGGATATATATCAAAACAACAACACTTATGATTATGAGAAATATATAATCTGGGGGGCATTGGGCTAATTCTTACCGTGTTGATGAGGAGGAAAATTTATCCTCAATTTGGGCCTCAAAGGGTTCGGACACCGGGCAGAGAGAAACAGGAAATGAAAAATGAAAGGAAAAACGGAAGTTCTAAAGGTCTACTGAAAAAAAGGAGAGGTGCAGAATGCTGGGAAGAGGTATTAGGGGGGAACTGGAAGATCTGGAAATTCTAAGCGGGGGCGACACTGAGAAGATGGCAACGTAACTCGATGCGAAGTGCTCTGTGCGCGTGAGGTCAAAACAGTGAAAATTTGGGGGGCGCAGTCAAAGGTCCGGGGGAGGAGGTTCTGTCAAAAAAAGCTGCAGAACGAATAGGAAGGGAGTTAGGGAAGAAACCGAAGGGGATGGGGTTGAAGGCCGTTTCCAGGCCGTCAATGCGGTCGGTTGGGGTTAACGGTGTAAACTGGGGGAGTGGGGGGCCGACCTTCTCTCGGGCATTCTAAATCCATAAGAAAGAAAAAGGATCACGGTCGGCTCAAAGGTCAGAGGTCATGCCTGCTGATTCGTCGCGGGGGGGGAGGGGGGGGAAGAAGGAGGTGTTTTTGGCTAGGGTGGCCGGTGAAAGAGATTCTCTGGAAATGGGGAACATACCCGTTGTGAAACCTATCTAAAGATATTCCGCTCAAAGCCGGGGGTCCTATCCGCTTTGAATTGCTCGACCACATCGTGTAGGGCTGAAGCTGGGCTCTTGGACATACGCGGGTAGAAAAGGGGTGGGGCAGAGAGTACCTACTATTTTACAAAACAAACGCCTCAGGCTATTTCGGGAATGGAGAAACGGGTCCAGGGGGTGTCTATAAGGGGGGGGAAAAAGGTCAATGTTGCGCCTCTCAAATGAAAACCCCCAGAAAGTAGAAAAATAGGGGAGGCAACTCCGATCGGATCAGCGGGGGGAAAAAACTAAGGGCAACCCGGTGTTGTCGGTAACATTAAAAAATTGAGTAACCGGTCGGAAATGGCAAGTATCATGGTTAAGAGATGGACAGATCGTGCTATCCATCTGACAAGTACGGGGGACGCTTCTCGGTGGGAGATCCACTGGTATGGGTCCGTGGAAACTTAAGCGTAAGTGGGGGTTTCAAGATTCGAGGGAAACGGTTTTAATACTGCGCGAGCCGACAAAAATCCGAGCATGAAACTTACTGCCGTTGAAAGAGGTCGGAGGCAGCGGGGGGAGCAAAAGGCGTCAAGTAGATTGGGGGTGCACCATATTCTAGCTTAAGGTGCCTTTCCCGGAGCAACGCGCGGGATCGTGGGTTAAAAAAAACCGGTAAGGAAAAATCGACACTGCACGGAACGGCCGATCCCTGTGGGGGAGGGAGGGACCAACAAAGGATCGTGGCAGGATGATGAAATGTGCGCCAGAAGGAAAAGAAAGGTGATCTCTCGTCAGCGGGGAAACAGTTCCTTCTAAGGGGAGGTGTCAGGAAGAGGGGATGGCGATTACGTCTCAGCCGGGAAAAGGGAACCAGTAATTTAGCGGAGTTTCAGGGGATCAGAGAAAACATCCCGGCCAAGAATGCTGTCTTCAAAAATCCATGACACAATACCTGAATGACCGGCCGAACAGTGCGGAGAAAAAAAAGGTTTTGGGTGCCAACGCGCCGGAGAAAGAGGGGGGGGGGGCGACAAAATGGAGGTGGTCAGAAAACATACCAAATCTATTGGGGGCCGCCTTCCTCGAGTGCCTGGGTTTAAAAAAGCGTGAAAATCAACACGAAAAAATGTGGGGGGAATGCGAGTGGAACCATGTGTAGACTCTCAAGTTGGTGGCGCAGAAATCGCAGGCCACTGGGGGGAAGATATGGTGGTTTGGTGGAGAGGCCGTGGTGAAAGACGTGCCATCCGAGAAGTTCCGGCGAATCTCCAATAGTCAGGGAGGTGGGAACAGGATTAGCCGCCGGAATCTGATCCGTCGGGTGAGGTTATCAAGGAGAGGGAAGACACTCAAAAGGAGAGATACCTTTAGTACGTTCCCCGCAACAAACCGTATTCCGCCGCACCGGTCGGCCAAAACAATCATGTGGGGGGTGGGGGAAAAAAAGAAAAACTAGCAAGGGAGAAAGGGGGACTCAAAAAAAAGGATCGGGCCGTCTGGTAAAATTGCGGGAGACGGAGGGGGGCGCAAAATATGTATGGGGTAAGGGGGGGGGCGTTCATCGACAGTCTCTGCTGCTGGGAACCCACCGGGGTTAGCTGCAGAACGGCTTTAGTTCAGGGGGAGGGAGAGAAGGTGGTAAGCGGAAGAAATTCATCTACGCGGAGTACCCATGGAGGAAAGTGCGGCCAAGAAAAAACTTATTAAAAAAAAGTGGGCGGAAAAAAAAAGAAGACTGAAAATCTTCCTGGAAACGCGAAAGAGAGGAGATGTATACCAAGATTCTGACCATAACGATATCGATATCAAAAGGGTAGGGGTAGAAAGAGTATCTCGGGAACATGTGCTCGCAGGAGAAAGGAAAGCGCAGCACGAGTGCGAGGTGGACGCGGATCGGGGGAAGGGCGACAAGAGATCGTCCTATTGGCTGCCTACACTACAAGCCTTTCAACAGGTAGATAAGATTACTTTGGCGAAGCAGGAAAGTAACTCATCTTAATCCGCATCATCAAAATTTTCAAGAAAAAGCTGCCGAAAAATCAGGAGAGAAAAAAGAAATGACACCCAAACCATTCAATTCTGTTTTTTTTTCTAAACCATTCGGTTCGTGTCACACGGGAAGAAGAACTAGACAAAAGGGTTGGTTACGATAAAGGTTGGGCGCTATCTGGTGCTCTGCGGCCCCCACCCAATGGCGGATATTCGTCCTGCCACGGTTCGGGATGAGTTTAACGTGGATAAGAAGGGAAGATACGAAGGTTAGTCGAGGGTGAGGGACCTCGACTTAAATAACTAAGGAGGACGAAGAAACTGAAAATAGGGAACTTCTAAAGAAAACTATCTCCTTCTCGGTTCAGGAGGGAAGAGAACCCGTAGGAAATGAGCAAAGATCAAAGAAGTCAATAGCTGTGTTGGCTCGTTTGGGGATCGGCTTGATTATACGTAAAACCCTAACAGGAGACGGAAACCAGCTTCCAGAGCGGGACAAAACGAAACTTTGGGGGAACCCAAAAAAAGGTTAGGAACAGAGGATAACGGAAAACAAGCTACTGTGTTCGCGAGGACCGGGGGGGGGTAGCGAAACGAAAGCAGAGACTTGACCCCGGAGTTACATCGCTAGGAGGAAGCCATCTACTTGGCAGAGTGATCAAGATTTTTCTAACAGATCAGGTGGGACGGAGCCTGGTGTGAAACGCGGACAAGGGAAAGCGGAGGAAAAGGGGGCCTCTATTCGCCGAAGACTTAGCTCATTCATCCAAAAGGGGGACTGCCCCGAAGCTGGAGAAGCGTGCCGCAAGAGGCGAATAAACGATGCGACTGATCCAGAGACATCATTGCGGGGAAGGTGTTTGGGGCCACGCAGCCGGTTCACGTACGCGCCAAGTGGGCTTACCAAGAATAGGGGAACTGAAAAAGGGGAGTCCCTAGGAGGTGGGACGAGAGCAATTAACAGCAAATGGAAAAACAAACTAGGACTGAGTAGCACTAGTGAAAACGGGAAAGGAATCCAAGCGTAGTCATGTTATACGGATCATTGTCTTGTGGCCCGCCAACGGAAAGATGGCATAAAGAAACGGGACAAGGTCAAATGAATATGAGGGAATCAGTGGAGGTCCGCGCGCAGGACGAACGGGAGGGCGCTCTTTCGCCATATGGAAAAAGAGGAAATGGGGATTGTTGGGAGAAGCGTCTCCTAGGGGGCTCATGGTACTGGGTTGATGGAACAGTACCAAAAACGCGCGAAAAGAAAAGTTGTTTTGGGGTTTGGGGGGGGGTAGGGGGGGGCTTCGATCGGGAGGATGGTGAAATACGGGGGCACCAGCGATGGGGGGGGAAGGGGGTACCTTGAACGGAGCGAAAAGTGGGATTCTGACATTGGAGGTACTCAAGTTTTTACCACAGGAGGGATGTGAGCTGTAGGAGAGGAGGGAAAACCCATGCGGGGTTCGCAAGACCCACGAAGAGAAGAGACATTAATCGAAGAACGACACATTTGGGTGTAAGGTTTCAGCGGGCTCGGGGGGTTGTCAGTAGGGGGGTATTAGATCCCAGCATAATGCTCGGCTGTAAAAAAGCCCACGAGCGAATACCCGGGATGTCTTAGGCAAAAAAAGGAGGGAACCCAATACGCGGCAAGGGGGGAAAGGATGACCCTTTAAAAAAAGTCTGTATAAAAAGATTTATGGAGAGCCACGTCGGTAACACGTAACCACTACTAACAGGGAATCGGGGGGAAAGATGGGATGCCTTTTTCATGGAAAACGCCCCTTATTCAGAGGCGCAGCATCGAGAAGACTCTAATTCAACTGGGGGAGAGAACAGTCATCAACAACTTTCTCACACCGGAAGTTAAGTTTTGACTCAGGGAAAGGGCATCGGGGGGGGAGTGAAGCGAAAGGAAGCTACAATATATGAACGCCGTCCAAAAAAATAGAAAAAAGGCAATTCAGAAAGAGTCCCAGACCTTCCCCAACAGACGCTTCGTCGTAGAACTTGACAGGCCGGCGGAGGTAAAAAGATGGGGAGGGTTGGGGGTCTCCCGGTTTTCAAAAAAAAAAACTATGAAACGTCAGAAAGCTTCAACATGGGGACGAGTTTCGGCGCCTCGGCAAAAGTGCAAAAACCCGACCGCGAACGAAACAACAGACACGGGAAAATGAAGGAGGGTATGGATTTGAGATTACTTAGAACGCGTAAGTATAATTGACGCAAGGCGCAAATGTGGGACCGAAGAGAGAAGGGGTACATCGAGGGGGAACCGCACAACAGAAAAGAAGGAAAGCTCCAATTACCTGCGCGGGAAGGGAGGAAAATCATAAGAGAACGAAAGCGGGGGGGCAGGAATGAAATTGCATCTGGCGAAGAGGCTACTTGATCTGTTTGAGAAAGACGTGTACAAGATCTCGTCCATGACGGGATTACACGAGATACAACTATGGCGGAGCGCTTATTTCAAAAAATAAAAAAAGGGAGCAGGAGGGGGAGGATTTGGGAACTGCGTTCCGTAAAGAGTAACTGAAAGCCACATCTACATATCATTAGAGAGGAGGAGAAGAAACCCACCTGTTTGTGTCTGGGTACTTAAGACTTTTCCATAAGCTCGCAGTAGAGATGCTGTCGAGGGGGGGGACTTCCCTCCCTGCTCTGGAGGGGGGAAATTAAATCGAGCATAAACTTTATTGCGGAAATCAAGGCTGGCCGGGGCGTAAAAGGACTAAGCTGGTGGGAGAAAAATACAGCACGCCGGCAGCTTGTGGCAGGTTGGCCGGTACAGCACGCCGCGAAGGTAAACGAATGGTGGGGGGGGATATACATACCCAAGATCTAAGGACATCCGCCGGCAAGAGTGTCCGCAGCCGCTGAAAGCTCGACCACATCGGGGGAGGGGGACCCTAGAGGCAGAAAAGAATCAAAGGGAAATGGGTAAAAGCGGGGGATTGGGAAATCTCTCTATGCAACTATTTGCACCAAGGATCTACGAGGTGCAGGGGGGAAAAAGGCATCACAGGAGGAATAGTTGAGAAAAGGGTGTATATATTGGGGTAACCGTAATGGTGGGCTCACTCGGAAACCCCGAGGGACACCGAAAAAATCAGGGATCAACATCCGATCTAATGAATGCTCCTCGACTCGGGGTGTTTAACAAAAAACAGGTGGGGGACCTGGAGTAAATTCGGAAGGTGGCTCTTTGCGAAAAAAACAGCCATTTGGGATAGAGGGTTCGCCTAATAAAAAAAGAAGATAAAAGAAAAAAGTAAAAGGGGAAGTTCTAAAGGTGCAACCGGATTACAAATCCTTGATGTCTTTGGTAACGTGGGTCAATCCGGCCGGTTCCGTAATTCACTAACTAAATTCACGCAAAAACGAACGCCCTTAAGGGATCCCAAAGGAAAAATGAGAAAAAGGAAGTGTGCGGGGAGCTGATAGACCCCAGACGGAAAGTAGCTGTGGTGTCCATATTTGGATGGTGCGATTGCCCAAGAAGACACAAAAAAAAAATAAAAAGCAGGAGGATTGCTTACAGTTCACCGGGAGGGCAAGAACTGGGGGGAGTCCTGTCCCCGGGCTGCTCGGAAACAAACCCCGACTCAGAAGAAAAGAAGGAATAGAAGCATCTGCTGAAGCCTACGGTGGAGACGGGAGGTGATGGGAAGGATTGCCTTGGGGCGACTTTCTTTAATAAGACTTGGGATTGTAAAAAATCTCATCGGCTAGGGCAAGCGTCCTTCCTCAAGGAGTTTTCAATGGAAGACATCAGAAAGAAACGGACCACATTAGGGAACCAAGTACAGGCAAGAAGATGTGAAAAAGGGGAGGTCCTTAAAGGAAACAGCGCGAGGGTGCCCGTTGGCGCAGAAAGAAGAGGGCAATGGTCTATAAAAAAAAAATTCTGGGGGGGGGATAAAAACGCTGCAAGCCTCACCGAAGGTGACCTCCTTTCCTAACGATGATCGTTATGTTAGAAAGTTCACAAAAGTGGTGGGGTTAAACTACTGGGGGGGAATCATGGGAACGGTAAACTCATGGTTAGGGGTGGCAACCGTCGAGGAAAGGTCTCGAGCCGAAAAAGGCTTCAAAACTCTGGTAGAAAAATGGATTGGGGGCGAACTTCATGTCGAGCGAAATTTAGGTGCCCATAAAGTAAGAAATGCCTCCTACCTGCGCTGGAGGGGGAATGGGGCGGAAAAAGAAGGCGCGGGGGGAAGTCTTCATCGAAGGAGTCGGGGTTCGGAGTATCACGGGTAGATAAAGAAGCGGTATTGGCCTTTACTCGTCCCCCCGAATCAATGGGTACATGAAAGATAGAAAACAGGTTGGCTCACGAGAAGGCAATCATTTGGGGGGGGGGAGCAGAAGAAAGAACGATCTTCTCCCCAGATCACGCCAAAGCCGTCGGTTCGGGGAGGGTATCAACAGTAAGAAAGGGGGCGGGGGGGGGATTTAGAAAATATTGCCCGTTTAAGGGGCTGCGTAAGCGGCTGGGGCTGAGGGAGCACACCGTGTTGAACGTAACGGCCTTAACTTCCCAATGATGTTCGCTCCTGGACGTGGGGACTTATCGAAAGAGAGACGGCCATGGAAAAAAAGGGCGTGAGGTGTGAAATGGGAGGATCGTAAAAACGGTTTGGCAAAAACGAAGATGAGGCCGGCAGGGGGCGAAGGTGAGGGAGGAGCGTGGGGATGAGGGGGAGGATGCTACCATTCGCCTGCTAGGCCCTTGACAACAAGAGGGAGTGGAGGAAATCTCGGGGCTAGGGGCTCGGGGCATATAATTGCCAAAGAGCCTGCTCAGAATTTCGAGCCTCGTTCCGCGTCGTGGGAGTCCACCAGAAAGAGACGAGTGGGGAACCGCTCCAGGGGATGCAGGTCGGACAGGTGGAAGATATTCCACTGTTCGCTAATAAAAAAATGACGGAAAAGGAAAACAAGTTGGAGAAGAAACCGCCATTCAGCTCAGCACACAGGAATCGTTGTGAGAAACCCGGAGGGGGGAGATCACACAGCAAAAACTAAGTTGCAGGGGGGGGGGGGGAGGTAAGTCTGGGGTGGGGCCCTATCCCGGGATCTGCTAGCGCAACAATGATCGCTGCGACCCGTGGAGGAGAGGTGAAAAAAAAATGGAGGGACACAGTCCTCTAGGAAAAAGTGGCATGAGGGGAGGGATTTCCTCCTTCGGGGAACCTACTCCGCTGCCCTGACGGAGCGACTCGCTACCAATTAAAAGCCGGCTGGAAGGAGGAAGAGGGAGGGCCAGGCATCGAGTAACTGAAAAACAAAGGAAGCGGAATAGGATTTGTGCAGTCCATTTTCGGCGCGCGGGA
>Ga0179593_1460163_pt1 | contig 16705 bp, 14 predicted proteins | sample CZODoug2_1_08_16_FD_185931 | JGI IMG/M metagenome (GOLD analysis project Ga0179593, IMG submission 185931) | Vadose zone soil fungal communities from Angelo Coast Range Reserve, California, USA - CZODoug2_1_08_16fungal (PacBio error correction) | ecosystem: Environmental > Terrestrial > Soil >...
TCGGAAAGAGGCTATCTCGGGCATAGGATCCTCTCTGCTCTTGCTCACGCAGGCTCATCGGGCGCGAGTCGACCACCACTACAAACGTGAGTCTCACAATCCCACCGGGGACAAGGGAGAGGGACTATGCGTGGGGAATGAACAAGAGGGGGGACAATTTTCAGAAATATCGTTCAAAATGATCAACTGGGTCAGGACGACCCCAAACCCATTTTTGTAAGTACCAAGGGTCAACCAGCGACCTGAGGGGGAAAAAAACGGGAGAGGCAGCCTTAAGAGTGCAGGGGTAAGACCGCAACCAGGGAAAAAAACCGAACAACCAAAGGAACCGACGATTGGTCGGGCTTGAGCGGTACATGCTCGCCCACCTCAAAAAAGGGGGAAACGATTGGGGGGGGAGAACCCAGACCTATCATTTCCTAATAGGCCCACTAAAGAATTAAACTCTGACTCATCTTGGATCAGGCTATATGCGGCAAAAATTTGCAAGGAAAAAAAAGGGGGGCGATGTCACAGAGAGAAACATTGCAGGGCCCATCCCCGTAGACCTGGTCAAACTTGGTTGTCTGGCGATTACCGGGCTGAAAAGGGGGGGGGTAGGGTCAGATAACAACTGACCGGTCACGGCGTCAGAGGTCGTCCCCCTACTTTATTCCGCAAGGGGATCATTCGACAGGAGGGCAGTGGAAAGATCTCGGACCGCGGCAGAGCAGTCTGAGTGGGTCGCACCATCCTTACAGGGAAGAGAGGAATGGGGGGATGAGTCCTGGCATTAAGTCCTAACCTGGCCATCTATTGCAATTTTTCTACAACAACCCGGATCCGGCCATCTTCCTTCACCGAAAAAAGGGACGATCAAGAGTCTGGAACAAAAACCGGGGATATCGACCTCCAGAGTCAGACGCCAATCAAGTTTGGTATCGTAAAAAGATGGCAAACCCGTTTTTTGGGGGGTGGTCATTGCTTCTGCCTAAGCAGCCGTGGGTACTGGGCTGGACGCGAGTCGTTCAAGCAGAGGAAAAATTCGGCCGTCCCAAACATTTGATTTGTCAGGGGAAGATTCGCCGGAAACACTCGATAAGAAAGATAGGTGCGACGGGTGAGCTGTTGGTCTCTAGGGGGGGCGCTTGCGAGGGTGTGCAGGGTTGTGAGGGGACGATGTTGTGCGTGTAAAAGCACTACGGACGCACGCACATCTGCAAATGTCTTACGCAGGGTTCCGGAGAAATGGGGGAAGGCAGGAAGGGAAGGGCGTCCCGAGACCAAGGAGACATCAAGGAAAGGGCATTTCAAATCTCGACCAACGCTGCCAACGGCAGGCTTCGGAAATATATCGGGGAGGAAGGGGGCGAAGCGTATTTGGGAGCGGGCCGAACGAATGACGCTACATGTTGTCAGAAAGGGGGGGACTGTCGGGGACAGGCTCAGGGACCCGCTAAGGACGTAAAGGGGAAAAAGGGGCATCCAAGGAGATGGAAACAAAAAGCTAAGTCTACATGATTCCGGGGGACCGCCCTGGAAAAATAGAAGCCGACTTGAGGAGGAGGACATGTGAAAATGAGGTGAAAATCGTTTCTGTCTTCTAAGGCAGGGGGGCTATATGGGACAGGTGAGCGTTCGGAAGGGGGGAACAAGTCTCCTTTTAATTAAGCTAGGCTCAGGCAAAGGGCGCGGCAGTTCAATTGGGTGGGGAGTCAAAAATCCAAAAACTGACGCGTTCACCTGGGATGGCGAAGGAAACTGGACGGCAGAGGCAAAATCGATTTTGGGGGACCGCAAACTGCAGGGCGATATCATCCGGGGAAAAACGCCGATTCACGCTGGAAAAGAACAGCCGAATGGGTTGCCGCAGCGGGGGCGGGCGTAGGAGGGAGCCTTGAGGGAAGCTGGTAATTTCGACACGCAGCGGAATCAAATGCGACTATGTGCTCTCGCCAAGGAAGGAGACAGGGACTGGGGGGGGCTTACTAAAAACGCGAAACGGGTCCCGGCAACGTAATGTCTTGCGAGTCACGCAAACCGAGGTGGGGGGCTAGAGAAAAAGGACGCTAAGGTAGCGGCCAGGGTGTCCCAAGCCCACCATTCGATTCACAGAGGGGACCTCTGAAATACTACCGGGCCTGTGAGACTGGTGACCTCTGGGGCTGACGTGCGAAAGGGCAAAAAGCCTTCAACACAATGTACCCCATACAAAGCAATAGACGACAGGTCAAATACTTCTCCGCCGGGGGTCAAAGTGCGGGGGTCGCCCTTTCGATAGATCTTTGGTTCCTGTCTGTGCCCGCGGAATCAACGACGAACTTGCGTCGGGAAACTCAAGCACCTGTGAACCTGGGGGAAGAAAGTCTGAAAACGGGGAACTTGCCAGAAGGCCCCTTGATAAAATACGCGAACCAAAGATGGGAGAGGAAAAACTCGGCTTGTGGTTAGGCGGTGGCCGGAGCCAAGAGAAACGATCAGGTTGGGGAACCGAGAATCGGCTAACGCGGATAGAAGAGGAGCGGGGAGAGAAACTCGTCCGGGCGTTGGGAAAATCCGGATGCGCTCGTAAACGGTTAGCGTTCAACAGTGATGCAACCTCGGGGAATTGTGGCTGTTAGCCCCTCTGAGCAAAGGCAGAAAACGGCTACGGGTAGCTTTGGCAGGGCGTTTCAAAGGAACAAGGACAACTGCGTAGAAACGGAGGGGGGTAGGGGAAAGCGCGGGGAGGGTCGATATGGCCTGGCCGAGACGGAGGAGGGGGAAGCAAAGAACAGGCCAGAAGGGCGCAAAGATCCTTCAATCTCGAAAACACAACACTTATTATAAAAGAGGGTGCCGCGCCGTCCCTTCCGAAGTTGCCGGTGAAGATCGAAGCCAGAAGGGAGCCATATAAACAAAGCGCGGAGAAAGCCAATCAAGCAGAGAACTCTTTCTTGAATCCCTGAAACAATAGAGGTAGACGGGGGAAGGGAAGAAAGCGCGTGTCTAACAGCACTCAAACGAGTTGCAGACAGGGAACGAGGAGAACACGCGACGATGGGTCTTCGCTCAAAAGGGGGACTTAACAAAACGCAACAGCGCGCGGTAGCTCTTTTGTCAGCCCGGAGCCGAGATCGGAAAACCCGCAGATCGTAGAGGACGGTCAAACGCCGGGGAACCACTCTAAGGGGAAGGAACCAGAGGGGTGAAGCGCCTTCAGGATAGGTCCTTTCTTCCACTGGACCCTGCAAAGAATGATAAGAACCTCTTCTCAGTGAAATATTGGTCAAAGACACCAAATGGTATGCCGGGGGGAAGCGAAATGTCAAAAACGCTAGGTCTCAAGACGAAAACCGCAAGGTAGATTCCTCTACTTGGGACGGACGGGTTGACGTGGGGGGTCGGAAGAAGGCCGTGGGCCGAGCCAGGTCCAAAGAGTCCACGGCAGAAAAGGAACGGGTCGGGGTCGGGCGGGTCCTGGGGTAGGGCACCAATTTGATCAGGGGCGAGGTTGTGACCCACTGGCCGGCGGGACTAAAGCGTCGATCATCCCAAAAACCATCTTTTCGGAAATCAGAGATTTCTTTAAGTAGGGAAGGAAGCAGGGAGGATCTTGGGGAAACGTCCATAAAAGGAGGCAATCTGCTCTCAAGCGGCGATGGGTGGACGTGGGTAAAGGGATGGTAGTCTAAAACGGCCACTACGCCGGGCCACGCCGCAAGAAGCTGACCATCTCTGAGGGACAAAACAGTTCGGGGCTGTTCTGGGCCCAGATCAATCGGAGCCTTTGGGGAGGAATCGTGCCCTTGGCAGTGGTTCCTTCAAAAGATCTCGAGCTTCTTAGGACAGGGGCCGCAAGAACAAATGTGTACGGAAATCCTGGGGGGAGCAAGAAAGCATGCACAGGCAAAAGCTCGAGGGGCGAGTTAACGCGGGAATAACGAGAAAAGTTGGCCATCCTGACATCACCGCACAGGACGATCCCCGGAATTAGAACGGAAGAGAGACGAAAGGGTTCCCCGAGGTAATCCCTGATATCTTCCTCCGTGCTAGCAGCGCGTGAGGTTCGGCGCCCGAAAGCGTACGGGGGGAGTGGGGGGGATCGAAAGTGGAGTGAAAAAAGTGTTGGCCGGGGGAGCTGGTTGAACGCGACATGTCGACATAAGCTGTGAAAAAAAAGCAAGGTAGCATTACATCGGGATTAGAACCTAAGGGAATCGCAATCAAAGACCCAGGATCATTCTGCCGCTGACGTCTTGGCCGAGTTAGAAGATCGAAAATCAGGTTGTCCCCTATAGTTCTTGTTGGAGACGGTGTCTCCGGGCGAGAAAGGGAAGCTAGAACTTGGAAATTTGAAAGTTAGGCAGAAACCAACAAAAATTTCAGGAGGAGTGGGGGAGGGGTGGCGATTGCGGGTGAACGCAAACAGAAACAGGAAAAACCAAACAAACATGGCGGCAAGGACGAGAACAACTAGCAAAACCAGTCGGCCAAGATGAGAGAGGGTGTGTCCGGGCTCGGATGTCGCAGGACCAATCAAGTGCCGGCCATGAAAAGGCACTAAAAAAGAGTAACCGCCAGTACCGTGACTGGGCTGGGACGCCAATGAAAAACAAAAAAAAAACGGTGAAACGCCTCGGGATTCCCTCCAAAATTTCAGGGTTTTCTATAAGCTCTGGCTTGAGGGTAGGGGCTTTGCCCATACGACAGGATAGGGCAAGCCTCAGGAAAGGGAAAGGAGAGGCGGCCGGATAAAGGTGTCGGAAAAGATTTCTGCAGTTCCCTCAAGGAAAGCTATGGGGATCTAGAGCACGTCGCCGATCGGAGAGAGTCAGATATCTTCAGAGGCAAAGGAATTAGGGAGCCCCAATCCTCTGCAGACTATCCCGAGGGGAAAGGGCGCCTCAATGGGTCCTAAGAGCTAATGAAAGACCCCTTGACGAAAGCACGGGGTTTTAAAAATACGCAGGTCTACGTCCACGTGGGAGTCCTATTAAAGACAAACCGGTTTCAAACAAAAGGCAGAAGAACCCAAAGGGAAAGTCTCTGGATGGCTCCATTGGGGGGTACTGAGGGAAAAATCGCACAAAAGAATCTGGGGGGGGGAAGGGGGACTGGCCATCAGTAGCCTTAGAAACGCGAGGGACGCGAATAAGCCTTTTCCGATCAAAAGAACGAACGGGGGGAGTTTTCTACAAACGTTCCCACGGTTGCCAGGGGGGGGGAAACGTAGCACGGCGAAATCCTACCAGAGAATTAACGGTTGGGGGGGGTTCGGGCGGTCAGGTCCAACATGCCTCACGGACGCCGGTTGGGGGTGGGAAGACCACTCGACTGTTTCGGCGGATGGGGTTGGACCCTTGGTTCAGGGGTTTTTTGGTGTGTGTCTGGCTAAGTAACTGGGCCGAGGTTGGCCTCCTCTTCGATTTGTGGTAAGCACGACCACCGCATCGACGTGGGGACATTGGCAGGTTTGAAAGACAAGGGCTTCATTTGAATCGCGCCGGAATGACAAAAAGTCAAGGAACAGCGAGTAAAAGCCATTCACAAAGCTCTCTCAACAACACCACCGGATTCGTGGAAGAAAAGACTCTCTCCGCCGGGCGGGGGGAGACCTCTCTGCTCGGGCTACCGGCCGAAAAGATAAGGGGCAGGGGAAATCAGCCACGGTGGGGGAGCAAAAACCCCGGGGAAACGAGGGAGTGAAGGACCAAATCTCAACGATTGAGTCAAATAGCCGGAAATGATAAGAGGGATAAAAAACATTTGGGCATTCAGGTCAAAGCAGAGCTTTCTAACCAACGGAGAAAGAAAGAAGATCCGGGAGGGAATGTAACGCAACCCGAAACAAAACCCGGTCCTAGGAGGGGGGCAAAAAGTGGAGCCATCAACTCGCCCAGTTCAAACAAACCGTCAACCGATTGTAGCAACCCAGCTCGTTCCACCGAAGGGGAAAAGATCTACGCTTCAGCGCCGAATCTGGAAGGCTGAAGAGCGGACAGAAAAGAAAAAAGTCTGTTGGCGATGGGCGGGCAGCAGAACATTGCCAGGCAAATGCGAGACAAGGTCACTGGGGGTTCTTCGATTAGAAATCTGCCACCGGGTCAAGTCGAAAAACGGGGACCTGACGCTGAGGCCCTAAGAAACGAATGCTGGCCTCAGGGGTAGTCGGATTCTTAAGATCTAGAGTGGCACCTCTTTAGAGAGACCGCTTCTGGGGGGTGGGGCCACATCCTGACCGGGTCGAAGAAAATCATTGAGTATTCCTGCGAAAGTGGACTGGACTATCCAGACCATTGAGAATCTAGTCACTGTCAGGAATTGGGGAAAAGATGGGCGCGCTAGGAAAACGGGCCACTTGGGCACAAGGGGGGAGGATTTCCCGACCTCCTTAGGCATGGGAAAAAACTCGAAATCTAAACAAAGCTTCCGGAATGCGGAAAAAGGGCCATGTATCGGAAAAAATCGACATAGGTCGTTTTTGGTGTCATGGGCGTCTAACCAAGGGTCAAACTAGCGGTAAATCTATCGTCACGCGCCGAATTCGGAAAAGAACATGGGGGGGGATTTTTAAAAGGGGTACAGAAGGGTCCCTAACACTCTATTCCCGAAGATGACCGGGGGTAGCTTGTGCTGAATTCACGTCCGACTGCCAATGTGGTGACAGGTTGTCAGTACGAATGTTGATCAAATCGTCAAACCTGCCCTCAGAGTATAAACCTTTTCGTCCTGGTGGCCCTGGGCGAGGACGGGTAAAGAGATATAATCTAACGTACAGATACAAAAGGGGGTCGAAGACAAATCACGATGGATTCAACGAGGATCTACTACGCTTCGAAAAGACTGAGAGTTAGAAAATAAAGATTAATCTTTAGGCGAGCTGATATCGTCAGACCATGATTACTCCTAAATGTTCCAGAAGAAGTGCGGGTAGAAAAAGCGGGGACCAATCTCTGTCGACGGCCACAGAAAGGGGGGAGGATGCTCAAGCCCTCTAACGGGAAGGAGGAAGGGAATGGAGAATTGGGAGAAATGCCTAATGATCTATGATGCAGCGGGGGAAAAAGGGATCTGCCGGAGAATGCCGGGCTAAAAAGGGGGGAGGTTATTTAAAGAGGACAGTTAGCGGGTTGAAGAAAGAGAAGGAATCAGCGCGCTGTCAAGGTGGCCCCACATGGGTGGGAAAAAAAGGGGCCAACCACATGACTGCATGACAACTCTTTGCGAGACAAACTGAAGGCATCTTTTTCAAGAAAGAACTGACAAGGGGCGAGAACATACGAGGGAACGCGGTGAAAATAAACTCTGTCACCCCGCAAGAATGTCCGCAGCGCTTTCGATAGTTCTAGGGGAGGGAGGTGAAAAGGGCGAAACGCAGCAGAAGGACCCGGAAAAACATGAGGGACTAGGGGTGTCAGAGAGGAGAGAGGGGGGAGAAGGCGGGGGGCTGAACTCCTCGCCGCAAAGGATGACTTCGGAAATTCATGGGAAAAAGCGGTAACGCCCCCAAAATGGGGGGGGGGGCTGCTCAAGGATCTCCTTCCAGTGGTCAAAAAAAGACCGCAACATGCGCCTTCACAGCTGAATCGCCCGGCAGACCAGGGGGAGCAGTGGGGAACTGACTGTGGGAACGGACGCTCGAAAGAATGAACTTCTGGACAAGCAGCCTAAAAGGGAGGGAGGAAAAGGACGCCCTGCGGTGGTCTGCAAGGGGAGAGAGGGGAGGGAGGGGGGTTGCAAGGCGAAAAGAGGAAGAAACGCAAGCCCTTTTGAAAAAAAAACCTCCTTCAAACAAGGGGAATGAGATCTTCTGCCGGAAGGAAGACCGGGAAACGGGAGCAAGGAATTCGCTCAAAAATTTGCATAGCTAAAGCGTTGTCCGGCGGCCAAAGGGGGACATCTAATGAATGGAAAGCAATCGTGCTCAAAGGAAAGAGCGCGGACGCCCAAGCAATTAAGCTAGCAAAAGGGCTCTCTACAACAAGCGGCAAGGTGAAAAGGAGGGGGAACTCGGATTGGGAGGGTCTCAGAAAGCAGCGGGCCCAGGGATAGCAGGCCCCGTATACGCTACGTTGTAAGTAGGGGGGCGCGGCTTGACCGGGAGTCCCTTGGGGAGAGGGGGGGGGGGGAGGGGCGCGCTTTCAGGATGATGGACTGGCAGACGAGGAGTCTGCAACGTCAAAAGGATGGGGAAGGTAAACGCGGCAATCTAGAGAACAAAGAAAAAGGTGATGAGGAAAAAGAGAAGAGTGAAGGCGAAGAACCGCCTGCCGGAATGTGGGGGCCTGGTACGATCTAGGAAAAAACGAGCAAGAATATCCCCTAAGCGGGAGGGGAAAGCCCAATCCGGCATAGGAGAACGGGTCTGGGGGAAAGCCGAGAAAAACGAACGACACCAGAAAAATATACTTAGCTGCTACTGCGGAGAGCAATAGCAATTCAGGAGGGGCAAGAATGGGAAACTCTGCAAGAAAGGGTAGAAGAAAAAAAGCTTCGAACAGAGGGAAGGAAACCGGGGGGGGGGGACGCTGCTAGCAAGATGCTCATCAGAAGAACTGAGAAAAAGGAGGGGACTGAAAAGCCTACAATCGCGGGCGATGAAACCAATCGTTGAGCGAGTGAAGATCAAAAGGGGGGGGCAGGTAGGGCCAGCCATTAAAAGTAAGCGCTCAAAAGCTGGTCTGTTTCCACACCCAAAGGAAGGAGGGGGGGAAGAAGAGGAGAGAAACTCTGACTAAAGAATCAAAGTGACCGACACCGAATGCGCCATAAAAACCAAGGGTTTACTTCGATATGAGGGTGGGAGGAGAAAAAAGGCTTTGGCCTATCCCTTCGGGGAAACGAGGTCCAACAAAAGAAAGAAAAAGGTCCTGAACGCAGGAGAGTTCGACCTGGAAGCGCCTGGTGCGGGGAAACTGGGGGGGTTGGGCAACGGAAATCCGCGACAGCGAACACCTTGTGTCGGTACAAACGACAGAAGTTGCTCTACGAAAAAAGTTTCGTTTTACGCAGTCACCAGAAACGGCGCGAGCTGAGAAGAAGATAAACGGGGGGGAAACCAAGCGAAATTGTGCAAGGGTTCAGACCTTTAGGCCGCACTCCGTCCAATACGCCAAGCTCGGAGAGCAAATGGAGGAGGTTTAGGGCCATAAGGGCAAATCGGGGAGGGAAGCGGGCTGAGCCGGCTTTTCCGGACCAGAGGAATTACCTTCCAGGGTAGAAGCAATCCCATGGGAGACGGAATGTGAGGTGGAAGAAAGAACCGGCAAGAGGCAGGAACTCTCCGGCGATCCGAACGCTTCTGGTGGACAAGAAGATAAAAGGGAAAGAGGAGACATCCAGTAGAAGTAGAAAGAGGGGTTGCAACGAGGATCCGCGCTCAAGGGTTCCCTCTCTCAGGGAGTCTCGGACTCAATAGGGAAACTGAAGAGACTTTGTGAAGCATAGGGAGGGGAATGAACGGGTGTTGACCTGAAATGATCGTGGTCCGCGCATGCCATCTTGGGCGGTAGAACTAGAGAGACCCATACTCTAACGAGAGAAAGATCATAGAAGCATCTTTGCAGTAAGTACTCCTATATCCCTTGGGAAGAAAAATAATAGTTGGTAGAAATGGGGTATGAGGCTGCGGCTCGAATGGAATAATTCTCCGGAAGATTCCGCTAGTGAGGTGGGAAGGCTGTAACTCAAAACGAAGTCCCCACCACCCCAGTCAGGGCGCAGGGAAGGAAAACCTCTTAACATATGGCAGGCTGGGGTGCCACGTCAAGAGTTTATGTAAAGAAATGTTCCAGCGTGAGAAGAAGATCGATGTAACGCCCGTAGAACGCGAAGGGGCCGCTCACAAAAAAAAAGTGCATCAGAGAAATTTCCGGACCGTCAAGAAATGGAAAGTGTGAGGATTTCCGCGCTTTCGGGTCGCCTAGTGGTGCCCATATCCGGAGGGATAGGGGAAGAATAATCAGAAATAGGTGAGAAGTCCGGAATCAGGGGAGCCGGAGGCCCACTGTCAAAAAGGAAAAAAGAGGTAAAGAGAAGCAAGTCATAACGTCTCTTATCCTACAATGCGAAAAAAATCGGAAAGATGCAAAGCCGCACCTAAAAAGAGACGGGATCAACCAACGCAGATAGTAAAGAAAAGGAAGGAAACAGTGAGGCAGCACGTAAGTTGCCGAAAGAGAGACAGTGAAACGGGTGGGTCCCTAAGGTCGAACCTACAACCCGGGGGCAGCCCGCTCTAAGAAAACATACTAAGTGGATGTCCTAAGGGGAGGGCTGGAGAATCTCCAAACTCTCTGAATTTGAGGGGCGATAGATCCTGGAAAAAGAAGCGAGGCGTCAGAATAGATCTGGGTAACGTCTCGCTGAATAGGAAAAAAAAGGGCTTACAAAGGGGGTGCCAGCGGGGACATTGGGAAGAGTATCCTTCTCCAGACAGAACAAATAGGAAAAGTGAACTGTGCGTGTTGCGTTCCAACAATCATTCTCTAGAAGTCGAAGACGACTGGGGATGAGGGTTTGACCCTTTGGGGTCTGAAAAGGTGTGGGGGTAATTGAGCAGTTTCCTAGAGGTTAGTGTTATCACGCATCGCGTTGACCCGAGGTGTATTTGAAGTTTTGCTAAGGGGGGGAATCTCTCATTGAAAAGCAGAAGTATCAAGGCACAGGGGAAGACTGCCCGATATCCTCAAACAATAGGTAAATAAAAGATATAGCTCTTGAGGTTCGTACCTAGCTGGCTCACTTGCTCATAGGAAGGCGGCCAAGCGCGAGGACATCGAACTGGGGAATCAAAAAACAATCCCATTGACAGGAGAAGGAGGGGAGGAAAAACCAACATTACCTACCATGGAGAAAATGGGATCAAAGGAGGAAGTAAAGCAAAAAAAAAAATTTTTCGGCCCAATTCAAAAGCCGCCAAAACTCGAAAGACTGAGGTTCAGGAAGGTGACGAAACAAAAACAAAAAAGGTCACAGAGGGCTGCTGGAAGGGGGGCTCTCAAGACCAAGAAAAAAAAAACGGAACTGGGGTAGAACAACAAGCAGGCCCTATGAACTCGGGGCACAAGATAGAATCGGGGACTCAGTTGGCTCGCGGAGATCGGCCATTAAACAAATGGGGGGGGGGAGATGTGAACTCATCATCACACATGAATTACAGAAGGACAGGTCACAGGGTCTGAGTCTGCCTTAACGGTTGGGGGGTTGCCTCTTCGAACGTTACGTGACTGGGAGAGAGGGAGGGGAAGACGAAACGTGCAGGAAGCAAGGGAGAAAATGAGAAGTATGGGCAATCGCTCGGAGAAAGGCAGTTCTCTAGCCGGGTCTTGGTCACATAAACCTATCGAGTGAAGGGATCCAAGGGGAAGACCTGGGGAGACGTTCTCGAGATAAGATCGGGCGATTGAAAGGACAGAAATTGGGGCAACACAAATCGGCCGCTCTCCTGAAGGCTTATTTGCCGAGAACAGGGAGAAGATGGAACCAAGACCGCGATATCGGAATTGTGAATCGACAAAGGGCCGGGGGAGGCGGAAGCGGGACTGGAGGGTGGGGGGGGTCAAGGGCGTCAGGCAAACCAGGGGAAGGGAGACGGCGGGGGGGGGGGGGGGTGACCCTAAGAGCGAATTCGAAACAAAATTTTGATTAACTATGCGAAGCCACCAACGCTCTATCTGGGAGAGGGGGATGAAAAGGGGTGAACTAGGCCGTCGTACAAGTTTTTGCATTGCGCGGTTGAAAAAGGAAAGAGAAAAAAATATCGGCCACAGTGAGACTGGGAAATACTCAGGGAAAGTCGAGATGCGCCTAACCAACCAGGTTCCACCACATAAAAGGGGGGGAGGAAACGAGAAGAATGGAATAAACGCGCTGTCGTTAAGGATACATAGATTCGGAAGGGGGAAATAGAACGCGATTAAAGCCTACCTGTTGCAACAACCTTCGTCGGAGAGGGACCATCGTAGGGTCTACTTCAAAGTTCCTCCAAAACCGCGATGGTAAAACTACAGGGTCCAACAAAACGGGAGAAGCTCCTGAGGAGGAACGGGGAAACGAGGAAAAAGGCAGACGATGCGGCGACTGCCGGGGAGCGATGTGGCGGTAGCGCGGCAATAACCAGAGGTGTGAAAAAAAGAGAAGAGAGGAAACGGGAGAGCATTTCAAAGCTGGGGGGGAGGTCTGCAACACAAGAATCGGGCCTGTGAGGGAGCACCCAGGGCCTCAGGCGGAGGGAGTTCCGAAAAAAACTAATGCGTGAAGAGGCAACGGCACTCAAGGTGCCTCGGGTCACCTAACCAGCCTCGGGGTTTCCGGCATACGGTATTGGGGAGGCGTTTTCGCTGGAGAAAAGAGACACCAGGCCAAGAGGGGGAAAACAGGTGCTCGCAAAAGCAGGTCGAATGACTGAAAGAAAGGCGCACCGGATGGCAAGCGGGATAGGACTCAACGTTTGGCATGAGTAATGAGGGACCTGGGGGCATTTTAAGAAGCAGCACCATTATGGGAATTGTACACCGCTACAATTCCCTAAAAAACCTTGAAGTTCTTTCCTGATGGGGGACCCCGAGGTGGAAAGGTCTGCCGGGAAAAAAGAATGAAGGTCCCGGAACACGGAAACTTACTTACAATCGGAGGCTAAATTCTGTTTGCGGCACGGGAAGGGGCTCAGACGTTTTTTTTTCCGCTGAAGCAGAGTCATAGCGCTTGTCGTCGGACAACATTACCAGCATGACAGAGCTACATGAGGAAGGGGGGCGGGGGGCCACCACAGGTGGAGATTAAGGGCGACTATGGTCAGGCGCACGATATCCAGGGGTTCCTGAGCCCTCTAAAGAGGGAAGGGGGGGAAGGATATTCGACAGGGGATGAAGGGAGTCTACTCGCAACTGGTTCAAAAACTGGCGCGCGAACAAAAAGCGGGATTGGCGGGACACCAACAACGGGCTCGGTTTGCAATGTCGCCCCGCTGGCGGCGCGGATAACGAAAGTAACAAGATATAAGGTGTCGGGGCGGGGGCACTGGAACAAGAAACGAAAGGGAAGAAACGCTGGATTGGGGCAGGGATCGCGCTTGAAGAGTGGCCTGCATAGAGGGATCGGGGTCACCTTCAAAAAGTCAGGAAAAAAGGGCGGCCGCAAGGCAATAGGAAACAAAATTAATAACAGATTACGGCGCGTAACGCCGGCCAGATTCAAAAGAGAATTCAAGAGCCTCCAATAGAAAGTCGAGAAAAAAAGAAAAAACACAAACGGGGAGTGGGAAGAAGAGCACGAACTAAAAGAAGATACTTCCTGGAAGGGGGGGTTCGCACCACAAGGACTAGGGCATACGGGGGGGAAAGTCTTGCAAACGAGAATGGGGGGCATCAGGCACTTGCGGCAAAAAACAGAATGCCGCGCGATGATTTCGCCGACGCGGGGCTAAAAAAAAGAAGAGAGGAGCGGCGAGAAACGGGGAAAAACAGATAGGGACGAATGGACGGGTGAGCTAATCATAAAGGGGGAGTGTAGGCCGTCCATAGTAAGGAATAGCATCAATCTGGTCGGGGACCTACTACAAAAAGTGTAGTAGGGTTAAGACTCATCTGTCAACAACAGCTATCGTCCTCCTAAAAAGGAGGAAGCAGAGCCCTCGACTGTTGGAGTCCAGGGGCGATATAGGGGGCAGAAGAGCTTTGAAGGAGCCCGGTCGTACCGAGGGGCGACATAAAAAAGGCAGGTAGGCGCAGGGGGAGGCAAAAAGCCTGTGGAAGAACGGGGTTGGTGACCCTGGAACGAGGAAACGGGGAAGCGTCTATCAAGACACACTAGGTTCGGGGCTCAGAATTGCTCGAACATGGAAAATAAGTGCGTCAGCAAAAGGAAAAGGGGGCTCATACTAGGAAAAACTAGAAGTTGGCTGAGGGCCTCTACGACAGCCCAGGAAGCCTCCGAAAAAGGAGGGGGAAAAGCCGCGGCTGGGAAACATTGCGGGGAAGTTCGGGCCTCAAGGGGACAATAACGCTGTAATCCCAGAGTTTGAAAACATGTCGCTGCAAGGGGGGCCAAAAGGGTCGCGAAAAGGTCCCAGGTGACGAAGGCCGGTTCAAAATAAACAAGGGGTCCTTGAAGAGGTCACTCTGCGAAGCGCTTGGGCGATGTTCCACTCTAACTGCACAGAGAGGAAAACACCTTCAATTATAATCGAAAAGCGAGGGGGGGGGAAGGCTGACGCTCTGTCTGGACCGTAAGGAGAACAGGGAGGGATTCTTCTCCACGATAGGTGGGAAAGAAACATCTCGTTTAAGAAAGGGGAACTTAGAAGAGCTGGGGTCAGCGATTTCGGAAGGCTCGACATGGAAAGGCTCCGGCACCCTACGCTCTCAGCAAACGACATCTGCCGAAGCACGCCGTCCAGTTTTCCTCTGGGTCTTCCGGGTCCTAGGGGGGGGAGCCCATCAGGGAAAGGGGACTCGGAGGAGCGGGAATCCTAAATTTCAATCGAAGGACCAGGCGAAATTAACTTAGTTTAGGGTGTCGGGTGAAAAGTAGGTCAACGAAAAACCTTCTCCTGCCAACTGCACAAATGGCCGGCGCCGGCCTGAAAAAACTCAAGGGGACCATATCTTCAGATATAGGGGGTTAGAAGAAGTTCCTTCAAATCCATGGTGCCGGGAGGGGGGGTGAGCGGGGAGAGGGCCAGGAAAGGCGGCGGGAGAGGAACCATGAAAAAACTGCCCAGCTCATGGGGGGCTCAAAGGCATGGGCGATTCCCGAGTCTGGGGAGGGGAGGGGGTAGCGTGTGTGGGGTCGGGGAAAAAAAATCTCGTCAATTGGCGAGGGCGGCGATCCCAAGTCATGAAGGAAAATCTAATCGCAAAGATGGATCTAGAAAAAGAGGAGTGCTAGATAAATGCAAGATCGGAAAGGAAAGGAGGACGGTCCCAATGGCTTATACCGCGAATCCGACCAGTGTAGGGGGTGGTGGGAGGGAACCCCTTTCTGTACTGAGGGGGAAGGAAAGTATAAGGATAAGGTGGTGTCGCCCGTCAAGGGAGAACACCGTTTTCTCGAGAAAACCATAAGTATACTTGGCTGTCCTTAAAGTTTTGAGGAGGCAAGGAAAATCTCAAAACGAGAAGGGACCAGTCAATGGTATCTGACGGGTATCCCCGAGGCGGCTGCAAGGATATGCTTTTCCACGCGGAGGGGAACTAGCTTCTTTTTTGCTAAAAAAATGAGGGTTTCTAGGGGTCCGGGGACGCGGGGACGGCTCCACCCAAAAAGAGAAAATTGTGAGCTTCCTCGAAGGAAGCTATCAGAGGGGGGGGCGCAAGGACGAGGCTCTTGTTTAAAACCCGGGGGGGGGTCAGGAAAAGGTTTTGGGGGGTCAGCGGGTTGTCATTTTGCAGCTATTTCGAAAGCGTGACTCTTTTGGTCATAACCTAAGCGGAGTTGACCCCGGGAAACCGTTGGGGAGGGGTGACCCAAAAGTTTGATTGACTCTCTCCAGCTGAGCAGGGGGAGACGAAAGTGTAGAAAGAACGAAAACCTCTACACGGGGGGAATCTAGGAGGATAGGGAAGGCTTACCGACCGCGGCATCTTTATCAGGCATGAGAAAATAGGTGGGAGGAAGTCAGCACAAGGGGGGGGGGGGATTGCTCAACAATCCACCCCCGGGAGGTAGAATGACTGTTGATTACCAAAACACGAGGAATGGCTGCAGAGGGGAGGGGGGAAGAGCTGACTCGCAGAAAACATTTGTGATGACCAAGGGGGAAACCCCTAGAACCTGTCGATTCAAGGAAATTAGAGACTTGACTGGAAGGTACCGGCAACCCTGAAAAACAACAAGTGGAAATGGAAAGTATCCCGGGAGAAAGACTCGCAAAAAGTTCAAAAAACCTGAGTGTCGCACCAACGCTTTCAGCGACTGCTGGGAAAGAATCGCCTTCTCGGAAGCGGGGAGAAAAACTAAAGCGGAAATTGCACAGAAGGTTTGTTTAGCAATCATTTCATTCCACCCGTATAGACGCGGGGGAAATGGGTATTCGAGGGCACGGTCTGATGGGTGAGGGGGGGACTCCTGACTACGCCGTGCTCGACTTCTCACCGACGAAGCAACTGGCAATGGTGCTCAGGGCTTGAGGTCAGAGCATGTCAGGAGCACGCGGGAATCTCGTCTGGTTGGGACGGCAAAATAAGGACAGGGGGTGCCGATCGGGGGGGGGAGGAGGCACGCATCGACGTTATCTATATCATAGAAGGAGCTCATAATGGGGCTCAGAGGTTCCCAGTACAATGAAAGGTGAAGGGTCTTCCGGATAAAGCAAAAAGGAGAGACACAACCGCGAGCCGCAGATCATCCACGTGGGGAGCTGAAACTAAAATCAAAAGTTGGGTATGGGGAGAAAAGCCACCGCAGTTCTAACGGAAAGGATACACTCGAGTACGAAGAGGGAGAATTACGGAGACAACATGGATTTGTGAACCTCGGAGAAGAAAACACTAAATCCTATGGGCGCCGGGAGAAGGGGAAAGTCTTCTACTTCCATGTTTGTGAGGAAAAAAAGGGGGGAGGGTTGGGCCCCGGGAAGGAAAGCAGACCGAAGAACAGTCAGGGCACACTGGCGGCCGGGGCCGAAAGGACTTTGAAAAGGAGCTAACGGAGGAGGAAGGGGGGAGACCCAAGGGAACAGACCGATGGCCTCAACGAGGAAGACGACGCACACTTCTAGGCATGATCGGACAAAGGCGATAGT
>Ga0179593_1493654_pt1 | contig 16704 bp, 16 predicted proteins | sample CZODoug2_1_08_16_FD_185931 | JGI IMG/M metagenome (GOLD analysis project Ga0179593, IMG submission 185931) | Vadose zone soil fungal communities from Angelo Coast Range Reserve, California, USA - CZODoug2_1_08_16fungal (PacBio error correction) | ecosystem: Environmental > Terrestrial > Soil >...
TCAAATGAGGGCATGGAGTCGATGATAGGGTCTTCAATAACTTTGGCTCTAAAGAATAAAATCCATAGGTGGGGCTCGACCGCAAAGGGATCCTTCCCAAAGAGAAATCCTCTGGGAGGGTCAGGGCATAAGAAACAGGGGGCTTATCCTGCAAAAAACGGCAGGGGGAGGTAATCACGTTCAGGCACGGATCTCGAGAAAAAAGTGTGAGGAGGGACGGGACTTGGTAGAGCGAAAACCCATATCAAGGAGCGGGGGGGGGTTGGAGGTATCAGGGAACGTGAGAAACAGGCCTTTCAAGAGAAGAAATGAGCTCAGAATCGGCTTTCGAAAGAACACAGGGCAAATCATCCAAAATGCTGAAAGGACGTCTCTATACCCAACAATCAGAGCGGACATTGCCCTTAGGAAAGGTCGTGAGTCGAACAGGACCCAACCTAGGCAGCAGTTCAAATTTGGACATAGGAGGAAATCCTTATGATAGACAACTCGCATAGTCGCTTAATAACAGTGGAAATTGAAGCATTGGAAGAAAGTAGATTTGCCTTCTCTTTTTGTTCAGGGGTATCAATCAGCCTAATGGGGGCTACTTTCCGTGGCTCCCGCTATCAATGAAAGCCAGAGGACTAAATAAAGAGTGAGTGTCTGGGATTGTAATAAAAAAAAAAGTCACAACTCCTTTGGCAACTTGGGATTTTCTTTATTTGGGGTGGCAAGGGGGGAAATTCAAAAGGACTAGGAACAGAATAAGAGGGGCCATACGTATTTTCCGAAGATAAAAGACTTTCAATCTAGGCAGGAAGTAGAAAGAAAAGTCATACCTGAAAATGTGTTCCAATAGTGGGGGAAGGGGGTTTTCAGAGGAATGCACAGAACTCGGGCTGATGGCTTCTAACACCCAAAGGAGGAAGAAGATGAAGTAAGAATGAAAAACAAGAGAGTGCTCCTCTGGGAACCTCGAGTGCGTAATAAAAGAATCGGGGAAATTATTCAGGAGGACTCAGTAAGGGGGGTTGACAAGATCCCGGTGCAATGAGATAGATTTTTCTTAAAACAGAGAGGGGTGGTCCCCCGGGGGTGGCATCATTAGATCTTGAAGGACTTAGAACCTCAAAGAAGGAAAAGCCGGGCATGGGATCCTTTCGAGGGGACCGAACAATACAGCATCTCATGTCCACCAAAAAGCAGAATCAAGTTGGAAGGGGAACACGCACCGGCTTAGGGCAAAACCTGGACTATGAATATTCTTTTCGAGTGAGGGATTTGGGGTACGGGGCGGGACTTCGTTTGCCATGGAGCGGTTAAGGGGTGCTCCTGGGGGACGCCAAAGAGTGCAACTCATAAAGCAGGGAGGGAGAGTATGGTCAAGGGGATACAATATTTTGGGAAGGTAACAGGATGGAAAAGAAGATTCTGTTCGGGCCCAACATGAAGTGAAGATCTTACGGTTGACCAGAGTCTCTAATACTACAACGACTTGGCACAGGAGGAACTAGGCGGGGAGAGAATTTTGGAGAACAAAAATAGTCCAAAGGGAAAGAGCTTGAGGAAAAAACCAGAAAAATCATGAGAATGGGAAGGCGGGGGCCTTCGAGCAGCAAAGGTTCGCCGGTTCAAGGGAGAGTTTGATATTCGAATCACTTCAGAAGAAAAAGAGAAAAACCTCAATCCGCGGAAGCCGCCTTGTTGTGATGACCGGGTAGCCGTAATCGGAAGTGGGGTTCAGATATACACGATTAGGTGGCGGGTGTGAGAAGATGGGGGGTAAAAAGGGGCAGGGAAAGAAGAGCCGAACCAAAAGACGGCCTTGCACTGAAAACCTCAAAGAAAAAGATGCAAGAGAACAAAGTCGAACTGCCGCTGCCATGGCAAAAAAAGACCTCAGTCTTGGTGGCGATAAAACATCGGCACACAGCCAATTAGACAACTGGGACAGGGAGGGTGCGAGTATAAAAGGCCCGTTTGATTTTACGCGGAAAGGACTCCTCCGTACCGCAACTAACCGGATGAAAGAAGTGCCCTGGGGGAAAAGTCGCAAGAGGACGTGAGGGGGTAAGGACGGTTGCATAAAGTAAACAAAGTCTCGACCGCGACTCAAAAGCTGTCTGGAAACTTTAAGGAAGGAATGGGAGGGGTAGATCGGAGGAGAGGCAAAAAGAAATTAAGGGAATCTCTAGGTCTGGAAGGAAAAAGGGGTCTAGGAGAAACCAAGAAACAACGAGGAAAGAGATTTAGGAAGGACTGCAGAATGCCAAAAGGAGAGGAGTTACGCAAAAGGAATTCTTGTGGCCCGCGATCCCAGGCCTGAGGGTACTAGGGGAAAGGGGGGAGGAAGCGCATAGAGGGTAAGGATTATACTCTGGGAGGGGACCTTCACGAACTCAATTAGAATCGGGGGACAATTGCAGGCAAAAAAGACCCTAATGGATTAACTTCCGTTCGGAGGGGGAATTGAGGGAAAGGAAAACGAAAAAAAAGAAAAAAAGTCCTGGGGGCCCTCGATCCTCTCCAATAAAATATGGGGTGCACCAGTGTGGACTTGGAAAAAGGCGCTGTTTTCTGTGTTCAGCAATGTTACAGAAAATGGGGGTACTGCAATGAGCCAGCGGTCGGGTGACTTCTCTTGAAGGAAACCTTTTGGGAGATTAAACCCGGAGACCAAGGTACTACTCCTGGCGGGGGAAAAAAAAGGTGCTATAAGGGGAAGCCGTCTTCATGAAAAATCGCTTAGGAGGCTGAAAGTGCCCGAGCAACATAAGGAAAGAAAAACTTAGTCTAAAAAAAAGTTTCGATCCAGCAGAGTCAAGGAATTAAGGGTGAGGGGGGGATTCAAAATCTTGATGTGATCTGAAGAGCAAATGCAAGATTAAAAAAAGGCCGAACTTTTAAGGAAATTAAGAGACCCGAAATCAATAAAGTTGCTGGAGTAAAACAGGCTGGGTGTCACTGCCCTAGCGCGCTTCACATGGGGGGAGAAGGGGAAAAAGGGAAAAAGATCCGGTCAGTCATTCCCAGCAAGAAAGTGGGGAGTGAGTGGGAAAAAGCCCCCCCGGAGACTGTATACAAGTCTTGGAAATGAAGAAAGAAAAGAAGAAGTTTCCAGGAAACACAGGTATGGATCCAGTGGAGGCCGGGCGCACTCCCACCGTCTCTCTAGGCCCGTTCCGAGATTTCTGAGGGTCGAAAAGGAGCCCAAAAAGGATCAGAGAAACATGGCCACGAAAAAAAAGCCCACACAAGAACAAAAACTCAGCCCACAATCGACTGAAGGCCCGAGCGTCGGGTGTTGGTAAAGCAAATTGAGGGGAAAAAAGGTGCTGCGACAGGAGCGTGCGGGGAAAGGGTGAGGGGGGGGTAAATGTCCAAAGCCTTCAGTCGGCCTGAGCTTCCGGGAAAACATATGCCTGTCCTAAACGAAAGTTACGGCCAACCTGTTTCCCACTCCGTTGTTCAAGGGTTAAAAAACCTTTTCAATCTAACCCCAGGGCCGCTCTGGGCGACCCACCACGGGAAAGGGAGAGCATGGACATCGTCGATAGGGTCTGAAAGCGACGAGCGAGACAAGGAGCAATTCTAGTGGGGAAGGGGATTAACGGGGCTTCGTACGGGTGGGGGAAAGCAAGGAGCTGGGGGAAAGAACCTACCGGAGGGCCAGTCGACAACGACGAGATGGCAGGCAAGAGCAATTGAAGGAAAATTCTGCGAGGGAATCCCCCTTACGGACGATGAAGGGAGTAGGTGGCAAACCATCATTATGCTTGAAAAAAAATCTTCTTTAGACCTAAAAAAAGGGATGTAGGTGACCGGAGCGACCCAATAAATAACATGAGGCATTAAGACAGGGAAAACTAGGTGACTTTATTACAACCACCTTCAAAGCGGAGCCGCATGAGCAAGGGGTCTCAATTTAGGGAAAAATTGAACAGTTTCAGGGGAACCACCGGTGAATGGGAGTCGCAAACGAATAGGGGAATGCCAGCATTTGAACCCAGACTTCAGGGCCAAAGGATGCTGTTTAAGAGCAAAAGAAGAGTGTTTTCAATGCGGAAAAAAAACGGGAAGGGAGGGTCCGTCAGATTGGGGGAAGGGGGGTGTTCAGGGACGGGAAAATAAAAACTCGCAGGCAGGGGGGGGGGGGAAAATTTAATTGGGAAGTGAGAGCAGATAGCCTATGCATCTTTTGGGGGTAAAGAGGGGGAAATTATTTAAGAAAGGATGATCCAGAGAGTATGAAAGCCGAGACGACGGAACGGCAGGGGCGGGGCCAAAGGGGTTCGTCAACGTTGAAGGGGGAATTAAACGATCCCGGGATATGGACTTCAGGGGCTAAATCTCCGAACCACCGTTTCTCGGGCGGGACGCCACAAACCAATGAACGGGAAGAGAGGCTGATCTAAAAAAGTGCAGAAACAGGAAGAAAACTCTAAGGGAAGTGAACAGAGTCTGTAGGATGGGGTGCAGGAAAATGCATCCGGGGGGGAGGGGAATCGGAAACATGTGGGGGGGAGTCTATGAAAAAAAAGAAAGAGGGTGGGGAAAATTACGGGAGCCTGCACCTGCTTCCGTCTAGCTCAAGAGAAAACCCAAAGTTCTGGGGTCTAGTAAAAGAATGAGGAAAGTATCGGATCTTCAAAGTAGATTGAGTCAAGGATTAAAATAGATTTGGGGGAAGTTTTGCGGCCGGAAAAAGAAATACATATGGGCCGTGCCCAGGATGGAACTCCGCAAAAGCACAGGAAAAATCTCTTGGTGCAGAAAGAGAGGGGGAATGATCCTTGAAAAGGGGGAAGAGTTAGGTAGCAGTGGGAGGGGCAACTTATTACGGACAAGACTCTCCCCTTTGGAAAGATCTTTGGCTGAACTCAAACCATCTCACGGAAGCGTGTTTTCTGCACCCCCCCCCTTGAACAAAGGTTGCCTAAAAAAAAGAGGCGCCTAACAGGTAACCTGCTCTCCAGACGGATCCCTAACGGGAGCTGTCGTAAACTTTCTTTTGCAAGTTTGCCTAAAAAGGGAAGGTGAAAAGGTTGCATTCGGAATCGACAGAAAAGACGCTATCATGCATTGGGCGTAGGGTGCCGGACATGAGGCAAAAAAAGTGGACCCTTTCCCCCAAAACTGAAGGGGGGGGCATCCTCAGGGGACCGGGAGAAGAGGAGAAAAGCGGAGCTCGCTTAAAAAGACAGCTTGGAAGTCTTAAGGGTAACCTTTATTGATACTGTTGTCACTTCATTCCGAGGGAGACGAAACTGTACTAGAGGAAAAGCCACTACATGTGACAAAGACACGGAGAGGGGAAAAGCTTAATTGCTTGCTTGGACGGAAAGAAGGTGGGCCTTCCTTATCGGAATACGGGGAGTTGGGGATCTCTGGGAGGGGAAATCGGTTGGTGATGTATGGAAGAAGAGGGCCAGATACTGAGGGGAAGGGGAATGAATCCCTGGAAAAATGAGGGGGGGGGATTCAGAGCACGAAGGAGAAAAATGGTGCTCGGTCAGGGAAACACGTAATTTTAATAAAGGTTACACCGGGGGGCGAAGGGTAAAAAGCCTCTGTTTCCTTGATATACAAGTCAGGAAAGTAAGCATTTCCTGAAGTAATTACAAAGGAAGGAAGTTCTCCTCGAAAAGCTAGCTATAGAATGATAGAGGGAAATGCCATGCCACGAAGGGGGGCGTGGGGGGGTGTATCCAAGCCGCCCTGTGCCCGGTAGCCTTTTCGTTTTAAAATCAATACGTGTTGTTAGGGTTCCCGAGTTTTTAGTCCGGTCCGTTCCTAACTGGAATCAGGGGTCGCCCAAATAAGCTCTCAGTACTAAGGGCCGTGCCATGGTTAAAAGTACAGGGAATAGATCGGTCCGCGGGGGCTAATTGGTGACTGTCCAGACGGGGGAAGTCTAAACAGACCGACGATCTATCCGTCTCGGGTTTAGGAGAGGTGCTGTACGTTGGGGGGTAACTTGGAAATTTCTCTTGGGGCCAGTTTCTTCGGAGCGGGGGGGGGACTTGGCCTAAACAGGTTACACCTCTAGGGGAACAGTCCTTCAAATGAGGGTGTGTAGCTCTCTGTTCCCCTCCAGTTTTTTGGGCGGGTCCCCTGATTACTGGATTCTTACATTCTGGGAGGGGCCCCTCCTCGTACGGGCTTCCCCGGTGGTTCTAGCTATTAAGATTCTCAATACTCCTTCTAACTAAGAGAATCGAAAAGGAAGAAGTGTTCGAAAAATCGTAAAAAAGATGTAAATCGGAGCTTGAAAAGTGGAAACACCGGGGGTATAAGGAAGGGGAGGGGGGAAGGGAAAAAGGGAATGCGGAACAGGGATGGAGGGAGGGAGTGAATAGGGAAGATGTGAAGGTGAGGTGGAGAGAAGGGCGGTGGGAAACCGGCGGGAAGGTGGGAGATAAAGGGGGGGAGGGGAAGGTGGAAGGGGGTGGGTGGAGGATCAGTGGGGGGAGATGGAGGGGATGAAAGGTCTGGGAAGGGAAAAAGTAATGATGCACACGACTGAAAAGAAAAAAGGGTCCTTCCAGTCCAGGCGGGGGATCCGGGAGACGTAATCATTTCAGCAGTCAACATTTTGAAGTCAAGGGAAGGGATGATGAGTAGACTAAACTGCGTAAGCAATCGGAAAAGACCATCGTCAGAGAGCTCTTCTTAGTGGCTGGGTCCCTCTGGACATTATTTTGGTCCTGGATGGATTCTTCTCCCAGTTCTCACGGGATCCCCAGATGAGCTTTGGACCGCACGAGGGTCAAAAAAATGAACGAGACCGAGATCTCGTAGAATCAGTGTGGCCGCGCCTCCAAAAACGAGAGACGTCAGAAAGGAACTGTCGAAATCCGCATGAGTCAAGCCAACTTTTGAATGGTGTCCAGAAAGCCCACCTCCTCAGTGTCCTTGACTGGGGCAGTCTTTTCTGGTCGCGGGAGACGTCACTCTGGGAGTGTTAAAAAAGGGGGAGGTACCGCCTCCCATAAAAGGGGAAGAAAAAACTACCCTTAGGAACACGAAGGCAAATGGGGGGTTGCGGTGAGAAAGTAAGAGAGGGGGGAAGCGAAGAGTGGGCATTCAAGGAAAGGGGGTACTCCGACGACCGGCGACGAAACGGTTTCCTAAGGGATGGGTGTTGATTCAGCGAGGGGGCAAGCAGGCAAAGATTGCAAGGTGTAAATATCCGGGGTGGGGGAAGTAGGTGCATAAGTACTACATCATCGGACACAACAAAAGGAAAAAATATAGATATGGAGGACCTTCTGCAAAGAAAGAGAGAAAATTCCACCTGTGAAAAGGGGAATGTACCTCGCTACAGAAATCCCCATCCTGAAGCTGGAAGTGAAAACGTTCGGGGAGACGAGGAAAAAAGGCTCCAGGGTCTGTCTCCTCCAGCGACGTCCTCCTAAAAAACCGCAGTGAGATCCACGGGGGGGGGCCACAATTTGCAATGAGGGAAAGGGGGGGGTTAAATTCCCGAAGGGTCTTGAGGCTGGGGAGAGGAACGACTCGAAACAAGAAGGATTTTCCACATACCGAGGGATACAACGAAGATACGGGGGCAAGTTGGTGGGGAATAGGCTGGGAATTTATGTGCAGTTTTGAAAGTCTCCGTTGAGGGGGTGGTATGACGGAAGGGGAAAAACTTACTTATAAGGAGGGCAGCTCTGGAGTTAAAAGGCTTTAAAAGAGTGCTGGTCTACCGCTCAGATTTTAGATCGCAGGAGTTTTACGGGGGCAAAAAAAAGAGGTCAAGGAAAACAAACTTGTGGATACATAATCTGAAGCAGATAGAAGACACCAAAATTCTTTGCATCGTCGGGGGAAAAGGGAGACCTGGAAAAAAGTGGAAGTTGGAGGGGGGGGTTAGACTCTGGAGTCGACGGCGTCTCAAAGGGCAAATCAAATGCAAAGGAGAAAAGAGGGGGGAGGGGAAAGAGAAGTACGAAAAAACAGAATTCAATAAAAAAAGTGAGGTGTGGAACTCCCGAAGACGAGGAAACCGAGGACTCCATTTGTAGCGTCCTTTCTGGTTCCCACTAGAAGGGTCAAAAAAGGGGGGGGATTCCGAAAAAGCTTAAACCGTAAAGGTACTCATGGGCGAAAAAATAACGTCAGAAGACAGTCGGGGGCAAAGAGCACACCCAAAGCGATGGGCGAGGAAGCTATTGCATCGAAACCACCCCTCTCTCGGGGAAAAAGGGAGCTCTTGGGGAGAGAGGTTCTTCCCCATGTATCCCCAAAAAATGAGGGTCAGAGAAAGAGATAAAAAACGGGCCAACGACAAAAAAGGCCATCCAAACAACTGCCCTCAAGCGACGAAGCGAAAAAGGATTAACCCTATCGTCGGCGGGGGGTTGCCAAAGGGTGGTTTGAGTCATTGTCACCCAAGGGCGAGTAGGGGCTTTTAACAGGGAGTGAACTTGTGCTCATGGGGGGAAAAATAAAAAGCCCATTCCCGAGGAAACTGAGCTAAGTCGACCGAGAAAAGAGATGGCCAAACGGGGGTTTAAACCTACCCACGCGTGGGGAAAATGAATCCCAACGGGAAGGATTATATATTTTCTTCTATCCCCCGTAAAAAGAGGGGCCACCACATGCTACGATCGTTGAAGTAGTACCTCGAGAGGAAAAAAAGGTCGGGGGGATATTCTTTCATGAAACGTCGGAGGACTGGGCATTTGGGTTTAGCATCATAGGGGGAAAGAGGGCAATCACGCATTAAGTAAAAGAGAAAAGGGAGGGGGGAGGAACCAGGAGCTCCATTCTGACGACTGGATTGTAGTTCGAGCCACCCTTTGGGGCCAGTAGTGGAAAGAGTCAAAAAAGAAACAGCCTATCGGGAATCTGAACCTCCATAGGAAAACTGAAAGGGGGATCCAAACATATTCACATGTGGAGCTAGGAAAACTGGGTACTTTTCTCTATGAAACTGGAAAACACGTTCAATAGGAGAGAAAAATCAGGCTTTTCGGGAAAATGTTGGGGAAAGGAAGTCCATAAAGTGACCCAAAAGGAGCGGGGACACTCAGTCCGAGTAAGGAGAAAGGATGACATGAAGAAACAAAAACACATCTTCAGGAAGGAAAAAGTCCTTTTGGAAGGACGAAAAAAAGGGGGGGTGGTTTTCCGAGATTACAGGAGTATACAAGTTTGGGGGGGGCCGGGTGACCACGGTCGAATCCAGAAAAATGACTTCGGCAGAAGGGGACACTGTCGCTAGGTTGGGCTTGGAGCCGATATTCCTAAGTCACATGGGGTAACTCCCAGTATGGGGGGGGAAAAAAAAAAGAACCCTCTACCCAAAAAAATCTAGGGAGAGAAATTGCGGCAAGGGCTGCCGAGGGGGGGGACCGACAGTTTTTCTTAAAAATTGGATAATAGAATGAACAAAAAAGAAAAAGGGTGGGTATTACAAAATACGACCCAAGCAATATCCACCTTGGTTCGGAGGAAGGCAAAGTACGCATACTTGCGAAGGGACTCGGTCCAGTGGGGTGCAGAAATTATCAAAAATAAGAGTTGTGCCTCTGAGAAAGAAAAGAGGGCGGGGTGTGTAGGGTCGCCACAGGCCACTGGATATTTTGGGGGGGTAAGGATTGTAGCACAATGGTTGGGGCAGGAAAAGCATCTCTGGGGGCACTAACGTTCCTCTAGGGGCTGGGAAGATATACAACGGAGGATGATATATATATAGAAAATATTCAAATTATGGTGAGAGTTCTATATATGTCGCAAGAAATCATGGGGGAAATCGTCCATCAATCAATAGGGTAGCACTTTCCCTTGCCGTACAAAAACGAAGAAAGCCTCTTGTCGGGGCAATGGGTGGGGGAATGATCCATTGACGGAAAAAGAACGCCGATGTATATAGGTCAAAAAATTTCTTACTGGAGTGGAGGAACTCGGGATCTTGCCGGAGGAAAAGGGTTGAAGACACCGAGCACGGGAAGGTGGTAATGCGATAGCCACTTTGACAGTAGGAAAAAATCAGCGCAGCCGGTCCGTAGCCGCCATACTCTAAAAAAAAAAAAGCGCTGTCCCCAGGGAAAAAAAAAGGCCGTCCAAAAACAGAGAGGAATATCAGAGAGTCTAATCCAAACTCGATCATGCCATGCGTCTCGGGAGTGGGCCGGGGACGGGAAAAACGCAACAATAGCGAAATGACTCAGGTGACACCGTTGGTCAGAACTCGTCGGAAAGAGTCTTTAGAAAAAGTTCCAAAAGGTCGGAGAAGAATCTGAAACCGGGGCAGGGCCGACTTATGGGTGCATCAAAGGAATAGGGAAAGTCCCTACATCACCCTTGACTCCAAAGAACTAAGAAATTAGCAAAAACCACGGAGAATGAGCCAGCGTAGTGGGCTTGTAATCTGAAAGTCACCGGGGGGAAGGTAATAGCAAATTAAGAAATTTTGTTAGTGGGGGAGGGGAAGGGAACCAATTCAATAAGGTTCAATGAAAGGCCATATACTGAAGGTGAAAGGAAAAGGGGGAAAAAAAATCCCGGGCAATAGTAGATTAGAAGAAATCCACTCAGGCGGAGAAGGGAGATCTTTTCACCATGAGGGGGACGTGGGTAATTGGGAGGGGCCGCATATTCCTTGTGAGGAACCCAAGGTACCGTCAGGAATCATTAAAATTATCCCCCGGGAAAAAAGAAAGATGGGACCTCCGCGAGCGGTAGTAAGATGATCGATGGGATTACAGGGCGGGGTAAGGGTGTTAGCGCAAGAATAGTTCAACGGGGGCAAAAGAAACGTGTTAGGTCATTGGCAGCAGGGACCCTTAGAGGCATCTCGGAAGAGCCTTCAAAATCACAGTAAAATCTTTAGGGAAAAAAGGCGAACAAGTACATCGCCATCTCGTAGGAACAGAGCCTGAGGCATTGTGGAAGACAAAAGGAAAACAACCAGGACTCAGGTCGGTTGAATGGGGGAAAGGACTTTGTTTGACATGATGAACGATTTGTACAGTTCAAGCATTTGGGTGCAAGGGGTGGAAAACAGAGCCTCATCGTGCCATAGAATAGAGATGTTGCTTAAATTCGGAGAAGGGCACTCTCAAAAAGAGGGGGTTCTGTCAACTGAGTACGGGGGGGGGGGAGTACTTGATGACTGAGGATTCTTACAAGCTGCATCTGCTAACTACCCAGGGGGGGGATGCTAGAATAGAGGGAGATCTCATGGGGGCGACAATTGAGGGAGCGTCTCTGGAAGGGGGAGGGAAAACCACGGAACATGAAGAAATGGGGAGCGTTTCTTCGTCTCTTGTCAGCAAGGTTCGCCGGAGATTTTGAGAGAGGGAAAAGGAACGCGCCATCGACGAAAAAACGAAGTCCGGACTGATGGGCGGGGTATACCGTAAATTACCTAAATGAGGGTGTTCTAGGCGAGAAGATTAGAGAAATAGGAGTGGCCTCTGAAGGGAAACTTGCGCCGAGAACGAAAGAGGGTCGGCTGATACTGTGACATCTCAAACTCGCAAGGGAGCTGAAAAAAGGGGGCGCTTCGACGTTAAGAGGAGGAATGCATTCCAGAAAACGAAACAAAGTGTTTCCTGGGGGGGGGGTTCCCGAAAGGGCCACCTCCTCCAGCCTCCTGATGGAATAATCACTTTGAAGGCGTTTTTACGTTAGCTGCTGCCCCTGCCTTTGGGGGGGGTTTCCAGACATTCTTGGCCAAGCTCTCACGAGGAAGGAGCAAATTCTTCCGTTGTCAAAAAGGCGGTCTCATGGTCAATGGAGGGGGGGAGGTAGTGCCGTGGCGCCAGAATCTACTTACGCACCGCTCGAAGAAACGTGGGTACTGCGTGCCCACTGTCTCATGATGTTTGAGGTAGTAAGATGCAAATCAGTCAGGCAAGGGGGATTGGAATTCAGAATACGACAGCTCAAAAATATGGAGAATGATATGTGCCGTCTGACCACAATGGAAAATTGGAAGACTTTGCCTGATTTGAACTCGAGAGTCGACACGCCCGAAGTGGACTAAAGGCAAACGTTTAGAGGGAGCGAAGGTCACGATACTGGCTGCCACGGGGGAGGAACCATCGAAGGCATTAAGCTTGTGAAGACCGGGGAACCTCCGAATTGCGCTCCAGGGAAGGTGAGCGGGAGAGAACGACAAGAACGCAACGGTTGGAAAGAGACCGCGAAAGAAAAATGCAAATTTCTTGTAACATAAGGGGTGGGATAGGTGAAAGTAACTCCAAGGGGGCGCTTTGGGACAGCTTCATGAGAAACCGAGCCGTAAGGGCTAGGAATCTCTGCCGACGGTTAGAAGACGGTAAAGGGGCAAGGAGACGAAGGCCTCGATTTCCGGGCGAACGCGTCGCGGTGAAAGGCGTCATAACTCATTCGGGAAGAAGATAGAAAAACTCAAGCATCTGCAAGAAGGAGTCGTCGTCTCAAGGGAGGAAAGGAAAGAGAAGGTGAATGCGGTTTGGTCGTCTCTGTGCGGGCGACATTGATAATCGACAAAAGACGTGATGAACTGAAGGGGGGGATCTGCTAAATAGAAGGCGAAGCCGCTGAATAACATCGGCTTAGAAGCTTTGAAGTCCCGAAAACGAGAGGGAAACGGTGGAACGAGGGAGAGGAGACTGGGACGAGTGGGTCACCTATCGGACACAACGTGTGGCTGAAGCGAAAGAAACCCGTACGGGGGAACGAGACCTGGTGACCTGAAGAATCAGGACAGATCCTTGGAACAAAAAAAACTTATGGTCTCAGTGAATGAAGGGCTATGGGAGAAATCTCACATGGAACAAGCTCTTTTGGAGTCGGGAATACCCAGGAGGCCAAAAAACATCTATCACGGAAGAGGGGTCCCGCCCTGGTGCAGAAGAACCTGGCCGCAAAAAGAGGAAGTCCCGATCGTTCGGGGGGGGCAAAAGTGGAGGGAGTCAGAAAAATTTCCAGGAAGGAGAAGGTGAGATGTCGTATGTAGGAGCATCTTGACCAAGAGCAGGAAGGAAAGGGGGAAGGAAGGCTGCTGGGAAGGGAAGGAGGGGCGCCAAAAAGGTGGAACCTAACAATGGTATTCCGAAGGGATTATCATTGGGGGCACATTAGTACTACCAACAGAAAGAGGGCCTCACACATGCCTATCGTCATTGGAGGAACTATCTCTGCGAAAGGAGCAATGCGAATTGGTATAATGCTTCGAGTGCAAAAAGATGGGGCGGAGGAACGGTACCTTGGGGTGAACTCAAGGGCAGAGCGGAAGAATTCGAAGAAGCGCACAAATTGAAGTCAGAAAAAAAAGCGATGCTGCCAGAGGGGATTGGTTTCGTCCTCCCCCGGACGCGGCAGAGTTGGCAGGATTCGAGACAAAGGATTGGCGAGGAGGAATCATCAAGAAGAATGATGTGGTACCCGAGGAACTAAAGATCATTCAGGGCCTTTGCGACGGGGACAGGAGGTGACTTTTTTCCAACAAGGAGCCCGCCATCCACAGCAGGCAGCAATTCTCAGCGGGCTGCGCAAGTAGGACAGGGGGGGAGTAGGCACCGGGGGCTGAAGGTGGAGGCCAAAGAAAGGGAGACAGAAGGACAACATGGACTAAGGAGTTTCCCTCGAACATATGAGGGAAAAAGGCTAAAAGACGTATGGTGTTTTAAGAACGAAGAATAACAGGTCAATGAGCCCGTATAGTGGGGGGGGGCCTGGTTGTCAAAAAAGACCTACGCCAAAGGGGGGGAAAAAATTTCTTATTCGGGGGTGCGCAGGAGTATTACGAAATACCTCTGAAAAGTAGGGGAGAAAAACGCGCCGGGAGAGAAAATTATTAGGGAAAGGGGGGCCGAACGGCGGGGGCGTTTGGACGTGTGCCCGGAGGATAATTAACAAACTATCACGTTATAGTAGCGATACCAAAAACAACCAAAAAACAAACGACACTTCCAGAGCCCCCTGGACTAAGAGTACGATCTTGGTTAGGGAAAGGGGGGAGTCTACCAATCGGAGGGTGGGAGGAAAAGTCTCATGTTAATAGGGAAATTAGTCCCGGAAGACCCGATGAGGGGATGGGTGGGGAGAACGGCATCCTGGAAATTAACTAACCTCTTGGGGGGTAGCCCCCTAGTGAGGAAAAAAAAAAGACTATCGTCCTTCTCGGGCACTGGAAAGGAAAGGTACGGCTTTCTATACAACTACGCAAGAACAAAGTAAGGGGAGATAGATATTTGAAAGGAGCGACTAGCTTATGGCACCGAATTCGAGCGGGTGAAAGGAATCTTGGGGCAGGGCAGTAGACGGAAGAGTTTCTATAAGGTGCTTACCACACCCATCATCAGAAAAGAAATCTTGAAGGGAAAGGGGGATTATCTTTGAGGAAAACTAAACCAAGGTCCAAGTTGCTGCAACTGATGAACTGAAGGGCCAAAAAAAAGGTTGAGCGTTAATTATAGTTAACACATACAGAGGGGTTAGGAGATCCGAAAATTTACACGTTGACGAAAGCGGCTGCGCCTGGTCCTCTAGACTAAAGGAAGAGCTCTGTAGAAGCGAACGGGAGTGAAGGGAAAAGGAGAGTACGTGCCAAAAAGCTAAGAGGAAGTGTACTTCCTGGCTACGAGAACCTCTAGACATTGAAAACCAGGAAGGAGTAGGTCGAGGAGGGGTAAAGCTTTGAAACCAGGAAAAACAAAAGCTTACTTACTCACTAAGTACCTGTTGAGAAAATGAAAAGTCTTTAGCGCGTCAAAACAATAAGGATCAAGGGAGGCTGAACCGTTATGAGGAGCGCTGAAAAAGGGATCCAATTCACCTTAGGGTGGAAGGGGAAAAGGGTTACTCTGGCAACTAGGGCAAATCATTATAGGGGGAACACCGAGTGAAGTTTGCGGGGAGGGCTGAAAAGAACCTGGGTTGGAGAAAAGGATTTATTTTTCACGGAACCGTTATGGAGGAATCGTATGGTCGCGGGGTAAGACCTGGAAAATCAAAATCTCTTCATTGGAAGGATCCACCGGGAGTTGATAGGTTAAAAAAAGTTTGGCCGAGGTTTAGAGGGGGGGAGGTTATTAACCATTCCTGTTGAGAAGACACCAAGGTCCCAGGTAAAATTAAAAAGGGGGAAGGGACAAACGAATTGCTCCTCTTGAAAGACCGTAATAAACGATCGTGGGGATCCGATTTACGGTGGTGGGAAAAGGAAACAGGTTCAATGAAATAATTGAAACGGGTCGGCATAACATAAGCGTGTTCCAACTGTGGCATCAGTGAAATTCCGTAAAAAAGGGGGGGAGGTTCGCCAGCAGCTCCTGCACTGGGGGAGAACCAAGGCTGAACAATACACGGGCAAAGCCCCTACTGCCTGAGAAATTTGGGAGACAAACCGGACTGAGAACAACAAAAGGAGCATAAGGCGCGGGAAAGGGGAAGGGGGTTGTGCGTTGTTGACAGAACGCGGGGGGCCAGTTCTCTAGTATGCAGGGGCTCCTTGTGGAGAAATCTCAAAAAAGTGGCACGTATATCAGGAGGAAATAAATGGTCTGCCGCGTGAGAACCTAGTGTGCTGCACTGGAAGGTTCGGTGCTAGAGGGGGAAACCAGGGGACCGCTCGTAAGGTAGCTTTTCGTAAGACCACACAGGGAACTGCTGAGCAAGAGCTAAGTGCGAGCCTATTTGAAGGAAAGCAAAAAAGGAAAAAAAAAAGGACACCAGCCGAAAGCTGAGGTCAAGCGGAGTCGTCGCAACAACCAGTTAGAATTCTACAAAGACTGGGAATAGGAGACTCAAAGGGACGTCGACGGTCTGGAAGAAAAACCTCAGTTTCAAAAGCCACACGTGATGACCTGGTCAGGACAATTATTTCTAGATCTGCTGCAAATGATTATTACGAGGAGAGTGGGGGGAAAAAAAGGTCCTCCTTGACTGTAAAATCACATCTGCTCGGAGAAGCAAATCTATGAGTAGCAGTTCGGAAACGAACTCACAAAAATAGCGTCACGAAATTGGTCTAAATACAGGGTATCAAGAATCGCACGAACATCACGCATATTACCAATGGGGGGGGGGACCCACTGCAAATCAGAAAAAAAAGGCAATAACTGGGCAGCAGTTTCGGGGTGAGTATGGAACATGCGGGGGAGTCGGGGGGGGAGATAGTTCCGCCTCAAAAAAAGACCCAGGAGAACTACCCGGCCAACAATTGAGTGGTAAAATTGGGGCAAAAAACGAGGACTAGGGGGACGGGGGAAGACGGGTCAGCAGATAGGGGAAACCGGTACTCGACCGTCTCTTGCCCACTTTCTTCGGATTGGTAAGGAGGAGGCACACATGCAATTTAGGGGGGAAATAACTTGGATTCTTGCAGAAGGACGACAGCGAGATAAAAAACAACTAGGGAGTGAGGGAGAGGGTCTCCTTAGGGAGATCCAATTTCAAGGTTCAAGCGGGAATGATTTCTCGGCAAAGTCGACTCCCCAGAATCAAGTGAGGGGAAAGGGGATATCTTGTCTAGGAATGCAGGGTGACAAGGTCTTGAGGAGGAATCCGCTTTAACAGACAGGCCATTTTGGAGGAAAAAAATAGAATTGACGGTAAAGAAAGGTCGATTCGTGATTCCAGGCGGGCTGGAAGAACGGAAAAAATCAAACTCTTGGGGTTTTATAAAACCACACTGCACAGGTCTTGGGGGGGGGATGGGAATAAGCTGTGGAGGAAAGGTGGGCAGGAGGGGAAAACAAGGGGTGGGATGTTGGTTAT
>Ga0179593_1639131_pt1 | contig 16704 bp, 16 predicted proteins | sample CZODoug2_1_08_16_FD_185931 | JGI IMG/M metagenome (GOLD analysis project Ga0179593, IMG submission 185931) | Vadose zone soil fungal communities from Angelo Coast Range Reserve, California, USA - CZODoug2_1_08_16fungal (PacBio error correction) | ecosystem: Environmental > Terrestrial > Soil >...
CTCCACTTGGGGGGTCAGCCGTGATTAGTCTTAAGAAAACAAACTCTGAGTATAAGGGTAGTGTTGAATCCCGGGGGGGGATAGGAGATGATAGCAACAGGTACCCAAAAAGGCCTAACGCTCGACGGGATCCTTTCCGTGAAAAAAGCGGTAATCATTTTTTTACCTGGAGTGAAGGGTCACCCTTGAAGGATGAGCGGAATGGATGAAGAAGATGAAGCCAGGAATGCAGATCACCAAGCAGCCGCAGGTCTTAACCGTATCTTCAGGCCCGTCAGAAGGGAAGCCATGGCTCAAGCAGGGGGTCGATTCCCAGCGCATAAGACGAGGGGATCCAATCAACAACAGAAAGTTGAGAAAGAAAAAAAGGTCATGATGTGGGGTCGGCAAACAGTGGAAGCATGCACGTTGCAATTGAATATGGCCTGCTTTCTGGGAAGTCGGTTAATTTGTTGTACAAAAAAGGGCTCTTTCCGGGACTGAAACTTTGAAAGAAATACGAAACTCGGCCAGGAAGAGCGGGGGCCAGCAGGTCTACACTGAAGAGGATTCGAAGAGTTAGAAAGTCTCGATAAGGGATGATTGCGAAATGATGTGCCTACAGTACAATCCTAATCCATCAGTCAACAAAAGAAAGACAAACAATCATGAAAAGTGGGAGACCAGCCGGCAGATCGCGTGCCTAAATTGCCTTTTATGCTACCGTAACGGGAAGTTTCTAGGGGAGGACAAGTGCCGTGCCAGTTGTGGGAGGCGTATACCTTAAAGCTAGCTTGTTTAACCTATTAGGGAAGAAGGGGGGAAAAAGGACGAAGGGGAAAGGTGCCACCTGGGCCGTACCCGCACTCGGCCCGGACGCGATTTTATGTTCGGGGTCGTTAACATACGAAGGGCAGCTCGTATGGGTATCCCATCTCGCGTCTGCGTCGTCTCTCTCTGTTGCGTCCTAGGAAGCACAATTGTGTAGACCAGGGCGTGGAAGCGGAAAGTTATATGGAGTTTGCGAAAAAACATGCCAAGGCACTGGACCCGCGGGTTAGCAAACGTAACGGGAAAGTACACCTTGGGGAATGTTCCCGGGATGCGTACACTCTTCTGGTACCGAAACTCACAAACGCGACGTAACAGTAGGATGGAGGGGGACAGAGGGGCGGAAAAAAAGAAAAATGAAATCACGGTTTTTCTTATTCGTCAGTTAGCCCGGGGAGGATGATTTGTTGATGTTGGGTCAGGGTACCTTTCAACTTATGGTAATGAGTTACTACCCGTGCTGTCGCGACTGTTAGTGTTGTGGGATTTTCTAAACTCACTCGCGATTAGTTAAAGGAACGAAGGTTACATAAAGGGAGGAGAGAATAGGGTAAAAAGTGGCAACAAGTCAAGAGAGATTGGGTGTAGCCCTGGTTGCCGCCTGAACACAACGGCAATCCTCATAAAAAACAACAATCGCAGGTGACAGAACGGTAAAACGTGCCTTGACCGTCAGAGGAGTAAAACTTGACTCAACCCCCAAGCCCTGAGAAAGGGCACAGGGAAATTCATAGTGATTTCAAATTAATCGTAATTTCGGGGAGGCAGGAAAATGTTTGGGGAAACGGATGCAAGGATGAAATGGTATAGAATAGCAGTCGGGCATGTCCATCATGCGGTAACTTCTTGAAAGATAAAGTAATGCGAAAGGGGAAGAGGTGGGTTGTCCCCTCGGAAAATGCAAGATATAATAAATTTCATTGCAAAGTGTAACTTCCGGTCCTTCTCCACCCTCGGAGGCGGCGAGTCAAAAGCTAGAAGGTAATGGGGGGGATTTGGAGTACTGTGCGCCTAAGGGCCTGGCTGTAGCCCGAAAAAGACGCTGCGCGATTTGAGAAAAAGTAGGGTATATTGTGAAAATCGCGTGCAAGGGGGGGGTTGCATGAGAAAATACCTAGGGATCTCCGGGTCGTCTCAACTGCCTCGCTTACCCTCTGTAAAGGAATGTCCGTAGGTCGGAACACGGTGTTGATAAGCCAGAAACGAAAGTTTGAGACACCCTGCGCTTTGAGGGAAAAAAGTCGGAAAGTGGGAAGGCGGGAAACATATCGTGTCGGAAAGAAAGCTCCCTTCTGCTCAGAATTGCCCACTCCTAACGCGGTGCGGACGAAGACTCATCATCTGCGTAGAGATTAATGCGAAACACTCTAATCTATAGGTTACCCTTCTCCCTGACTATGAGCCAGGCTCCGTTGTGGTCCCCTGGGACTGCTGCCTCAGAGCACTCGAACACATAAATAGTAGATCGGAAAGAAGAGGAAGAACAAGTCGGAACGTACCTGCTACGGGGGGGGCTCTCCACCAGCCATGGCCGCTGCAGGCAGACATGGAAATGTACACGGAAAAACGTTATTGTCCGTGGAAACAGATGGGGTCAGGGTTTGGGGTGGCTAAGCTCTAACAAAGACGGGTTCTGTACTTTAAAGGGGTGGGGTGTAACGCGCTTCATTTGGCCGCACTCCAGCAGTGCCTTCGCGGCACTGTTTTGGGTGAAAACGGAGGGAGGAAGAGGTTTCAACCAGAAGGACGCATTCCGGCAAAATAAACGCCTCAGGGTGTAGGTGTCCGTGTCGTATTGACCCACTGGATCCCCGACTATCGAAAGGGGACATGGTGGGCGGATAGAAAACAGTTGGTTAAAGAAAAGGCTGGGTATCTGGTGTGGTGCTCGTTTAGTCGAAGCCAGGGGGAAAAAAACGTGAGTTTTCGACACAAATAAAATTTGCCAACTGGTTAATAAGGGAGAACCGGGAAGGGCGCAGGTTTGGACGTGAATGATCCTCTTGATCTGCTGACAGAGGAAAGGAAGGGAGGCACCCTTTCGATGATCTGAAAAAAAGTGGTGGTTACACGGTTGAACGAAAGGGGGGGGGGTAACCAGTCGGGGCGCTAATTCTCGCCTTCTCTCAACGGACAAAAAAGAAAAACAACTTAGTATGAGGAAAATAGAAGGAGATCAAAGCAAAGCCGACAAAACGGAGCATTGTGCAGGGTTCGGGAAACGCAAACTTTCCATATTTGAAGAGATCAACGAAGGAGGAAAGCAAGCCTCGCCTCAGGAAAATCAAGAAGGTCACAGGAAAGAAAAAAGGGAGGCTCTCCGCTTGAGAGGTGGGGGTCGAGGGCAACTAAAGAAAAGGTCAGGAATTAAAACTCACGAGTGGGAGGTAAGTCGCACTAGTCAGCCCCTCAAAATATTAATATAAACAAAGACTGAAAAGGATCCTACAGTGGAGAGATAGAAATAGATATGATTAACGATAACCCTTTCGGCAAACACCCGGAATGAAAGCTTTTCATCTACCCACTTAATACGGGAGTCGAATCCTGTACCAAAGGAAAGCTAGGGGACCTGGTGCTGCTCTATGGATCAAGCGGACCACAAAAAGACGGTAAAAAAACCATGGAAGACGTGCACACAAACCTGGCCATCAGAATAACATACGTTGAGCTGAATTCCAGCGACAGCAAAAGCCCATGCGGTGGGGAGGAGCACAGCATGGAGCAGGTACGTTCAAGAAGACCGTTCACACTCCTTCCGGCTTTAAGAAAATATTCCATACTATTGGCCGGGCAGCACAGGGAGCACAACAAAGGGTGAAGCAATACGTTGGCTACGAAGAATGTCCCAACGATTCAAGAAAAGACCCAGATGGGACTTGATTGGTGGCCGCACAAGGGAGGGAGGAGAACGACAGAGAGAAGGAATCCGAAACTATTAAATTAAAATACCGACGACGAAGGGGGAAAAGGAAAAGGAAACCAAGAAGAAGACGGATCCGGTAACATAGAGGCAGGGGGGAAAACGACAAGTACCTCATAACCCGAAAAAGGTCTGGGTCGCGGGGCAGGAGACAGGATTGCTTTAAAGGGTTGCTGGACAAGGTGGGGAAAAGGAAATGGGAGTCCGGGAAAAAAAAACAAACGCCAGGCAACAGATGTAGACCGAACTCTACCGCCATTGTCCTACAAGTTGACGAAGGGGGAAACGTGTGAATGTTGGGAAAATCCAACTTGGCCCAAGTATGAAAAGGTTACCAGACATACAGGGGGACCAGGGGTTATGCTCTTAAAGTAAAGGGGGGCGGTGAGCCGATCAAATTACGTGAGAAACCAGTCATGAAGTGCGCAGTGTGTGGGCCAAAAAAAGAGCGGAGTGAACAAAATAGGATGGAGGGGAGAAGTTGAAGTCTTACGCGAAATACTAAAGATAAAAGCTATACCTCAAAAAGCGTTAAAACCTTGGAGGCCGAGGCATATCACACTAGGGAGAATTTCCAAGCTCGGTCCTTAATGAAAAAAACCTTAAAACAAAAGATGGAAGGATCCCTTTGAAAGTGGGGTCCCAGGGGGCGGGGGGGAAGGCAGCTCAAAAAGGACGAAAACGCAAGGACGAGGGGGAGGGGTTCAATGGCACCTTTCTGGGAATGTCCCGGCGGGGAACAGGGCTGCCCCACTTGCATCCCACCACGTAGAAGGTGGACGGTGTCACCGCTGATTAAGGCATGCGACCGGCTGTAACTTTAAACGACTATAAAGCTCCGACGGTGATAACAACTATCACACCTCCTACATCAACCAGACGGTAACTCATCCAACGTAAGTAAAAACATATTCAACAAACTTTCCGAAAGAAAACGACTGTGACTCAACCTGACGGTAACGGGAAAAGGATGACTCAGAACGCGGGGTAAGAAAAAAAAAAAGGGACGCATCCTACGGTGACCTCCCCAGGTTCCTTCCCTCACGGTTAAAAAACCCGGCGTCAGGGGGGAAAGGAGGAGTAGCGGAACTCAAAAACGTTCTTCCCGAGCAAAAACGTCCCAATGGGCGTAGTAGAAAGCGGGTGGGAGAAAGAGGACAGCGAAAATCCAAGATAACTTTCCGGCGGTAGAGGGAAACATAAGAACTTGCGGACAAGGTCTGCTAAAAGGACCGGTAAAGGATCGCCGTCCATGACAAAAGCAACAGGAACTGCAAGAATAGGATTAGCTAAATATACGCAAGTTGAACAAGGTATGAGAAAAAAGGGGCGGATTCAAAATCGGCATTCTGCATAAGAAGTACAGAGGCTTTGATTGTTTATTTCTCGGTTGGGGGGACTGAGATGGTGATTGGGTAACACGCAAAAGAAGAAAATCAAAATAAGAGGCAAAGCATCTCTGACGGAAAAGATCAAAGGGGAAGACTTCTCGTGGAGTCCCAGAAAGAATCGGAATTTCAGTTCAGCAAGCCGCGCTTATTGTTTGAACCAAAAAACCTCAGAGAATGACTTGGCACTGCGTTAGCATGAGTGCAGAAAAACAGGGGGAGGGGGTGGAAAAAGGGTACCGGAGGTGGATTATTACTCCGGCGCTCAATGCTGGGAATCGACCTAGGTTAGACGAAGGAATTAGCCTGGAGGGGGAGAAACAGACAGGGCCGAAGAAGAAAGACGAAGGGCGGCACATCTTGGGCGGGTGTCAAAACGAATCGCCGCCGGTTGTGGGGGGGTTCAGAAACGAATTGTAATGGCCCCTCAATGCTTACCGGTAACCCCCTTTCTATGAAAAGGACTGTACTGAATACAACATTAAATTCAGGAGGGCCGCGGGGGGGGTGCTAGCATAAAAGGGCAACAGAACCCGGTCTAGGAAAGGATAGCCAGTAAACGTCCTTTCTTGGTACGACAGCCTTACTCACGGCGACGGGGGGTCCTCGAAGACAAAACAAAACAAAACAAAAGGGGTATGAAAAGAGAGCGCCACTTGGGAGGGAAAGAGAGAGAATGCGGTCGGATGAAAGAAAGGACGATAATTTCTACAGGAAGTGTGTTTAAGCCAGGTTTGATCGTGATGATAGGGACGGTCCAATCCCGCCGACGGAAGGGATCTGGATCCGTCAGGAGGAAAGTGAGATCCAGGGGGTTTCAACAACGGAAAGCAATGTACGGTGGAGCCAGACAAAAATGGACGCCACAAAGGCGTTAGGCTGATGAGAGGGCGTCACACTAAAACAGCAGAAACCGGCATATCGTCGAAGTGGGGGGAGGGGTTTCAGGCCCTGCTGAATTCAAGAAGAAATGTCCTGAGAAGAAGGTCGAGATTCAAGCGCGAGGAGTCAAGATCAAAACGGGAAAGGAGTTTGAAACAGCCTACACAGGAAGCAGGACAAAAGAAGTGAGAAAAAGAAATAATACTTTTGTCAAGTCATGTGGCCGGCTGGGCTGCGAGGCTAGACTGGTTTTTTACAAAAAAACAATCCGCGGGAAAGCTGAGAGTGATTCAAGGGGAGTCAAGGCCGATCGAGAACAGAAAAAGGGCGAACTACACTCGCTCAGAAGAGTTATGCATCTCGATAATAAGAGAGGCGGAAAGAATTTGAGGGGGTAAGGGAAACACATTTAAGAAACTGAACTCATCCACAAGCGAGAGGGAAAATTAGCCTGTGAAGTCCGTAGGGAAAGCGCGAAGAATTTTGACGTTAATACAATGAAATTGGGCCATTTCGGGTTACCTTAATAACCGGAGGGTTAGCAGATTTCTGAAGAAAGGGAACGGGGGGAGGGGGGGTCCACGGTCAGGGCCGTCTGCGCCTGTCAGAAAGAGTGGAATCAGGAAAACGGACGAGAAAATGTTAGATAGGGAAGTGGGGACGGGACGCCTCAAAAACATAATTCCTCTCTACTAAAGAACCAGGGGTAAACCTCCAATGTCTGGGGAATTGAAAAAATTATTGGAGTGGGTCAGAGAGAACCGGCCTTCCTGCCAAAAAAGGCCAGGGTGACACAAAAAGGTGGAAAGTAACAGGGGTTAAGGGCCACGCGGGGGTAGGATCTTCACGTTGGTATTTAGTGCATTGCCTCATGACATTTTCCCGCTTACACCGTCCGGGTTAAGGGGGACGGGGGTAAAAAAAAAAGTGAGAAACGTCAATGTGGGGAGAGGGGGAGGGGCAAGGTTGTTCTCTTGGATCCAGTCGCTGCGTGCCTGTATGGTAGGGGAATGGTGGACTGAACCGTCGGTATGAGGGGCTCGGGAAATAAAAGGGGTCTATGCGGCGGGACAAGGTCAAGGTAGCGGGGGTGGGGAATCCCTGTGGGGGCCGCAGCCATCAGGGGAAGTAACAGGTGCAGAAAAAAGATGGCGTAACGAGGGCGCAGTCACCCCAGCCCTGGAAGTGACCGGATCAGAGTGGCCTTTCAAAGAATCGTAATCCGCGGGTAAGGAATGTGAGAATGTGTGGGAAAACGTTAACAGATTTAAGTCGGGAATGTCAAAATGCGTTACGGCGGAAACTTTATTTAAGGTAGTTGTCCTCCGCCTGGGCAAGGGAATAGACAATCTGCTGGGCAAAAGTCGTGTAGCCGATGCTCCAGATGGAGAGGACGCGAATCAGGAATTTAATTTGTCGGAACATTTGGAGTTGTTCGCATCCCGCGAGGGGCCCCCACGAGTTGGGGCGGAGGTGGAAAGGTTGTTGATCAGGGGGAAGTGGATCGGCGTGGTGGGAGGAAATAGGGGGGTCCACGAGGCCCACCCCAAATAATCCATATTTTATTTCTTGAACGTAAGATAGTCGGATAAACTCACGGGGAATACAGTCAACTGAAGCTATTGTAGGGAGGTTGTGGCTGTAAAAGTGGGGAAGGTAGGGGAAAAACGAGGGCTGAAGGGCAGGTCCCAGCGCGCCCGACCCGCGGCGGGACCGTCCCCACTAAAAGTAAAGTGTAAAGCGGAAAGGCCGGGGGACGGAGGTCAAACTATCCCCCAGAGAACCCAGGGTGGTGACTCCGATCTGGCCAACTAGAGACATACGGAAAGGGAGGGGAGTTAAAAGGATCGTCGAAAGCCTGCAGAAGCGGTGGGGTCAAAAACCCCTGGGCCGAAATGAGTGCGAGGTGGTTTCAAGCGGCGGAACGTATGGTCGGTGGAAAGAATGGTCAAAGGGGTTGTGTCTCGAAGACTCTTCACTCGCGGGGGGGTCTTTAATAGTTTTGGGTTGGGGGAAAAAAAACGCGGTCAACATAGACTGGGGGGGGCAACGACCATTCTCCATAGCTGCAACGGTTTGGTAAAAGGGTATCTCGATTTCACGTTCCGGCTGAAGGGTGGAGGCAGGGAGTTGCGATACACGACGAAATCTTATAACAAGGGGAAAATTTGGGAAGTAACCAGTTGGAAGCGTTCCATCTGGGGGTTTGGGGGGGGGGGGAAGGTATTAGCGATCCAGGGCTTGAGTTGGGAGAAGCTCCCTGTTTTGAGAAAACTCGATCAAAGGGCGAGTTTGCCGGTTGAGTGGAGTCATTTATCAAAAATTAGCCTGAGGGGGAAGGGGAGGGGGGGATTACTGCTCCCTTTAAAAGGAATATGGGAGGTGAAGAGTCTGACCGAACTGTTCTAGGCAGCAGTGTCGGCCTAAATCTGCCAGAAAATACTGACACCAACAACAATGGAAGGAAAGAGAAAGCGTTAGAAAAGGGGCGGGAACATATTCAGTCAACAACTCGTAAACCAGGCAACTCCGGAAGGGAATGAGAGGGGGGGATGAAAGGTGGGGAAACCTTTCCTCAGGCCGAGAGAAGAAGCAACGGCAAAGGAGCAACAATCGAACCAGAGAAAGGTCAACAGACAACTCCACTAAACAGGGATTACACGTAAAACTCACGACCCTGGCTAGAGTTGAAAGAGGACACCACCAGAATTAAATCTTTTTTATAAACAGGGTGAAGATATACAAGGGGCATGTAATAAAGCGGAGGTATCCGCGGCGGGGAAACTACAAGGGGAAGAAACAAGACTTATCTCACGGAATTACGTCCTTGATGGATATGAATAGGAAAAAGACATCCCTGTACAAAGGGGGCCGCAATCTATGGACCCGAGGAGGGAAAGGATTTGGAGAAGCCTAATCTTAAGAACACAGGAGAGAACCAGATGGACATCACCTGGACACCATTAGCCCGACCATAACTTTTCCGCGCGGACATTGTACAAGGACTAGGAGGCAAAGGAGGGTTTAGGAAAAAATGAGCAGTTGTTTCGGGGTTCCAACTCTGACCATCGGTGGGGGAAAAAAGAAAAGGAGTACGAAAAATGGGGGGAAAAGGGGGGAAACTTGGGGGGGGGGGGGGGGGGGGGGGGGGGACTCCAGGGGAGGATTTTTCCGTTATTCACAACAGGGAAGGATTGGGCCGACAATGATTACGGATGGGGTGGTCTGAAGAAACGCGGAGCGCAAAGGGAGCAGTAAAGGGAAGCTAGTCTTTTCCTACGAGAAAATGGTGAAAACGATCTCAACAAGAACAACAACTTAAACGGAAAATGGGCGGGGTGGCAACCGGATTATTCTCTAGCAGAACACAGCAGTCCGTTGGGTAGAAAGCACATCCGGGGAGAGGGAAAGATGAAGCACAGACGAAACTCAACGATTTTCCCACGAACTCCACATTTCCTTACATTTAAATTAAAACGTTAGGCAACGGGTGTCCGTGAGGAGGCCGCACGACTACTGAGGAACGAATAAAAAAAAAAAAAAACAAAAACAATTACGTGTCGCCGATGACTTCTGCCTGCTCAAGGATTGTGAGCGCATCGCTCAAAAATAACTATCTTTTCAATGAAAAAGGACGAGGCTTTGGGGCGGAAAACTAAAAGGAGAGTAAACGTCCCGGATCCGATTCCTTGAAATGAAAGTTCCCGAATTCAAATAAGAGAGCGGTTTCCCCAAATTGAGAAAAGAGGACTGGGAACCCTAAGAGGAACTTAACTTCCCAATGAAGGGACCGGCGGGAAGGGCGGGTTGGGCCAGCTCAGAGCGCGCAGAAAGTAAGCCGGTAGGAACATGGGGAGGGGGTAAGGGGCCTCGGCGTTATGGAGGCAAAAAAGAAAACAACAGGGACTGGCCAAGGACTAGACGAAAGACCGAATGGAAGGAACCAATAACCATCCGAAAAGGGGGTTCAAGAGACAAACATCCTACAGCACGGGGAAGGGAAACTCATACCAAAACGCCTCAAAAGAAGACTGGGGAAGTGTTGAAAACTCAAAAAAAAAAGTGTACTCACCAACGAGTTCCGAGTTGAAAGAAGAGACGTTTCCCAAAGGTGACGCATCCTGGGGGACATTCACAGTTACTTGGAAGGGAAAGGGGGGAAACAACTTGCAGGCGGAGTATTGCAAAAAGAACGTGATACACTACTGGGGACGGGTCAGATAGAAGCGGCAGAAAAAAAAAAAGGTTTTAAGGTGGTGGAGGATCAAAAAAAAAAAAGAAAAGGGGTCAGACGTTCTGTCAAGAAATTCCGGGACAGAAGACGGCCGGGGAGGACTCAACGACAGGTGAAAAGATCCAAGAGATGCTAAAACAAGCATATTTTCAGGAAATACGCAAAAACAAATGGACAACTGGCTATTCAAAGGCAGTGAAGGGCGCATAAGTAAGGTAGACAGGTCATGATTTTTGGAGGGGGGGTTTGGAAATGGGATGAAATGGGTACGGCAACAAATCTGCGCTCAGCTAGAGAGGACCAAATCTCAGGAAGAGCTGGGGAGGGGGCAAGACTTAAGAGCAGTGAGATCGGAAGTCAACGTTCTTCAGAGAACCAGCCCGAAAGTAGTGTGGGAAAAAAAGTAAAGACCTCATACCCGACAGTCCATGAAATGATTGGACAACGTGAAGCTGTCTTTGGGGAATCACTAGTAGAAGAGGGATGTTACGGAGTCAAAAGTGGGGGGGAAGGGGGTCTTATACTACGGAGCGGGTGAAGAGAATGTGCTAATGCAGAAAAAACCTGGCTGAACTCATGGGCGAATCATTCCAGATAAGTACGGCTGGCGGGGGGAAGATAAGGGGGATGGGTAGCCAAAGATGAAAAGTGGTCAACAGGGGTACGGCCCCTTGCATTCCGGTGAAACCACCTATATTACGTCGAACTGAGTATAAAAGAGTATCGAGCATTTGTCTGGGAAGGAGGCATAGTCGTTCAAAGTTCCAGACAAAAAGAAAAAGAAATCGGTAATTCGGGGAAAGGAAACGACTTACCACGCTGACCAAAAGGTGGAGATATCTCTCAACAAACAATACGAGAGAATCTCCTGACGCTCTGGGGGGGGAGGAGTAAGGAACCATTACTGAGATCATGGTGTTTGCAAGACAAGGGTAAAGGGTTGAGAGAGATTGGAAGAGAAAAGCCTGCAACTAACGAACTTTCGAGAATCATTGGAAGTTCAGTTTTAGACTATCAGGGGAAAAGGAAGAAGGGAAAGGCAAGAACACGTTGAAAAGAGGGATTTTAAATGATGTACACATCCAATTGAGGGGGAACGAAAACGAAATTGGAGGAGGGGGTAATAATCGGACAGTCTGAAGATGAAGTTAGAAAAAAAAGGAAGGAGGAAAAGTCGAGTTAAAAATCGGCAAGAGGTTCGATCAATCAAAAAAGTCGGGGACTGTTGGGACAAGCACTCCAGAAATAAGTAAAGGCAGGGCACGAAAGTTCTAAAACGGCAGGTCACAAGGCAAAGACAATGACCAATGGTCTGCAGGGGGAAAAGGGAAAAAGGGGTTTAAACAAAAAATCCTCGGTACCTCGCTGAATAAGAGGAATTAAAAAAAGAGTCGTCGGCCGATCCGACGACAAGAATCTTGAAAGGGGAACACTAGCTGATGCCGCCTAGATATAAGGAAAGAGATGTGGGGCCATTTAAAACAGGGAAAAAGAAATTGAAGAAGTCCAAAAAAAAAGGGAAAATAAAAGGAAATACCCCCTGGCGGAAGGTAGTTTAACGTCTTAGGGGGGTATGTGATTCAAAAGATTGAAGACCCAGGGGGGAAGTTGGGAAACGGAAACACTCTCTTTTTCAAGGACTGGGATCGTGCCGGGACATGCCACGGAAGGGGTCATACCCCTGTCCAAAGCAAAGGGGGGGGAGGGAACAGACGGGGGAAAGTAAAAATGGTAGGGGGGGGTATCTCCCACTTTGGAAAAGGACTACTAACCGGTTTACCGTGTCAGGTAAATTATGGGAGGGGGGGGGGGGGGAAGAAAGAACGCCTGACTAAGTTGGAAAGTTAACGTGAGGAAAGTTTGGAAAGTCACCTTATTATTCGTGGATTGGGAACTTGAGGTCTTATTATTCAATTTCGTTAACCTGAGGAGGCGTAGGGTAGGGAGGAGGATGTGGAGGGGTTAGTAAAGTTTTATTATTACCGGAGAGGCGTGGGATTGAGGAAGGGGGTATAGTTTGTTGTATTCCACAGGCAATGAAAAAGGAGAGCTTAAAATTAAGGAAAAATGTAGGGGGGGGGGTGGGAAAAAGGGTCAAAGGGGAATTTGGTGGGGACCTGTGGGGGCAAGCAGGAAACGACGGGATATACCAACACTTTAAAAATAAGGCGTAACACGCTTGAAAGAAAAGAGGAGGGAGAAACCGCACCTGGAAAGTAAAGTGGAGGGGAAGGGAAATCTTAAGAGGAGGAAGTCATAGGGGAGATGTTGGGAGTAACGTTGTAGGGACGTCGGGAAATGTCAGCGTGGGCTGAGCACTAGCGAATGGGGGGTTTCAATCAGCAGGAGAAAAGTACCGGGGCATTGGAAACTGGTTGTATTCCGGAGCCTAGGAAGCCAAACCTAGGTGAAGCGGCCACTGAAAAGACATCTCTTAATTTGGGGGCGGGAACATAATTGAGTCGAGAAGTAGAAGGAGGTAAAAACAGCTGTTCAAGAACGTGGGGGGCACGTATTGTAGGAAATTGTTAGTCCTTCAGTTATCGGCGTTTGGAGCACCGACGTGTGGACGCGACGGCCACCATCGAGGTCGGTAGTCGGGCACGTAAGCGGGGGATGCGCGAATAAATTCACCACGGCCAAAGGGGAGGGATTTTGGAGTGTGGGTCGGGGGGGGAGCGGGGGGGGAAACAGAAGAGAGAGGTTGCTAAACTGCTTCTCTCCGTAACGAAGGTTCTGCGGCCACCAACTAAGTGGGTTGGGAGGGGGGAGTCGTAACGGAAAAAAATCGTAGGAAACGTACAGGAAAAGGATGAGAAACTCCAGGTCAAAGGGTGCTGCTGGAAAGCCACTAGTATCATGGTATAAAGGTAGGAAGTGGGAAACAGAGTCGAACTTGAATGAGAAAAAAACCTCGGACTCCTTCCCCAAGAAGAGGAAGTCACTGGGGAAGGTCAGCAGCTTTGTCGGTTGACAATGGGGAAACAGGTTTGGTTGTCTTTCGGGGTATACATGGGTCAGTAAGGAGGGGGTGGGGGGTGTAAGTGGGATAAGAGAGGCCGAACCCATCGGGTCCATACGGGCGGCAAACTGGGTTGTTGGTACAATTCTATATTATTTGAAAAAAAAAAGGACGTTAGGCAAAGGGAGGGGGGGATATAAATTCGTGTGCGGGTCGTTTGAACCGCAAGAAAAAAGATTATTAAAGAGGGTTGGGGTCGGGACAAAGGTTTGGGGGAAATAAAGCTTTCATCTGGGGAAAGGGCTCGGGATGATTCAGAAAGGTTGAGTTCGCCATGTCCAAAAAGGGGGGGTATTGACGACATAGAGCGAGGGAAGGAGGGGGGCCGTGGGCTGCTTCCTGCTCAGGACTTCTGAGCAAGGGGACATGAGGCAGATGAGCTCTTTGCAGAATCTCTAAGAGGAAATGGGGTTAAAGGGAGTCTTAACAACCGGTGGCTATGACCTCAGTGTCCGTACAATACGGACCCATCGAGAAGAAAAAACAAAGGGGGGAGAGGGGGAGAAAGGGAGAAGGGGAGGCCGACATGATGCAATTAGAACATGGTTCACACAAGGGTAAACATTTACAATATTGAAGAGAGGGACATTCTAACAGCAATGTAGTCCTCAGAACGCAAAAGGGAAGGAAAAATGAATAACAGGACCAACGAAATTCGAGAGGGGGGGTTCGAGAAAACCAACGCCTAAACAGTTTTGCGAAACCAACGAAAAGGCTCATAATAGAACTAAAAAATCACCAGATGATTTCAAACTGGTTGACCAGAGGAAAGGTAGAAAGTCGCGGGTAAAGGAGGTAGAAACGACCAGGGGAAAAGAACTGGAGAAATCCCTAATTAACGTCCTGATTTGGGGGTCCTATAGAATCCATCCTTTACAACAAAGGGACGCAGCTATGGGACCCAGGGGGTGAGGAGACTATGGGTTCATCTAACTACTTTAAAGAACCAAAGGGAGACAAAAAGGAAAAAAAACCTGGGGGAAAAAAGGGAGGTAAAACGGAACATAACGTTTAAAAATGGGACGGAAAAGTCTAAAGGCCCATGCTTTTGGGAGAAAAAGGGGAGAATGTCCCGTTTCCAAAAGATCCAGTTTGTCCCACGCTCCTATTGAGCAATGATTAACTTATAGGGGCGGAGAAAAAGAAAAAAAGGGGGGTCAGCCGGGCAGGGAGAAAAAAGGAAGGTTTCCCCACGCTTCCGAAGGGTGAAAACTGGGATGAAGTTTAGGGGGGTAGCAGAAACATTCTTAGGGGAAAAGAGAAGCAAAGGGATCGGTACATTGACGCGATGTGTCCTACGAGGACCCAGACATCAAAATCCAGACAGAGGGAAGGGGCAACCGGGGATTCGAAGAAACGCGGACGTGAACGACTACTATTCGTTGGAGGAAGAGGGGAAACCAAGGTTTTCATACAACGCCTTCAAGGAATGGTGGATGACCAGAAGAAAAAAAATTGCCAAAGAAAAACTCAAACTTAGGAGAGGGGGGGAACTTTCATTGGGCGCACAGAACCAAGGAGGGGACCAAAGTACATTGAAGACGAAATCGATGCCATCCAAGATGGGTAGCAGGAGAAAGGGGAAGAGTTTCAAAAAAATTGTCACTTCGGGACGAGATTGCACACATGGAAAACATACTAGGAAGAAAATTGAAGCGCAAAAACCAAAAAAAACGATGACGCATCTGATTACCGGATACGAACAAGCAGTTTGTCCAAATAAGAGACGAGGATTAAAAGAAGGGAGGTGAAAGGGGACCTCTCCAAAAGGAGGGGACCTGGGAAGTTCCATGGGGCGGTGGTGCGAAGCAAGAGCTCATTAACTTTAAGAAGGGGTCAGGCAAGGGGAGGGGTGAAACCCCCCGCCCCCCAGCGGCAGGCGGAAAAAGGGCTTCCCCAAAAAAAAGAGATTTAGTTGCAAAAGGGAAGAAAAAATTAAGAGCGAATTTAACAGAGAAATAACACGGTTACTTTACCAAGGAAAAAATCCTGAAAGGACAAACTAGGGTTAACGAGCAACGGTACGTACCCAAACTATAAAAAAAAGAAGAAGGGGAAAAGTGCGAAAAATGAATACAAAGAAGGAGGGGGAAAAAAGGGAAATCATCCTGACGTGTACGTTCCGGGGGAAACCGCATAAGAAGGGGATGAAAAAAAAAAAAATTGAAGTTCCGGGAACGGCAATCCGTCTGTCATATGGGAGACGCAAACTCATAACGGGGGGAGCACAAAAAAGGGGACGTACCAAAATGGGGAGTATTAGCAGCGGGGGTCAGGTGTTTGGAGCAAAACTCCGATAAAGGGACCCGGGTTTTCCCTCCACAACGCCTGCGGGACAGACGCGAGAAAAAAAGGGAACGGGGATCCCGGAACTTGAAAGACTAAGCTCTTAAAAGCAGATTGGGTCGTAATTAGACGCAATGTCAAAAGGGGGGGGGCCACGGCTTGGTACAAGGAGGAGACGGTTCGTATTATGGCAGGGCAGGAGTAAAAGGTGGGGGAAGGCGGAAGGGAGGGGATTATAAGGGGAGGCAGGAAGTCGAGGGGGGATGTGGAAAAAGGGAGGAGGGTGTGAGAAAAGGGGGGGAGAGGAAGGGGGGAAGGTGTAATGCGGGGGATCACGGGGGGGTAGGGGAGGCTTTGAAATTGGGGGAGGGAGGGGGGGGGGAGGAGGGTGAACAAGGTTATGGGATGTAAGGGGAGCTGTGATCGATAGGATGAAATGGGATACAAGAAGTCGTGTGGGGGGGAGGGCGAAAAGAGAGAAGTGGAAGCATTAAAAAGGATTCCTGCAATAGGGTGGGGTCGAGTTGGGGGGGACTGAGGGGGAGGATTTGAAAAGGGGCTTCAACAAATCTTCCTGGAGGAAGCGAGATGCATCAGAGATTCTGATTGGGGAAGTAAGACTCTCGAGGGGATCGTACCGAGAATGGGGGGGAAAAGTCAACTGTCAAGCGCAAGGACGAAAGTGGGGGGAAAAAGGGTGATAACTGCGCATACCACCTGAAATTACTTGAAGTGGAGGCCGGTTTATCACTGGGAGGGTTTAGAAAATCAGTCTGGAATGGAAAGGCTGTCAAAAATATTTAAAAAAGAGGGGGGTTGGATTGGGGGGTAAAAAAGGAAAGATGAGAGGGTAAGAAAGTGGTTCCTAAAGGCAAGACAGGATTTAACTAAAAGGAAGGAGAAAGGTACCGGGAAACCTTTCGTCTGGTGGGGTGGCGTCAGAAAAAAAAGGGGAAAAATTGTGGTTCCTGGATGAAAAAGGGGGGAGCGGTCAGGTGAAAAGGGAGAGCGAAGTGAAAGGAAAACGAATAAAGATAGCAGTTCTGGGTAGGGAAAAGAGGTGCGAAAAGAATCAAAGCAAACAGCCAAGATCAACAAATTCTCATCAAATGGTAGAAAAGGAAGAGGAGAACAACACTTACTAGGCGACCAAAAGGAG
>Ga0179593_1359691_pt1 | contig 16703 bp, 18 predicted proteins | sample CZODoug2_1_08_16_FD_185931 | JGI IMG/M metagenome (GOLD analysis project Ga0179593, IMG submission 185931) | Vadose zone soil fungal communities from Angelo Coast Range Reserve, California, USA - CZODoug2_1_08_16fungal (PacBio error correction) | ecosystem: Environmental > Terrestrial > Soil >...
ATTGGGGGCCGTAACACGAAACTGCCCCCACCACCGAACCAAACAACCCGACTGAGACCCGCGAGAATAACCATTTTACAGTCCCAAGACCGACCCCACTGGGATCTCCCACTGGATGCTTTTTGGTAACACCTTGCCCGGCCCAGCTACACCCAGAAAGGCTTGTCCAGAGGACCATGGGACACCCGGGTGAAAAAAGGTGTGGCCGAATTCCCGGCCCCCCTCCCGCCCGCACCAGAAACAAAAGAGGAGAGGAAGGGAAGAAGTAGTACACACAAATTAAAAGAGGTGCCCACAACAGCGCACCTCGTGGGAAAATCCCTTCAAAATTTCCACAGTAAAAGGGTGCAGAGCGCCGAAAGGGGCGAAAGAAATTCCCCGGTTGTTTTTTGCGGCACCTATGGGCTTTAATTAAAGCATAATCGGGGGTTCCTAATTTAGGGGACGAAAAATGTTAAAGAAATACTGGGGTTTGAAAGGAAAGGTTAAAAATTGGAAACAGGGACAAGTTGGTTGGGGGGTAAGCCGACCTTTGACAAAGAGGAGAAAAAGGTTGAATAACCCGGGGAAGGTCCGACTTTTCAAAACCCAAAAACCGGCCCTTTTGGTTGTACCCCCCAACGGTCAAAAAACGGTTGGGGGAAAAATTTGGAGGTGGAAAAAATATACCACGTCGAAGAGTGAATCCCTTTGTTCATGGGTTCCAAAAATGAAACCCGGAGGGGGCCAGGCTGGGAAACGAGTTTGGGCCACGGCCCGCGGACACCTTTCAAACCACACAACATCCCCCACAAAAAAAAACCCAACCAATTCAAAAAAACAAAACATGGAAACGTTAAAACAGTAAAAAACCGTGTGTTGGGGGCTGACGGAAGGGTATTTAAGGAAACGTTTTGACCAGTCCACTTGTATGGTCAGGGGGTTGGTGGGGGTTCAGGGGTTTTGAAAAAAGTGTAAAAGGAAGGCCCAAGGGACCCAAACCCCCAGGGGCCATTAAAAAAGAAGGGGGTGACAGCAACCGCACCCCCCCCCCCACCCAGCCCCAAAGGGAAAAAGGGAGGTTGAAAAGGAAGGTGGGCCGTTAAAAACGGTTCGGGGACAACTAAGCTTCAGGGTCCAAATCGGTTTTTACGGAAAAACCTAAACTGGGAATAGAAAAAAAAAGGAAAGCACTAGAAAGGGAGAAAAAAATGTTTGTGGAAAAAAAAGTCCCCGGGTTACCGGCCGGGGTCAATGGGCGTTTTGGGGGGGTGGTCCAAGGGACAATAGCCTTGTTTTCAAACCACTCTAAAAACAACCCACAGGGGAGAAAAAAAGGTTGGGGGTGCAAATCAATTGGGCCCGCAAAAATTGGGTGCCCCCTGGGGAGTCCACACAGGGTTGGTTGGATGAAAAAAAAAACAGCCAAAAAGAGAAAGGTGGGGAACCCATTGGGGGGGTGTTTAGACTGTTTGGGTGTTATCTATGAAAGAACCAAAAGAAAGGCTCAGGTGGTTTAAAAAACCCCCCACCCCCCGTTAAACATGGGAAACAGTACAAATGGTGGTGTAAGAACAGAAAAGAAAATAGTTTTTGACCCACCGTAATTGGGGGAAAAAGTGGACCCCTCAGGGGGTGGAACAGTGATTGTTAAAAGGAACTCCAACCATTAAATCGAACAAAAAGGTTGGGTGGTTTGGGGGGGGAATTTTACCAGCTTACTCCGTAAGGGTCACAAAACAGTTGTAGAAGTAATCATCCCCCACAAAGAACAAAACCAACTAACAAAGGGGGGGGGAGGAAACAGGGAACTGGGATTAGAAGAAAAAGAAAAAACCTTTAAAGAAAGCAAAGGGCCGGCCCGGACACCCAAGTTTGGTAACCAACGAAACGGGGAACCCGTCGTATGGTACACAAACAACCTAAAGCAAAAGAAAAAACACAAAGGGGAATTCAACAGAGCACATCAAAACAACCCTTCCCCCCCAGCCCCCCCTCAGTACTAGCAAAAGGAAGTGGGGACGTCCACTCAGTGGGAACATAAAGGTTAAAAAAGTTAACAACTAATTTGACCCGTCCAAAGTTGACGGGAAGAAAAAAAAAAAAAACTTTATTGACGGAGTGGCCAGTAGAAAAAGAGATTGTCGGGGCCTTTCCTCCCCCCGGGCTAAATTTTGAAGGGCACCCTATTAAGGACACAAGGGTGTACAAAACCAAACCGAGTGAGAAAACCTTCTAACCGCCTGTGGTCGGTGGACAAGACCCCAGCCAAACGGTCCCCCGACCCCACCCTTTGTCCCCCAATTGTTAGGAGCGAGGGGGGGGGGGCCAAGGGGGGGGGGAAAGACGGAAACAAAAGGCAAAAAGGGGAGGGAAACCCCCAAAAAAGTGAAGCTTACGAAACCACAACGCTTAGGCTTGTTTGAACAAGAAAGGAAAGAAAAAACCAAAAAAACGTAGGGGGAGGGTTCGGTACAAAACCCAGTTTTGACCGGGTAAAATCATTCCCCCGGGTCGGGGGAAAGGTGTTGTTTTAATGGGGGGGGAACAACATTGGTCAAAATTTTCAAAATCAAATTGATTAAAAAAAAAGAAAACCACCTGTCCAAGAAGGACCAGTTTTTTTAAACAGGTTGGGGAGTAAGCAAGTTGTGGGGGTTTGGAATGACCACTTTGGTTTTGAGGAAAAAATTGGCAAAGTTTCCCCCCATGGGTGTAAAAAACCCATGTTCCAAAAATTTCCCTAGGGGTTTGCCTGGACTGTCCGGGAAACGGCAAAGGGGGAAGAAAACAAACAGGCGAATGATGTTTAAAAAAAAAATGTTGTTGTGAATTTGTCCCGGACATTGGGGGGGGGGGAAATTCACCCAAGACTTTGTGGGGGAAGGGGGGCAGGGGGGGGGGTCACCTGGATTAATGAAACCTAAAAGTTCACGTAACCCCGGAGGTGGGGGGTAAGTTGAAGGAATTGGGGGCCGGTCATTTCTTCAAGGGTTGGGGTGAACAGTGGGGGGGGGGGAAAAGGACAAGAGGGGGGTGGGAAAAAAAAAAAGCTGTGAAGAAAAAAAAACGGCGGTTTAGGGAGGGGTAAAACACCTGGGGTCATCCCCCCCAAAGAGGGGGGGAAAAAAAATGCAAGATGTCTTGGCGGTGTTTTTGTTTGTTCCAAGGGGGGTGGAAGGATTCAGAGTTTGAAAACTGACAAGAAAAAGGGTGTTCAACCACCAATAGGCCAAAGACTTTTTCCCTTTAGTACCGGGGGTTGGGTTCCCGGGCCCCTTTTGGGGTCGCCAATCTGAACCCCCCGGGGGGAGGGGAAAGATTCCACGAAGGGAGGGGGGGGGGGGGTTTTAAACGTTGTGGGGACCTACGTAAGGGGGCTGGGGTTAATGGTAAAGGTTTCAAAAAAAAGTACGGCCCCACCCGGAAGGTCACCAAAAACTTGGGTTGGGAAACGAATTTTTTTTTTGGGTTTTTTTTGAAAATTGGTCTTCATGAACACCACACGACCCAAGGTAAGGGGAAAGGGGGGTGGGGGCAACAAAAGGGGGGTGAGTTGGTTTTTACAAGTTTTGGGTGCCCCCCACAAGCAACCCCCCCCCCCAGTAAGAATGTGGCTTCCTGGTTGCCGGGTGGGAACATCGAAGGGGGCCAAATCCAACACCCAAAAAAAAAAAAAAGAATGAGGAAAAAGGAGAAGAATGAGTTGACGAGTCATTTCGTATTGCTTAAGGGGTCGGGAAATGCAAAAAAAGAGAAAAGAGCCCCCCAAAAACGAAATTGGCTCCTCCCACAAAAGCGGGCCCAGTGTCCTTTTTGACCACCACCCCCCGCCAAAAACCCCCCCTTGGGTGGGAAATCTGGACCAACCAACGCCGGGCCCCCCGAAAAGCGTAGACAAAGAAAAAAAAAGGAGACCGGGTCTGGGTGAAAAAAACAAAAAGTCGGAAGAAAGGGGTGAATGGGCACCGAAGGGGGTTTAAAGACCTCCCTTTGACACAAAACAAAGAAAATCGAAACCAGCACAAAAAGGGGGGAAAAAAAAAAAGAAAACACTCATAGGAACAACAACATTGTTGTAAGTAAAACTTGAATCATAAAAAGGAAAACATAATTGTTTTTTTTTTGAGTTTGACCCCCCAAACAAAAACAACCCAATACCAAACCAACCCCAAGTGGAAATCCCACCCCAAAAAACCAGGGAACCCATAAGGCCAAAAACAGCCAAAAAACTTCAACTAACCCCACAAAACAACCCAAAGTAGAAGAGCCTAAATTAAGGCCCACCGCAAAAATGTCAAAAAAAACAGGAGTTCAGTAATCCCAAACCCAGACCCAAAAAAGGTAATATAACAAAGGGGGCAAACCACAAGTGCATGGGGGGGGGGAACGGGTTGGGGGAACTGGGGGTGAAAAAGACCCCAAACATTTTAGAAAAAAAAAGGGGGGGGGAAAAACCTGACAAATTGGGGTGGGGGAAAGAATCCAAACCGACTGCCTGTTGCCCAAAAACCCACTGGGGGGAAGAGCCCGGGCGAAGCCAAGTTGTTAAAAATACAAAGCCCGAACAAAACCAACAAAAAAAAAAAGGAGCTGAAACCCGTTACAAAAAGGTGTCAAAAAAAAATGCCCCCCCCAATTGTTTCCAAAATTAAAAGGTTGAGTTCCGGGGGTTTAAGGGGGGGGGGGGAACACAAAACGAATAGCAGGGGGGGTTGTTTCACGACGAAAGGAAACCCCAACCACTTTTTTGTGGTGGTCAGGAAAAAAAACTTGGGGCCGCACCACCTTGTGGAACAGGGTCGGCAAACCCAAAAAAACCAGGAACCCCACCAGGAAACAACCCCTGACCCCCAACCCCAAAAAAACAACCCCAACCACCCAAAAAAAAAAAAGGGGGGTTTAATTACACACCACAAATGGTAGAAGGGTAAAGCAAAAGGGGAGGCTCTGGTGTTAGGGAAAAGAGGTTGAAGGAAAACGTCGGGGATACAGGGGGGGCCAAAACACCCGGGGCAGCAAAACGGGAACCCTGAAGGGGTACACACGGGGCCAAATCCGTTTATTTGTGTAAGAAAAGGGGGAACAAATGACCGGCAAAAAGGCCTTTGGTGTGGTGGGGGCAGGGGGAACAGAGACATTCATTTTGGAACCGGCGGGTTGGAAAAAGAAAAGGTCACACAAACATGAACCCATAAAAAAAACAAGAAAACCCAACGGCTTGGCAAACACCTCACCAACCCTTCGAAGGAACGGGGAGGCCTTGTGGGTGCCCCCCCCACGCCCTGGGGGGGGCAATGGGGTTTTTAAGCAGGGGGGCCCCCAAAACCTTTCGACCAAACTCCAAACAAATTTGTAATGGGAAAAGGACACCAAACCCACCGACAGTTTTGGGGGGACCCCAACCCCCCGTGAAGCACTTGTCCTCAACCAATTCTAATAAAACTCTCCAAACAATCCAAAGCCGGAAAACGGGGGGTGGCCCCGAGGGGTGGGGAAGGGGAACCAGGTGGACTGGTTGGGAAAAAAAACCACAGGGGAACCAAGTGTGTAAGGTGGACCCGTCCCAGAGACGAACTTAAAAAACAACCAAAAAATTTACATGGGTTTTGGGTGCCCCCGAGAACAAGTTCGGGGGGTGGGTGGGGAAAAAAACCGTTTGTCTGGAAAGGGCAGGGGGGTTTTAAAAAGGACCCCCTAAAAAATCAGTTTCCACACAGTTCCAACCCACAAAAACACGTTCCAAAAAAAAATGGGAGTCAAACGGAAAAATTTAGGGGGTGCACCCCAAAAAACACCAAATTTTTTTCCGGGGTTAAACCAAAGCCTTTGGGGGGGGGGGTAATCAACAAGCAAAAGCAGTTGCAGGAACCCAGGGGTGAAAAAAGAACGGCTTCTCAAAATTGGGCAAAAACGGCGTGACACCCCAATGGGTGGGTTCCTCCTCCCACCAAGAAAGGGTTGTTAAAAAAAAAGTGACCAAAACCCCCAAATGAAACCACAATTGGCTGGGAAAACTTTGTTGGTAAAAATTGGGGGCGTCGCCCTATTGTGGTGGGGGGCCCCCCCAACCCAAGAAAAATCAAAAAAAGCCACCAACCCTGGAAAGGAAACCCCAAACAAACCCCAAAGACAACCCCCACACGGGGTGGTTTTTTAAAAACACTGGTTTTGACAAAGGCTTAGGGAAAAAACAACCTTTGTTTTTTTGGTTCGAGGGGTGTGGTCTAGATACTTTTGTCGTTCCAACGGCAAAAAACCAAAAGCACAGAAAATTGTTAGGGAATCGTGAACACCAGGTGGGGGGGGTTAAAGAAAAAGAAGGAGAAACCCTTAAAAACGGAGGGAGAAAAAAACCCTAAGGTTCAAAGAAAAGAAAAGATTGGGGTTGGTGGTGGGATGGGTTGGACAAACATTTGGCCCTGGGGCAAAAAAAAAACCATGATTGGAACCGAATCAAAACCATTTTTTTCCCCAAGACAAGGAGAAAGTTTTCATACAACAAGACCCATTAAAATGAAGGGGCAAAAGGGACTAATGGGTAACCCAACCGGGTACCAAAACCTCTGCAATTCCAGGACCCCCCGTCCACAAGCCTTGTTGAAGTTTTGTTTTTGGGGGTGAGAACACCAATTGTTTTTGATTCACCACACCAACACAATTGGGGAGTTTGGGGCTGGGGGGGGGCCTGGGGGGGTTTGTTTTCATGTGCAGGGGAAAAAGAAAGATTCAAAAGCCAACAGAACCGGGGGTGGTTGCCCGGGGGCCCAAAAAACCCCCACCTTTAGGGTTACCAGGGATTGCGGATTAGGGTTTTTTACCACTACCAACAAAAACGTGAATTGTTTGTTCTTGAAGGAAAAGGGGGTGGGGGGGGAAAAAACAAAAACAGCACCAGGTCGTAAAAAGTACGTGCAGTAAACGTAGTCCCCAAAGAACTTTGGTCCAACAGGACCTTGAAAAGAATGTACAACAGTTCCCGGGTCCAAAAAATTACAAAATCACTGGGAAACACACTGGCTAGGGAGACTCTAAACCCCATCCAAAATGCGGGACAAGTTTTTGTGACACTAGAACAGGTGATTCCCAAAACACATGGTTGGTAAATAATTGATGAAATTTTTATTTATGTAAACCCCAGCGAAACACCTCCCAACAACCCCTAACATGATTTTGAAACACACGACCCTAAGGGAAAGAAGAGGGCTGACCGGGGGTCCCACAAAAAAATTGGGGTTTGGGGGTGTTAAAAAGGCTCTGACTACACAATACAGACACTGATGGGGGATACAAAGATAAAATTGGGTGCAAAAAAAAAACAAATTGGGAGAAAAATTTAAGAAAAAAGACGTACTAGGGTCCAGCGGTTGAAATGATTGGGGAGGGTTTGACAGCCAGTGGAAAGTGGTTGTGAAAAAAAAGAGTTTGGGAAAACCGTTCCCGGTAAAAAACATTGTTGACTTGGGGCTCACCGATGTTAAATGTTATCTATTATTGCAATCCCGGTGTGGAAAGAGGTTGTTTTACAAATAAAATTGGGCTACGAACGAATTTTGTTGGTTTAGAGTTAAAGCATACCTGGCCAGAAACTTAGGGGGGGTTCCCGTAAAAAACAAAATGGGAACATCTCAGTAGTTACCCCCCCCAACACGACCCACCGTCACCCAAAGGGGCCCGGGAAAAAGTCCTGGCTCAGACACACCGGGTAAAATACACAACACACAAAACAACAACGCTGTTTTTGGGGAAACAAAAAAAACGGTGGAAAACCCCTACACAAATTTTTGGTTCAGTGCCCAACTATGAAACCTTGAAAGAAACCACATAGGTGAAAAAAATCCCCCTTTTTAACCAAAAAAAATGGGCTGGTCAATAAATGGTTCTTGCAAGGGGGGGGGACCACGGGGGTTGCCCCCACCCCCCCGGACGCGTTGGGTATATAAACAAAACAAGAAAAAAGACACACCCCAGACCCCCATCAACCAAGGGATGAACCACAATCACAAGGGGAAAGCCCCCCCACCCAAATCAACCCTACGTACGCACGGGCCACCGTTGTTCCGCCCCCCCTAACACACGTTTGGTAAAACGGGTTGAAAACGTGCGGTGAGAGAGAAAGTTAGCCGCTGCCAACAGAACAAATTTTAATGGTGTTTAGAGGTGAAGTGGGGGGGGGCAGGAAAAGAAGCGGGTTTGTGTACCAGTTGTGTGCCCCACACCCTTTGGTGTCAGTGTTTAAAAAAAGGGGGGTGTGCCAAAAATTGGGGGGGGGGGGGGTTTTGCACCTTTAACGAGAGTGAATGTTGGGCAAAAAAGTCGTCAAAACCCCGGCCAAATCCACACAGGTGTTTTTGTGTAAGAACTAAACAAAAGGCCAAGAGCACCTAAGTCCCCACCCCCCCCCTGACGGGAAAATCCCCCCAAACATTCCCCCGGGCTTAAAAAGGCGTGTGGGGGGGAACCGGGGAGCCTCCGTAAACCGCCGTACACAAACTTGTGGGGGGAGACACAAAAGTCACTCGCCCCTCAGACCCCAAGAATGCCCCCCCCCCCCCCACACAAAGCAACACCCCCGTGGGGGACCAAACACGACATAGGCACTACGACCAACCGGAAAAGATCACGGAACTATCCTCCACCCCCACCTCCACACGCCGAAGACGAGCACCACCACCCTCCCCAACACCCCCGGCCGCCCCACTCCAGCAGGACGAACGGGGCGACACGGAAGCCCCCCGCCCCCGCAAACCCGAAACCCGGCCCCAACATTTTCTCGCCTCTCCACGACAGGAAGGAGTTTGACCCCCCCCCAACCCTTCCCCCCCCGGAACCTTTCACCCCCACCAACCGCAGCCCCCTAGGATCGCGAGGGCAGTTTCTTGATTTCAGGACGCGCGCGAGGGGAAGATTGTTACGGCAAACAAAAATTTTGTTCGGGGGAGAAACGAAATTGTGGGAAAATAATTAAACCCCAAACCCCCACAACCCCAATAAGGCACAAACGAAAAATGGGGTTGTTTAACAGTTTTGTTTGGGGGAACTTCCAAAGGTTGGTTTTTTGGGTGGCCCGCCACACTCGTTCAAGGGGGGGGAAAATGAAAAACACCACAAAACGAAAACACTTGGTGCAACATTTCTAAAAGCCACCAGCTAGAAGACCCACAACTTTGGTGCCAACATGCGCTTTTTAGGGGGGGTTTTAGAGTAGCTCCGCACACAGACTAAACGTAAACTGGGTCCCTTATATGAGCGGTGTATGAAGGGGTTCTTTGAAACACACAACGGTGGTTGGGTGTCGGTGTAACACCACCCCGTGGGGGGGCCCCTATTGGAATTAACATACCCCACAAAACCCGGTAAACGCAGGACTCTGTCAGGTTCGCACCTTTTGCGACAACCCCCCCAATTTGGTGCAACAAGAAGACTTATGGGAGTTCTTTCCCCCGCCTGGACTAACTGAAATCTCTTTAAAACCCCTGATTAAGAGTTCGGGCAAAACCCACGCACGCCTGGTATCAGCGGTAAGTTACTAAAGAAGAATGAACTACTTGATCCACCCCCAGCACGTTGGTTTGCGAGTTTTTGATACTCCGACCAATTGGAAAGACAAAGCGCACACCTTTCCTTTGGGTGGGGGGGCCACCAGGGGGCAACCCTCAGGTCTCCCCCCTGCCACTGGCGCTTTTCAGAGCCACGAAACTCCCAACAACAAACGGAGATGGGGGAACCCCTGCCCACCGCCCCCCCACCCGTCTGAATAGGGGGGTAAAAAAGAAAAAGTGGGGAAACCCCCGGCGAGGGGCCCCAGTAAACAACCCACCAGGTAAAAGGTGTTTGAGGATAAGGGGGGGGAACCGCGGGAAAATCCAAAAGTTAAAAGGAAGCAAAGAAAAAAAAAGTTTCCCCCCAGAAAGAAGGGAGAGAAGCTAGGCCAAACAACGTACTTTGTCCGAGAAAGAGCAAAAATGTGGAACCCACAAGCTGTCGTTAACGTTGGGGTGGACCTAAAGGTTTTGTTCTCCCCCAAAACTCAGGCTTTTTGTTTGGTGAGCGGGGTAAACAAAAAAAACCATGCCTTGTAAAAAAACAAAAAAAATAATACACAAAAACAAAAAAAACAGACTGCTCCAACCAAAAAGAGAAGAACGAAATTATCCTCTTAATTGCAAACTCAGGAAAAATTTTGGGTTTGCCCAAAGGAAACCCCCCCCCCCTACATTGGGCACCACTACAAGCACCTTGTTTCCCCACAATTACAAAAAAAAAAATTGGCCCCACATCCAACGAAATAAACCCCCCCCAACAATTATGGCCCCCGCCGGCATAAAACTGGTTGTGCTACCCAACATACTGCCCCACAAAAAGAAAAGCCTTCCCCCCCCCCCTTAAAACCAAAAGACGGTTAAAACCCAAGCATGTCTATTCCCCCCCCCCGCTCCTGGTCGAAATTTCCCCCAAACCCCGACCTCTGCCCCAGTGTGGGAGTCGGCACGACCGGCCATCCGCGTGTGGTAAACCCGTAAACCCCCACACATGGTCGGAACCACAATTTTGAAAGGACCCCCCCCACCACTGAAAACCAAGGGGGGTGGTGGGGGGGTTGCCTGCCCCAATTCAAAACGTGTAAACCGCAAACCCACAACCATAAGAAAGCAAAAACATGGGTGGGGAAACAAGTTTGGGGGGTCTGTTTGAAAAACCCAAGGAAACAACCAAAACGTGCATCCCCCCCCCCCCATTTCCCCAACAGAGTGTACACCCCCCCGATGCCTTACCCCAAGGAGGTGGTTCCCCCTGTTTTTTGTGGTGTTTATTTATGTCGACCGGCTGAAATTCCGAAAGGCAAAAAAGGGACGGTTAAAGTTTTGTGGTCCAAAGACCCACCCAACCCGGGCAAAACAAAAATGCCAATTCCCGCGACAACCTTGAGTGTCGTTGTTTACGACAAGTGGTAAGGGGAAAAACTTCCACCTTTTGGGTTTGGGGGTGCATGGGAAACCAAACAAACCCCCCCCCTTGCTTGTGGTGGGGGAAAGCGGGGCGGGAAACGAGTCCCACCCTCTAGGACCCCGCCCCCCCTCCATTAAATGGGCAATGACTCCCGCCAACCCCCCTGTAGCCCCCAAACCCCATTATTCTTTCTGGGTTGTGGGTGTGATATTGTTTTCTGTCTCAACAGTGGCAATTTCCCGGACCCACAACCCTTGGCTTGTTGGGTATTGTTTGAACACAAAAAACCCGGATTGTTCCTTACCACGTCTTGGTGGGGTCCTTTTGGGTGGGATTCAAAAAGGAGTTGTGCCTTATTTTTTGAGCGTTACCCAACCCCTTGCAGAAACGAAAACCAACCCAAACAAACCACCGGCAACCTGAAGGGGGCCCGCTTGTTTTTAGTAGCCCGACTGAACCAAACCGTGCCTGGTAGGGGTGTTTGTATTGTGATCCCACCATAAAAACGGGCCCCGCTTTTGTAACCCCCTTTCTGGGTGTGATTGGACCGGAAGGGGGCCGCATAAAAAAAAAAGAACCCGGACCGTCGATCACCCCAGATTCCTGACCCAACCCTTTTCTCCGTTTTCGGAGTTTAACGAACAAAGCGGAAAGGATTGTGTGTGGGCACTAAGACAAAACTGGAACCAAAGGGGGGGGAACTAAGGCTGTTGGGTTTGAAGGAAACAATCTGTGGAAAAACTTAAATTCGTGTTGTCCATCGGGGTGTTTGCATTGGACCCCCACAGTGTGTTCTAAATTTCTGACGATGGGCACTTTTTTTTTTTCTTTACAAAAAGTGTGGGTGGTTTTTTGGGAGGCGGACGCCAGAAAAGAAGGGCGGGTTGAATCATTATAGGACCGGGAAAAAGGTCTTCATCAACAAACTCCCCCCCCAGTAGGGGGAAGCCAAAAAGAGCAATAACCAGCCAAAACAGCCCAGCAAACCATTGGGAAATAGGCAACGGCGCCCCCCTAAAACCAGGGTCCCCCCCCACAACAAAAGGGTGTGTCGGGAAAGCAGGGAAGAGACCGTGATTAGAAATGGGTGAACTTCCCAAAGGGATACACAACACACTCCCTTCCTCTCTGGGCAGGGTGAGGGTCAAGAACGGAAAGGTGGAAAAGCCGGTGGAAGTGGGCCGTTCTGGACGGGGGACCGGGTGGCCCACATTGTGTCAGGGCAACCTGAGACAACAAAGGGTGGGATTTTGTTGGGAAACCCCAAGGTGGTTTTTTTTCCCCATTGCGGGGGGACAAAAAAAAACAAATGGCTGGAAAAAGGGTTTGGGTGTGTTGTTTTTTTGTACCAAAAGGGGGGGGTGGGGGGGTCTACCCAAGTTTTGACCAATCTTTTTTTCACCCCGCCCAGATCGGGAAAGGTTGAACTCGGGAAAGACACATCATCGGAGCTCAAACCACAAAAAAACCGAACGGGAGGGGGAGGAAAAGATAGAAAAAGAGGAAATTTGTTTAAAAAAAAAAAGTAATTGGAACCCCCCCAAGAAAATAGGGGGAAAAAAACAACCGGTTTTTTTCTGGAACAACGGGCAAGGAAGAAAAAGGCCCCCCCCCCCCGAACAACTTGAAAAAAAGCACACAAACGTGGGGGGGGGAGGAAGGTAAAGGGGATCCAAAAACACAAAGCCCCAATAAACTAACCAAGAGGGATTATCATTTAACGAAACAAGGAAGGTCAAGATAAAAAGAAATATGTCATACCCAAGAAACCTTTTAACTGTGTTGCCTAAAACTGGAATCCAGTCCTTCCATGCAAAGGGTGGGGGGTCAGGAAACTTCCGGTAGTTCCCCAACATTTATGGGAAGAAGCCTAAGACAAAAAACCCAAGAGAAAAAAACGGGCCAAAACGCCGGCAACTTTTTAGACCTGGGCCCAACCCGGGACAAAAAAAGGACGGGGAAAAAGGTTGTTAAAAAACCCCCCCCGAATTGGGCTTCAAAAACGGTATTAACTGGAACCACCAACCCCGCCAAATCCGTTGTACCCCAACCCCAATTCAATACAAAAAGAAGAAACCCCTACCCTCCCCAAAGGACCCAACCAGACTACAAAGGGTTTAATAATCCCCCCCACGACAAAAAAATAACACTCCAAAGGGGTAGGTAAAAAACAACCCCCAAGTCTTCAACCAAAATGCCCGGGATCAAAACCGCGGGGAACCCAAAATGTAAAGGGTGGGGTCCCCCGAAGGTGGTGGGGGGACCGTTTTGGTGTAAAAGGGAAAAAACCGAAAAAAAAGAACAGAGGTTGAAACCCAGGTGTGGTTTTTGGGTTTTTTTGTGTGGACCCCCCCAGGAGACAGGCCCTAAGAACCCGGGGGGGAGGCCAACTTTTGAAAGGGAATTTCCACCACCGACGACCCGGTGAAAAAAAAGGATTTTTACCAAAAAAATTTCACAGGGCACACCAAAAAGAAATGGCACCGGGTTTCCCACCGGCCTGGTAATAACCGCAACCCAAGAAAAAAGGACTGGGTTCCCGTTTTTTTTACACCCCCAACCCCTGGTGAAAATAACGGGGAATAAAAAGCAGGGGTGAGAACCGACCCCGGTTTAGATCCCCGTTAAGGGAAGCCCCCCCCACACCCAATGGGGGACCCCCCACACCCCCATTTTGAGGCAGCAGGAAAAGACCCATCAAAAACAAAGGGTTAAAATTGAACCTATTTTAAGGTGGTGGGGCAGACAGTTTGATTTTGGGGGTGTGGGGGCGGAAGCTTGGTTCCAGGACGCAATTAAAAAAGGCCACCACACCCCAAACGGCATACCCCGACATTGTTCAATAATAAGGGTTGGGGCCCCCCACCCCCCAAACACAAAGGACCCCAAACTTTGGTTTTTTTGGGTTGTGAAAAAAAAAACGCCCGAATGTGTTGTGGGTTTTTTATGTGTTGTTGGTGTGGTGTGGGTAGTTGGTATTTGTCCCCACCCCCCCCACCCCCCCACCCAACAAACCCCCGCCCGAACCACCCCCACCCCCCATCAGACCCGCAAAAACCACCCACCCCCAAACCCCCAAAAACCCCACCCCCCCCCCCCCCCACCCCCCCCACCCCGACCCCCCACCCCCACACCGCCCCACCGCAAAACCAACCCCCAAAACATCCACCACAAGCACCCCACCCGGGGGACCCCCCCAAAAAGCGAACCCCCCCTTTGCCCGGGGAGGGAAAAGTTTGTGTTTTTTTACCCCCAACCCCCCTTGGGAAGGGGTTTTTTTTTTGTCCCACCCCCACACCCCCACGCCCTTTGGAAAAGAGTGCCCCCCCCGTTGCCAAACCCCCCCACAATTGGTCAAGCCACGTCCCCCCCCCACACCAACAACCCGGCCTCCCCTCCCCACAGGGGGTATGTTTGGCCCGGGCCTCATTCCCCCCCAACCCCCCCATCGCTCCCCTTTCACGTGTCCCCCCCTTGTTGTACCCAAGTGGTTCCCACCCCGTGGTGGTGTCCCTGTTTGTCTCACCCTGGTTGTCCCCACACCCCCCTGCTATCCCAACCAAACCCCGACCCCCCACCCTACGACTTTTTTCGATGTACACAACCCGGTCCCCTGCCAGCCCCCGAGCGAGACGCACGAAGGGGGGGACACACTTACGTTTAGTTGTGGGTTAGCACCAGCCCTGGGCCCTCTTGGACATCCGAGAGAGGAGGAGAAGAGCGGGTTATCGACACCCCCAACCCGAAAGACCGCCCCCTTCGAGTCGCGCGTTCCCGTATTGAGTTGTAATACTCCAACTACATGCAGGGATAAGGACCCATGATGAAACACCTCCCGCGCCTTGCACCCCACCCCCCCTCACTCCCCCCCACTTGACTTTTTAGGAGGGGGGCCCCAAGGTTGGTTTTTTGCTGCCCCCCAGGCGTTAGGTGCTTGAGGGGGGTTGAATAGAGAGGAGGGTTAATCTGCGCCCAAGACAAAAAAATCGTGTTTTGGGGACAAAGTCAACCCCCCCCCCCTTTACCCGGGGATCCCTGGAAAACCACTTTTTGGAAAGGGTGTTGTGCCCCCGGAAAATGGGGGCAAAAAAAAAAGTGTGTGGAAAAAAAAGGAAAAAAAAAACCTCAACAAAGTTTCTCCACTGGCCGGGGTGTTTACCGCCCCCCAAACAGTAAAATATTTGGTGGGTTTTAAACTCCGTTAATAAAGTCAAACGAAAGGAAGGGGGAAAAGGGGTGGGCGACACGGGGGGGGGAACAAACCTAACCAAGAAGGGTTTGTTTGGGGTGAAAGAATCCAAAAAAAAAAACCTACCAGAAAACCCCCAAAAAAACCCCAGGTTGTAAGAAATCTGGTGCCCTGGTAATACCCTCCCAACAATAGTTTGAGGTTGGGGGGGGTTTTTGAGGTTATGGGTTTGTGTGGGGGAGGTTTCCCTGTGGTTGAGGGTTACCCTCCAACCCCAACGACCCTCTGGTTTGGAGGTGTGTTGGGTCCCTTCCCACCCCTCCCCCCAAAACGGCTAAATGGCCAAAGAAACCCGTTTGGAGTGGAAAAAAATTGGGGTAGCCCCCCCCAGGGGGGGGGGGGGGGGGGGGGAACATGTCTGTTTTGTGTCCAACACCCCACATAAGAACAGGACCAAACCCCGGACACCCCCCTTTACCCCCCACCCCCCGCAGTAACCCCCGGAAAGAAAAAGAAACGGCAAAAAGGAATCAACCCACCCCCCCCCCACATCAACACGGTGGTTGGAACGGTGTGAGACCCAAAATACAATCATCCCCTCTTCTTTCCCACTTTTGGGGGGGTTGTTTTGTGGTTCGTCACAGGCACCGGGTTTGGTGTATGTCAAGAAGTTCGGAGACCCCCCAACCCCCCAACACAACCCCCCAAAAAAAAAAAGTTGGAAACGGGTATAGGGGGAAGTGCCAGGTTTTGGGGAAACCCCGGAAAACGGAGCAGACTGAAAAGGGAGGAGTTGGAAAAACGTTGAGGGGGGGGGGGGGGGTAAACCCACCCTTTTCACCAAAAAAGGGAAGGAATAAAAACCCCCCCCCCAAAGGGTGGGGGGGGGTTCCCATAAAATCACAAACACGGTTGAACCTGAAACAAGAAAAACGACCACGGAACTGTCCAAGGTTTTTTTTTTTCCCTTCAAAGGAAACCGAATCCAAAATCCATGAACACACGTGTCAAAGTTGGTTTTTTTTAGCCGTTTCAACCTTGGCTTTCAACCATTATAGGGTGCGGGATGGTGGGCCGTGGTGAAGAACACGAACAAAATAAAAAAAAGCCTGAACCCTGCGGCCAAAACCCCCCGAAAGGGGAAACCGATGGAGAAAAGGGGAATATTTTTTTTCCAAACACGGACAAAACATCCGTTGTTGGCACAAAGGAAAGGGTTTGGAAAGCCCCCCAAGGAAATGGGTGGGTACTAAAAAATCTTAGACCCAGAAAGGACCAAAGTCGACACACTTGGGACACAACTTGGGGGGGGGGGGTGAAAACCAACGCCAACCCCACCCCACCCCAATAACTCCCCCCCCAAAAGGTTGCACGGATTTTGGGTATAAAAGAACCCCTAAAGCAGAAAAAGGGGGAACTAATAAAGTTTTTTAAGAAAACACCTGTGGTAAAGCCTTACCAAGTTGTCCAGGCCTCCTACAAAAAAGAAAAACCTGAAAGGTGGGGACAACCCTTTCTTCAAGGGAAAAAAAACCCCCACCCTGGGGGAACCCCACATTGTGGGGGGGAAGAAAAAATCCACCTT
>Ga0179593_1560181_pt1 | contig 16703 bp, 20 predicted proteins | sample CZODoug2_1_08_16_FD_185931 | JGI IMG/M metagenome (GOLD analysis project Ga0179593, IMG submission 185931) | Vadose zone soil fungal communities from Angelo Coast Range Reserve, California, USA - CZODoug2_1_08_16fungal (PacBio error correction) | ecosystem: Environmental > Terrestrial > Soil >...
ATGCAGGGGGGGGCGCCTGATGTCGTCAAAGGGCAGGGGGGGAGGAAAAGTGTGGTGCCTGGTCGTCTGTCCGTGATAGGAAAAGGAAAAGCCTTGGACCGTGGCCAGGGGTTACGAGCCGCGAACCGGCCCCGCAGGGAATGATCCTCAAGCGAAGAAAAAAATGCGCGGGGGACTGTCTCTGCGGTCAGGGCCATTCGGGGGCTGCGACAAGTGCAAAGAAAAGCTGGCCTTGATGCAAGCACGGCGGAGGTAACCTCCGGTACTCAACGAGCAAGGGAGGGGGACGGGGGGGAGTCATCACTCATGTTTTTCGGCAGCAGCGGGAAGATGTACAGCTTGTCTACAGGAAAGGCACCGAAGCTCACACGACTGGAACCTGAAGGACAGCTTGCTTAAAAAAAAAGACCTTACTGAAAAGGACACCGTTGCGAAAACGGCTCCACTGGAAAGGGTTCGCCTGGTACCGACTGGGGCTACCAACGCTCGGAAAAAGAAATAAAGCCCACGGGGGGGGGAGGCATCATCTGAACATCGTTCGCGGGAGCAGCAAGGATTCAGTGAAAAAAAAAAAAGGCCTAGCGGTCAAAACACCTTTTTCCTATTGTAATAAGACTGGGAGAAAAACCACTTTTTGCCAAGTTCTTAGGGTAAGAGAAAAAACTCCAACCGACGTGGGACCATCCCGTCGGATGTTCCCATGGGTCTATCTGCAACCCTCTCAGCAAACAAGGAACACGGTGTCAACATAGACGCGCCTGAAAAACAGCCAATGGAAACGATGGAGCTAGCAGGCAGGTGTCGTCTCAGAAGGGGCAGAGTGTTGCCGCAGAGCACCCAATGGGGTCCAACTTGTCATTTCCACAGGGGGGGGAAAAAAAAAAAAAAAGACCACGCAAAGGGGGAAGAAGCCGTCGTGGACCCCCAGGCCAGGGCCGAGCCCAAGGAAAGCCGCCACTCTAGACTTGGGGGGAGGTGGCGCGAACCGAAGCTTCCCTACATCTTGGGCAGAAAGGGGGTTCCAGACGTTTCTGCAGGGGGGTGTTTGCGGGAATGTCGCCCCTGGGGAAAAAATTCCGGGGCAGGCAGTCCACACTGGGGTCTCGCGCCGTTTCGACCCCCAAAAAAAGGCCCCCGTTTGGGTTTTTAGCGGGGTAAAGAGAAAAAAAAGGGGTGGACACCCAGGCCCGCGTCGCGGGAAGACGTCACTCACCGGAAAAAAACCCCGCCGGTCAAGGGCGAGAACGGGGGCCCCTCGGTGCGGTCCGTGGGGGCGGGAGTCACGGAAGACAGATTGGGGTGGGTTCGGTACTTGTGGGGGAACCAGCTTCTGCTCTCGGACGTCAACGAGGAGGCAACGTGCTGGAAGGTCAAGCACCGTATTTTTGGAGAGGGGGGTGCACTGCCGCAGGGGGTTGACGTGCCCAGAAGTTATAGCCGAGGGGGGGGGATCCCACGTGAAGCTCCAGCAGCTGGAAGTCTTACTGGTAGAGTACTCGCCCGCTGTCCAGTCCGTTCATCAATGGAACAAAGGCCCGACTTCGGGAAGACGCGGGGGGCCACCCGCTGTGCCGCAGCCCCATGGGGTTCCCAAGCAGGGGAGGTGTTTGAAATGGAAAGCATCTTCGGGCCATGTAGGGGCCGCAGGAAAAACCGAGTCTAACGTCATTATGGCCAGAGCTGGGGTCCTTTGGAGAACTATCGAAAATGGAGGGGACCTCGGCTCTATCAGAAGGAAAAAGTCCGAGTAAACCGTTACCTTAGTTGGTGGAAAAAAACGGCATGTAAAATTGAAAAAAAAAACAGCAGCACGAGGTTTGCTCTTGCATGAGGGCGCACGCCCGAGCGGGTGACGGACATCGACCGGGGGAAGGGTCTCGGGAAAAAAAGTTCTCCTCCAGGGACAAGTTCCCATCGCGTTCGGAGTACTTGAAGTGTCGTGAACAGGGAAAGGGAGGAATGCGGCGTTTGGCAAGGGAAAGGGTGCCGCAAGTCCAAACGCGTAGCTTCTTCGCGGAAGCCGAAGCCGTACAGAAGACTCGAAGAAAACAAAAAAACCAGGGAAAAAGCCCTGGGGGAAAAGGACCGTGTTGATAAGGCTTCAAAACGGAGGTGTCGAAAGTTTTGTCAGGGGTTGGTGGGGGTACGTTCACGAAACGGGGACATCTCGCACCCGAGTCGAGGGGGACAGTAGAAAAGAAGCATTCTTACCGGGGGAGGGTCCATGGGGAAAAGCCATGTACGGTTGAACAGGGGGTATCGTTTTGGGGACTTTGAACACGTAGGGTGGTCTTATTCGAAGGTGCTCGAAAGAGATGGTGGTCGCCTCGTGTCCGAAGGAAAACTAAAGCAGGACAGAAAGGTCTAAAAAATGGAGGTCGTAGGGGGGGGACCCGCTTGAAAAAAAAAACTAAATATCCCTTGTTGCTTTAGTACAGGGGAAATCAAGGGGGGGGTTCTCCGTTCAATTGAAAAGCAAACCGACCGTATCCAAATGCGTGCCGAGGGTGCGAGCTAGTAAAGAGGTGAGAAAGCTGAGCACATTGAACCCCAAGGGATGTCAACGGGGGGACTTATTCGTCACCCAGTTACGGATCCCCAAAGGGGAAAAAACACGTGGGGCCGTCAATAAAGGCGTAAAAGGAGGGAGTGTACGCCGGGTTACGCCCGGCTTAAGGATGGGAACCTGGGAGAGTCGATCCAAAGTCAAGAGAATCTTGCCCAAAATGCATGGGGAAGCGCGATCAGGTGTGCAAAAGGTCCCGTTTGACAATTCAAAAACGCGGATAACCAGCGGGGGGCAAGAACGACGGCAACGAACCAGCCAGCTTACCTGTCACGAACCCAAGGACCCCCGGCGTGAAAAACGCGGTCGAACGCGCCCTTGGGGGGGAGTCGTCAAAACACGTTGTAAGGGAAGAACCGGGGCTCAGACTTTGAAAGGGGACTTGTGTTCGAGCCCGAATGTCCTGCCCCGACCCCTGAAAGACGGTGAAGTGGGGGGGGGAGGGGGAAGGGGGGGTCCGGCGATGGGAACCGAAGAAAAAAACCCCGAGAAGCGGGGGTGAGGTGAACACGGAAGTGGCCGAAGCCATGCGGGACGAAAGTGCAGATGATCGAGGGCGAAAAATTCACTCATGGATACGCTCTGCCCAGGGGGTGTCGGCGGGGGCAGGGGGTGGTTCCGGCCTACAAAGAAAAAGAGGAAAAGTGAGGATTCCTCTGGGGCAGTTAGGTCCGGCGTCCCTCGAAGCTGATCGATCGGGGTCGAACTCTTACAAACAAAAAAACAAGTGGGTGGTAGAGGTAGGTGAAACTGAACGAGTCCAGGGTCCGAAAAAAAAAGCGTCGTCCTGAACTCGGCACTTACCACGATCACCTGGAGGACAATGGCGGGGAAAACGCCGCAAAAACGAATCCTGGCAGCTACCTCGGCACCAGGGGACGAAACGCTTGCTTCGGGTAATGGCCCAGTCCCTAGGAGGAAAAAAACACAAAGGAGGAGAAAGAGAGATTGCGGCCATCCCACGAAGCAGCTGTCTGGGGGGACGATCGCTGAAGGAAAGGAAGGGGTTGGAGGCGCCGGCGGCCATGGTCACCAGGGGGGGGGGAAAAAAGCAGTGGAGTGCCCGAGAACGTGGCCGCTGGCGGGCCAGGAGGAGGACAAAAGCACATTGGTGGTCGACCACATTTTTGGAAGGGGGGGGGCCAGGTTCCGCGAAAAACCGCGATCTAGCAGTAGGGAGAGAAGACACGGGGGGGGACGGCCTCCTCGATGTAAGAAGGGGGGGGTGTGGTTTAGGGAGGGGGGAAAAACCGCCCCAAGCACCGCGAGCAAAAAAAGCGACTCATGAGATTCTCCCAGAGGGCATACTATCAGGGAAACAGGAACCTGGTAGGTCCAGGCGTGTTAAAAGCCTCCGGGGAGTTCGTAGGGGACAAGCGCAGGACAAGAAGTACTAACTTCAGGACAGGGGGAGGTGCGTCCGACATCTGTCTAAAAAAAAACAAAAACTTCCAAGGGAAAAAGGGCTGACAGAGCCCCTTTCCGATACTTACAACGTTGACGACGCCCAAGGCTCTCACTGCGCTCGCTGGTGTGAGGCACAACTTGGCGTGGTCAGGGGACTTTTACTGACTTGGGGGCGTGCAAGCTGGCGCCCTCCGCGAAGGAAACGGACCGGCAAACGGGGAGTAGGAAGGCGGCAATCCGTCCTGAAAACTAGGGGGGAGAAAGAGGCCAGGTCATTAATCCGTTGTAAATCCAGAAACTCGCGCGGAGCTTGGGACGGGAAAGGTGGTCTAGGATGTTGGGGAGAGGAATGTTGCAGCGACATCGAAAGGTTCACCCGCAGGGTCGTGTTCAGGATCCGGAAAAAGACACAAAAGGGGAGGGGGAACTCGCCTCGGACACCCGGCGCGCAGGAATAGGTCGGCGTGTATTGTGAACGGAGGAGGGGTTTCGAAAAGCCACCACTTCATCGGCAGGGGGGGCGGTGGAAACCTCGGTAGAATCTCGACGGGGGGGGGGGGAGGGAATTTAGCCCAAATGTCGTAATCTCTGAGAAGGGAGGTGCGACCACCGGTCGCGCAACTTGGGAGACTCCGCCCCCAGGGGTCCGTCCAAAGAAAAACCGGCCACCCCTGGGCAAATTCGTCATGGAAAGAAAAAGGTCCATAATGCCTTCGGGGCAGTCATCCTCTACTCGGCTGTACCCCGTCGGGGGGAACAGGAAAATGACAAAAGGGACAGGACAACTTTCGGGAGCCTATTCAACACGGTCACAGAAGGAAAAAGGGGACGTGTCGGTCTCACGGCGGCTACGGCGGCAAAAAGCGCGGCAGGACTGCAACCCCGCTGCAAAAAGTTGGGTCCCAAAGTGGTAAAACGAATTAAACTCGATCCACGCGATGGATCTCACGGGAATGGATGAGCCGCGGGGCGAGAACATCACGGAAATTCGCGATACGAGAGGGACGCTTGCTCAGAGAAGGCCTCCGAAAAAACTGGGGCCTTTGCAGGTCAACGGTCCCATGACACCGGGGGCACCACCACGGTAAACTACTGTCGCTGCATAAAAGGAGTGGGACAAGGGAAGAAGGATAAAATGTCCCGGGTCACCCCGCCAGCTTCGGAATACATGCCGTTAGAAAGGCGTTTCAGTCTGGGCTTCTCCTAAAGACCGCGCGCCCTGGATTCCACAAAGGGCTGAAACCCACCAGAAGGGGACAGCGCCAAGGAAAAGCACGAGGCGTGTCCAGTAATGTAAGCCGCCGATCGTACATAGGTCGAGTACTTCGAACCATTCCGACGAGTGTCAAAGAAAGGGGGGGAAGGACCTACGTTTAAACACCACCCTCAGGCCCTCTACACGTAGGTGACGTCAAACCTCAACAGGGGGAAAAGGGTGCCCGAAACAGGACAAAACTTAACCATCCAAAGGCCAGCAGCGGGGAAGGAAGACAGCGGGAACCTTCAAACAAGGACACTCCCAATTCTCCGTCTTACTCCGTCCACCAAGACCGGGAAAAAAGAAGAGAGGAGCGCCAGCGCAGGGGGTTGGCGGCGGGAACGTGTGGGCTCGTGGGCGCGGACAGGGGGGGAGAAACGTCAGTTAAAACGGGGTGCTGGTCCTCCCTAACGGGGAGGACACCAGTGAAGGAAGGGAGGGGGGGTTTCTCAGGCGAACAATCAGGCAACAACTCGCAGAAAAAGAAAGGGAAAGACAACGGAAAGCTGCAAGACGGCATGCGGCAGGTGCGCCGACAAAAAGGGAAGGTAGTGGAAACGGTGGGGAAGTCTCGCACGCTGCATGTGGGAAAGGATACAACGGCGGGGCGTTTTCTCGTAGGGGGGAACTACACCATGGACTGCAAAGTGGGGGGACGACGCGGACAAGGCACAACTCAACATACGTCGTTGGACTACGAAAGGGCCTGCTAGCCTCAGTTCAAGTGGCTGAGCGCGATGGGGGGGGGGGGGCACCGGTTTGGGACTGTGTCTTAAGGGAAAGCCGCGCCCAAGCCCTCGGGAACGGGGAGGTACAATCGGGGGATGTACCCAGAAACCGGTGAACGTGGAAAAAGCAAACGCGAGTGCCCACATGACCACATGCAGGGGGGCCTAGCGGGGGAAAAGAACTCCTCCGCTGTGGAAAAGAATGGCTGTCGACTACCCCCGTCTATGGGGGAAGAATCGGGGATGGAGAATGGGCGTACCAAAGCGAGTATTCCAGGATGGAAGGGGGGGAAAGGGAGCGAGACGGTAGCTCTGACTCAAAAACTTAGCAGGACGCGTCGGCGTAAGATAAAGAAACGCGGTCAAAGAACTGCGGCCGAAAACTGTCGCGAACTCGGACCAAGAGGGCCGGCCTGACAGTGAGAATCCAGCAGGCCTCACGGAAAGATCGCACTGCAACGCACCCTCATGGACAAGCGCAGACGCCGCGCGCCAGTTTAACGGCCCTTGCCGGGAAAGAGGGGGGGAGGCGGACGGTCAGGAGGGCGGTCCGGCCAAGTCCCGGGAAGAATGCCAGTACGCAGGAACCAAGGCAAAGCACGGACGAAGGACATCAAAGGCGTCCACCAGAGGGGTCATAGCACAAAAAAAACAACTTAATGAGGGGGAAAAGAGAAGGAATAAGCGAAAAAAAGTGTGGACGCCTTATGTCGTGAGTGTTGATCCGGGGACTGGCGCCGGGGTTTCAAGGGGGATACCTGGCCCTGCTAGAGGATCGACATTGCCCATTCCGCAGCTCGCGGAACCACGCGCATTGCCCTGCCGACACAAAGCCGCCGTTAAGACTAGCTGTGTCTGCCAGGGAAAAGTACCCTGATGGAAAAACATGGGCGGGGGTGTGCGGCGCTGCGCTCAGGGGGGGCCGTGAGAAGGAGTTTAACCTGGAGAAGAAAAAAGAAACGGGGAATTCGGGCCGTTCAAAAAAAGGGAGGTTGTCGTCCGCAAAAGCGGTGCCGCATGGAAAGAACGGCCCGCGGTAGCCACATACCTGCTTAAGGGAGATCCTCGTAGGCTCATCCTGCTACGGCTGTTTGCAAAGAAGCTCCCGGGGGAAAAAACAAAAGCGCAGAAATGAGAACGATCCTTGAAAAGGGGGGGACGCGCTGGGACATGGCAGACGGGGACTGCCCCGGAAGAAGAAGACCATAGCCGGGGGGGAAAAAAAAAGAAGAGTCGCAGACAATTCTGGTCACAAAGGCGCGCAGCTGTTCAGATCGCTCAGAAGGCCGCCCAGGGCCCGCGGTCACCGGGGATCCGCGCCAGAGCAAGGTGCATCTCCAAAAAAGCTGGTAACACCCGCACCCCGGGGGGACATAACAGCCCGTGGAAAAACTGATTTCGGGGTGCTCACGAGGGAAACTCCTCCCAAAGCCCCAACAGGGGAAAGATCTCCCTTCATCACGTTTAACAAGAGGGACTAAGGGAAGAAGTCTTTCCAGGGGGGAGACGAGTTTTTTTACTGGATATATTCGCCCTGGTGGAAACTTGTCAGTCCCAGGTGTTGAAAAAACCATAACCGAGAACCCTCACCAGGAAGGGAGCCGTCGGGGGGATCCAGACGGCCGCGCAAGGAACCGCACCGCCACTAAAACGGTCAAAGCGAACACGCCCTCTGGGGCAGAGAAGGATTCCGTGGTCGTCCAGTTTCTGGCGAGTTGTTGAAAAGGGGGGATGTCGCCCTGGGGAAAACTTAGCAGGGGGTGACCCACGTGTTGTGCCGAAAGGGAGGGAAAAAAAAAAAAGGCCGTGGGGAACGCGGGTGGACCCCCAAAGGGAAACCACTCGGCCGAGAAAAGTCCCGCCCAAAAAATACCACCCCACGGGGGATCGCACTGGTGCTCTCGGAATATTGGGGGGAGGGGGGGGTGGTGGACTGCGTGAGAACGGCGAATGGGTGTACTTGTGAAAGGAACTGCTCTGCTCACGCTGCAAAACGGGAAAGGGGTGTCTTACTTTGGTTTTCCTGCGTGGTGGTGCAGAAGGGGGAAAACGCACGGTGAAAAAGAACGTGTAGCGCAAGAGTGTTGTTCTCCAAACACGGAAAAAAAAAAACCAGCACGTTAAGTGTATTGGTAAACATTACGAGCCGCTGTCACAGCACCCAGTTCATCAGACAGCGTCCCTCGGTCCGCGTGACGAGGGGGGGGCTTTCACCAGAAAGGGGGGGGGTTTCCAGAAAGGGGTGAAGGACAGACTCCTTTCTGAAGATGAAAAACAAGCCGATGAAAAAAAGCCCGCGAAACAATGATTTCGAAGCTGGGGGAGGGGTGAAGCCGAGGGAGTGCGACTCTTCTGAAGAAGCCTAAAAGTACCGGAAGGGTTGGTGCCTGCGTGGGGGGGGGGGGGAAAGGGGACGAACCAGGGGAAAACGCGTTTGTGCGCGGCCGGAAATTTCTGCAGAACGAGGCCGCAGCTCGTAACGGGGGATCAGAAAGGAAGGTTCTCGGAACGAAACTCCTCCAGTCGAAATTCCTCGGGGAGGGGGGGGGGGGGGGGGGAAGGACTTTCGTGAAAAATGGAAGGGGACGCTGCTGGGGGTGGCCGCCGGGGGGGGGAACGGCATCCTGGGGGGCCGAGCTCTTAAAACCAGCCGTAGCAGTCACTGGAAAATATACCGACAACGTCCCAAGCCGAGGGGGGCGCTGACCGGAAATCAGGCTTCAAGACGGAGGTGTCGGACGAGGGAAAACGTGTTGGTTGTGACTTGGGGGGCCGTTGACCGACAGGTAAAGCGTCCTCCCCGAGGAGATGAAGGGGGGAACAGTTCGAGCCTTTCTGAGGTGGGCGTCCATACCAATAGGGGAGGGGGGGCCGGGTCGTGAAAAGGGGAGGAGAGGCTCATTCAAAAAAGAAAATGCCCAAGACAACAAAACAAATTCTCGGGGGGGGGGTGGGGTCACCGAAAGGGGAAAAAACTCTGAATGCGCCATTGAGAAAAGGTAAACCCCTCAGAGAGAATACCGCCGGCACCATAACCCAGAGGGACCCGGGTGAATTGCTCTTCTTCTCCAGTCTTTTCCTGTCTACGTGACGATCGTCAACAGCCACAAAAGGAAACTAACTGTCGGTTGCCGGTTTGTGTGCGAAGCGGCGAACCGTGGGAAACGGTCCGCTCAAAACAAAAACGGCCCCGGATTCCTGGGGGGGGAACTTTCTTTCTCGGCACCATGCCTGGAATGAAAAAAGGGAACATACCCACCGGGGGGCAACCTTCAAGAGAGAAAAAAAAACGCGCGAATTTTCACCTCCGGGAAAAAGGTGGGAAACCTTCTAGGGTGGGACCGGGCCTAGACACGAGCCGCGTCAGGGGACGGTCTGGAAGGGCCATACGCCGATAACAGGGAAAGGGGAACGTACTATTGCGATCAACTGCGCCGAAAAAGTCCGTCACGCGTCCGGAAGACCACGGCGAAAAAGGGGCCCTCCAAAAGGCAGTCGGGAGGGGAAAAAGCCTTGGGTCTTCACGTCCAGGTTTAGTAGCCGGAAAAAACAACCGGGCGGCAGCCCCTGCCGTGCCGGGGGGGGTCGAGCACGATGGTAAACTGGCCTACAAAAGGAAAAAACCGACGTAAAAAGGATGTCCGCCGCGGTCCCCGAAGCCGAGCAAGGCCACCGCGTTGACAAGCGCCTTAAAGTACGCCAGGGAATTCGAACGGGGAAGATTGATGCGTTGTGGCGAAGGAAAAGGAAGTCGCTCCTGGGACGCGCGGTGGGTCAACGCGGGCGGGGTGGTCCTCCGACAAGAAAAAAAAAGCTAAGAGAAGTCCGCTGCTGCCAGGGGGAAGGGGGCTTAGACATTCGAAGTCCTAAAGATCGAGGGGGTCGTCTTAAATCCTTGACATCACTTGGGGGGGGGGAGAAGGTCCAAGGGGAAGGCCTGACTACTCCTGGGAAGCGAAGGAAAAAGCGTCTTCGGACAGCCACGATAAAGGAAAACAGGACTCCTACGCCTGCAAAAACATCGCCCGAAATGCAGAGATAGAACCACGACCCAAGAACGCGGCTCGCGGGGATGACGCAAGATGAAGCACCAACAACAAAAGAAAGGAGAGGAGGAAAGAAAGGGGGACCGGCCAGACCCCAGGCAACTATAAAAGAAGTATTTGTGGCAAAAAAAAAAGATGCAGGAAGCGTTTGAGGCTCGCGAGGGGCCCTCCAGGGGGGGGGGGAGTGGAAAAGAGAGACGCCAAAAAAAAGCGCCAGGAGTCTTAAAAAGGAAACTTGGAAAGAGAAAAGGGGTGTGCAAGGGGGAGCCCTTCAGAGGCCCCGCGGGAGGAAGGATTCGAGAAGGAAAGGACCTGCCAGGAAAGAAAAAGGGGTGGGGGGGGGGGGGGGGACTTAGAGGGGCCTGTTCTTGGAACCAGCACGCGACACGAAAAAACAGGAGCGCTCTGAGTGAAGGCGCCCAGGAAAAAAATATCGCCTCAGACCCCGGGCGAACCCAGGCCGTGGTCAAAGCTTGCGAGGGGGAGCCGGGCCCGCTCCAACGGACGTACACGTCGAGGGTCGGCGGGGCCAGTACGGAAAGACTCAACACTCCCAGTCAGGTGCTGAACACGGCAAGGGTCGGACTAATAAAAAAGGGGACTACTCCAAATGCGCGAGACCGCCGCTGGGGAGTGCCCCAAGGGGGTCGTGCAGGAAAGATCAAAAAAAAGCGAAGCATGTCATCCGCGAGGGAAAAAAAAAACGGCAACATGAAGAGGGGAGGGAACAGTCTCCCAGAAAGTCCTGACGCGGAGGAGACGACGGCCCGGTGAAAAAATTAAGCCGGGGGGGAAAGGACGGGAACTCGCTGCGGACAGAGCTGAAAGGGGAAAAGGGTCAGAGTTCCTTGTGGGGAATGCAGCAACGGTGCCGCGCACCGGAAGGGGGGGAACACCCGGCATCGGGAGGGACCTGTAGCCTAAAAAAACTGGGGTCGCCTGCGCTAACAAAATCACCGGCCAGCAGTATATGTTAACACGGGGGGAGGGTGTTAACGGAGAAAAAAGTGAAAGAAAGCAATTCACGAAGGGGGGGAGTGGAAAGGGGGGGGAGGAATCGTCGAAGGGGCGACAGAAGACTGGCGACCCAGTACGAGCAAACGGCCGACAACACGCGCTGAGAGCAACTGGGGACCCCTCCAAAGTGTTCAAGAACCCGGGCAACACACCGTACCTGGCTCTTTCCAGGGGGAAAAACGGTCAGAAGGCCCTTCGAAAATTCACATCCTCGCTCGAGGGGAAAACCGTCGTGGAACGCAGCAAGTGCTCGTCCGACAAGGGAATAAAGGGAGAGGAAACAAAAAAACTGGACAGAGGGTCCCAGAGGGGAGAGGGCGGTCTGAGATCAGTGGGAAAAGGCTACGGCGGCAACGAAGAGCGGACCTGCGAAAAACGGCGGTCACCTCCGAGAGTGACAGCGTTCGTAAAAGGACGATCCACGAAGAGTGGTTCAGCTGGGAAGGAAGAAGAACGGAGACTATAAGAAAAGGAGGAATACTCTAACGAGCTCAGAGGGGGGCGTCAGATCAAAACAGAAGACACAACGCGGGTTGCCAGGGGGGGGGGAGTCACGGTCACGAAAAGGGTCAAAAATCCAGGGGGAAAGGAGACTTGGTTCTGCGGGGATGGATTCAAACGACTAGAGGGTAGGCATCGGTCTTAAAACATGCAAGCACTGTCACTAAAAGGAGACGGCGTTTCAGACGGCTCCTCAGACGACCGCAAAAAGGGGAGTCCTTTCAAAAAAAAAAGGAACATGGAAAACCAACAGGGGGAAAACTGGACAGCGAACACACGGCGTAAACGAGAAAAGAGGGGCGTGGGATGAACTTCCGCTCGGGGGGAGTAACTTCTACCAGCCTAAAAAGAAAAGAACCCGGCTGACAAGGGAACAACAAACCATCGTCCAGAAGAAAAAATTGACTGGGAGGCGTCAACGGAACCGGAAAAAGTTCACAAAACCGACAAACTTCAAAAAAGCCAGCACGTGCATCACGGAAAAAAAAAGCAGCTTGGACGTAAAAAAGCAAAGCCACAGGAAAAAAAGGAGGCTGTTAACGGCAGGGAAACACGACGCCTACCCACGAGAGAGAGCACACGCGAACCGGGGGTAAGGGGGGGGAGGGACTGGACGTGCTGCGAGGACCTGGTTTTTCCACGACGCAAAATAAACGGCGTGTTGCGGGAAAAAAAAGGGGACAAGAAAAAGGACGCGATCAGTGGGGGGTACAACAGGGAGAACCTCCAGGACAACTTCTGTAAGAACGTCGAAAAGGACACGAAGCTGCCTCAAAAGCGGCTTTTTCGAAAAAAACCGACCAGCGGTAGTGGCAAAGAAAGACTCAGGGAAAAACCGGCCGGGGGTCCGACTTCTCTAACAAAAAAGAGGGGAGGGTGTCAGCGTATGGGAGGGACAGCACGCTTTACTTGAACAAGGTGGTTGGACTCCAGGGGGACACCGGGCAACAAAGAAGGCAGAACTTCGTGGACCGACAACGGATGGACTAGCTACTCGTGAGAAGTGGCTTAGCGCGATGTACCTTGGGGGGCGTTGGGCGGAGGCCGCACTCGCCGCCCCCAGGAAAGAAACAAGCGGGACTGCGGATCTGAAGGGCAAAAACAGACGGTCAAAGTGTTCTCGACCGAAAGGAACCCGGTGTAAAGAGCCATATGCGGGGGGGACGATCGGGATCAGCGAAAAAAAGACGCTGTGCCATATTGGAGGAGACTAAAAAAAGGGGCTAGAAAAAAACGGGCCGTAGTCAGCGTAACTCGTCCGACGACCATTACAGGTCCAAAAAAGGCGCGCAACGGGAAAGAGGAAAAGTCTCCGAGTCAATCGAAGGTGAAGACGGAGCGCGGGAGGGATACCGGGGGGGACTGTTCATTCTGCAAAACAACGGCCGACAACGGTCGGGAGATCGCCGGGTTCCGGCGCTGAGTCATCAGCCACTCACTGCGAAGCGCACTGGCGGCCGAAGGATGGGCAGACGCCCGAAACACGCGCGCGGGGATTCGCTGGAAAAAAGGCCGGTCGCTGCAAACACGGGGAAGAAAAACAGAGGCGGCCGTCAAGGGAAGGGAACAGGAACTCCGGCGCAGCACGGGGGAACGAAAAAAAAGCATTGTAAGGAAAAAGGGGCGCTATATCAGACTCAACAACACACACAAAAGGGGGAAGATAAAACGACTGGGTGGACGCAGGAAATTTTGGTTCGGCAGGGAAGGGGGGCTCCGGGTTCGGGGAGTAAGCCCTGCCCCTTCGAAGAGACGCTGGCCGGATTCCGAGACCGTCCTAAGACACAGTGGGCCGCAGCCGCAAAAGGGTGGGGGGAAAAAAACTCAGGGAGGGGGGACTGCGCGGGCGTAGGCAAAAGGGAAGAGGGCGCATGGAATCATGGTCCGTTATCACTGAGGTGAAACCTGCTCACAATGAAGAAGCCAGTCGCATCGGTTTCGCTATTGTCAGGACGTCATGCGGTTCCCGCAAGGAAGGATAGGGGAAAAGTACTACCTGCCTTAAGACGCGGGCTTCGTCAACTGCTCAGGCTGCTCGCGCTAGGAAAAGAGACAACCGGGGGAAAGTCTAGGAAAAAAACGGCTCCTGGAAAATCTGGGAGACTTGGGGACCGAAGCTGCTACGCAAAGCCTCCGTAGCCAATAAAGCGGGGAGTCTCAGCAATCTGTCACGACGAGCGGGGGAGGGAGCTGTCACTCGATAAGCTACCGCCTAAGACGGTCACCGTGGGAAAAAAAGCGTCGAGCAAAGCAAAAGGGGTGCACCGAAAAAGATGGTTGAAATAAAAAAACGATGATTAACAAAAACAACAACACATACAGAACCGCCCGTCAAAAGGGGGCTAATGGGCGCGAAAAGCAACCTCCAAAAACGAATAGGTGGCCTCATAAAGCGCAGTCAGCAAAAGGGGATACGAGATGCTAGGCAAGGCTCCGTTGTAAGGGGACACAGACGTTTGGAGGGTTTCCCGGGGAAAGAAAAACCGGGTTACCCACAACGGTCATTCCAGGTGGGGACGCCATAAACGAAAAACACAGCCGTTGTAGGCCTTCGGAAATCCAGGCGCAGGCACACAGTCCCGCCGCGTAACTCAAAAGTTAGGGGTGTCGGCGAGAGACCGCTGGCACGAGCAAATACCGGTTGTCGGTCCATGAAGGAGGGCGAGTTGTTGCCCGGAAGAACTGGGTCCACACTGGAGGGGGGTCACACACTGTTGTGGAAAAAAGGAAAGCACTGTTTAAAAAAAGGGGAGTTTACACCCTAGGGACAGGCGGTCCGACACTATCCGCAAAAATAAACCCCTCCCCGGTCGAAAAAAAGGGAATTCACTATCGCAAAAAAAAAAAAAAATTACGGGGGGGGTGTTCGGTCGGGGGGGTGTGCTGTCTTCACTGCGCGAAGGGGGTCGTGGGGGGTTGAAGTCCCAGAGACTCTTCGTCAGGGAACACGTGCTGGGGTTCCGTACCTGGGGGGGGGGGAACTGCGGGGGGGGGGGGGACCGGTCTGCGGTGGAGTCAACAGAACCGTGTAGAAGACGGGGTGGTTGTGGAACATCAAACAAGAACAGTCAAGTCGGAAGGACCTGGGTAGAAAAGTTACTCGAAAAATGGCCTCGAAGACGTCGTTCATCATGCCCTCTTGCGCAGTACAGTGGGGTGGCTGTTCTCCCACAAAAGGGGGGGGGGCAAACAGCTTTGGAAGGGGAGACAAGCCGCGGCGGGTATGCGAGGAAAGGGGCCGCTGAAAAAAAAAAAAAAAAAAAAACCGCAGGTGAAACATGAAATGGAAGTAAATCTTGGCCACGGGAACTGGATTGACTTAAAAGAAAAGACTCGTCGAGCGCAAGACCGAGTAGCCGGGAAGGAAGGTTGTGCCGAAAGGAACGTGGAAATACACAAGGCAGCCGTTTGTTTTTGCGTTGTCTCTTGCTGCAGGAAACTGCGCCGCGCCGAGATCGTGAGAAGCGGAGGGCTGATTCTAACGCGGTCTTACTGAGGGGCTGCCTCAGGAGGGGTATGTAAACAATGCGCGTGGGGGGGGAGGAGTACTACTTTCGAAACGACCCTGCTGTTACGGACCTGGAAAAAATGTACGCACGGGACGGGGTGGGGGCCGCCGGGGGGTCCGATCCTCTCCGAGGATGGATGCACGGAAGGAAAAGAGAGGAAGAATATAGGACCGCCGATCGAGAACAAAACAACGTCAACACACAAGTTGGGCGCGGACCGTTGTCATGGGGGGGGGGGGGGGGGCTCCCGACGGAGGGTACGGATCCTAGAGCTGGGGAGTGTGCGTTCCAGGGGGTAGCAGGCTCAAAGGGCTGAAAGTATTAACGGAAGGGAAAAAAGAAATCATGAGCGGGTGGGTGGGAGGGAACCGAGCAGGGAAAGGGGGGGACTGTTGTGGAGGGGGGGGTCGTTTGACGAAAAAAAACGTAAGGGGCGAGGCTGAGGGGGTTGCCTCGTAAAAAAGCTGGGGTCTCCCGCGTGGAGAAGGGCCGTCGCAAAGGGACGAAGGTTCAACCGTTCGTGCGATGTCCTACGTCAAAAGGAAAACAAGAACGGAAATCATTGGACAAATTTCCTGAAAAAAAAAGGTTCTCGACGAATCCACAGCAACATCGACCTAAAGGCGTCGTCGTGGAAGCGAAAGGTAAAAAGGGGACTCCTGAGGACTCACCCCTATGACGGGTGGGAAGTCTTTCCTCTAAGTGAGCGGATAAAAAAAAAGGACTATTACCAGCGACCGCAAATCAAGAAAAGAAATTCACCAGACGAAGGTCGCGAAAGGGTTTACCCCTGCCTTAAAAGGGGACTTCGGGAGGAGTAGGAGCCGCGGAAAGCCTGCGTGGGGGGGGGGGGGGGGGGGGGGGGGAAAAAAGGGTTGGGAATTAGACGCGATGCATGTTGGGACCGTCCCTTGTAGGCGTCGGAGGGCGATCAGCTTGCCCATCTTGGGGGGAAAAGAAAACCGCCGAACGGTCCCGTTAAAAGGGATCCTGGCAAAGACCACGGCCCGGCCGAAACACAGCGTCTTCGAGAGAGCCCTTGGAAAAGTCCACGTTTTGTAGAACCAGCCGGGGGGGGGAAGGTCAGCCCTCTTTCACGGTGGGGCCGTTTGGGGTGTGGGTCGAGCAAAGGGAACCACTGGCCAGAAAAAATGAAACGCAGGAGGACGGCCGGGGGGGATCCGACTCTGGGCAAAGAAGTGCCCGAGCAGGAGCGGGGTACAGGTCTTGCCGGACCATTTTCAAAGGGAGACGTGAAATGGCTGGCACAGGTGGTGAAACTGGGACGCCTTCACCGTCCATAAAAGTCGCTCCTGTTCGAGCGTGTGAGGGGAGGGAATTTTGAGAAAAAACGGACCCAAAGATAAGTGGTGCTAAGAGAAAAAAAAAAAAAGAAGAAAGGTCCGCGGCAGTGGACGGTCAGGTCTTCCTTCCTGCGGGGACCACTGATGGGTCTCGGGGGGAAGAAGAAAAGCAAAGTTGACACACGAAAAGACCAACACCTGGGGGTGGTGAGGAAAATGCTTCGAAGGGGACGAACCTTTCCGGTCGCGAAGCAGGTATCGCGCCCTCCACCGATTTGGGAGGGACGCATGACGGAAAAGAAGATAAGCCAAAACCCTTATGGCGAAGCGGAAGGTCACCCAGCGCTGCTAAGGGGTAAAATACAAG
>Ga0179593_1740048_pt1 | contig 16703 bp, 21 predicted proteins | sample CZODoug2_1_08_16_FD_185931 | JGI IMG/M metagenome (GOLD analysis project Ga0179593, IMG submission 185931) | Vadose zone soil fungal communities from Angelo Coast Range Reserve, California, USA - CZODoug2_1_08_16fungal (PacBio error correction) | ecosystem: Environmental > Terrestrial > Soil >...
AGGGTAACGGGAGCGCTTCCGGTCGTTCGGCGGTAATTCAGAACAGGGAGGGAAAAAAAAAAAAAAGAACGAACCTGTGTTCTGTTTTTTGATAACACAATTATTTTGATCCGCCGCTTAGAAAGGAGGCAAAGGAAACGGCGAGTCATCTCTTCTGTTTTACCGAAAGCCATCCACGTTGCTCACGGGAGGAACGGAAAAGAAAAGGGAGGGAAAGGAAGTGGGGGATTTACGAAGGGCAGGATGCAGATCCTTGTAGCTCAGTTTGAAGGAAGAAAGAGAAAAACCACACTAGTCGCTCGTATCTGCAAAGCCGCTTAGGAAAAAAAAAACTACGCGCAGCCGTGCGCTTTTTTGTGCTGGTCCGTGCGTAAAAAAAAGGAACGCGAGTCGCGTGCTTTCTCCTCCAAACGACAGAAAAGAAAACGAAATAAGGCTCTAGCGAACCCCTTATCCAACTTGGCCAACGGGGTCAAAGGGGGGGGGGGAGGAAGGGGGGTCGTTTTGCGGTATTCACCAAAAAAAGAGAAAAGCACAATTCCTTGGCTGCCGGGCCATCGCGGGACAGTGCTAAGGTCTTTCGGAAAGGAAAAAAGGAGTGGCCAGGAACAAAAGGGTGTCCGTGGCCGTTGCAGCGGGGGAGAGGGGGAAGAAGGTGGGGAGTCCGACGGTCTCCGATTCTCATCCGCCTCTGCACAGGAAAAGAAGGAGACCCAAAAAACGTAACGTATACTAATCAAAAAGGGGAAGGGGGAGAGATCTCTCCCTGTTTGATTGGGAAAAAGGGAATGTCCCCATGACGTTCTGCTACCCGGGGGGGGAAAATGAACGATTTGAGTGCGTTTCAGAAGATCGCGGGGTTTGGGGAAAAAGAGAAAGGGGGAGGGGGAAAAGGCCTATTACAAATCTTTTATACAACATGTCGTTGGAACGAGTTCAGGAAGGGGGGAAAAGGGAGGGGGGGGGGGAACTGCTTCACCAATGCCCCCTTTAGCCGTTGCGGGGAGAAAGGAGAAAGCGGCTTGTTTTCGTCTTCGATCATCATTCGATGTAAGGGAAAAAGAAAAAAAAGGGAGGGCTGACAACGGTCTCCTGTCACCCGTGGCGGAGAAAAAGGAGGGGAGGGGGGAGGAAGTCCAGCGTTTAATGGAAAGGGGGTGTCACTGAAAAAAAGTGCAGCGCTCCTTACATTACGACGCTAAGAGGGGAGAAAGAACGCGCCAGAAGAGAAGGGGGGTCTCCGTCGATCTGAGGCGGCGACCCCCCAGAGAGAAGAAAGAGAAAGGGGGACGGGAGGGTGCATCGTGGAATCTTGTTGGGCACCATGTCGGGAAAAGAGAAGGGGGAAGTTGTCAATCGACGTCGTGTGATCGAGGAAAGAAAAAAAGGCAACGGCGGTTACGAGAAGTGATCCCGCGCAATCAAAAAGGAAATGCCTTTGTCCGTGTTTGAGACCTCTGGGAAAAAAGGGGAGTCCTGCGAGGGGCATTATCTCATCGTCACAGGCCTACAGAAAAGGGGAAAGAAAAACCCTTGGCGAGATGCATGTGTGCTAATCGAAGCCCCGGGCCACTGGGGAAAAAGGGGAAAAGAGGGTGGCAGCCTCGACCGCCGCGCGACCGGAAAAGGGAAGAGGGACTAATACTCCTATTTCGTTCTTCACGATGCCCTCGGGGGAAAGGAAAAAAAGGAAAAGAGGCCTGGGGAGTGTCCAGAACCATAACCTCCTTCGGTGGGGACGGTGAACCCTTGTCGGTCTTCCTTATTACCGGACAAAGAAAAGAAAGCAGATCGGCCCTGCGCTCTGATCTGTGCGAACGTCCGGTAATTTATGCGCATCGTAGAGACGAGCGCCCGAGGGAAAAAGGAAAGATGAAGATCCGTTGGCCCAAGTCACCCGCGATGAAGTCTGGAGGAAGAAAAACAGAAAGACTCGCAACTGGGGCGCTTGACGTCCTGGGCCCGAGAAAAAAAAAAAGAAAACGGTGGATCGCTATTTCTCTAGTTAACTAAGAAGGAAGATAGGGTACCCATAACCTAGCGCCCTGAAAAGAAAAGAACATCGACCCAGAGCACTACTCTTCTGATCTTCTGTAAGAGGGGAGAAAAAAAAAGCACGACGTCACGTTACTATTCCCGGATTCCAACTGCCAAGGAAAAAAAAGAAAGGCAGGGAGAAACTTGTGGCTTCTACTGCCTCTGCGGATCGCGAAAAAGGGGAAGAAGGAGACGCGATCTTGCGGACGGCCAATGTTGTACTAAAGGAAGAAAAGGGGAGAAGTGAAACTCAACCGTTCACCAATCCGCGGGGGGGCTGAGGGAAAAAAAGGGGTTCGTCCGCATCTGCATTCTCCAGCGTAAATTCAGAAAAAAAAGGAGGGATCCGGAGTCTCGCCCGAACAAGGAAAACCTGAAAAAGGGGGGGATTGCCCGTTCCTCTGCCGAACCAGCAAAAAAACACAACCAAAGTTCGCTGCGCTGGATGATAAATAAAGAAAGGGGAGAAAGCGCGCGCTCCAGTTCCTCGACAGGGAAAGAAAAAAAGAGGTTTGGGCATCGGTATTCGCGAAATCGTCAGAAAAAGTTGCGACCTTAGGCTCGACGACGGGGGAAGGAAAGAAGAGGGAGGGAAGGGTGAATCCCCAGTTCGCAGCAACGTTGACCTCATTGAAGAGGACCAGCCCATTCGTCCAGTTGGGGGAAAGAAGAGAGAAGCTCGCCTCGTTTAACCATGAATCCATCACGCAAGCTACGGAAAAAAAAGGGGAGGGGTCTCCTGTCTCTCCTCGACGGATCGGGGGAAAGGAATATAAGGGGGAAAAAAGGGCTTGACTGATTCATAACAAGCTGCCAGCGAAGGGGGAAAGGGAAGATGCTATAGGAGCTCGAGGGGAGGGAGAGGAAAAAAAACCCCCTTCAAACTATAAGAGGGGGGTCGACACTCTTCCAATTCCATATCTCCTCTGGAGTCATGAAAAAGAGATAACCTCCTATAACCTAAAATCTGGGGAAAAGGGGGGGGGGGGGGAAGGTTCTTTGGAGAGGAGGAATTCAAAAAAGGGGGGGGAAAAAGGAGGGGTATTAAGGAAGAGGGGGGAATTTTTCACACACATTATCCGGCCGTCGATATGGAGAAAAGAGGGGAGAGAGAGAAGAGAGATCTCAAATTCTCAATCTCTACTGCCTTCTCCTCTTGAAGTATACAAAAAGGGAAAAGACCAAGATCATCCATTCTTCCTCAGACCTGGCTGGAAAAGGGGAAGAGGTCCAGAACGTCCATCCCTCTACACCTGTAACCAAGAAAAGGGGGGGAGGAACCTCATTATTCATTTATACCCTCCGAAGAAAAGGGGGGGGGAAGAGCAACAGTTTACAAACTCTTTGATTGAAGGGAAAGGGGGGGACTTTCTCTTAAGACTTTCGCTTAAAGAAAGAGAGGGGAGAAGGATGGCGAGACGCGTCTTCTCTGGCAGCTTGGGTTGAAAAAAACCGTGTGTTTACGACTCTAGTCAGGATACGTATCCAAAGGGGGAAGGAGCGTCGCGAGCGACCCGTGCGAACATCGGGGCTTCGTTATTGGTAGAGATTGCGGAGGGAAAGAGGGGGGGGAAAGGGGTTACCCGAGCGGCACTTTATTCTGGGTAACGCGTAAAGGGGGGAAGAAGGGGAGAAGGAAGACACGTTGAGGAACTGGCTTATCAAAGAGGGAAAGGGGAGGCTTTGCTTTATCTGTGCCACCGGCTGAAAGGGGGGGAAAGGAAAAAAAAGGGAGACGTCGACCTCCTATCCGTGAACCCTATCCCAACGCCGCTTCAGAGGGGGGGAAGGGAGGGGAACCTGGGACAAATTGACTATTTTCCTTCAAAAAGCGTGCAAAAGGGGGGAAGAGGGGGGGGCCCTCTCGGTGGCTGTTCTTCAGAACGGGCAAAGAAAAAAAGGGGGAGGGGGGGGAGCGGTCTTCCTTGTTCGGGCGACGAGGGGAAAAGGACTGACGACTTTTCGGATACGCTGGAGGAGGAGAGAAGGAAAGAGCCGCGGCTTGTTGAAACGGATTGAGGGTCACTAGGGAAGGGGGGGGAAGGGCCGTCCGCATATCGCGTCGCGCGAATTTACGGGAGATGGGGGAAAGAGGGAGGCCTGTAGAATGCCACAATTTCTAACCTGAGGGAGAAGGTGGTTTATGCTTTTGCAGTTGGAATAAGGGGGGGAGAAAAAGGGAGGGTTGGGGCGTAATACTCGGTTACAGGGGAAATCGATGTTCGAGCGCGTTCGGAAGAGAGAAAAGGACAGACTCGGACGTGTTTCAGCAGGGGTCGCGCATCCACGTTGGAAAGGAGAGGGGGAGAAAAGAAAAAGGGAAGCGTTCCCCATTTTCGATTCTTGCGGAGAAAAAAGGGAAGAGGACTTGGGCCAACGGATCTTTCAGCAGCCCGGGTGGAAAAAAGGCGGAGATTCGAGGCGCTAATACAAAAAGGAAGGCCGATCGGCTACTGGCCGCCGACGTGTCCGACTTGGACTGGTAAAGAAAGGGAAGAAAAAAGAGCGCGACGTTCAACGGTACACAGGGGAAAAGAAAAAAGGAAGATATCAGACCGTCCCGCCAATTGCTGTCGGCCAAGGGAAAAAGGGAAAAAAGAGGCGTCTTCGTTCCCGCTCTTGCGGGTGAGGAAAAAGACCAACTCCCCTACAAGGTGCTTGCGACTACAACGTTTAGACCACAGGGGGGGGGGGGAAGGGAGGAGGGAAAAACAAGGTCTTGAATGAAAAAAAGGAGATTAGATCATCCGCTCTCGCAGGAGCGGATCGAAAAAAGAGGGAAGAAGAAAAGAGAAAAAGGGAACGCATCTGCTATACGTCGCCTGTTCGAGAAAAAGGGCCGCGTCGGACTTCTTTGACGACCCAAAGAAGGGGGGAAAAAAAAAAGGCGGGCATCGTTGCAGTACGGACCCGACCTAAGTGAAAAAAAAGGGGCGCTGCTGTTAGATGCTCGATGGAGGGAGGAAATAGAAGGAGACCACCTCCTATAAGCACTTCCAGATTCTCGGGGGAAAGAAAAAAGGGTAATGTCTTCGCTCTGATCACTCTTTGCTTGGCGAGGGAAAAAGGAAAAAAAAGTGGAATTCGCGCTCTTCACTCTACGATAAAAAAAAAGGAGACCTTTGTCATCCTCCTCTTCTGCCAGCTTGCGAAGAAAGGGGAAAAGAAGAAAGGAAAACAAGCCGCGTCCTCCATTTGATACCCGCCGCGCTAAAGGGGGAAGTCCGCGTTGCCCTTCTGTAACCATCGCATGAAAAGAGGGGAAAAAAGGAAAAATGGGTAAGCAGTCTATTAAGCTATAAGGGAAAGGGAGTTCCCAGACCTCCTCTTCTGAGGAAAAGAGAGAAAAGGGATTGGGAATATTCTTATCCTACTCAGGATCCGCGCTTCGCAAAAAAAGAAAGGAAGGAAGGAAGATGACTATACATCCATTTTGCATGGGGGGGGGAAGATATGTTTTCGACGCCGTCTTTTCACCGTTCGGCAGAGGCGAGGAAGAAGAAAAAAGGAAAAAAGGAAATGAGGACAAGATGGCAACGCCACGTACCCCCTTTTGTTAAGGTCCACGAAAGGAAGGGAACCATTAGCACTGTCCCGGCGATGGCCCGTCAAGCCAAATGGTGCTTGTAGAGGGAGGGGAAAGGGGTGATAAAGTCCAACTACATCGTCAAAATCCAACACGTGGAGGGGAGCTAGGACGTACGGGTTTGTTTTCATGCCCTCATTTATATGCGGGGAGAGGGGAGGGGTAAGGTGCCGCAATGGACCAGAAAAAAAAAACAAAGATCACGGAGGGAAAGGGCAGGAATACTATCTACTATTTTTGGGCTCTAGTAATATCCTCACTAACCTGGGAAAAGGAAAAAAGGGAAAGAAAAAAAGACGTTGGGAGGGGCGCTATTCTAAGGACTTCTCCCGGCGGTTGGAGGGGAAAGAGGGGAGGTAAACCATACGGATAGACTCTCCTGGTTCATTGACGAAGCCTTGCCTGAGAAGAGAAGAGGAGAAGGAAAATAAGAAAAAAGGTGGCGGTATCGTCCTCTTGTTTTGGTTTTGCCAGACTATATGGGGGAAAGGGTCTGAATACGACGAACGCGGACGCGCTCCTTTTAAATTTCGTCGAGGTGGAAGAGAGAGAAAAAAAGGGGGAAGAGGAAAAGGGGAAGAGAGTTCCGTTCGTTCGGTATTCAGACATTTGGGTTGGAAGGAAAAAAAAAAAAAGAGGAAGACCGAACCTGTGTTCTGTTTTGATAACAACTTATTTTGATCCTACGAAAGGAAGGGAGAAGAGAGAGATATAATTAGGTTTACCGAAATCCACCCTTTTCTCACGGGAAAAAAAAAGAAGGAAAAACGTCCCTTCGACTAGCGCGTAAAAGTCCCCTTTGGGGGATTTAGAGAAGGGAAGGGAGGAAGAGAGGGAGGGGAAGAGAAAGAAGAGCACAACCCTAGTCGCCTCGTATTCACGACAAAGAAAGGAAAAAAAAAGGGGAGATTTTTTGTGCTGGTCCATTTCGGCAACGGCCGGGGAAGAGAGAAAGGGAAGATCCAGAACGAACAGCACTCTCCCATCGAGGGCCATTAAACAACCGACGGCAGGAAGAAAGGGGGGGAAAACCGTTGGCAACGGTTTTTTTTGTCTTTTTGCGATGTCAGGGGGGGGAGGGAGAAAAAGGGAAGTAGAAAGGCGAACAAGCACCATTCTGTCTGCCGGGAAGGATTCTCTTGCCACATACTCAACCGACCCACTTCGTGGCCAGGAAAAAGGGGGGGGATGGGGGAAGGGGGGAAGGCAATTGAACGTCGTCTGGCTGCCTTTAGTCCAAAAGGACGACGGCGTCCGAAAAACAATAGATTCCCAAAAAAAAAAGGAAGGGAGGGAGACGTCAGCTTATAAGACGAGTGATTTCGATCTCCCCGGTTGAAAAGGTAATTTCCCCCTGACGTAGCTACCGGGAGAAGGGGAAAAAGAAGGAGGGAGAAAGGGAAAAGAGAGGGGTTTGGGAAAAGCTGAAGGCCGCTGGGGCTCTATAAAAGGGGCGTTTGGACGAGTTCTGCGCTGGTTCCATCAGGCAAAAGGGGGGGAGGGTAGGACGCGTGGCGGGTACCCTTCGGACCGCGGCTTGGGTCCGGAAAGAGAGGAAGAGGCGCAGCGTTTCCTCCGTATGTCGTCTGACAACGGGAAGAAAGGGAAAAGAGGTTAGAGGGAAGAAGCGCGAAGTCCACTGGAATCCGGTCTAAATTTTGGGTCTCCAGCACGAATCTGTTCTCTCTCGCCTGCCATTAAGAAAGAAAAGGAAGAAAAAGGGGAAGGGGGGGGGGGGGAGTGCTTCCGCGGCTGTGTCGCCTTTCGATCTGGCGAAGGAAAGAATCATCCATCCTCTGAACGGTCGCTTGTTCATCGTGGATCTGGGGAAGGACTGAAACGAGGCCCGCCTGTGTGAAAGTTGCAATGACGTGGGGGAAAAAAAGGGTCCACGTGCGGTGACGAGTAAGTATCCCGCTCCCTAAGTAAAGGGGGAGAAGGGAGAAGGGAGGGGAAGGAGAGACGGAGTATGGAGACGGTTTCGATCCTCCTCCGGTGAGAAAACGGTGGAATTCCAGACCCTTGGCTATATCATGTGCAATCGAGAACGAAAAAGGGGGGGGAGAGAACTGGTTGGGGGAGATGGCCGCGCTGATCCCTCACCAAACTCTAAGAAAGCTAAGGAGGGAAAAAGAGAGGGAGGCACGATGCCTCTTTGTCCCTTTCAAGAAAAAGGGAAAGTGTCCATAACACTAACCTAAGGGAGGGGGGGGGAGGGTGCGGTATTCCTTATTACCGTCCACGTCTACATTAGGAAAAAAAAAAAAGGAAATCTGGTGCGACTTCCTTACTTGAAGGAGGAAGAGGAGGAGAGAAGAACGAGTGCCCACACTTTCAAACTGCTGCTTAAATAGAAAAAAGACGAGCTTGCTCCAAGAGCTCAAGCCATCCAACTTGGGGAAAGAGGGGGGGGGAGAAGAAAGAAGGGCGAAAGGCAAAGACGTTATGCGCTAATTTCCTCTAAGCACAACGAAAAGGGGGGGTAACCATACCTAGCGCCCTGCCTCGATCGAAACGCGTCTCGAAAAAAGAGATAAGAATGGAAACGAGTCTTCCGCCCCACCGACTGTCAAGGAAAGGGCCCATTCGTGATCAAGAAATGCAGGTGAGAACTTTTGGCCTCTACTGATGGGAGGCTTCGCTCAAAAGCCCCGTAACACTTCGGGGCGACGAGAAAAAAGAGGCGTCATCGAGTGAACCTCAATCCGTCCCAGCCGCGGAGAGGGAGAAAAAGGAAAGAGAAGCGCATTCGCCCACGTATCCGTAAACTTTCGTGAAAAGACGGATTCGCCCATACAGTAATACCGTCGCGAATTCCATGGAAAAGAAGAGAAAGGAAAAAAAGACCCGGGCGCGCCGGCCTGGGGAAAGGATAAGGAAAATTCTTCCATTTGTCCCAGGGGGAAGGAGAGGGGGGAAAAGAAGAGAAAGCGGCGTTGTTCACATAAGGAAGGGGGCGTCGCCGGCACCGTTTGCGAAGGAAGGGAAAGTCCAGCAAAGCAAAGGCAGAAGGTTGATCCTCCCAGTTCCATCAAAGTGTAATAAAGGGAAGGAAGGGAAGGGGGGGAAGCAGTAAAAAGAAAGGTGCCGCTCTGGTACCATTTAATCCAGCACTAAAGGGAGAAGAGCTATCTCCGTCAACCAATAAGCCAAGGAAAGAGGAATCTTTCTCAGTGAAAAGAACATTTCTTATATTATCCTGACTATAGTCCGTAAAAAAGGAGAGGAAGAGAGGAGGAAAAAAAAATTACCGCTGATAAGCGCTCTGATTTAATAGCGAAGTTTCAAAAGACGTGCTCTGCTGCACAATTCCAGATCGCGTCGGCGGAAGAGGAGGGAGAAAGAAAGGAGGGGGAGACCGAAAATCGGTGTTCCCGTTGTCGAAAGAGTCATAGATACCCTCATTTTAACAGCAAGGGGGAGGGGAAAAGAAGAGTCCGTGATAGGCGTATCCTTTTTTCACCAGGGAGCCGGCACGGGAGAAAGAGAAACACAACACGGAGGAGGAGAAAGAGGAGACCTGGTGGAAAAAAGGAATATCCCTAACGCTATCCCGAAGTGAAGGGGAAGAAAAAGGGGAAAATGAGGTATATATTATTGCCGCGGCCAGAACGGCCGAAAAGGTTCGTTTATCCCGGCGTTTAACCTCATGATGTCATGTAGAAAAAAACATAAGAAGGGGGGAAGGGGGAAGAAAAGAAGTACAACGCGTGGCGGCTCGTTTGTGTCCGGTTTGGGAGGAAGAGTATGCTTTCGGGCGAGACGCGTCCGGCTCTGGCAGCTTGTTATGCGCAAGAAAGAAGCAAGGGGGGGGAAGGGAGGGAAATGAGGACGATCCGTCGCGAGCGACCCGTGAAACAAGCGGAAAAGGAAAAGGAGCTGGTGCTGGATTCCCTTTTTCCCCTAAGCGGCAAAAAAAAAAGGGGGAAAAGGAGGGGGGGGGAGGTTTGTTTGCAAGAGGGCTGACTTCTTCTCCCTTCCCTCGATTCTGAAGAGGAGGGGAGGAGAGGGGAATAAAGGTCGCAAATTCCTTTAGCCGGAGAAGAACCGATGCCCAACGCCGCTTCCCTCTTTATTTGCCAACGTCGAGGAAAGGGAGAACAGGGGGCCAAATGGACTATTTTTCCATTCATGGTAAAACAGCGTCCCTCTCTTTTGGCTGTTTAGAAGGAAAGAGAAGGGCCGAGGATACTTGTTCTGGTCAATGACGAAGGGGGATCGCTTGCTAATGCTCTGATGACGAAACTCCGGGGGAAAGAGAGAAGGAGGGGACGAGAGAACGAGATTGGCCGGCGGTTATTGAGTTACATTGAACGTCCGAAAAAAGGGGGGGGAAAAGAGGAGAGCCGCAGATGCATTATAAGGCCAAGTTCTCCCTGCAGGGAGGGGAAAGAGAAAAAAAAAAGGGGGGGGAAATGCGTGGCATTTGGATCCGGGAATCAAAGCCGGTTAGCAGGAAGCCTCCAGAGAGTCGTGCTCTGGGAGAGGTGAGGGGAGAGGAGAGAGTCTGGTTACCGGAAAAAACGGGGGAGGTGAAGCTATAGTAATAAAAAAGAATCGCGTCGTGATGATTCCCATTACCGTCAGGCGGGGCCACATTGCGGGGTGAAAGGAAGAAGACGCGAAAGAAAAGCCTCTCTTGCCGCTGTTGACTGGGGTGCCAAAAGGCCGATTATTCGAGGGCGCCGGTCTACTCTGCGCATCAATTACCGGACGGAAGAAAAAAAAAGAAAGGAAAAAAGGGAGGGGGAAGAAGGGGGGACGGTAAATAAATTAAGTACCTCAATGCGGAAGAAGACGTAGTTATGGTTCTGTACACTCCCCAGAAGAGAGCAAAGAAAAAGGAAAAGGACCACACCGATGGCATCGTGTCCCACTACAGAAGAGGAGGGTTGGTCCGGTCTCGCGCTTCTTTCGAGGCTGCCAACTCCCCTAAAAGGGGCAGAGAAAGGGGGAAGGGGGACTGCGAGTAGCACCATTCTCTCTCCATGTTGGGAATTTCGAAAAAGAAGAAGAACGGATCGAAACCGTCGCAACGACGCTTATCTCTAAGAGGTCTACAACACGGAAAAAAAAAGGAAGAGGGAGGCAGCGGGATCACTACTCTTCACCGCCGGACCGGGAAAAAAAGAAAAGCGTCTATTGCAACTTTCACCCCTTTCTTGTCTTTGGGGTGCAGTACGGACCCTGACAAGATTGAAAAAAAAGAAGAAGGGGAGAAATGAGAGTCGCCGCCTCAGATCGATCGGATAACAGCAGCCAGCGGACCCCTCTTAGCTTCTAATTTCAGGAGAAGAGGAAGAAGGGGAGAAAGGGACAACCAGTTTCCCGCCCGATCCCGGGAGAGAGAAAGGGACAGCCAACTCGGGTTCCATGAGACCGTTGTCAGCCGAAGAGGAGGAGAAGGAGAAGAAATAGGAGCGACACGACCCCAAGCCGCTGTAACTCCAGGGGGGAGGTGGGTGAAGCCGGGCCTGCTGTGCCTGCTGGAACAGAGAGAAAAGGGAAAGAAAGGGGGGAAATCGGCAGGATACGCTATTAGGGATCAAAAAATTCTGCACCGCAAATCACATCTTTCCTTTGAAGAGGGGGGGGGGGAGGAGGGAAAGGAACCTCCTCGCGTCGCAATCAAAAAAAAAGCGGACGATTACATCCATTTGCATTCGTATACGTTTATGGGTGTGGGGGGGGGGGAAAGAGAGGAAGGGAGAAGGCGATGGCATACTTAGACCGGGACTCAGGAAAGCCACGTACACCCTTTTGTTTCCTGCCACGAAGTGGAGGGGGGGGAAAGGAAGAATGTCCGCGGGAAAGAAGAGAGAATAAAAAAAAAGAAGACAACGACATCGTCAAAGCCAACCCAAACTTGCAAGAAAAAGTACCGGTGGTTTTCATGCCCCTATTGCGATGCTGTCGTTCTGGAGAAAGAGAGAATAGCGGAAGAAGAAAAAAAGAACGGAGGGAGCGTATGTTGCGTGTTTTCTACTAATCTGAGGGGAAGAAAGATAAAATTGAATTAGCAAACGGAGCCTACAATGATCTGCATCCTCCCTTCGTAAATCCAAAAAGGAAGGGGAAAAGAGAGGGGGGGGAAGGGGTTAGCAAGGGAGCAACTGGATGGCTTTCGGTACCAGAGATAGAGAAGAAAGAAGACGGCAGTAGATTCAAATAATTTGTGTTCTCAAATCAGACCAGGGTCGGGGAAGAGGGAAGGGGGGGGGGGAGAAAAAGAAAAGGAAAAGAACAGGGGTTCTTAATACCGAACGACCGGAAGCGCTCCCGATTCCAAAAGAGAATGTACAACTCTGACGATTTACCGTTATCTCTTTCCTTTCGTTCGGTATTCAGAAAGGGGAAAGGGGGGGGAGGAAGGGAGGATAAAGAACTGGGGGCTGTTTTGAGAACACAAATTATGGATCCTAAAAACGACCCGCGAGTCTATCCGTTTTTTACGCTAAAGCCATCACGTTGAAAGAAAGGGGGGGAAAGGAGAAGAGAGGGGAAAAAGAAGGGGGGGGATTTTTACTAGAATTTCCATGATGGCAGATCCGTGGAAACTAGAGCCCAACCCTATTCGCTCGTATGAAGGAAAAAGCACAGAGGACGCACAAAAGAATAGAATAAGCGCCATCCGTGCTCTTTTTTTTGCTTGGTCCATCTGCAACGGCAGTGGGGAAAAAGGGGAAAAAAAAAAGAACAGAATCTCCTCTCTTGCCCTGAACAAAAAACAAAAAAAGAATTATCCAACTTGGCCAACACGTTGGTCAAGGTTTTTTTTGGCTTGTGCGAAGGGCGTTGGAAGGAATGAGAGAGAAAGAAAAATGCTGTCTGCCCGTGCCATCGAAGACATGAGAGAAGAATCAAACCGACACCACTTCTTTTGTCCCTTACAAATTTTTACGTGGCAGGTGAAGAGGGGGGGGAAAGGAGGGGAATGGAATAATAACGGTCTCGATCTGTCCAGGAAAAAAGTGAACGACGCTGTCCTAAAACATAGATGCCCCAAACCAACGGAAAGGAGAAGAAAAGAGAAAGGAAAAGAGTAGAAAAGATTGATTTCGATCTCCATGTTTCAAGAGGGCCCCTGAACGTAGTACCGATAGGGGGGAAAAAGAAAAAGGGAAGAGAAGAGGGGAGGGGGTGGGAAATCTGAAGTCGTCTTTGTGAGGCCGATAAAGCGGGTATACACCATGGGCTTTGGACGAGTAAGGAGGAGAAGAGGAAACCAAAGGCCCCGTTATCGCGTGAGAGGCTTGGGGTCGGTCGTCGATCATCAAAGGCGGAGGGAAAAAGAGGGAGAAAAAAAGTCTCCTGGCAAAAAGGGAAAGAAAGAGCGAATCCACGGGAATCCGGTCGTTAACTGTTTGTCACTAACGCTGCTCAGCGCGCGCCGGACATGACGAAGAAGATAAAGAGAGAGGCCATCCTTTCCGGTCTCAGTCGTATCTGTAGTTCTCTACTCTTACATTCGAGCATCTACAGAAGAGAGAAGGGAGAGGGGGGGGAAATATTGGTGGAAGAATGGTCGTGTCCTTACGCAAGCCCCTGGGTGAAATTTTTCAATATACGCGTTGACCTCTAAGGGGAGCCGTTTTCAAACAGGTGACGAAAGACAGGTATAGCATATGCCTTTCCGTGTTTTAACCTCTTAGGAGAAAGAAGGAGGAAGAGGAAAGGGATGATCTCATCGTCACAGGCCTACAAAAGTGCATGGTGCATAAATCGAAGCCCGTCACTTTTGTCTCAAGGGGGGGGGGGGGGGGGGGGGGTGGGGGAAAAATAACCTCCTCTCGAGCACCCACAAAAAGAAGGAAGAAAATCCGATTTCGTGCGTTCACTATGCCCTCTTGGTCCTGGACGAAAGACAGGGGGGGAAAAACAGAAAACTCCGGCGGTGTAACGTTGAAAGGGGAATAGTACAAGTCCACGCGGACACTCTTTGGCCCAGTAGCCTATCCGGAATGAGAAGAGAGAGAAAAGAAGAAACGAATATCGACGCCGAAAGCTTAAAAAAAGGCACCCGCGAAGAAGAGGCTGTCTTTCTAAGCTTCTCCAAGAGCCGCAGAAGAGAGAAAGGGGGGAAAGAAAAGGAAAGGGGGGAAAAAATGCACCAAACGGTGTTGCTGCGTTTTCTCTAGAGCGAAAGAAAAGAAACTAGCGCCTGAGGCTCTGCATCGAACGCATCTCTAACATCGACCAAGAAGAGAGATCGGGAAGAAGAGGAGGGAAAACCGCAAAGAAAAACTCAGGTACGATTCCCAGGATTCCAGCCGGAGGGAAGGGAGAATTGTGGCCTTCTACTGCCGACGGGAGGGAAAAAGAAAATTAGGAGCGAAAGACTTCACTAACCGCCTGCCACTTCGAAAGAAAAAAGAAGGCAAAAAGCCGCGGCTCTTACTAATGATGCACCCTCGGAGGATCCGAAACACGTCTTCATCATTGCACCCGGCGTCCGGAGGAGAAGAGGGGAAAGGGAAAAGAAAGGGGATTGGCCCGTTTCTCTGCCGAACCAAGCAAAAAAAAAAGAAACAAAGTGCGTCTGGCTCTGGATGAATGGCAAATCGTCTTGTGGAAAAGGGAAAAAGTGGGGGAAGAGAACGCGGAAGCGGCGTTGGGCACTTGAGGAGGGGAGACATTAGGCGAGACGGCCGTTTTCCCATATCCATCAAGCCGTCGGAGAAGAGGGGAAAGAAATGGACCAGCAACGTTTCCTGTAGGGGGGGCACCCAGGGCTTCCATCCCTTCTTCGGTACGGCGAAACGAAGGGGGGAAGCTGCGCAGCGACTTCATGAGAATAGAGAAAGAGGGGGCAGAACGTCGTCTCGCGAAGGTCTGGGAATAGGGTCGTAAACCCACGGGAATGCTGGCTGAGCATAAACCTCTGCCAGAGAAGGTGAAAAAGAGGAAGGGAAAGCGCTCTATTTATAGCGCCAGTTGGACCCGCGGTTTTAACTTTGCTCGGGCAAAGGAAAAAAGAGAAAAAGGGAGGAGGGTCTGCCTGCATCAATTCGGTACAAGAGGGTCAGCCGTGGCTGGCCTTCTTTTCCTCTTCAATCAATAAGATAAAAGAAGTGGGAAAAGCCATTGTCTGGAAGACTTTTATTATCGTGGTATGAACAGGAAAGGGGGGGGGAGAAGAAGTTTTCACACAGGGAGTCCGGCAGTTAGGAAAAAAACAACGGAGGAGGATTCCCATATCTATATCTCAAGATTCTCAAGAATAGAAGAAAGGGGGGAAAAAAAGGGAAAAGGCCCTACGCTATCCCGAAGTTCCTGTTGTCAAGGAGGGGCTGTAAAATGAGGTATCTCTTATTGCCGGGGGGAAAAAAAAGATTTTCTTTTATACCAGGGAGACCCTCCGCCTGACTCCGTCCGCGATCTGGAATTGGCAGATCAAAGTGAAGGAAAGTGGGGGGGTGAGGCGCTGGTGAAAAAAACTTTGAAAGCTGAGTCTGCGATACGCGTTCCGTCTCTTTCATCTTGTTTAGGAGAAAGGAAAGGCAGGAAAGACGTAATCCGACTGTTTTTCACAAAAAAAGGGGGCGCCGGTTATTGTACGGAGATGCTATTCTCATGAAGTCCGCGGGGAAAGAGGGGAACCTTGAGTCGGGTGAACGGGGGAAGAAAGAAGGTGCCCGCCGAGCTAATTAGTACACTTTTCTGGCAAGGAAGGGGAGGGAGGGGGCGGGGATTGGCCACCTCTTTCGTCCTAAAGGCGCGCATCCCGATTAAAAAAGGAAGATTCCGTCGTGTATGTCCAACGAGATTAAAAAAATGGACGATTTTCCATTCATCCATTCATTCGCACTTTGGGTGAAGGAGAGTGGGGGGGAGGGGGGGGGGAGGAAGGGAAAAGATGGCAATACCCTCGTTTCATGTCAAAAAAAAATGGATGCTGAAGACTTTCTATACTCTTTCTAATGCTCTGAGGACGAAGAAAGGGGGGGAGAAGGGGGGGGGAAAGAGAGAAAAGGGATTGGCCGTCTGTTAGTTGGGGGGGGAGGAAGAGGCGCGAAGTGTTTACGGGAGCTTTTTGAGGGCTAAGCCGCAAGGAAGTAGAAGGCAAAGGAAGGAAGGGGGGAAAAAGGTGGTTGATGCGTGTGCAGTTGGAATCCGAGTTGGGGCGGGAGACTCTTTACATTGACTGCTCAGAGAGGCGTGAAAAAAAAAGGGTTAGGAGAGTTCGACCTCTCTTCAGCGAGAGGTTTCAGCCGGGGGGGAGGAGAACAAGGTTTAATTCGCGTTCGTGATGAGGAAAGGGTCTTTTCTTGCTCTTTGAGCAGCTCGAAAGAAAAAAGGAAGGGGGGGGAAAAAGGAGAGTTCATGCAGCCGTTTTTCCGGAAAAAAAAGGAGTAGAAACGCTGCGCAACTTCACCTACGTCGCACCACTCAGAGCAGAGGGGAAGGAGAGGGGGGCTACTGGGCCCCGAAGTGTCCTACTCCGTTAAAAAAGGACGGAGGTGTAGGTTCTTTACCTCCCCAGGAGAGAATCAAGGAACGGAGAAAAAAGAGGGCATCGGCGCACGAAATCTGCGTCTTCGGGGGGGTCCGAGAGAAAGCGCGCGCGGTCTATTCTTCCAAACTCCCCTACAAGGTTTGAGCGAAGAAAGGCAGTCGGTAGCACACATTCATCCGCAAGGGGATGGGAATGTGACGATGAGATCATCCCTCGCATTAGCGGATCGAAACGAGCAGACGACCAAAGGGGAAAAGAGGAGGACGTCGCCTGTACTCGGGCGGTGTATCAAGGAAAGCTTGACGGACCTTAGCATGTCACGCTTCTATTGCAACGGTAAAAAAAAAAGAAAAGGCTTGCCAACAAGATAAACGAGACTCGAATTTTAAATCGTCCCGCCGCAAAGAGAAGGGGGAACAGGATGGGCGGAAGACAGGAAGGTGACGGCTCGCTGAGCACGCTTGTGCTTGGCGCAGAAAAGGGGAAGTGGACTTCGCGCTCTTAAAGAGAAAGCCGACTCGGCGGGCCAGCTTTCGAATCGCCGACATCCGAAGGATGAGAGAAAAAAAAGAAAAGGACCCGCCACCGCAAAAAGGGAGGGTGACCTGCTGGAACCGCGCATTA
>Ga0179593_1739871_pt1 | contig 16701 bp, 23 predicted proteins | sample CZODoug2_1_08_16_FD_185931 | JGI IMG/M metagenome (GOLD analysis project Ga0179593, IMG submission 185931) | Vadose zone soil fungal communities from Angelo Coast Range Reserve, California, USA - CZODoug2_1_08_16fungal (PacBio error correction) | ecosystem: Environmental > Terrestrial > Soil >...
AAAAGAGAACGCGAGCCACCCTTGAACGCAACTGGGAGGGGAAAAAGGAAAAAAGAGCAAACGGCCACGCAGGAAGGGGAAAAAAAAAGAAAAGGAGGGAGGCCTTCTTTTTTGGAGAAGGAAAAAGGAAAAAATACAAAAAAAGGGGCAGTTGTAATATACCTTTTTAGCACGGTTGCAAAAAGAAAAAGAAAAAAAAGTTTTCCACCCTCTTGCATTCGTCCGAAGGAGAAAAGGGATGTAGCAGGGGGAGAAAGGAGAGGAAAAAGGACCACAGATGTTTCAACTCTTTTGAAACTCGGAGGAGGGGAGGAAGGGGAGGGGTAGCCAGCAATAAAATCTCTATTAAGGCGGCTAAGGGAAAGAAAAAGGGGGGGAGGAAAAGGAAGAAAACCAAAAAGGAAAAGAAAGGCTAGCGCCTAAAATGCTCTTGAGGAGGAAAAAAAGAAAAACAAGGCCTTTGGGTCCCATTATCTTCGAAAGAAAAAAAGAAAGGAAGGAAGAAAAAAAGCGTAACCTAGGTTTTGTAAGGGGGAGGAAAAAAGGGACCCTAACTTGTTCTCCTGGAGACGTTAGGGTTGAGGACAACTAGCAGAAAAAGAGGGAAGTTATTTCTCTGCGGGGGAAAAAGAAGAAGAGAAAAAGAGTCACGACCGCTATTTTCCTCTCGCTGTTATGGAAAAAAGGGGGAGACTCAAGAAGGGAGAGGGGGGAAAGTCTAGCTTCGCGGTGTATTCTTGCTGGTGGGAAGAAGAAGGGAAAAAGAGAGAAAGAACGTGTGACAGAGCGTGTGCGCCCGAGGAAAGGGGAGGAGCAGGTGAGGGGGGAAAGAGACAATATTGACCTTTTTAATCGCATCAGACGAGGGGGGAGAGAGGAAAGAGGGGGCCGCAGCATGGACTCACACCCCCGAGGGGAAGGAAAAAAGGGGGGAGGGGGAACAAGGAAAAGGAAAGCGCGACGCAGCGCGAGCTCTGCAAAAAAAAAGCAAAAAAAGGGAACGCGCAATGCGCGGTCATATTTGTCGCGCAAAGAAGGGAGACAATCGATGGAAGGGAGGGGGGACAAGGAAACACTCACTCAATTTGGCTTCGGAAAAGGGGGAAACCCAGCCGCTATGGGCCGTGCGAGGGGGAAGGGAAGGAAGCCGAGAGCATCGTCCGGGGAAAAAAAAAGAGGGGGAAAAAAGAACGAACCAACGACTACGTTCATCAGAGCGAGCGGGGAAACGAAGGAAGAAAGGGATTTGGGGAAGAGAAGAGCGAGGGAGTGCTGTTCAAGGGGGGGGGAAAAGGGATGTGTGCCCATTATTGGCCGCGAGGGGGAAGGGGGGAGGAAGCAGAAGGGGGATCGTCCGGCCCCGCGAAGAGGAAAAAAGAAAGAAGATACAATTTAACTGCACTCCCTAGGAGAAGGGAAGCCAAAAAAACGCCGAAAGAAAGGACTCGTTACTAGAGAAAAGAGAAAAAGAAGGGGGGGGGGAGGGGGGTCCTTTGTGGACACTATCAATGATGCGGAAAGGGAGAGAACAGGGGAGGATGAAAAAAAGAAGAGGCGTTTGTTGCTTTGGCGCAAAAATCGGGTGGGGAGAAAAAAAAAGGGGAAAGGGGGGAAGGGGCACGCCATGCCTCCCACACAGGGAAAAGTCAAAAACCTAAGAGAAGAGCCCCATTGGCGCGTTTCACACTGGGGGGGGGGAAAGGGAAAAAAGGGAAGCCTCAGAGATGAGATTAACACCAAGGGGGGAAAAAAAACCAACTTTTTTCACGACCTCTTGGAAACACCTCCTAATTGGTGCCGGAATGAGGTAAGAAATGCAGGAAAAAGAAGAAAAAAAATGTCAATATGCTTCTTTATGGGAAAAAAAAAAAAAAACCGCTCTTTGCATCGTAAAGAAAAAGGGGAATCGAGAAAGGGGAGCTCACTCTTCTTGCCTCGAGAGGAAAGAAAAAAAAAAAAGGGCGACTCTAGACTCTTCTAATCATGGCAAAAGAAAAAAAAGAGTAGCCGGGAAAAAAGGGGAGGAGGCAAGTAAGATTTTATGGATGAAGAGGGAAAGGGGAAAGGTAAGGAGGAGGAACCTTCTCCCGTCGTGGACAAAGGGATACCGTAGAGAAAGCCTTCCCAACCTCGGTACAGGGGGGGGAAGAGAGGATTCTTCGTTATCTCAGGGGAGAGGGCGAGGAAAAAGGAAAAAACTGCACTATTGGGGTTTCTTAGAAGGGGAAAGCAAGGAGCTCGGAAAGAAAGGAGTGTGGATGGTTCTTTGGAGAGGGGAAGCTCGGGCGAAAGGAGAAGCCGGGGGAGGGGGGAGGGCTAACGAACCGGATACTTCGGAAGAGGGAAGGGAAAAAAAAAAGAGGGGGGTCTCTGGGCTCTGATAGGCAGTTCTACCAAGGAAGGGGGAAAAGAGGAGGGAGAAGGAAAAGAGGGTGTTTCCACCTTGAGGAGGGGGGGGCATCTGGAAAAAAGAAAACGTTCATTCCCCTTGAAAAGGGAGGAGGTACTCTCTTACGCGTCCAGGGTAGAAAAAAAAAGGGAAGCCTTCGCTTGCGTGGCGAAAAAAGGGGAAGAGAAAGGAGGGAAGGGCTGGCGGGTTTACTTCTCAAGGCGAAAATTCAAAGGGAGCGCTCTTACCGACTTCTCGGAGACAAGGGCAAAGCAGCCTAAAAAAAAAGGCAATAAGTATGTGCTGTCAGAAAAGAGAGGGGGGGCGTTTTACTCAATTCCGCTAAAAAAAAGAGAAGGGAAGGGGGCTATTCTCATCCTTAGGCAAGGGGAAATTCCGAAAAGGAAAAACTGTGACCCTGAGGGGGAGGGGGGGGGAGGGCACCTACCTTATACTCGGAAGCCGATGAGGAGAGAAAAAAAGAGGGGGAACTCCGGGAGGAGGGAAGCCGTCCTTTTTCGTCGGAAAGAAGGGAGGAAAAGGGGGGGAAAGAAAAAAAAAAGACCTCAATTCCTATGGGCGGGGGAAAAAAAAGGTGACTTCAGGGGAATTAGATCCTCTACAAGGAGGAAAAGGGACGATCCTCACGGATGAGAAGCGGTAGAAAGAGGTCTTGGGGATACCACGTTACGAAAGGGGAAGGAGATTGCCATTGCCCAACCGCCAAAGGAAAGGGGGGCGCTGTCCGCCGCTCGTCTAGACGAGAAAGGGGAGGAGGGGGGGGAGAAGGAATTTCGGCCATTCGAAAAAGGAGTAGGGGGGAGGGGGGTTAGGAGGAAGGAAGTGTACACCCCCCTCAAATTTGTGAGGGGGAAGGGAGGGGAAAAAAGAAAGGGGAGCTCATTTACCACTTCGATTGTAGTTGGAAACAGAAAGAAAAAAAGAGGGGCCTCCCCAACGGGAAGAGAGGGGGGAGGAACTTCCCAGAAGAGCATAGAAGTAGTCTTCCGGGAAGAAAGGGGGGGAGCGTCCATTACTCTATCTCTGAAAAGCGGGAGAGCCAAAAACGATGTCATCATCTTCGATCCAAAAAGGGAAAAAGCAGTGTTTCGCTCAAGTGGAGGGAAAAAAGGTGGGTAAAGAGGCTGTCGGCACAGGCGCGAGAAGAAAGGCGCTCTATGCGTTTCGAAACCTAGGGAAGAAAAGACGCAAGCGATAGGAGGAGGAGAACCCAACGAGCAATGGGAACCCACTGAAAGAAAGAAAAAAGAACTCGCTCGTTAACAATCGGCGCATAAAAGAGAAAGAGTTCAGAAAAATCAGGGAGAAAAACCGAGTTGAACCGACGACCTTCCAAGTAGGGGGGAAGAAAGGAAGAAAGAAACGGGTCACTCCCAGCTAATTTTAATGGGGGAAAGAGACACGGCCTCGTTCGAAAGACCTCTCAACCACACCTCGAGCAGAGGGGGGGGAAGAAAAGAGTTCAGAAGAAAAGAGAGGCACACTCTTCCGGAAGGGGGAGGAGAGGAGAAGGGGAGCCCGACATCTAGAAGAAGAATCAAGAAGCATAAAAAAAAAGTGCCTGGCAGCGAACTACCATGAGATATAAAAAAAAGAGATCATTTTCCTTCGCTGCCAAGAAAGATGAACTGCGGGGAGGAAAAAAGGAGCGTTAATTCGTCGCAGGACAGAGGAAGGGAAGGAAAGCCACATGACCGATGCACTCTTTGCTCGGAGAAAGAAGAGAGGTGGTTCGGGGCAGCAGAGAGGAAGTCGGCGCTGGAAGAAAAAAAGGAAAGAAGTTGGATGAGTCGTCCCCCTCCCTAAGGGGGGGATCCGGACCGTTCGATCTTTTATAAGAAAAAAAAGAATGGGTAGAAGTAGAGGGGGGGGGGGGGATTCTCGAGTATCTTGAAGAAGAAGAAGGGAAAAGGGCTCGGTTTGGTTTTCGGGAGAAAGAAAGAGGGGGAAGGAAAACGGTTGCTGGCGGGCGGAAAAGAGGGGGGGGGGGGAAGCGAGCGCGAGGATCGCGCCTTGGAAGAAAAAGGAGCGGGACGGGGGTGCGCGACAAAAAAGGGAACATCATCTGCTGGAGCGAAGGAAAAGGGGGTGTGCTCTTTGGGAAAAAAGGGGGATTAGCGTTCTCTTCATTTCGCTGAAGAAGAAAAGAGTCAAACGTGAGAGCGTGAGCGTCCCAGGAACTTCAGCTCCGGGGAAGGGGGGAATGGAAAGCCCTCATCGCTTCGGGAAAAGGAGGGAGAAGCGAGTGTCCCGGCGCGCTCGATAAGGGAAAATGAAAGGAAAAAGCATTTCAATGATGAGAGAAAGGGAGCGCTGAGGAAGACCTAAAGGAGGACGCGCAGGGCGCGTAGGAGAAAAAGGGGGGGAAAGAAAAGAGCGGCTGACAGCCGCACACATAGAAAGAGAAAAAAAAAAGGAGGAACTGGCATAGAACACCTGATACAGGATGGGGAGAGGGAAAAAAGGACGATTCGACGGAGGCAATCAGACAAAAGGGAATCGAGAAAATCACAGCGGTAGGGAGGAGGCTCTTGCGAAATAGAGATCTGAAAAAAGAGTTTTCCTGCCAAGAAGGGGGGAAGGTTTTCTCCGGGAAAAAGTGACATCCGAAAAGGGGGAGAAAAGTCCTTCTTCCCTCTCTTCTAACACAGTAACAGAAAGGGAAAACGAGGGAGGGTAATGGGGGGTCTCCTAGGAAAAAACTGGCCCGGCGTAAGCTAAGGAAGGGGCGAGATCCCTGTCGGTGAGCCACAGGCAAGAAGGACTCAAAACGTTCGTCCGACAAGAAAAAAGCGGCACTGAGAATCCGGGCGAAGGAGAGAATAGGACAGGGAAAAAGGGGGCTTGGGGGAAAGGAAAAAACATACTTTTGATGCGTGCGCAGAAAGAAAGGGAAAAAGAGGAAGGGGAAAAAAGGGGAAAGAAGAAACAAAAGAGATTGATAAGTCACTCCCCGCCAGAAAGAAAAAAAGAAAAAGAAAGACGCGGAGGCGGATTCGCGGCTTTTGGGGGGGGAAAAAAAACGGTAATCAAAAAAAGGGAAAGGGGGGAATGAAACGTTTTGATCCGGGGGCAGAAAAAAGGAAAAGGAAAGACTAAACGAAACAATCAGCAAGTTGGGGCAAAAAGAAATCAAGCTAAGGGGGGAAAACAGGTAGAAATGAACTGCTAGGAGGGGAAAAAAGATGTAGTCAACTCTTTGAACTCGGAAGGGCCGGGTCGTGATTCGAGAGGGAACCGTCATCCACAGTTCAAGGCTCTTACTGAAAAGGGGGAGAACGCATCGCCCCGCCCCTTCAGGTAAACAAGGAACTGAAAAAAAGAAAGAGAAACCCCAATAGAGAAAGAGAGGGGGGAAAAGGAAAATGAATCGTCGAAATCAGATAACTGGAGTATCACGAAGAAGATGGAAAAGGCCACCGCTTACCTATGTTGGGAGAGAGAAAAGGAAGACTCTGCTGGGGGAAGAAATATCTTGGTCTTTCGTCAACGAAGTTCTGAAGAAGTCTCCTTCTCTCAGGAAGGATTTCGTGGAAAATGGCCCGGAGGGAAAGAAAGGCAGCGCACGCCGCGATTTGCAGAAGTGGGTTCCCGAGGAAGAGCTTCGATCCCAAGAGAGGGGGGGGGGCATTAGAAGAGTCTCGCGTAGGGAGGGGGGTCTAGATCCTACATGCATAATCTTTATCGTGACAGGGAAGAAGGGGGGGCGCCGCGATTCAACTGTCGGCAAGCGCAGGGGAAAAGGGGGGGGGTTGACATCAATTCATCATAGGGGAAAGGGGAGACGAGGGAAGCATAACGTAGGAGTGAGAGGGGACAAAAAGGGGCGTCAAATCTTCGTGAAAAAAAGGGGGGGGAGGAACAATCCTTGGGCGGTGGGGTCGAGCACGGAGAGGGGCTCCTGAAAAAAGAAGTCAACAAATTTTTGACACGCATAAAAAAGAGCCGTTCGAGGCGCCGCTGAGGAGAGGGGGGTGCTGGGAGGCATGGAGGGAAAAAAGGGGCAGGCCGACCGCCGCTATTTCCTTGCGAGGGGAAAAAAAGGAGAAAGGGGGGGAGCCGACCGAAAAAAAGGTCGCAAAAATACACGAAAAAAAAAGAAAAAAAAGGGAGGGGACGAGGACTGTACCAATAGACGGCCTGAAGAGAGGGGGAGGAAAAGGGCCTCTGCATCTCTAGGTTAGTGGGAAGGGGAAATTGTTATCAGGGCTGAAGTGAGATTCATCCATTAGCTATGTCAGAAGAGGGGGAATCTCCTTCCACAAATCAGTGTCACCATGAAAGGCCACTCCCTCGCGATGCCTCAGAGGAAAAAAAAAACCTACGTCTCGTCCAGTCATATTGGGAGGGATAATAAAAAAAAGGGGTTCGTTTCTTTGTGCGTAACGAGCAGGGGGAAAGGGGGAAAAAAAAAGGGGGAGAGAAGAAACATCGCACCGGCCATAGAGGCCCGTTACAAACTTGGGGGCTTTCCTTGTCACGCCATGCACGAAGAGAAAAAAGGAGACCTCGCACTGGCTAAGCTGGCGCGACATAGACGCGAAGTCAAAAGAGGGCGTTTTGTTTGAAAGGAAAAGGAGGAGCGCGGTGCAATCACGACACCCAGACAAAAAAAGGGCTCACCTCAAAAGGGGGGAAGGGAGGCACCGCTCCACTCCTACTTTATCTGAAAGAGAGAGAATTCAAGAAAAAAAAAAATTCTAACCTCAACCTCTTCTGTGCCATACGAAAAGGGGGGGAAAGGAGAGTTTATCGCGCGCAAAACCTGGGGAGACACGCAAAAGAATCTAGCATACACCAAAAAATAGACTCTTCTAATGCATATAAGCTCTTTTGGTAGCGAGAAAATCTTGCGCAGGGGGTAGCTAGGAAATGAGGCAAGTAAGATTTATTTAAATGAGAGAAGAGGAGAAGAAGGAAAGTTCCCCCCCCTTCTACCGCAGGTGGGCATAAAAAAAAAAGCGCGTATCACGCCTTCCCAACCTAGGGTAAGAGGGGGAAAGATTCTGTGATCTCCGGTTTATCGTATGTCGACGAGACCAAATGCTGCAGGGGAGGACGCCGCATCAAGCGCATCTTTACAGGGAAGAGTTGACCTGCCTGTCGTGGGGGATGGGAGCTACTTGAATAAGAAGGACGCCTTCATAAATCGAATGTGGAACGAAAGGAAAAAGCCATTCCGAGGTCAAAAGGGGGGGAGCTGGGCACTCGAAAGCAGTTCTAAAAAAAGGGCGCGAGCGCAGGAGAAAAAAAGGGGTTGCCACCGACAAAAGTAAAAAAAGGGGATCATTGGGCTTCAAAAGGGGGGGGGGAAAAGGAACACTGACCGTTTCTGGAGTTGATGGTTGGCGGAAGGTACGCAAAAAAAAGAAAGCCTTCCGCGTGCGTGTCTTAAACAGGGGAAGGAGGATGGAGCGTTTTTCTGGCGGGCTGTGTGAACTAGAACTGTCTGTCCTCTCTCGAAGGGATCTTCCCCTTCTCACTCATAGAGGGAAGCAGAAATAAGGAGGATCCGCCCATGGTGTTACTGGGGGAAGAGCCTTTGGCACTGGCCTATGTAGAATTAGCAAATAGAAAAAAACTGGTCGTGTTTTAAGAAGAGGGGAAGGAGACTCGAGAATGCCGCGCGTGAAGCTACGAAGAGGAACAAAGGCCGCCGGCCCTTTTCGGGGAGAGAAAAAGGAAAAAAAGGGGAAAAGGCGAACAGCCGCAATGCGAGGGGCCAAAAGCCAGTCAGAGGCGCACGAGGCCGCTACAAGCCTAACGCGGGGGAAGGGGAGAAGGATGTGTCGGAGCGCGGTCCTCGCAGCAGGGAGCAGTACGAAAGGATCCGTTGGAGAGCCTCAACCACCGGCGTGGGGGGCGGCTGAAAAAGAAAGAGACGCGGTGTTCGCCTCCGCTCCCGGAGAGGGGGGGGCGGAAACAGTAGTCGTGGTGAATCGCCCAAGAGTGCCTGCTGGAGAAGGGGAGGGGTGTCGCCGCGCACCATGAGCAGGGCAAGAGGGAGGGGACTCTCATCTGCAGAAGACGGGAGGGAACCAAAAGTTTTTCTGCACCTGCAAAGGAGGCTCCCTATCGCTTATTGCGGGGTATCGGAAAAAAAAAAAAAAACATTATTATTCATCTCAAAAAAAGGAGAGGAAAACCTACTCCGGGAAACTCTCCAGATTTCCCCCTCTGTTATAAGGGGGGAAAAGGGTTTCGCTCAGTGTGGACGCAATTTTCTAACGCACCCGTGTGTGGAGCGAAGAAAAGGGAAGTGTCGAAAGCCTATTTTCAGCCCGCAGGAAAAAACGCGCGTCATCTCTAAATAGCGGCAATCGGGGCTGACATCCAGGGGAAAAAGCCTCGCCGGCTTAGTTGAAGGAGAAAAGGCATAACCTATCTACTATTAATTTACTCGAAGGGGTTTGGAAAAAAATGAGTGGAAAAAAAAGGACGACCTTCCAATCCCCCTGAGGAAATTTTCACGCCGAGTTTGAGGGGAAAGAAAAAAGGGAACTTCATCCCCCTCCGTCAGCATGCCGAAAGCAAATGACAAAAAAGGAAAGCGAGGGTGGAGGAGCTTTACAGAGGGGACTCGCCCTCGGTGGGATCTTTCCTGTAGGGCTGGAAAGGGCGGCGGAAAAAAAAAAGAAGTCTCTTCACCCGGAACAGGGGGAGCTACCGAATTGAACGTCGCCGGGAGGAATCTCGAAGAAGACTCCCTCGGGTCACAGGCAGGAAGTAATCTAAAAAGGAGGAAGGGGAAGGAAAAAGTAGATCATTTCTTCGCTGACAGGAAAGGAGGCACTGTTACCCTGCGGGATTCTTCGAGGGGAAAGGTCCTGAAAAGTGAAAGCCTCATTCAAGGAAAAAAAATAGGAGGTCTATGAGGGGCCATTACCTCATTGCACTAACAAAGGTAAGGAAAGGGTTGTTTTTGCTTTTATGCGGCCTTTCCTTCTTCTGGTGGAGGGGCTCCTGAAAAAAGGGCTAAACTTCGATGGGGAAAGGGTAGTCAGGGGGAGAAGCTCCAAAGAATTTCGTCGTCAAACGAAAAGAAGAGACAATATTTTATTCTATTTACGTCGAGGGGGATATTTCGCCTCTCTTTTGGGAAGCGCTTTCTCATGGGGAAAATAAAAAGAATATTTTTTTTCCGCGTATTGAGGGTTTTTTGGGGGGAAGCCTCTCTTTGAGAAAAGCTTCCAGAGGCGCGTGCGCCTGTTCGCGGGAGGAAAAGAAGGGAAAGAGGGGGAGGAGCGCGCCTTGGGACAAGAAAGGGGAGCAGGGCGCGACCAAACGGAGGAGGCGTGGGATATAGCCCACTGCGGCTCGAGAGAAAGGGAAAGGCAGGGCGCTTGATACTCATGAGTCACGCCCATTTCGAGAGAAACTCGGAAAAAAGAAAGGGGGGTCCGTGCGAAACAAAAACACGTGGCAGCCATTCAACGACATCGAGTGTCCCTGCGAGGGCGGGAAAGAAGGCCCGGCGGGAACGGGAGGAAGAGGGAAGATACGACTCTGCGGGAGGGAAAATCACCCGACTACTACTTGGGGACTCCTGGGGAATTTTTCCGGCACCGGGCTCAAGGGGAACTCCTCCCACATATGAACAGTAAGAATTTGGGGGGAGCTCTTAGAAAAAAGGGCTGCTTACGAGTCTAAAAATGTCGAAAAGAGAAAAACCGAAGAAGGAGGAGGCATGACGTGCGGATCTAGAAAGCACAGCGGGGGGAATGGGGCAGGGGGAGAGAGCGAACCCGACTCGATCCAGAGGGTTGAAAAAGGCAGCCGAATCGTAGACGAAAGGAAAAAGATAGCGACATTACCTACAGGGAGCGTATCCGGTAGTTTACCCAGAAAAAAAAAGGCCCTTTCTCGCGCGACCCGGGTGAACGTAGGGGAGAGCGGGGTACTTGATGCAACGGAGAGGCCACACATACTTATTCTATGCCGGCCTAGAAGAGTCTGTAAGAGCGCGATCCATCCCGGGAAAAGAAAGGGGGCAACCTCCATAACTATCAACGCGCCAACTCACAGGAGAGGCGCTTCGTTTTTGGAGAAAGAGAAAGGCCAACCATCAACTCCCAGAACAGGGGAAAAGGTTGAGAAAGGAGTCCAGACGTTCAAAGAAGGGCACAACAAGAGGCATTATCGTCCTGTCAGGATGCTAGAAGAATTGAAGGGGGGGAGGGATCTCTATGGCCCTCTACCAAAGAGGGAAGGGAACTCTTACTGGCTGTCGGAAGTAAGAAAAATCATAAATGGAAAGTCAGCCACATTTCTGCCCTACGGCTAGTAGGAAGGGGGCAACTACCATCATGTCAACATGACCAATGCGAAAAGGAACTGAAGAGGAAGCGATGGCCATCATTCCTTTGGGATAGAGGTAGAAAAGAGGAAGATATCGACAACGATAAAGATGGGGAGCAGACGAACGGCCAGACTCGACGGAACGAGTAAGTCGATAATCGGTCGGTAGAGAGAAAAAAGAGGGCCGTTAGTTCGCGGCAGGGGGAAAGTCCAAAATCTTACTTTGAACCCGAGAAAAAGCTCTTTTATAGGAAGCCGCGCTTAGGATAATTAATTAGGCTCTTCTCTCTTCGCGGGTGGGGTTAGGGGAGAGAGGCAGAAGCTTGCTCTTTACTTGTATCACGTGTGAAGAAACCTCGAGAGAGAAAGAGGGGCCCGCTTCTTGTGCTGCGGGGTTTTGAGAAATGGGGGGAGAGCATCATACTATCGATTAATCATAACTTATTGCGTGAAAGGGGCACAAACCCTCGGAGGGAGCGAGGAGGTGCAACCTTTATGAACATCGCTTTTTCGGTTTTAGAAGGAAAGCGAGCTCTTTCAAACAAAACCGCCGAAAAAAACAATGGGAGGGGAGGGAAATGAGCCGTTCGAGGCGTCCTCTGGATCATACAGGGGAATTGGAGGGGCGTGACAAGGAAACACTCACTCAATGGGCTTCTCAAAGCGAATCTAGGGTCCCTTGGGATAAGAAGGAGAGGAAGAAGGGGCTCGTTCTCACAAAGCACCGAACCAACAAGGCGAAACACTAGGCGTTGATAAAGAGAAGATCGCGAGGGAGTGGCAGGTCAGGAGGGAGCCGAGGGCTGTTATTGTGCAAGGATTGGGAAGGGGGAGAGGCCAGCATGAGCGGGCGACGCCGAGATCGAAAAGGGGTGGAGAAAGCAAAAGCTGCCAAGAAAAAAAAAAAATTGAACATGCACTCCCCTCGCGATGCCTGCGCGCCCAAAGGCGATGGAATCAGGGGTCCGTCCTCTTTACAAGCGCGCTCTCGATGCCGTCCGGCAGGGGGGGAAGAGCCATGAAGGAGAAGAATGTAAACATCGCACCTTCCCTAGCGGAGGGGAGGGTGGGGGGGGGGGGAACCCTTGATTGAGTTCTTTCCTTGGACGCAAACAGTAAAAAAAAGGGAGCGACAAATATTACCTCTCCATTGGAGAGGGGTAAAAAAGGGTGTTTGAATAGCTCGCTCTGCGTCGGAAGAAAACCGAAAAAACTGTTTGGCACGACCTCTCTTGCGCTAAAGAAAAGCTGCACGCCTACGTTTAGCTGCTATAAGAGATGTCATACACCACCCTTCTCACACTCCACTGATGAACGGTGCCCTTCTGCTTGCCTGACATGGGGGGTGACAACCCCCGAAAGAGGATAACGCTTTCCTCTTATCAGGCATACACAACAAAGAAGAAAAAAGGGCAAAAGAACAAACGCTCTGGTATCGAAGCGCCGTACGATTGGGAAATGAAGGGGGGAAATTTATGTCTGACGACCGGAGGAGCACCGAGCTCCTGAAGGGAAACGTGAACGATATCGATTGCCTACGAGCAGGAGGGAGGGCGCGTATCACGCCTCCCAACCAGCGGTACGAGTGGGACGATAAGGGTTTCGACCGATCAGAAAAAAAAAAAGGGCAGCTATTGGGGTTTTATAAAAGCTAAGGAGTGTTCTTCTATCGACCTTTACAGGGCGGCCATGGGCTGACGGAGCAGAGTCTTCGAAGACAGCCAGTCCGAGTTCAAGAAGGTGAGAAAAAGAGAAGAGACAGTTCTACCCAAATGGAAGAAGACGCGGACGATCCTGCCTCGTGTTGAAGGAGGAGGGGGATTGACTCGGGCCTCAATGGAAACAGAGAAAAAAGACACGGTCTGGGAGTTGATGGGGGGGCGCATGAGGGGGAGTCCGCAGGTCTCCCCAACGCCGCGCCTAAGAAAAGAAAGGGGCGCGTTGCTCTTTCTGGAGGGAGGGGGAAATGCGTTCCCGGGCTGGGAAAACCGGACGAAAAAGGCCTCTGCCCTCTCAATAAGTAGGTTGATGGCAGCGGCGTGGACTCATAAGTCTACCCGCTAGAAGCATGAGGAATCCGCCCTTGATCGCTGAACGGGCCCGGAGGGGAGAGGACTTGGCCTGGTCCAGAAGCCGGGGGGAGGAGGCCGCGTGTATTCCTACCGCTATAGCGGGGGGAGCTATCGTTTCCGAATAAAAAAATCGAGAGGAAAGCGAACAGCCGCAATTCCGAGGGGCGAAACTCGGGAGGAAGAAGGGGATTCGCACGAGCGCTACAAGCTCGACGCGTGATTTTAAATGCCAAAATCGAATCGTCGTGTCTTGGGATACTCGTACGCCGAGCAGGGTACGAAGCCGCCAACCACCTTCGTGTGATCTCGGTTCTATGTGGGAAGGAAGAAAAGGGGAAAAAGCGTCCTTCTTCAGGAGGAAAAAAAGGGGGATCGCAGCGCTCAAGCCGGGACCTAGGATGTATCTTGAGGGAACCCCCTCACTTTTTCCGCCGCGCACGGGGAAGCAGGGAAACTCGATTTCTTTTACGCAGCTGACCAAAGAAGAAAATCGGAGTGTTTTTCTCACTTCCCCGGAGCTAAGGGAGACTAAAAGGCTTGCTTCTGCACTTGAAGCTCGAAATGGCGAAGAAAAAAAGAGAGCCGCGTTGCAACTCTCACCGAGGTAAGAAGAGGAGGGAAAGGGAGGGGGAACGCAGGTGTGTCGCGAAATTTCGAACGGAATCCAAAAGGCTCTCGCGCCTCGAAGCCCCTCCCTCAACCGTGGGCGCAATCGAGTCTATTAAAGGAAAGAGGAACCCACTCCCTCCGCCTCGCCGGCTTAGGTGAACAGCTACGGGAAAAAAATCGCGGCTACAGATCTACTATTCATTACCGAAGTAAAGCTAAGAAAGATATAGAGGAAGTGAAAAAACGGGGGGGGCTGCTCTTCCACTTATCTAAAAGGCCCAGCTAAGTTTTAGGCGACGGAGCCAAAAACGAACCACACCGTCTAAGTTCGCTGGCGCCGAGCAAAAACGACTCCAGGAATGCGACGACTTGAACGGAAAAGCTCGAAGAAGCCTCCCGCCGGTAAAAAGGAGTCAATCCTCCTGGACTGGCAGCTACGACAAAACGTCTAAGGGGAGCATTTTCTCTGGGCCAGGAAAGACCTTCCTGCAAGGGGCCGTCCTTCTTCGGGAGGGCCGGCGCCGTTCAATTCGGCGCATGAGTCTTGCGGGCGGGGCTCGGCCCATCTAAGCGAGAAGGGGAGGACGAGGCCGTGCTGCCTCAGACGGAAAAGGGGGCCCCCGGTACTCATTGGATAGAGCGTCCCCCGAGGGAGACAGTTCACTCCGCCCGGGGCGGAGGGGTGGATATTAGAAGAGAGGTTCGCACAAAAAAAAACACCGCCCGCGAGGTCGGAGGAGGGTTCCCGAGTGCAGAAGTCAGAGGCGCGTGCGCCCTGTTGGCGGCGGGCTGAAATAGGGAGGGAAAGACGAGCGCTAGGACGCAGGGAACGCGTTGGGGGGGGAAAGTGCGCGACCCACCTGCGTGAACAGAAAGAGAGGAAAAATGCTGACCTCGGTGTGCGTTTCCACGGCGAAGAATAGAAGTCATTGCTCTGAAGACTACAGGAAACGGGAACGACAAGCCGGAGACAGCCGCAAAAGGGGGATCGGAACGTTGGGCGGCAGGAGGATGCATTTCTGCGGTTCAAAGGGAAAAAAACCTGAAGGGCGCGGCTACAACTTTTGAAGAAGCAATGAGAAGATACGCTGCGGCTTGAGAAGAGACAATACTGGGGAACACCGCGTCTATCTTCGAGTCTCTACGATCGGCGGAAAGAACAGAAAAGGGGGGTGGCGGCGGCAATGCATATAACACCGGAGGACAAAAGTCTCAGGGCGCGCGGAACGGACCATTCATGAGCATGACGTGCGGGGAGAATTTAGTAGCGGAGGAAGAGAGCGAACCCGACTCTATCCAAGTTGAAAGGGAGGCTGTTCGCCGCGCGCAAAGCGACGAAAAGGAAAAAAAAAAAACGATAGCTACATTACCCGCGCATATTCTTTACTGCTTACCCGGAACCGCCGGAGGGGAGGGAGAAAAGTCGATTTCGCAACACGACCAAGAAGCGCGCCCTTTCGGATCCGGAAAAACCGAAAGGTAGAGCGTGTAGCTTATTCCTTCCCACGAACAACAAGGAACATACTTATTGATTCTGGCCGCAGGACACGAGCAGGGGGAAGATCGGGAACTCACTGTCGAATTGATGAAGTAAGAAGAAACGCAGCCATGTTTCCGCCCACGAAAGGAAAAAGGACGTACGCGAGTATGCGCCAACCTCAACTCCCAGAACCGGGGAGTGGAGCGGTTGCACCGCAATGAGGAGCCAAAAAAGGACTCAGAAGGGCAGACGCGAAGCGCGAGGAGCAGTTGGAAATAAGGACCCAGCTCACATATGGAGCCACAAAGTGATCCGGATTCGTTGCAGGATATGAAGGGCGGTCCTCCGTCATCCACATGGAGGAAAAATGAAGGAAAACAAAAAGGGCAACAGGACCATATGTCTAGCGCCGGAAAGATGCAGGAAGGGAGAAACCCCAATAGCTTAAGCGATGGCCAGAATCGCTAAAAAAGAACCGATCAGATCGCCAACAAAGGGGGGAGGTTGGGAAGGCGTGAATACTCGACGACTGCCAGAAAGGAGCCAGGGAAAAACGATCGGAGAATTTTTACTTTCAGGCGCTCGGGGAGAAGCCCATAAATCTTACTTGCCTCAGCTTCCACGCGCGATTTGCCTATGAAAAGGGTCGAAAGCGGGAAAAAGGGTTATTGAAATTCATTAGAAGATTCTAGCTTCGCGGTGGATTCTTGCAGGGGGGGGGGATAAGCGTGAAGCGTTACTGGTATAAGCGTTTGTGGAAGAACCCGGTGTCGGGCAACCGCAGCGGTGGCGTGGAAGAGAAGAGGGGACAGTTTTATCAGCCTCAGACTATCGAGGGAAGCAAGGAAGCGGTGAAAAGGGAAAAAGATCGTCCGGTGCAAACAGGGGAGGGGGGGAGGTGTTCGAATATGCACCCGCGAAGAGAGCGAAACGCATACGCGCCAATGGCGCGGTCAAGATGTGGGGGAGAGGAGGCGCCGCTGGATCATCGATTGAGGCCTGGCGGGAGATTAAGAAGGAGGGAAAAAAGCAACAAACTGCCGCCGCTATGGAGGGGATACATCCGAGAGCATCGCCGGGGAAAAAAAAAGATCGTTCTCACCAATACACGACCAACACGACGGGAAGAAAACGGAGGACGGACCAATAGACCTGACTAGACGCTAGGAAGGGGGTTGGTTCGCAGGAGTGGCAGTTCAATTGTTCGGCGGGGAGCCGAGGGGAGGGGGACGCGAGGGGGGGGAGAGGGGGACCGCCCGAGGGATCTCCATTTGCGAAAGGCCGAGACCGCGGCCGAATCATGGGCAAAAGAGAACACGCGACAATGGGAAAAAGGGCGCTGGCATCAACGCCTATCGTCTCTTCAGGTCTCTTGGTCCGGACGAGGGGAAAGGAGTCAGTTGTTCGTGTCCCTTTGTGCGAAAGAGAAATTGAGGGGGAAAGCGGGATAAAAGGGGGAGGGTGCGTTGCGCAAATGCTTGATAATCCCATTGAGGAAAGGGAGGAAAGGACCTCCCCAGCACAGCCTCAATCGATTATCCCTCGTCGCCTCGAACGGCGAAGAGGCATTTGGGGGGGGTTTGAAGAGCTCTCGCTGCGGTCAGCGAGGGGAATTTAGAAAAACAACTGTTGCACGACGCTCTTGCGAGAGCCGAAAAAGAAGACTACGTTTGCTCCCTCTCTAGCTGGATGAGAGTAAAAAGGAGAGGGGAAAAATGTCAATAAACCACCCTTCGAACCTCACCGCTGCGGTGGAAGCCCGCTCTGGGAGCTGTCACACTATACATTACGCTCACCTCTTCTGCCTCGGATCGAGCGAAAAAAAAAGGATA
>Ga0179593_1353298_pt1 | contig 16700 bp, 22 predicted proteins | sample CZODoug2_1_08_16_FD_185931 | JGI IMG/M metagenome (GOLD analysis project Ga0179593, IMG submission 185931) | Vadose zone soil fungal communities from Angelo Coast Range Reserve, California, USA - CZODoug2_1_08_16fungal (PacBio error correction) | ecosystem: Environmental > Terrestrial > Soil >...
CGATTAGAAGTCTAAGGGAGGTAAAAAGCAAAGAGTTGCACCCAGACTTAAAAACGTCGTGGTACGAATAAGGGATTGGAAAATTGGGTGTTTGTGCAGGAAGGCAATGGGTGAGCGGACGTGAGTGCGTGACGGGGATTGTGCCGATTGTCTTGCGCGCTGGTGGGGCGGGTAAGGACATGGATCCGAAATTGAAAAGGGGCTGAAGAAAGCCGTGGTCAGCCATGGGGACAGCATGCCAAGGGGTTGGTGACAATTACTGTCCAACTGGGTGGGAAAACAGAAAGTAGAGAGTGGGCTCGTCAGGATCTCACGAGGAGGGGAAAAGATAACCGCGATTCCGACGGGAGATGAGACGAAAGGGAAAGGGCCTGGTGGCCTCCTCGAGGGCTGTTGTGGTTATATAGGAGATAGGAGTGAAAGAGCGGGGACAGGTGAGGAAATCGGTGAGGTCCTGTCGCAGGCAACAGGAGGACGAACTAGACGGGGGAGACACACCTTACTCCCTGACTTTAACGGCAGGAATGGCTGTGCCGCCCGGGGGATAGGGTAAGCCGCGGATAGGTGGGTAAAAATAATAAGAAACGGTACTACAATCATAAAAGGGATAAACGAACATTTAGAAGGGCCAAACAGAAAGGATGATCCCGAAAAGCCACCAGGGAAATGTGGGGGGAAGGGGTCCTGACACAAGAAAAAAATGGATGACGCATAAGCATGGCTTGGACTACCACTACAGGAATCGAAAGGAGTAACGCGTTGGAAGGCTCGAGGAAGGTAAAGCTGCGAGCGACTCGAGGGAAAACGCAGGGCAGCGGGTCACAGGGAGGGGAAAGTCGAACATAGGGAGGAGCTGCTCCGCGGTGAAAAGAAGGCAAAAAGCGCGGCTGGTTCGGAAAGGAAGGCAATAGCAACCCTTACCAAAGAAGGCTCCTGTGCGGGAGGGTGACCAATGTTGCTCGCCGCCCATAAAAGGAAATAAAGAACTAAAGGGTTGTTTTATAGGGGAGGGAACGCGTTGGCGAGGCTACGCGACTACGAAGGGGGGGCGAGGATCTAAAACTCCATCGTGGGCTGGGGAAAGGACGGTGGTCTTTAGTAGGGTGAATATGGCGGGTGGATATAACGACGGGGGGGATGAGGTCCGCGGGGGAGGAGAGGGCTGTCTAGTCAGGAAAGAAATGGATGCGGGGACGCGCAAAAAAAGAAGCTCGACCGAGCGACCGTCCTGTTTTTGCTGGAAGGAAAATTACCTGGAAGGGGGGGAAAAAAAACGGAACGCGCGCGGGAGCGGTAACTGTGGGAAAAATGGGAACCCGCTGCGTTAGGTGGACTGGGTCGGTGACCAGAGAAGAAAAAGGATAAGCTCTTGCATCGGGACGGGACGCACCGGTTAGCGACGTCCTATGGTGGCGATGGACGGCCATGGGAGTGGCCAGTGGTAGTCTCGCAATGAAGACTAGGGAAGACGGTGAGGGGATCCATCCAAATTCCCAGCTTACGGGTGGAGGCAATGGTCTGACTCGCACTGTCTGTTTTAGAGTACAGAACGGAAAAAGGGGAAATCGCGGCGGGACCACCCGCAACGAAATACAAGCGCATAAAAAAGGCGGTGTGGTAAGGGGTGTTGCTGGGACTATTGCTCTCGAAGGGGGGGGGGACTAAGGAAAACGGTCGCACGGCCGGCTTGATACTGTTCGCCGCCGCGAAACCAGCGATAAGGAGGGGTCTTCGGGGCCGGGTCCCATCAGGGTGAAAGCATGGAAACAGGGCCGGACGCAGAAGGAAATAGACGCGTACGACGGGGACGGGCGGGAGTGCCTCCGGGGTTCAATGGGGCCTGGCTGCGTGATCGAGAGGAAAAAAAAAGCAGGGAAAAAGAAAGGGTGCAAGGCAAAGAAGCCGGTGCATTGAGTCGCGCTAATAAGAGGGACTAGTGGGCAGCAACTGGGTGAAGAGGACTCCGCGCTGTGGAAGTAGTGAAAGAGAAGACAAGGATGAACGCCAGCGGAGGGAATACGTCAAAAGCACTGCGATGGAGAAGAAAAACACAAACCTAATCGTACTGGGGGAGGGGGGGGACGAGGGTAAGGGGCGCCGCCACGATGAAGCGGGGATCACTGCCGGTCTGTCTCTAGACGAGGCCAACCGAGAAGGAAAAAGTCAAAACAGCTGCCAGCATAGCACTTCCCAAGATAAGGCACAGACGTTGGTTACCGTTGGGGTGACGGTCCTACCAGTGGTGGGGGACGCCCCTCTGAACCTTGAGAGGGAGAAAAACTAAGTAAGAATAGAGAGGGTCCGCAACGAAACTGCACATACACGCGGAAAAGAGGGTCGGAGACAGAACCCTCGAGCGCCAGGTTACGGGTGACGAACATGAACGTGTTCCTCTCGACTCTTCAGTCAGGGAAAAGCAAGGAGTGTGTGTGATATCTGCAAAAAGGAAAAGGAGAAGACTAAACAGCACAAAACCGTCAGGAGGGTAGGAGGGCACACTGATGTATCCGTGCGGAACGAACTAAATAAAGTAGCGTACCTAAAGGGAAAGGAGACAGCGGTCTACCGTCTTGGACCGGACGAGATGAAGACGGTGTAGGGTCGTAACACGACGAAAAAACAACGTGGCGACCGGTATTAAACGACAAAGAAAAGGGACCGGGAGGAGTGCGGGCGACGTAAAATGAGAGGGGGGGGGCTAAATTACCGGACGCTCGTGGGAAGCAACTCCACCCCGAAGAGAGGGGGCAAGGAGGGACTCCCCGCGAGTAATCCCGGCAGAGCCATCACTGGTCCGAAAAATGTAAAAGTGATCGTGGGTGGCTTGAGGGGGAAAAGAAGGGAAACCCGACAGAGACATGACCTAGCAAAAGGGGAGTAAAAAACCCCTGACATAGCTAAAAGAGGCGGGGGAAGCCATAGTGCCGAAAAACTCCACAGAACTGTGTGGCGTTAGAGAGAGGGGGGCAAAAAAAGGGATAGGAAGATGCCAGACCACCTTCGAGGGGGGCGAATCGAGATCAGCAAGCGACGAGAATAACACCACGGAGAACCCATCACGAGACGATTGAAGTAAGTCCCAAAACACTGTCTAATGAAAGCGAAAATGACAAACCCACGAAGTAGAAAGGGGAAAAAAGGACAGGGCTCCTTTTGTAGGAGGCTTGGCGATGGTAATTTCGTTCGTCCAAGTACCGGAGGGAACCTATTCACTCATCCACGCTCAAACTGTGAAAAAAAAAAAAAATTCACAACAATAAGAGCACATTGGCTCAGTTGTTTGAAAATAGGAACCAAAATGGGAAGACCACACACTGACCTGAAAAAATCGGTGGTACTATGAGGTACTCATGCAGACTTTGTCAGCGGGTTGGTTGGGGGGGTATGCAATACGCTTTTCAAAAAATTAATAGTGTTTGTCAGAGGCAGCGGGTTGATGGGAAAAGGAGGGGGGAGATGTGTGGACGGGATCAAGAGCCGAGAGGGTTGGGCCGGGGGCGGATAGGAAATACACCGGGAGGAGTATTAAAAAGGAGGTGGCCTTGATGGCGACAAACGCCGGGGTAATGGTGTAATGGGACGGATAACCAAGCAAAGCCGGTGTACAAACGGCTCGGGAAACACTGTCAAGGGTACCTGATTCTGCTGAGGTCTCGGGTGTTCGTGGCTGTCGGATTCTAGAGGCCAGATGGGGCTTGGCTCAGTTATAGAGGGGAAAAAGAGTGCCGCATGGGAGTTGCCAAGAGTGGATACCCTGTTTCCCGGCCCGAGGGTCTAATGGTTGTGTAGGGAGTGCCGTTTGAGGAAGTCGTGAAAAGCAGGGAAGTGAGGGAGGTACCTGGTGCGCCAGGTACAAGGAAGAGGGAGCATTGGTGATCGCTATTTCGAAAGCAAGGAGGTTTTATTTGTGGGGGGGGTTGTTCGGGCAGGAGGTTACCTGTGCTACAGGGTCCGGTGAGGGCGAGATAACTAGGCGCGCGCCCGGCAAATCCTAGAGTGAGGAGGGTCCTCAGACGCCACTAGCAACTGGGTTCGAGTAACTCCGTGACGAAGGGGGAGCCAGAACCAAACAGACTGGGATTGTGCATAGAAAATCTGGGGGTTACGGGGTCGTGGAAAGTCAGAATGGGTCTCGGATAGGCCGCCATCGCCAAGGGGTTAGCGCTGGAGGGAGAAAAGGGAGGTGCGGGCCTTCTAGGTGAGAAAAGCCCCGGGGGTATCGCAGGATACCGCGGGTTCCGTAAAAGGTCTATTAAGGGATGCGAATAATGGTTGTGAAACCGGGTTCGCAGGGGTGGAGCGCACAGGCTAACGGATCTCTGAGCCCTGAAGAGCAGGATCTTTACCGGCCTCAGAGGTTTCGGCACCCGGTGGGGTGTCCGACGCGGGGAAAAAGAAGGGTAGGGGAATATATCCGCGTTCATGTCAGGAGTGGGGACGGTTAAAAGTTGGTATACAGAATAACATAAACGTAGGCTCGTCTGTCTGAAGAAAAGGAGGGGTGTTCGTTGACGGTAGCGATCTAGGTGCAGTAAGGGGGGATCAAGACCCGCTGGCGGTTGGGCCGGAAGCTGGGAGGCAAAAGGGTTGGATGCAGCTCAGGCCCGAAAAAGAACCGGACGGGTCACGGGGAGGATCCGCGAGGGATGGCGGCGGGTAGGGTGAACGAGACATGCAGAAACAGGAAGGAAGGCGCGATTTCTATCTGTCAAAGCGAAGTAAAGGCGGGGGAACTAGAGCTCACGTGGGTGGAGGGGTCGGAGGGGCCGGGGCCCTCCTGTGATTGGCAAAGGCGGAAAGGAGGGGGGGGGCGTGAAAGGTGCGGGCGAAGGTTGACGGAACAACGTTAGCAACCGGAAGTCGGTGGGGTACATACGAGGGGAGGGTTCGCCACGCGGATGCCGGGGTAGCATGGCCACCTGTCTCATCCAAAGGGAAGGAGGAAAAGTAGACGGCCAGCTTACGGGGGAGACGAGCGAAAAAGTGCTGACGGGGGGGGTTCGCCACTTGAATCGCGCATCACGTGCCTGAAAAAACCTGGTGGGTACAGGGGGGTAGGGGCAAAGGGAGAGCAAATAGATAGGGAAAAATGACAAGCTGGGGGGTCGGCGAGGCACGGGCCGGAAAGGAGGGGCGGAGGGTCAGTGGAAGGCGGCAAAAGACGTAAAAGCCGTGCGAAGTCGTTGGAACAAGAGAGATATGAAGTCGACGAAAGAGAGCAGTCATAGGGCTGCAAATCCCCGTGATGTACAAGGGGAAGACTCAGGAGCAGGTTAATATCTCGCGATCACAGAAAGGATGTGGCCACGCTCGATGAGAGTAGGGGGGAAAGAGGGTTCGCGCGCCGGGAGAAAGGTGTCACGAGCTTGGGAAGAGGGGCCGGAAACAGGGATGGTTGCGTACATGGGGGGACCAGGAGGCTCGAGGAACTACGCCCATAGCCGCAGGATTGTGATAGAGACGGGGAGTGTGACTTCAGACTCGTGAGGAAATCGACTAGCGCCTGTGTCTGTGAGACGGCGAGAGAAAAGGGGCATAATTGGGGAAAGGCGTCTTGATCCTTCGGCAAAACAGACTACTCATGGGGCACCGGCAAAGAGAGCGAGGAAGACTCCTGGTTTTAGTAGGGGGGCAAAGGGGTGTCCTCCTGAATTTTGGTGGGGTGGTGGTCAAGAAAAATCAGGGGAAGGTTGTGATAGGAGAACACGCGGTGATGGCCTGGGCGTAACCATACGGACCCAAAAAAAAGACTGGTATGAGTTCCGAGGGTCGGGGGGGGGAAAAATGACAGGAATGCTGTGCCAACGCCTCCTTCAGGGAGGTGTTTCCTGACGGGGACGACATGGGGAACAGGGTGACGTAGCCAAGAGGAGCAGAAATCTGAACACCTACGGTCACCGTAGGGAAAAAAAAGAGAGTGGATACTTAACTTGGTGTTCCAAACGGAAGCGGAGTTCCGCTATCCGCGAGAGGTGGGAGGAAGGGGGATGTCCCGATGCTGGGAAAGAGCGAACGAATGTGCTGAGGAGGACGTCAGGTATAACTGGATAAAGGGAAGGAGAAACGGCCACTGCTCAGAGAGTGCACCTTGGGTAAAGGGCAGTGACGTAGAGCGTAGGGCATTGCCAAAGTAGACGAAACCATCAAGGCACCAGGGCGGATAAACATTAAGGGTATTGGAGGTGCAGAGACACCCTGAACCAATGGTGCCTGCACGAATGCTTGATTCCGGTTTTGTGGTGTGTTTTCACGCATAAATGGCTGCTCCTGAGCTCCGCTCCTCTGCCGGCTGGCGCGGGAGATGGGGGCAACGGACCAGAGTCGAGGACGGTCTTTTGGTATGATCAGACTCGCTGTTGACTATGTCTTGAAACGAAGCTGGCTGTTCCGGCGAGGAAGTGCGAGGGGGGGGCGGCACGCTTACGCATCGAAGCAAACATATAACGGTTGTGAGGGTTGGTGGGGCTTTTGAAGGACCAAAAACGAAATCTTGGCCGGGGCAGAAGTGTGGAAGCAGGCCACTAACTGCTGCAGAGACGAGGGGTGAGCGGCGGGTCCGGAGTGGGAGACTCGGTGACTGGGGATGGTATCCCTGTCGACAACGCCGCGATGACACCGAAAAGGACGACGCCCGCATGCCGCGCTGGCTTAAGACGGGGTTCTATGGGTGCGAAAAATAGGTGATCGCAAGAAGCTGATGGAAGAAAAACATCGCAACTCGGCGCTCACTTAGAGCTGGCAGGCTCTAATTATGAAACTGGGTCAAAAAAAAATCGTGGCTTCTGGATGTAGTAGAGGGAATCGGGGGGCCACCAGGGCACTGAATGCTTCTGGCGTGTTGGAAGGTTAGCGGCACGTGCGCGGGGGGCAACAAGAATGAGACAAGACTGCCGTATCAGACATACTAAAACAAAAAGAAATTAATCCTGACTCGCCGCAGCCGAAAAAAAATTCGCTCGAGGGGGGCTCAGGGGTACTCAGGGACGGTGCGCAGCGGGACAGCGTTTGCCGGGAAGAAAGATACACTCTACCTCGTGCTGTCCGTTTTATTTCGTTGGGGTGTTACGGCCCCTGGGGGCGGAGTCGTTGGGGGCGGAGCCGGGACTGGAGAGACTGCACAAACGGGGTATGGGGAAATCACCTATGCCGGGGGGGGGGACGGGAAGGTTCCTCTTGCGCAGGAATCGGTGTCAAGGGATGGGGCACGTGGGGGTCCAGGCCTGAGAAGGCTCGAGCCGCGGTTGGAGACGGCTGGACTAGAAAAAAAGCGGACGACGCGGCGCGGTGGCGGCGGACGAGGGGAGGCAGGAAGGAAAGGTATGGCGCGGGGTTGCCTGGGGGGAGGGGGGGGAAGGGAATCACCTACACGCCAGCGAAGGAAAGTACTGTGGTTCAGGTGGTGAGTCCCGGGCGCCCGCAGTGTGCTTGAGGGGGGTCCCATTAAGACGCTTGGATACACTCCTGGGCTGGCGGCGGCCATGTTGTTTGCGGACCGGGGACAGGAAAGGCGTACGGTCTTCACCAGAACAAAGAAGAAACGCTGCCCGGCGGGCAACCGCCCGAGGCACCGTGATCGCTGGAACTTTTTTCAGCTTCCTGAAAAGAACTGGAGTAGACAGTGTCGACCGGCGTAACCGAAGAGGGTCTATAACATGGGAGCCTCCATACCAGGCTGAAAAGAGCGGTCGAAAGGGCCTCGCGTGTTCGCGTGTTACAAGAGAAATAACCTGAACGTTTTGCTTCTACTGGGGGAAAAGGAGAGGAGTAGCATGACGGTGCGAGAACATCTCACAACAAAGGAAAGGAGAAAATATAATGACATCAAAGATCGCTAAAAATCCGTCGCCGAACGTGACAGGAGACCGTAAAAATTATCGAGAAGCACATCACGAGGAGGCTGACGCCCGAACAGTAAAAAATCAGAAGGGAGGGCCGTTTCCTACATCAACAACGAAACGCCCGAGTCGAACGACTGATTCAGCGGCGAACCTTCTCGTCCCAACTGGAGGGACCCAGCTATAACAAATCCTGGCAGGGGTCGTCTGATAAGGAGAGGTGCGTGGCTCTTGGAGGGCCATATGACAAACTGATGGCCTCGTCCCGCCAAAAACGGAATAAGCGTATGTTTCCTACCGAGGGGATCCAAGCGGCAAAGACGGGGCGGGGCGCAGCATGGCGGTGCTAATAAACGAAAACACCACCTTACGCACTGAGTTTAGCGGGGGGGGTATGGGGATATTATGGAAAGAGACCTACAGAGGGGGGGAGGACGAGAGCCGCCGGGAGTGAAGCCGGACCAATAAATCGTCAACACGGCTCAGCGCTCAGCAGAAAGAAAAAGGTACTGAAACACGAACTTTCCGGTTAAAGACCAAACCGGGAAAAGCGGACCTGCGCTGGGAAAGGCGCGGAAAGATGATACACTAGGCTGGGGTGGCGGCGTGAAGGCGGAGAAGCACCTTTTATCATTAACCACTAAACGGACAGTGATCAATGAGGGAACGGGGAAACAGCTGTGGAACCGATAAAATATGAGAAGGGGTATAGGAAGGAGGTGTACGACCAACGGGAAGCCCGAAAGCAGGGGTTCCAGGTTCAGGTCTAGCAGGGCATTATCTTCGGACGCCGCAACAAATGTAGTCACAAAAGAACGCGCGTGTCCGACTCATGGGTTCGAAGAAAAAGAAAGGGAAACAAAAAACAGCAACAAAGAACCACGGAAAAGGCAGGTAGACCAGCCATGTGGGACCGTCCGGCGAATGGCCAGACGACGTCCAGGGAAAACAGACCCAGAACAAGCCCGAAGGGGTCAGTCACAGAACGCCCCAGGAATTCAAAGAAAAGTTCGAGGAGAAAAGGCGGGTGGGGGGTTACCTTCGTCCATCAGGTCGGGGGGCACAAAATAGGAGCTGACACATCGCCACCAATAGGAGGGTTCTAAGACCCGGGCGGTAGTTGACGCCGATGACTATAAGGAGGATGCGACAAACCTTTCAGTAAAGTCTTTGGAGCGAAAGCAACATCACGCATACCACGTACAATCGATTACGGTAGTGAAACTGCTTTCGCTCCATTCGATACCCGTGTTCTGAAACACAAATGTTGAGCGTGTTATAGTGCCGGGACACATCGTGGGTAGTGTGTATCCGCGTAAAAGAGTGGGTGTTGGGGGAGGGTGCGGGCCCCGGGGAGAATGGGTTGGATAAGGCTCACGGTGGGGTAGAGACTGGACGGGCGGAGGGGCAATTCGTCAATAGTTGAGCCTGAGAGCGGTAGGCGGTCGATCTTGGTACGACAGCGGTCCAGAGTGTGGGGAGATAAGCGGGCCGTCACAGGAAGGGGGGCTTGGGCTTACGATCGCGGGCAGCAACTCACAGGGGGTTTGTGGGGCGGGCGGGCCTCAGGTCGGGATCGGATTTGGAATCGAGGGGATAAAGGTTATTCTGGCACTACCCCGTTTTTAGCAGAAACATTCCTAACAAGTATCATCGGGAATTGGGGTGGGCCAGCGACTCTTTTACGGGGGGGCGGCGAGCGCAACGGTTATTGACCTTAGTTGTCGCTCGAAAACGCAGGAAGCACTGTGGTCCGGTGCGGGGAGCGGGGGGTGTAAAGTGGGCATGACTGGCGTATTTCCAGGGTGAGTGGGGTTGGTCACTTTAGTTTGTTGAGCCAACGCTGTCTGAGTGTGCGTTTAAGGGGGGAGTGTCGTAATGGTTGCGTGGCGTGGCAGTGGATAGTGTGAGTGTGTGGTGAGGAAGGGTGAAGTCGATGCGCTATGTGGAACCGTCCTGTGTGGGTTGCCAGGGTTGGACTGTTGTGTGGCGGGGGCGGTGGAAAAAGGGGTTGAGGTTTAAAAAAGTCGACGGACTAATAGGTGTGGCAGCTGTTAGACGGGACAAGAACTCGACCACCTTCAAAGGCTCTTAAACCTGTAACGGGGGAAAAAGATAGAGTAGCTAAGGAAGGAGGGGTCGTGGGGGACCACAACCTTGATGAAGTGGTAAGTCCATCAACATGAGGGGTGGAAGGGACCACTGCGGATTACGAGCTCTCCAGGGGTCGTTTGCGGTTTCCCGTGAGGGGGCTCCGGGGATCGCCCCCGGACCACGTCAAACGTACAGTGGACACCACCGTCACTGCGAGTTCCAATCCGGAGCGTTGACTGTGGGACGCAAAAGGATCAGGGTGGCAAAGCGACACATTTCGGGACAAGTCAAGGACCTTGGGGGGGTGCCCTGGGGGGGTAATTGACTTGTGCAGGCGACCGGAAGACCGAGCTAACAAGGACAGGGAAGAAAAAAAATGTCACTCGGGGGTCGTCACGTTCCCACAAAGGGACCTGACGGAGGCCACCAGCCCCGTAAACACGTGTCGCTTCCCAAAGGGAGAGCCGACTGCACGGCAGATCTGATTAACACGCGACGAACCGACGCGGGCATTTCGCCGCTTAGGACAAAGGGGGGACATTGATACAGTTGGGGGCGCATGTTCGGTTCCCAAAAATAGGTCAAGGACGCCCGCCCATACGAACACGCTTGAACCAGCGCGGAGAAAGGCAGCGGCGAAGTGAAGTAAAAAACAAAACCCCCAAAAAGCTCGAACGAAAAGAAGGCAAAAAAAGGTGTGACCTGCAATGGGTGAAATCCATGGGGTCTTTTGGGGGGCGCCCGCCAGACTTCGAAGGGGAATTGTTGACAGATCGAACGTCAAAAAACACGGGGGTATGGGAGTGAGAGATGGCGGATAACGCGGGGGAAAAGGGGAGTCTGGGCGACAAAGAAGGTAAATAGCATCACGGCTGGAAGTAGGCAGATGGTCTTGTTGGCACAGAAGGATTGGTAAAGGACTGTGGGGCGGGAAAATCAAGAGTCGGCTATGCGGGTTGAAAGCAGCGTAGGGGACTGGAGGAAAGGCTATGGATGGGGGGTCAGGGGAAAGGTGGAACCGAAACAGAAAAGTTGAAGCGCAGGGTCCGCCAAATAAATAGAAGGCGAAGAGAGGGAGAGCAGGGTGGGACTCCGGGCAGACAGCGTAGAGCGAGAGACGCCGGGAACTGACAGGCGACTGGGGCGGCTCAGAGGGGGGGGTGGTGGGGGAAGTGCCGAATCCGTGATAAAAAAAAAAAAGAAAAAAACAGGGGTGGAAGGGGTCGATGATGGAAGGGGATGGCAGGGACACTGATATGGGAACGAATACACTCACATGCGGACAAAAACGGTGACTGCTCCGCAAGGGAATCCAGGAGAGGGGAATAGACGACGGGATGGCACCACAGCCTGAGGTGGGGAAGAACACGGAGTTCGGGATGGAGCAGAGACTGCATTGTAGGGAACTATTGGGATGAATGGATGACCACCGAGAAATCAATTAACAGAGCTGGACGGAGACGACTGATTAAAGTTTAGAGGGAAATCAGCGCTTAGACACCACTATCGACCTTGATCCCGCGGAGGAAAAGAGGCCGACGACTTATAGGCAGTTCTGGAAGGAGTCCAAGCAATTCGTGGCGGCTAGAGTGTAATCGATGCTCGGTGGGGGTGATCGATGCCACCGGTTATCGGGGGAAATTTAGGGGTGGGATGTGTGCGACACGGCTAAGGTAAAGGGGGGGAAAATTCTCGGAGGGTATGCTTGGGATTGAAAGGGTGTAGGGGCGGGGGCGCTAGGGGGGGTGGAGGCATCTCGGGGCCAGGAGAAAGAAAAACAAATGGGGGAAAAGGAGCCGCGAGCTGGGGCGCGAGAAAAGACTTAAAAAGTGTATATGCTGGTTGGTGACTCGCAGTCAAAAGACGACACCTGGGGTGGGGGCTATACGTAAACTGTGTTGGGTTTTGTAGGAAAAAATACTCGAGGAGGATGCTGCATTACTATTCGAAGGAAGAGGGAGTCAGTGGGACTGGAGGGGAAGATTCGGGAGACCGCGGCGCGTGTGTCATTGGGCGAATGTACTGATGGGGTAGGGCATCATTCTCGCGCGGTATGCCTGGGGGGGTTTCGTAGAAAGAGGACGAACTGCAGGAGAGAAAAAAGGACCAGGGCGCACAGGAGAGGAAAAGAAGATCAGGCCGTCTCGGCGTGGAATGTGCTGAAGGGGTCAGAGGGGACGCTTAATGAGCAGTGGCTTGCGCCGCTCTGCTAGGAAGTCTATGAATGGGCACGGGGCGCCAGGGTTTGCGCTGAGGGAAGGGGGGTGCAAAATCCCGGGGCGAGGGGCGTCGAGAGGGAGGACTGAAGGAGTGGATAGGGCGAGCGTCATGCGGGTGGCGATGGGAGGGGCAACGCCAATAGAAGACGGGAGAAGAAAAATATACGAGATGAAAGGCCTAACCTCTATTAGGATTAACGGGTAGGCTCTGTAGGTGGGTAGTAGAGGGATGGTTGACGCCCGTTGGGGGTCGTGTGGTGGGTAAAGAGGGTAAGGGTGGGGTGTGCTCTCTGGCCATGGCTCGTTGCTTTGGTGATGCTCCACGGAAGATTAAAGGGTTGATAGTGGGGTGGGATGTGGTATTGCTCTCGTAGGGTGTGGCCGCGGTAGTGGAGATGTGTCCAGTTTGCGGGGGTTGGCGGGTGTTGGCGTATGCGTGGCGATTTATTATGCGGTGGGATCGTCTGGGGTTCTGAAAGGGCGGGTATGCTAGAAGTCGGGTGAGCGTGGAATGCCGAAAGATGATGACATATCTGCGCGCATGGTCCGGTGCCAACAAGCTCGGGGGAGGGGGAATCGCGTGACCGGGCAAGGGTGGGTGGTCTGGGTAAGGGATGGGAAGGAGGTGGTGTTCATGTCGCAAAAAGGTGTGCTATTGACGGATTCACACAGGGGGGGGGAGGACTGGCGAGCGTGTGCTTCGCGATCAGGGAGACGTCTGGCAAGGCCATCTTCTCGCGGGACATGCCAAAGCCTAATGGGAGACTCTGATGGGGGATGGTGGCGTCGCGGGATGTAAGTTCGGGGAGACTTTGGGATAAATCCGCAGCTGGAGGGGGAAAGATTCAGGGCCTCTCATGGGGACCGCATGAACATGGGGGGTGAGTAGTGGAGGAGACAGGGACACGTGATGGACCTAGTCGGGAGGGTGTGGATGTAGTGGCCATAAAAAGGAGAACTCATTACACGAGTCATCGACTGTCTGGCGGTGGGACTCTCATGATGGGCACCACCGTAATGAAAAAGGTGGCCAGAGGTAGGTGAGCAAGTAGGGAATTCGCGCTACCGGTGTGGAGAAACTCGATGCCCAACCAGAGGAGGAAAGGTCAGAAGAGGGCCAGAGCACTGAATGACACCGCAAGACAGAAAGGCGCGAGTGACGCCTGAGATGGTTCAAGGGTGGGAACTTCATGTTACATAGCGTGGCAGAACAGGGTCGCTATAGGACGGGAGGGTAGAAAGGACTGAGAGAAGGGGCACTCCACAAAAAGACGAGTGGAAAGCAAAAAAGTCGACGCGAAGAGGAATGCGTGGGGCAAGTGGGCAGAAAAGTTTAGAAAAAAGGGAAGTTTGAAGGCGGACGATGTCATTTTCGGGACCGCGATACGGTCTCATCGTGGGATGCGGGCGTCTCAAATACTCCAACGGGTGAGGATAGAGAGTTAGTCACCGTTGGAAATGCAAAAGGCGCTCACGAACGAGAGCCAGGACAAACCCGGTGAGATGAGAAAAGAGAACATGGGCGAGCAATAAACGAAGTAGGGCCCGTGCGGTGCGGACATGGTTTCTGAGACGTACTGGGGAATGGGGAATGTGATGGAGAACGCGGTGTCATGATCGTCGGGAAGGAACAGAGAATACGCGTTGAGAAAAACAAGGGAGGGGGGCATGAAACGGGGGAAGTGTGAGAGGCGGACATACGGATTGCAACTTGTGGCTCTCTGTTGGGTAAGGAGGTGAGCTGTTGGTCAAGTCTAGGCAGGATTGTCCATGACCGGCCGGTCTTAGCTCGTTTGGAAAGGTGCGTCAATAGCTTAACGGTCTGTGTACGGTGGGCGTGGCTGTATTTCAGAAGGGGTATAGTGTGTGAAGGCGGCAATGAGCGTAAAGGCGCCAAATCAGGGGTTCAAACGGGGGGGTGGGAGGCGCGAAGATGGACGGGTTGGGTGGTGGTGGGGAGTGTGCGTGAGTTTCACAGCTGATGTCAGGGAAGGGCTGACTAGGAAAGGAGGGTAGAACGTGTCGCGGGAAAGTGGCGTTATGAGAACTTTGCGGTCGGAACGTCGAGAGAGGAAAAAGACGGCGTAAGAGAGGATAGCCGAGACGAGCGTTAGCTGAAAAAACTTTCCGATGAAGGAGAACCAGGGGTGTTTTGAGCATAAGGCGTCATGTGGTTGGCGAGTCGCGGGGCGTCTTTGTGCTATAGACAGACAAGAGTGATGCTCAGGTTAAGTGAGGGGGCAAACCCTGTCCGGGTGTGGTGCGGGATGGAGAAAAACTCACTATGAAGCTCCACAAACACGGAGTATCAGGTGGTAGTGAAGTAAGGTGACACCTTGGGAACGTTACTGGGAACATCGAGGGGTAGATGGTGTGGAAAGCGGAAAGATGCAAGAGATGGAACACTCAGAACTGACAGACAGCGGAATTTCCTTTGCTTCTGGGCGTGATGCAGGAGAAGCTTCGGGCCGGCAGAAGTCCGTATGCAGACCCGCTGCAGGTGGGGGGGGTACATAAAAAAAAGAAACAGGAAGCACACCTAAAGAAACGAACCGAGACAAATACCCAAAATAAAAAGTCATTGAAGAGTTCAAAGGACGTGGGGTAAAAGACTTAGCACGTGAACAGCCGCCGACAGGCCTCGGTGTAATTAGCCGGGAACGGAAAAAAGAGTCTCCCAAGGTTAGGGGTGACGAACGGTATGTGCGTAAGCTGTTGAGGTGTGGCAGGAAAATCTTTAGATGGAAGGTACTCCTACGGTGATGTGGGTGTGCAAACGTGCCGTAAAAGGGGTCAGGTCCAGGGCGATCTGATGTGCAGACAATAGGTGCAAACTATGACCAATAGGAAAAAAGCGTGGAGACAACGCGTTACCGCTTTCTTAACGAAGAAGCGACGTTGTGTTGAGATCTGAAAGGGTGTTAGGGTTATTTACCTATTTACTCCGCAGTCACATTACACAGGGAAAAAGTAACTTGCGAGCTTACGTTCCCAGGAACGTGGTTGTTTAGTTGTGTTGTGTCGTCCGTGTTGGGGTGGCCCGGGGGTTCTGGTGGGGTGGTGGGGGGGCACGCCCAATCCGGCTGTCGGTATAGACCAGGGTTGGGGGTGCGCCGCTGCTGCCCCTGAATAGCTGTAGGCGAGTAACATTTGTTGCGATGTCCTTTTATTGGCCCCAGACAGCATTACTTCCTGGAAATACGTCGAGTAGAGTTCAGGCGCGGAGAGTCGTCTCTGTACTAGTTGTGACTGCAAGCAGTCCTGAGAGGAAGGTTTCAAAAGGGACGTAAAAAGGCGATAGCGTACCTAAGCTCCGTCCGCAGTGGGGAATTCTCGGCAGATAGGCTGGCCAGGGAACGCGTGAAGGTGTTCGGAGATCTGAGAAGAAAAGAGGTATAGTATTAGTTGCGGAATATCCTGAAGGGGAAGGGTGAGTTTCAGAAGACACATCAAGGATGGGAGTTTGCTGCGGCTATTGGTTTGTATCTGGGTGCTTTGATGAGCAAAGGGGGGGAGTCAAACTGTTAATGTAGTTTTCACTGGGTCGGGGCTGCTCCGCGTGTGTTTTAGTGTAGCGTAAGGGGGTAGGTCTGGTTAGGACATGCAAGAACGTTTGATCATTAGAACTACCCACGCGGTTGTGGGTGAAAGAGGTTTTTGTTTGTGGGTTCATCGACTAATGTTGGGGTTGAGTGGAGGAGAGGTTTGGGCACCGGCGCGGGCGTCGGGTGAGTGCTGTTGCGGGGGGAAGTTAGTGCAGGTGTTTACTTTAGTGGAAACTAAGGGGGGTGCTCCATCAAAAGTTGGTGCCGGGGTTGTTGTTAATGACAAAAACGTTTCGGGCGCAACTGGGGGCACGATTAGTCAGAAACAGGATCAGGTTGTGCATCAGGGTTCACAGGTATGAGTGGTGCGCCAAAGGTCTGGGAGGGAGCATAACGTCGCGGGAATACGCGGGGTGTTTGTGCCCGTAGTTATGTGCTCTTGAACAAGGGGGGGAAACAGGAAGACAAGAACGAGGTAGGTGTGGTCGTTGTCGGGGGTCAGGGAGGCTTGTTCGGGGTGAGAAGAGAAGTGGAAATCCTCGCAGAGGTAGCAGGTCTCGGGTGTGGTCCGTCGACTCAGGAGAAAACCCTAGAAACAAAGTCGTAATCTGTGGAAAAACGTCGCACGGCTGATGCCATAAAGGGAGGCGTGGACTGGCAACTCGTGTTTAGCAAGGGGGATTACAGGAACAGTACGGGGGTCCCTACTTAAGGGTCGGTCCAGCCTTTCGGCGACGGGTGGTGGGCGAGAAATGCCCGCCTCCAAAGGAAGGGGGGTTGGAGGTAGGGTACATGCAGTCAAGGAGCGGCAACCTAAATAACACACGGCTGGTTAAGTCTCCGAAGAAAGCGAAGAGTGATCAAAGGGGCGGGTAAGCAGCGCTGGGGGGGGGAACGTCGCAGGAAAGTTCTTTAGGTTCATAAAATACGGACGCCGAAGGGGTTGTGCGGATGGGTTTGGGTGGGTGGGTTGGGGTTTGTGGGGTAGGGTGGGGGGGGACGTGGGA
>Ga0179593_1495196_pt1 | contig 16700 bp, 20 predicted proteins | sample CZODoug2_1_08_16_FD_185931 | JGI IMG/M metagenome (GOLD analysis project Ga0179593, IMG submission 185931) | Vadose zone soil fungal communities from Angelo Coast Range Reserve, California, USA - CZODoug2_1_08_16fungal (PacBio error correction) | ecosystem: Environmental > Terrestrial > Soil >...
AAAGAGGAGGCAGCCAGGAAATGTCAAATTAAAATTTGAGGTAACGCCGGTGAGTGGACAGGGGGAGCGGACGGCTTTACCGGGGGGGAAAAAGGAATACAAAGGCGGGGGGGAGGGGGCCACACCACCCCAAAAAAGGTTTCACCATCAAAACAAAAAATGAAGGGGCGTGGCCCGCTGGTGCCGCAAAAAGGTTGGCACCGGGTGAGAACAAAACAACGAGACCCACCCTGGCGAAAGGGGGAAAGGGTTAGGCGAAATAAAGAGCAAGTTTCGGACGGGAGGAGGGATGAAGGGTGGCAGGTTTTCAGGAGAGACGAGACTGGAACAGTAATGTGTGGACAGCCAATGGAATTCAATTCTGGGATCGTGCAATCAGAAAAAAACGCGGAAAGAGGGCCCAAGTCAAAGGTATCGGATAATTTGGGAGCCCGCGAGGGAAAAAATATGTGCGTATGTCTGACGGGAAAGGAGGGACGTGCGGGAAGGATAACAAAGAGGCAAAAAGTACAATCACTTCAAAGGGCCCAAGGGGAAGGGGGGGGATTGGTTGAAACCAGTTGGAAAGGGTTAACAGGGAGGAGCCAACGGGAACATGGATACCCGACTTCTGGGGCATTAAACCAAGACATCAAATAGGAAAGGAGGGGGGTGCTTGAAAGACACTTGCCCTACTAATCGCAGGGAGGAGGCGGGTGGGCTGGAATTTTCACCTAGCCGGCCAATATTCGTCATTCAGATAAAACAAGTAGAAAAGTAAGGACATCTCTGGAACAAAAAATTGAGGGAATAGGAGAAAGGGAGTTTAGGAGTCGCAAAAAAACGGGGGACGAAGTTGAAGAACGCCGTTTGTCCGTAATGGGGGGCACAAGGGGGAGCCAAAATCCGGGTCTAAAGGAAGAAGAGCATGGGTTGGAATAAAAAACAAGCACCTGCAGCGGATGCCCTTATTTATGACAAGTCGGCATAAAAGCGTGGTCATCCGTCATTTTCAACAGGAAAAAGAAAAACTTCTTGGTCCCTTGAAGGGTATACTAAAAAATATTGGGTGAGGGAGAGCCATTAAGAAAAACACAACGGGAAAGCAATCTAAAAATAAAAAAACGAAAAGTCTTCAAACATCGGGGGGGATATACTGGAAACTCGTACCGTATGATTGAAAATAGTGATGCGAGGTACGGAGGAGAACACGATAGACTCATTGACTTCAGGGGAACAAGGAAAAGGGGGAAAAGGAGAGGGGGAGATCGCAAATAAAAAAACAAAGGGGGGGAAAGCTTAACCAAATGCAAAGAAATCTCGGACCGGAGGGTATTGCTAAAAATACCACAAGTCAGAAGTGGGGGGAATAGGGTTTTTGGTTGGGGGATGACGGTTTCCCCAGGTTCTGCGAAGAACACACGGTCAACGGGAAGGCCGCGTGGAATTTTTGAGGTGAAACGGGGGAACACGAAGGGGTGGATGGGTTTTTGTTGGTGGGAAACATAAAAGGGGGGATACGTCAACCCGGTCAAGTCAGGGAACTTAAAACCCCCAATTAAAAAGAAGGCTCATCGAAAGAGGCCTGAGAATCGAATGGGGCTCTTATCAAACATCTCACAAAGGGGCTTGAAGGGGAGCAAAATAACAGGAGGCGGAATCCAGGGCCGGGACGCGCGCAAGGCGTTTTAAAAAAGGAGGTTAGGGGGCCAGAAGGCTAGGTAGTGGGCAAAGGGGGGGGGGAGTGCAGGGGATCATTCAGGAGAAACTCGCGAAGCGACTCAAAAATGCAGGAACCGGGGAAGAGTGACGAAAGTGAGGGGGGGGGACGAGACGGGGCAGAGGGGGACCAAAATAACGATCGTGACAACATCGTTTCAGGGGGGTGAATGGGCAGGGGTGAATAGTGAAAAAGGCCTTAAAGAACGGAGACAGTGCTAAACAGAGATAGACTCTTGGGAGAAAAATGTTCCGCCAAGGAAAAAAGGGGAGGGGGTAAGTATTTCGGACAGAAAAAAATTCTCTTCGCGCGAGCACCTGCTGAATGAATCCATAAAGAAACAGGGGAAAGGCGATGGCAAAACTAGGTAAGGAGGGCCGGTGGAGAATATGGGGGGGAGCAATTCTCCAGTCCCATCCGGAGGAGACGTCGGAAATCATCCTAACCAGAAAAAGGTGCAAAGAAAAAAAAAGGGGCATAAGCCAAGTCAACCGATCAGAAAAGGGGGGGGAAAGCACTAAGCCTGGCACCTTCTAAACACATTTGCGGTCTGGTACGGAAATAATACACCCAATGATAACTAAGGAGGTGCAGAAGGAAATCGGTAAGAAATGTAGCTGAAAAAAAAGAGTGGGGGGAATGCCAAACATGGTAAGGAGGTCGACTTTCACAATATGAGGGAAGAACATTTCGAACTAAAAACTCTTAATTTATGTGGTTTACGGGAAAAAAAGATTAACAGGCCTCTCCGGGAGTGGGGAGGGGGGCAAGGCGAACATGCTTGACAGCAGCTCCCGGCGTGTCCGATGATAAGATATCCGGGAAGAAAAAACTGGGAAAGGGGGTCGGCAGCTGGATGGAATCAGCGCAACGATAGTTTCCTTTGCTGCCCGCAGAAGGGCGGAATCGAGAAAAGGGGGGTGACCTTAAAGGGAGAAAGACGCTCAACAGAGGGGGGGGGAAAAGCTAAAGACCTTCCCGGAAACATCAGCAGGCCGTGTAACAAGGGTAGGGGAAAGGACAAAAACACGAGGAGGGAAGGAACTAGCGAAATGGGAGGGGTGGGTTTGGGGGGGAGGGGTTTCCACGAGAAATCTCTCAAGTTCAAGTTTTGGGGAAGAAAGAAGGGGCCGCTTGGGGGGGGGTGGGGACCTCATATCGCGGAAAGCAGAAGCAATGAGCCGGATCACAACAGCGGGGGCGCTAAACAAAGGTGTGGTGTGTAAAAGGAGGTGCGGACGGGCGGAGCCGGCTAAAGGAAACTCAGCGGGTGGGTAGTCTTTTTGTGATGGTCTGCCTTAACTGCCTATCAGGTTCAGAGGGGGAGGGGGACAAAAAGTAGACCATCAAGGCGGAACGACCAAAAGCAAACGTTAAAAATAGCAGTAATGCCAGCACAAAGACAAAGCGCCTCTACTGGGCGGTGCCGGGACAAAATCTGAATGAAAACAAACATGGATGGTAACTCTCTCGAAAACAAAGATCTTGAGGCAGAAGGGACAAAATAAACAAAAGTATATCTTTCAACCTAGAAAAAGGGAATCCGGAAGGGACATGAGTGGGATCGGTAAGAAGATCGGCCAGTGCAACCTCAAGGGGTGATACAAAGTAAACATAACGACTGCATGAAAGAGGGCGGAACGAACTTTGAACGTATTGGAGGTTGTGTGGCCGGGGGGCAATCACTCCAGCAAACGCCACTGGGTGGCAGGAAAAAAAGTAAAATAACACAGAGTCTCAACAAGAGGGAAGGGCAACAGTGCATGGAGGCGTAAGAAGGAAAGCAGAGGAGCGCGCAGTCCAAGCCGGAGAGAAGATGCGTTCCAACGGGGGGACGTTTATAAGGATGAAACCGGAGGATAGCCAGGGGCCGCGTGGTAATCCAATTTTCTCCAGGAAAGGGCGGATAAACGCCAAAAAAGGTGAGGCACGGGACGAAAATTCCAAAACAGGGGGGGGGGGGGGGGGGGGGGTGCAAGGCCCAGAAGAAAAGGGAGAAAAAGGGACGGAGGTCTGGGGCGTGTTGGCTAAAAAAAAATTCTTAAAGGTCGGAACCAAGAAAAAAGACAATCAAGGTAGGGTCGAATAGGGGGAAACTAATGAAGAGAGACTGAAATGGGAAAAAGGCAAACGGCATGGGGGGCCTACGAGAAACAGTTCATCAATCACCTCAAAGGGTTAAAATGGTGCGTAATAAGGACCGAAGAGGGGGAATATAAAGGTTGGGAGGTCTTGGAGGGTGGGTCTGCAAATTCAAAGTGGGGAACCTTTGGTAAGGGCAAAAAAAACACCAGCGGAAGGACCTACTTCTCAAAAAACTTGGGGACCGGCGGAACGCATATTAGAGAAAAACACAAAACAGGGGAGGAGAAGGGTGATACGGAAAAAACAGGGGAAAGGCGGTCGCAAGGATTGGGGTGCAATTGACAACAGTTCACTTCGACTTTCAGACAAAAATGGGCCATAACAAGAAAACCACCTTTATCTTCCAAAAAAGGAGGCATGGCATTTAAAGCCACCACCGAGAACAGGGATTGTTCATCGAGGAAGCAAACATGCAGGTTGAAGGTACCGGGGAAAAGGAAAAGGGAAGCTAAAGGGGCTCTTCAACCCACAGGTCGAAAATACTGGTCGAGGTGAAAGACGTCCTAGGTAGCCAGCTCGTTCTTGAGGGACGGCCTTGGCCCGTGTGTCGTACCCAGGGAAGGAAAAGGGGGTGGAGGGTATCCGAAAGAAGGGCGACAAGCGGAGTAAAAAACAGGCACTGGCCAAAAGGTAAAAAGACGTAAAAGGGAGCACGCCGAGATCAGGATTAACGCCTCTCCTACGGGGAACGGAAAGGCCTCATCCATTCACAAGGGTGTCAAATCATAGAACTTGGGGGTAGAAGAGGGGTCGTGAACAGGGGGGAGACGACCAAGGAGGGGTGGGATGAAAAGTTTTGACACGGGGGGACAACAAAGCAAGGGAAACAAAGTAATAAGCAAGGAGTAATGAAGGCGGGTTACTGAGGGCACTGGAGAAGATAAAAGAACGGGGACGAAAGAGAAATACATGTGAAGTAAGAGAGAGAATGTCGGTTGCTCTTGGGTAGGACGATAAAGGACTGGGGGGGAAAGGGGGGAGGCGAAGAACGATCTTGGGTTTTGGGTGAGATATAAGTACCAGTCAGAGCGGGGCGTTTCCCTAAGTAGAGGGAGGTGTTGGGGCAGAAAAGGAAGTTGGGATGTGCCTGGCTACTTTTTTCCAACGGGTTGGAGGAAGGGGGAAGGGCCGCCTTGATGTTTTATAGGCGATCACTCTGACCAGGATAGGAAGCAAGGTAATACGACCAACCAACAGGGAATAACAACCTAGGGTGGAGGTGGAAAAGGCATAAAAAAGCCCGCCTTTGAAAAACCAGGAAGCGTTTATCCAGAAAGAGTTGGGATCACATGCCGTTTCTCTGGGTGGATCAGCCTGAGAAGAGGAAGGAAAGGGTCAATCCACACAACACGCGGCAACTTAAGTGAAAAAAAAAAAGGTAGGGGAGAGGAGGCAAAACCAAACAAAAAAGAAAGGAGATATCAAGAGAAGGGGGACCGATGCATAAAAACTGCAAAACATCCGAAACATGGGTTTAACGGGGTCGGGGGGATAGACACTCTCAACTCCTGGGAGGGCGGGCTAAATGTAAGGGAAAAGAGGAGTGATAAGAACAGGGAGAAAAGGGTCCAATAGCGCGGCGAGGGGAAAAGGCCGCGTCGGCAGGAAGTCTATTTGTGGGAGAGAAATGAAAAAAGGAATACGATGGGGAAAAAGACATCGGAAAGAACCTGAGCTGCGGTCCATGTAAAGGAATTGGACAAAAAGAGACAGACGGCATGGGGTTGCACGAAGTCAACATACCGAAGAGTTGGTCGAAGGTTGGGGCCACTGATTGGGTTAAATTAAAACCGGACCCTGGGCTGAAGGGAAAGAGAAAGCAGGATTCAAGGTTTGTAGAGCAAGGGCGGGAGCGGTAGAACCAACCGGTCCGATATCAAAGGGTGTTCCATTACGACAAGACAGCACCGTTTCAGGAAAAGGGGGGGAAAGGAGCTTAGTGAGGGTAAAGGAGCCAGGAAGAGGGGGTTGAGGGGAACCCTGAAAAAAATTTGACTTACCGGATCCTCTCCGCAAGGAGGGGGGACTGGGGGGGAAATTCTCACGGGAAAGGCCAAAAAAAAAAAAAAACGAAGACGTGAATCTCCGACTGGCTGCGGATGCAATCCGCAATTTAGCTCGGAGACGCCGCCGGACTGGGGGGAAATCGGAGACGGAGAGGCTGGGGGTGACGGGGTCAAAAAGGACAGAACATTAGCTGGAAAAACAACAGAGGGGGGCAATTGAAAGGTTGATACGCAGGAAAGGCAGACGAACTATAATCACCCCACCAAACAACAACGACACTAAAATAACCAGTAAAAAAGAACCGTGCACGAAGGCTTTACGTGTGGGGGAAAAAGAAATGGCAGGTACTCAGAAATCATCGGGAGGAAAAAGGTGGGAATCTTAGAGGCTCTATGCAATACAGAGAATAAGATTAAAAAAAATAACGTTATCACTACCTTTAAGGCTAGGCGAACTCCATAAAAAAAAACAGGAGAGACACGTAAAATGGGGGGGTCCTTGAATTTGTCCTCCTAGAAAATGGATTGTGCATTCCATCAGTAAAAAAAGAAAGGGGTTTTGTATATTGTCAAGAGCAGAACGAATGCGACAGGAAGATTGTCAGATGACTCTTTCTGAAACTAACTTTTATGACTTTTTAGAATCGTTACATTTTGGGTGAACGGATGCCAACAAGCTGGAAACCAACAAAAAAAAGCTTGTGGCAACGCGCAAAAAAAGGGAAAGTGCCCTCCGTTGGCTCGGGGCTCACGGGTGGAAAAGTATCAAAACAACTAATGACACCCAACGCTGAAAAAGAGGTGGGATTCTCAAGAACATCTTCCTATATGTGTGGGCTGAGCTTTCCAGTCGGGGGGCATTGGTGTTAATCTAATGATGGAAACTTCAGGTGGTGGGGTGGGAAAAAAATGAAGTCAATCCGAAGGAGTGTCATCAGTACCAGCCTCCACCGGAGTTTAACACGGTATAGGGGGGAAGTGGAAGCAACGAGGGGGGTAATCTAGGGGGCGGTATGTACTCCATCTGGAGGGGCCACAAGGGGAGCCCCCTCAAACATATTCGTCTCAAATTGCCAGGGGAAAAAAAGGGGGAAGGGTGGGTGAGTTGTGCCCCGGGGGGATGGGGGGCAACTTACGGAGCCACACCTCATGGGGGGCAGGAGCAAGACTGAGGGAATTCACTCAAAAAACAAGGGCATAGAAGGCGGGGAGGGGCGACGGGAAACCTGTCTAGCAGGAAGTAAGCGGGAGGGGTGGGGGAAAGTACGGGGGGGGGAAAAAAAGAGGCCAGAAAGTCCAAACAAGCGTCTTCCCCGACTCGACCCACCAAAGTAGAGGGAAAAATTCGGAGAGACAACAAAAAAAACGGAGGAGGAAGGTAAAATTCTAATGTGCCTTTAAATGGGCAGGGGGGTCGAGGTTGGGCAGATGGTTCCGTCCGAAGGGGGTTCCAAAAACAGACCTTAAAGCCAACTCAACCCCCGCTACGCAGATAGACAATTGGAAATGGTTATGCCAGCCCAACAGCCAGGGGAAATGGGGGGGAGGTTCAGAAGAAAAAAAGGCAGAACCTTCAAGTTGGCGCCGTCCGTTGTCAAAAAACAGCAGAGGGTGCAAAAACAAACACCGTCACCATTTGGACAAAAAACGTGAAGGGAATGCAAAGAAAGTGGGGGTGGGGGAGAGACAGGCGCACGACGGGAACATCGGAAGAATACCAAATGGAGAAAAAATCCGTGAAACTTCAAGACACGAGGAGGAATAGGGAGCGGGGGCTGACGGGACACGATAGCGGGAAGGAATTCCTTGGGTTGAACAAGGAAGGGGGTCAATCGCGCGACGCAAAATTTTCCACACCCCGTCATGCCATAACCGCAGCAAAGCAATCTTACAGCTCTTAGGGCAAACAGGACAGGAAAAAAGGGGGGGGGGTCAATCGTGTGTTGATCGGTGAAACAAGTGCGACGCGAACACGCAACTGTCACTTCACTGAAAACGCTTAAGGTTGGTTGCAGGGGGACAAGATGTTGGATGTGGGGTTTTGCACAGCCAGAAACTGTTGGGGGAGAAGGGGAAAACAGTTCCGATTCGGTAAAACTTCCCCTCGGAACAACGGCTTCCAAAATGGGGCGTCCAAAGAGGAAAAAACTCTTCCTTGAGGATTGGACGAGGGATCAAAAGCCGACAAAAGGATCTTGAAGGACGAATGCCCAATCGATGGTTCTCGTCTGGCAACAAAAAAAGGAACCAGGGGAAGGGCGAAGGCAAGGGGGGCCGGTTTTATAGGGAGGAAAAATCGATGGAAGCAGGTGTGAGAAAGAATGGGGAAAAAGAGGGGTGCGCTTGTGATCGGCGAGGCTAACTCGCAGAAGCGAAGCCCATAACGGGGGAACTTTTACGAGAGGGAATGATCGCGACTGAGCATCAGTGGGACAAAAAAAGAAGCGATCGGCATACGGTTCAGTAAGTGGTCGAAAAGAAAAAAAAAAAAAGGGTCGTCTCCGGACGCCAATCAAATGTTTCGCATTGAAGCCCTAAAGAGGGAAAGCCAAAAAGGTAGAATGGGGGGACCAAGGCAAACCTGGAGCGACGTGGAATAGTTGCAAACCATGGGGGCAAAGGCGCTGTAGAACGGAGAAAGTGCTGATGCATCCAAAAAAAGTCTGGCGAGGAGAAAGGATTCCGCAAACAAAAATGGAAAAATTCGAACGGCACATCCGGAGGGGGAGAAAAAATCTTCATAAAGGCGTAACGCATACTTTTCCACAGAAACCGCAGTCAATCTGTAGGGAAGATAATTGGGTAAACCAAAAAGCCAACTTTTAACAAGGAAAGAAAATGGGGGAGGAGGGGTCGAAAGGGGGGGAACCCCATTATAGAAAGGACGAGGGGCAAAGACCGAGCCCGGCTACGATCTACAAACAGTTGGGGGATCCCGCTAAAAGGAGGGTTAAAAAAAGGGGGGGGGGTCACTTTCACAATGGATTTAGAGTGGACTACTAAAAACGTCGTAGTTAGGTTGACGGAAAGGGGCTGAACATCTCTGCCTTATTGTGTCTATTTGTGGGGAAAGTGCGAAAGGTGAAAAAAGCTCCCGCGGGTAAAAAACGACTGAGGGAAAAGAGGTTTAATGAATTTCACTCGAAAAAAAAAGGAGTAGGGCCGCCTCGGGACATTGTCCTCTTCGCAACGCTAAGTGCATTGGGTCTGGCAGCAAGCGACTTGGACGACGGGGAAGGGGTTCAACAGAAAGCGAGACCAGGTTGAAAGGGGGCTATCACGAACCTCCTGAAACATCAAGGGGAAGGACAAGTGTTGGAGAAACCAATGCTACCGGGAAGGAGAGATAGTGTCCTAAGGGGGGTGTTGTGGGGGGTACTGTGGGAACACGCCTCTATAATGAAGGGTTTGGTATAAAAGGCAACCGAGTGTTTGATTGGAAATGCAGAGAATATCTCATTCTGCAAAAAGAAGAAAAGCGATTTTAAAACAAGGGGTCTACGAAACAGGATGGGTGGGGGGGGCAAAGTTAGGGGCGGGAGGTCTGATCAGGGGAGAGAAAAGGACGACCGAAGGTGTTTTATACTGTGGTGCATGAAAGGGGTAAGTTCCGTCCTGCAGGAGACCAGGGGGGAGTGATCAGGGAAAGGTCCCAATCAAGCAAGAAAAACATGCACAAAAAACAAAAAAAAACGGGAAAAAATGAAGGCAAGATTCCAGTGACAGGCAACCAATCGCATCAGAGGTAAAAATCCGAAGAAGAGGCTTGTCAACGAACTCTGCTGGTAAACTCAGAGAGATAGAAAACAAAGGATCTTTTGGGGGAGACGGAACAATACCCAAGGAGATCGTCGCCCGAGACAAAAAAAATTATTCAAGACTCTTTGAAAAAAAAATGGTGGGGAGGTCAGGGGGTAGTGTCACGAAGCATGAAAACTAAGCAAAGCCCGGACAGCATGAAAAAGTACTAATGCCTTATGAAACTTTTTGGAAACGTATGGGATTTGTTGTTCGGGGGTGGTCACAAAGAAACGCCATCCAACTGAAATCAACTGGAAAAAAGGGAACATCCGGGGCCCGAAAACAGATACACAACAGTCTATGATTGAAAAATGGTTCATGATGAAAAAACCGGCGCTACCCTAGGACGGGCGGCAGGAAACCATCATTCAAAGAAACGGGCGTTGGAAAGGGGGAAGTTTGAGCCAACCTTCGGGAGGGGTCAGGGGTGCCTCTTGGGGCCGGCTTGTATGACATGAGTGGGCGGATAAACGCCACCAGGGGGGAAAAAGGGCCGGTCCACACGGGGGCAAGTCCGAAAAAGACGACTTGCAACAAAAAAAAAAGGGGCTTCATAACCTCTTACCTTCAAAGGGATGTTCTGTACTTACGGGGAGGGGGAAGCAGTCCCTAGCGTCAACGGATCAGCCGGGTTAAACTGAAGAAAAAACAGGAAGGTGCAAACCAAGAGATGGACCTTATTCCGACGAGGGAGAGGGGGGGGGGGGGAGGGGAAGGGGCACCTACTGACGGGATATAAAGGTTGGGGGGGCTTGGGGGTAAAAAGGTCGTGTTCGAAAGTGAATTGAACAAGGTGGGATGTTGAAAAACAACCCAATAGAAGATTCCCTTGAAAAAGGCAGGGGACGCAGAGCTCTCAACAAAACAAAATTCAAAATTATTATTACAAGTGGAGATGCGTACGCAGGTCCAAAAGGGGCAAGGTGGGCAGGTCAAATACTCGTGGGGGTGTAAAAACAGAAACCGGGGGAAATTCGACGGGAACCAACGAAAAAATAACAAGCACAACCCTTTATATCTTGAAACCCAACGAATTCTGCATGCCAGTTAACTACAAAAAATGGGGCTAAAACGAGTGGACGTAAGTGACAGAGGGCCGCCAGGGAAAAAAGGGGACAAGGGAAAAAAGGGGAAACAAAGAAAGGTTGAAATAGAAAAGGATGCCTTCCCCAAAATTCGAACAGCCCGGGAGGGCGAGTGTCAGACGGCACGACGAAGTTTCTCCAAATCGAGTCCTTTGAGCCTGGGGGGAACAGGGGGGGAAGAGGAACTTCCGACAGGGGCGTTGATCAAGAAAAGCAAAGGTCTACACCAAGGAGTACACAAGACGGGAAAACTTGGGCTCTCAGCCAACGAAGGTTACTAAACGTCACCGTGAAACTCCGACTTCTGGGATTATTTTTACTTCGCCGCTCCCTACGAAAAAAAAGAAGAATCAAGAAGAAATCAAAGGGTGCACGAGACATTTTTGGACATGTGTCAGTGAACAGGAGCTCCAGCAAACATTATTGGGGGTTTTTGATGGAGGAGGCACCGACACAAATCAAGACAACAGTGAATAATCATTGTCAGCAGGAACGAAGGGAGGGGGTGCAAAAGGGGGGGGGCGATATCCTGAAACTGGAGGGGGGACATATACATGGATCACTAAATGTCCTTACGCGAGCCTACTCGTGTAGAAACTTTTCCGATCGGCCGGGGGGAATGTGGGGCCGGACGAAACAGAATCTGTTGGGGCCTCGCGAGAGTTAACCTCATAAGTCAAGGGCGGGAAAGCATTGAGAGGAGGAAGGGCCGAAAAAAGAGATGTGGATGTGAATGGCATACGTGCTAATTGGTGCCCAGGGGGTCTGCAGGGTGGGGCTTTCCGACTTAGAGGGGGTAATCGGTTCGGCAAAGAGGAACCACTGATCAAACAAAAAAGAACAGAAAAAATCAAACAACAAGCATCAAACCTCGTCGGAATGTGGACGTAGCTCCTCATAACCGAAAACGGGAAAAAAATCCTGAGGAGGAAAAGACACACGCTGGGGTATACAAACAGTGATTCTTTTCGCTGACGTGAGAAAAGACTGAGAAAGAGGATCTAGGTAAAAAGCCCAAAAAAGATAAATTGAGGGACAAAAAAAAAAGGAAAGGATATATGCGTTCAAAAGAACAACAAAAGTCAGAGGACGAATAGGAAGGAAAGATCAATTGGGTCTCTGAAAGAAGACCCTGCTACATCGGAAAAAAGTGATGGGGGTCTTGTCGGGGAGGAAAAAATCAGCAAAGCTAAGGAGGAAAAAGGGGATGTAAGTTACCCGCGGATGTCATACCGGGAGTCAAAAACAATGGCCACATATCAGGGCAGACCGAGGCAAATGCCGCGGGACTGACGAAAAGGGGGGTGAAGATAAGTGGAACAAGGAATAGTTCGCAGAGGAAAAGAAGGGGGAAGACTGACGCAGAAAAAAAAAGGGAAAGGAACAGGGGGGGGTGACCACAATCGAACAAAGCGGAGTGTGGATCATCTTGGAACATACCTACTAGTTAAGTCAGGTGTCTCCACTATATTGGGTAAAGGCAACTACTCCTGCCCAATGCGGTTTGGGAAAAAAAAAAGTAGCGGGAGCACCAAAACAGTTGTAGAGACCTTTAGGATCAGGGGATGGAAACAATCCTTACAAAAACCAGGGAGGAGTTTTTTTGAAAAACCAGTCGACAGACCGCAAAGGGGGGGGGAGGAAAAAGGGGGAAAATAGTGCTGGATACCCGGAGAGTCGGCCGGAAGAGTTGCTGGGCCGGGTTTGTAAAATGGTTAACCTTCTGGCATGTACGGGATGAATCCTTCTGAAAAAGCACGGATTTTACTGGGGGTGGCAAAGGAATTCGGGGAAAAGGAGGACGAAGACGGAAAGCGCCAGGAGGCTGATGCATCAAAAAAAATGGGTCTCGGAACTCGACAGGAAAGGGGGGTCTGAAAGAAGTCATCCCTTCTTCAGGGTGGGGAAAAAAGGGGGGAGGGGGAACCATAAGGAGATTAAGAGAAGGAAAAATGCGAAACTTTGGGGATCCACGGCCATGAGAATGGCAGCCGAACTATTCAATCATTGACACGACCAATTCACTCAGAAAAAAGATGCAAAAACTTCGGGGGGGGGGGGGGAAGGAGAGAGCAGAAGCAGAGGGGAACATTAAGGAAGGGAGGAGCTGGCTCGGGTTTTAGACTCGAATATCAAATGAGCATAACTTAAACCTACGTTGTGTCAATAAAAGAATGAAGGGGGGAGGAAAAGAAATGCTAAGAAAAACGGGCAAAAGTCCCTGGGCCCTGGATAAAAAGGACCGGGAAGACAACATGGAATGTTTGCATTCCATACGTAAAGAAGCAACGGTGTGTATGATTTGATCAGAGCAAAGTAATGCATCAAAAAGAAAGAAAAGGGACAAGAGGACGACTTAAGGAACGCAGGGGGGGGGTGACGGGTTATCGAATCAAAACAGGGTGGTGGAAGGCTCCCCAAGCTGGATGGGAACAACACCCATCCACATCTGGGTGTGGAAAAGAAAAAAAAAAGCAGAAAGGACGGGACCGCGGGGGTGACGCGCGTCACGGGTTGGGGGCACCGGGGGGGGGGAATCAAAAACTAGGACCACCCACTGGCTGACTTTGTTTATTCGAAATGGGACAGAGCGTAAATGGTCGGGGCAGGGCGGGAGCTGGGGGGGCTGACTGTGTTTCAATTGGGGAGAGAGCCGAGACCTGAACCGGGAATGGTTGTGCAAAAAGGGAAGGCAATGGACATAGGGGAAGAAAACGAGAGACAAAAATAGTTGCAAGAAGAGGTGAATCGAGCATTTGGAATAACCATAAGGGGAAGGATTGGGGAGGAAGGGAGCCGATTGCGGAGTGAGGGAGAATCTCAACCTAAACCCCAAATATTCTTCTCAATTCACTGTAACCAAGGAAGGGGGGGGTGAGGGGTGAACAAATTTGCCCAATGGGTGGGCAGGGGCGGGCGGGGTGGGGGGGGGGGGCTTAGCAAAACCGCCGGGGGGAAAATGCCCGACTCGAAGGAAAAAAACTAAAGGGGCATCCGAGGAGGTGCTTGCAGTAAAACAGAAAAGTGACCTCCCCCCAACCTCAAAAAACAAAAACCGGACTGTCCATCTTCTAAGACGGAGTAGCGGCTGTTTGTCAGTTGAACGGTGAAAAGAAGGCCTGAAACCAAAAATCAGAAAAGAACTCGGGGGAAAAAACGTGCGGAAAATAAAACTCTCAACAAACAAAAAGGGAGGAAGGAGGGAAAGATGCTACTATGAGGGGGGCCTGCGGGTCTCCTTGGGGTCGAGGATTACTAGAGGGGGAGAAAGACTGCACTTTTGTCAAAACCAACCTTAAGAAAAACAAGGAAGGAGAAAGGGGCACGGGAAAAAAAGGCAAGTGTGAAAGGCAAAGACCGCACGGGCACTTGAGGTGAAGGCAAGACGTCATGCCCATGCGTTGGAGAATTCCCTTGTCAACGCAAGGTGTTGCAAAAACGAACCCGGATGTGTCCCGGGGAAAATGAGACGATATTGGGTGAGTTTGCGAGGAACTGCCGCAGAAAACCTTGAAGCAGAGGAGAAATACCCGTAAAAAGGACAAACACTCGACTTTATCCCCTTCGCAAAAAAGAGTGTACCGATGCGGGACAAATATGGAGCGGCGGTACGGACCCCCTGAGACGATTGCCGGAAGGGGGCAAACCAGAAAGGTTACACGAGGCGATCGCACAAGTGCACCAAGCATGCGGAGCCAGCAGCCAGAAATAGACTGGAAACCGATAGTTAACGAATACAGACGAAAAGCACAAAAGTGGGGGGGGAATCGTGGGGTGGGGGGGGTCGGGTGCCAAAAAGTGCGAGGCGGTAAACCTCTTTGAAAATCCTCAGGCGGCTTTTGGGAAGGGCGGGTAACACTAATGTGACTGTTGTGGGCCATCAAATGGTGGATCACGTGGAAACCCATGTAAATGAGGGGGTAAAACTTAACCAAGGAGGAAAGAAAGGGAGTCATCTCCACCACGTCTGAGCGATCGATTGGCTCCTTGGAGAAGATAAGAAAACGGTGAAGGGGGGATGGGAAGAGAAAAACGAGAAGTGTGCCTCCGGCAGACATGTTCCCCTTGGACTGCACAGCGACACCGCGTGGAAAGGAGTTCGCAAAAACTAACGAATTCGGGGCAACAGGGGGAAAGGGTGATCGAGATGTTAGGACTTTAGATTCGAGGAGAAACGAGCTAAAATAAAAAAACTCCCAATTCCTGAATGCCTAGGAGTCTGCGTCGGCGAAGAAACAGGCTTTTCCCAAAGAAAAAGCATGGGCATCTGGTAGTGGAAGTGGGGGTAGGTGATGAAGATTGTTCGGCTGCCTTATCACTTAGCAACTTTTTTAGGGGGGTCAGTTAAAAACGCAGCGGAAGCCTGTTGAAATTGGGCGCCCTCAACAAATGGGACGAAAAGTTGGGGTGCAGAACGTCCGGCAGGAGGTGAGAGAATAAAGGCCTGTGAGCATCATCCGCATGTAGGGCGATCTAACGTATGACGGCAAAGGGGAGATGATCTTGTAACCTTCTCAAGTCCCACCTGTTCGTAAGAACGGGAATCCAGCATAAAGGGCTAAGGGAAAAACCGAAACCTGCAATTCCAAGAATTACCTGAACAACGAATACGGGACACAAAAGATCAAATTTAAAGAAAGCCTTCAGAAGTCAAATGTGTCTGGCGTTTCGTAAGGGGGAACACACTTAATCGCTTACTGGCTTGACAAGACTGAGCAAGAGCTGACGGGCCAACGGTGGAAGCGAGACTGAAGGGTTAATTCCGCCCTAGGGGGAATAGACGATGAAAAGTCGTGGGAAATGACTACTAACGCTGATGTAGGTTGACCGGAACGTGCAGGGAACTGCAGGGGGTAGGGGGTGATAAAGCAAGAACCTGCCTTGAACGCATGTAACCGGCTGGGGAGGGAAAAGGGGGAAAGTCTGATGCCGTGAATTTCTCGTAAAACTGAAGGCAGGAGTAAGCAGCAGTCATGTGGAAAACCAGACGTAAAGGGGAGGAGTTGGACCAATGGGGGAAAGTGGCCTCAGCAGGTCTGGGGTCTCGATGGTAGAAACCTTTACAATATCTGAACCCGCCTGCGTCTAGCCGCTTCTTTGGTTCCTCTTTGGACAGTATCGCCCGACCTCAAGGGAACACACATGCACTGGTCTCTGGCTCCTTTCTGAAGACAGACCCCTTTCGAATGTAAAGCTGAGAGAGGTAAAAAAATATTATTGTTGTGTTGTGGAGTGGGTCGTTGTGGGCCAACGTAAAGAACTCTACCGTCCTGGGTTATTTTGGTATCCCGTCCGGGGGGTCTGGCTGTGTGGGGGTGTTGGGGGAACCTCTAGCACTAGTATCAGGCTGATACAAAGGCATAAGAAAAGAGACTTTTGTAGGAAAAACGGTTGAGAAATCAGGAAAGCGAAGGTGGTTTGCACCTTATTTGCTGGGGGGGCTGAGCAAAGGATACGAACCGTACTACAGAGGGGGTTAGGACGGTGGGGCTTCGTTCTGCAGGCTTCAAGAAAATTGGCAGAAAATGCGAGAAAAACCGTCCCATCAAGGGGAAGGCCAGTCCACCACTGGCTCAAGAAGAGGAAAAAACACAGAAATAGATGCTGCCAGCACAGCAAAAGGGGGACAGCGGGGGTTGCACCATAACGGAGAAAAAAAGGGAAACGACGCTATTCTGTACTCGCGCGAGTAAAAAAAATCGTTGGCGGAAACGTCAACCATCACCAAGGAGGAACGTAAAGAACTAAGAGACACGAAAATTCTAGTCGGCAAGGTTAAAAAAAAGGACATTCTGGTCTCAGCTGGTTTAAGGTCCCCTAAGGAAAGCGATCTCAAGGCCCTCAGGGAAAAAGGCCCCTTCCTCTTCATTATTATTTCTTTGTCGCGTTCTTGGGCTGGGGTGGCAAGGGTGCAACGAACTCCCTCCAGCTCCTAACGGGGTGAGAGACGAAAAGACTGTTCAC
>Ga0179593_1554316_pt1 | contig 16700 bp, 25 predicted proteins | sample CZODoug2_1_08_16_FD_185931 | JGI IMG/M metagenome (GOLD analysis project Ga0179593, IMG submission 185931) | Vadose zone soil fungal communities from Angelo Coast Range Reserve, California, USA - CZODoug2_1_08_16fungal (PacBio error correction) | ecosystem: Environmental > Terrestrial > Soil >...
CCCCCCCACCCCGCGACACCAAAAACAGTCCCCAAGATACACAACATCGACGTGATGGAACGCATAGGAAAAAAAAATGTTTTCAACTCGCACATGCACATACATAAAATCACCCGATTTGTTGGGCCCCCCCGAAAACGAAAATCCAAGTGGAGAGGAAGATAACTAAGGAAGTGAAAAGGGGTCTTCAAAACCGGAACGAGGATTTTGATAAACTAGGGAAAGGGGTTTTGGATATAGTAAGCCACCGACCAATACAGAAATGAACAACATAAAGCCCCTGCGCCAACACCAATATAATATCAACCCCCGGGCTGTCCATGAATAAGTGCCTAAAAAACAAGCCCCAGAAACGCCACCCCCCCCCAAAACGGAATAAAATGAGCGAAACAAAAGGTTGCAAAGGGAAAAAAGAAATTTTCGTGGCAGAAGAGGAACGAACCTTTCCCCCCACCCTCCCCCCACCACCCACAGCCCAATTTCGTATTGGGGGGGGAATAAAACCCCCCTAGGAAAAATTTTGGTTGACCCCGCGAACACAACTGCGAAAGAAAGCGCACACGTCGGGTTCTGGACAGCCGAAAGAGGGATGGAATTTATTGAGGGGGGATTAGAAGGTGACAAGGCATTCTCACACGCACCCGGCACGCCCGAAGAGAAACACTCCCCCAAACACTCGGACAGAAAAAGAAAAAATTTAAGCAACGAACTGGAAACCGGTCCCCCCCCCCCCCCCGGCCACAAAAAACCCAAAAAAAGGGTGCCCGCCGGGGGCGCCCGAGGGATAAGGTGAGGAATTATAACCTTGGGCCCACTGTACCGACCCACCCCCCCAGTAAGGAAAACTTCTGCACACCCTGCTTAGCCCCCCCTCATAACGGTTCCATCTTAACCCCCCCACCGCCGAAGGTTAACTCACACTTTCGTCCAACACTAGCACAGAACATGAGCGCCGATAACCCCCACGTACTGTCGACAACTTCTAACACAGGGGACAGTCACGTAACCAAAAGTGGGGTTCACTGAAAGGGAAACATACCCGTCACAACACACCCCCCGCACTGATGGCGTTGCCTAGACATAAAACCCCGACCATAAAAAACTCACCCCCCCGCCCCCACCAACAAGGTACAACGTAAGGGAGGGTCTTTACCATAGACAAACACAGGCCCACCAAACCGAGAGGAGGGTATTACTTATGGAGGTTCTGGGGGAGGGGGGAAAGCAAGGAGCCAGAACTCCGGCCCGAAACCCGAACTATGAATGAAAGGGGGAGGGGGTATAGTTGTCTGCTACTTCCTCTTCATTCGAGAGGTGGGGGTAAAAATGGGGCTCAAAAAAAAAGTTTTCTCCCCCACCACCCTTGATGTGTGAGATCAAAAGGGCCCGTAATGCTCCACCGCGCAGCCAAACACAAACCCATGAAAGCACCCCGGGCCAAGAGAAAAGGGGGGGATCGAGGGACGTTCTAAAGAAAGGGTGCAACCCAGAACGAGTTCGCGGGGATAACGAACAAAGAAAGGAAAAGTCGAAATAGGAGAGGGCACGATATGTCAGGTCGCCCCTCATCCCCCACCCCCTTTATGGCTTTTGAGGCATTGCCCAGACCCACGAAAAAAATACGAATGCGTCCGCGACCCCCAAGGAAAAGGTGACCAAAACTCATCGGGGAAGGGGAGCACGTCAATAACACATAAAAAATGAAGACCCCTGGGGGGGGGAGAGCAAGAAATGACGGGGGGAGCCTCACACAAAAACGGAGCCACGGCGACACACCAAAACATGATATAAGACACACTAGGGGGCATCCGTACATCCCACCACTCACGGGGTTGCACCCCGCACCCACACCCTGTCAAAAATTTCACACCCCGACCATATACGCGACATTCGCGACCACCGCGCCCTCCAATCACCCCCCGCCACAAAAAGCAAAAACACCTTCCACCAAGCCTTACACACATTCGGGGCGCATAATCCAGCCATAAACGGAGCCCCTTATTAACCTAACTGATCAGAAGTCATACTTTCAAGCAATTTCTTGGGGGGTGGGGAAGACAACCCCAAGGGCTCTCATTTCTGGAACGAACGAAGATCGAAAAGGACTCTTATTGAAGGGGAATTGTTTTTGTTCGAAGTAACCCCGCGCATACACTCACAAATCAAGTATAAACACCAAGTCACCCGGGGCTGGGAAAAAAAAAATTGAGCAAAAGGGCGACAAGGACAACCAAAAACACTACCAAAAATAGCACACGGTCAAGCATGCCCCCCAGAGCTTATTCGTGCCTTACGGCGCGGGCCCCCAACCTCGGTACTAAGAACAAGAGAACGCAAATAACGCTAAACCCACCAAAGAAAAAACCGACCGTGATAATTGGGATATGACTAAGTAGACCTGGGGGGGCCCCCCCCCCCCAGCGACAATTAGGCAAAAGCCAGGACAGGAACCAGCGCTGACGGATCTTCCCCACTTCCAAAACCACACACACCACCGATTATCAACCCAATGACAATGGAAAAAAGGGCCCGCCAACCCCCAAAAAAAAAGAAAAGGGAAGAAATTCTCGACGAAATTAAACAATATCAACAAAAGTAACTTATTGATACTCGGCACATGTCCGAAAGAGTTCGCGAAAGGGAAGACAAAAACTATTTCAATCACTTCACCGGACCAACACTAACACACGCAGGATCTTCCCTTGGAGCCTCAGCGCGCAGACCCCTGAAGTGGGGGAGACGAACGAAATGTAAAAACTACTGACCCCCCTAAAAAACGACTCAACCCCCCCAGTCGCAACACACCCAGCAGCTGGCCAAAAACGAACGGACCAGACTCCAACCAACCTCCCCTACCCTCCCAAACCCCATTGCCCCCCAGCGGGGGTACACACTCCGAAATTACACCTCTTGGTTGAAGAAATTCGCGAAGAACAAAACAGAGGGCGTTGAGGGTGTCCTGACTCAACAAGCGCGTGTGAGACCACCCCATTTATCACCGCCGCGCGCCGCCTATATTGGAACGGAACCCCCCCAACAGCCAGTTGCGCCCAAACCGCCCTCCCCAAACCCAAAACAAGAACCCCAACACCCCAATCCCAACCGACCCCCATCTAACAATGGGACAAGAACCCACGTTGAGACTTTAGGGGGGAAACCCCCAAAATTCAGACCAAAGGTGAGCACAAAGAATATGCTTTTCGCCCAACACCCCACACAAACACCCCTCGAAAAAACCCCACCACCCCCCGCAGGAACACCACACCACTGCAGGAAGGAAACAAACCGGAGCCACGTCCCCCCCCCCCCGAAAACAAAGTTGGTATGTATTATGTAATAGTGAAGAAGGAGAAGGGGCCATCACGTAATAGTGTATGGCCATAACACCACCAGTGAGGGGGGTGGGATAATCTCTACTCACCAAAAAAACCGGAGGAGACCCCAACCCCCCCACACCCCCCCCACTATAAACACCCAACCACCCGCAGACAAGCACAAACAAACCCCCCCAAGAACAACCCCCCCCCAAGAGCGGAACGGGGGGTATTCCTTTGTCAAGCCACGCCCCGAAAGACACAGTCACAACACAACCACAAAAAAAACGGAAAACATCCCTTGGGAGGTAAAAAAAAAGGGGAAAGAAGACACTCAACCCCCCGTTCCTTATTCGGCAAGACCCCACGCAGAAAGTTCGACGGCGGGGGGACTGCACCCCCCCCCCCGCCCCGTGTGGGTATAGGTATGATCCCCCGCGCAATTCATACCAACACACCAGTGCCCACAAAAGGATAAATATCTTGGGTAGATTGTCAGAGCGCCCCCGCGTCAGGGAAACGACAAAAGAGCAAAAGTAAAGGTCAACAAAAGATGACACCCACAGCCAAAACACACCGGAACCCCCTGCTACAACGCTTGTGTGTCGAGATCGCACAAAACCTGCCCCAAGCGAGGTAATAAAAAGGTGGGGGTTGAGAAAAAGCCTCTTGCGGAGTATCTGTCGAACAAACAACGCGGCCCACCCCCCAAAACGCGCCCATGTCAACCAATGTGAGTTGTTCTCGCAACCAAAGCCCACGCCCCCCCCCCCGAAGGTAATGAAACCAGAGCGTCCCTATGTACCGCCAAACACAGCTCTACACCAGGAACGGGACAGGAGAACGATTCAAACCAAGGCAACTGGAAAATCACCGGGGAAGAGTCCTGGGATAAGGTTGCCCCCCATTGCTGGAGAAGAGGGCCGTAGGCGGGGAGGAATCGAGGAGAATCGAGAAAAGGTGGACTTGTCTGCACATAACGTTTACTTATACTGCGAGGGGGAAGAGGGTGGACTGTAGTGGAAAAACTAGTCGTCTGAGAAGCCGTAACAACAGGCCCAATAACGCCCCTGCCGCAGAAGCAACACCCCCGTTCTATAAAGAGACCAATAAACAGGTCAAAGGGTGTACGGCAGGGGGACACGTAACACGGCCCTGTCATCTGAATGGGCATAAATAAAACAGGGTCAAAGAAGGGTCTTGGAAGTGCCGGTGAGTGGTTTAGAGACGTGGGTCAGGAGGAATCAGTATCTACAGCGTACAACGTCGAAAAAATGACAGAGCCAGCCCACCAGAGGGAATTGGAAAGAATGATGACAACAGCCGCTGTACCGCGATCTGGGTCTCCGTCTCGTACCTATCTGGCCCCCCCCCCCAACATCAAGGGGGGGAAGAAAAGTGACGCTGCTCAAAAGGGGCTATTTAGCTGAAAGGCGCCGGCGTCAAAAGACGTGATAATCTGACCAATTATCGTAACCCCAAAAGGAAAGGTCAAAAACGTGGGCCCCCCACAGATCTCGAGTGATGAGTTAGACAGAAAGGAGACAACACCCCTGCATGCCCCCCCTGGCGTAGTGGTAACGCACAACGAAACAGAAGCGGGCAACCCCGAAAAGGGGTAAGACGAAGGGAGGGTAGGCGGCACACCGGCCACCACCCCCTCCCGACCGCATTATTGGCAAACCCCGAACGCGCGGCTCAGTACACAACCCGCACACACCGGCAAAGACAGCTCGACTCCCAAAACCTTACCCAGAAACGACAAACCTCGATGGAACCCCCTCCCCCTCCCCGGTGGCATCTGAAAGAAGGCAAGGGGGGGATGCCCCAACAAACCAACTTACCTAAACCTCAAACATAAAAAAAGGAAAAAGACACTTCAGGTCTCTTGCTCATATATCACCCCTCGCCAAAACCCCACCTGACCCGCCGCGCCAAAATGGAAAGTACCTACCTTCGTGGATGTCTGTCCTTTTCCTGACCAATCTTTCTCAGGAGGAGACAATCGGGGAAAAGGGACCCCCCCCAACCCCACTTCCAAACTGGGGAAAAATTAGTAACCTCGACACAAATATCCTAATACCTAAAAACTAGCGGGATAACCAAACGTCCCCCCCGCGGGAGAACGCGGTGCACCCGAGCACACACTCCCATCTCCTCTCCCAAACAACAAACGCATCCCTCTTTCGAAACCCGAACTCTCGACAAAACGCCACACAACGGGGCCAAACAACCAAGGTCCCAGCCCCCTGCACACACCAACCCCCACCGGCCAAGCCCCCACCCCGTTTTTTCAGAGAAAAGGGAGGGGGGTAAAGCGAAAAAAATCAATTTTTCAGAAAAAAAGAAGACGTTGAAAAAGAGGCACAACAGAGGGGCGAAGCCAAAGGCGCCTACAGAAAAAACTACTACCAAATTCTCACCTGGGCACAACAACAAATTCCATCCTACACCCCGAAGAAAGGGGCAATCCAAACGACTGAGGGGGAAATTGATTGCTAAGGAATAAAGAAATACCACAGAAATATTTGGGGAAAGTTGTAAAGAACAATACAGGCGCACTGAACCCCGCAATTAGACCAACTGCCCAAAGTCAAATGCAAAGCAAGGACTACCCCTTTCTTCAAATGTATCCAAGGAACAACAGGTTATCAAGGCAACACACCCCGGAATAAGGAAACACCCACCGAGCGACGACAGTACAACTTCTCCAATTCGCCCACGACCACAACACACCCCCGCAACGCCACCCCCGTCAAGCCGGGGACCCGATAACCGAATCGGGGGGGGCAAAGAAGGTTATACCCCACCCCGCGCCTCCGACGAACACTATCGCCAGCCCCCCGCAACGACACAAACCCGAACGCGCGAGAAACAGCAAAAGTCCCGAGCAAGGGGATAAAACCTCAATGAGCCCGCCAGGGTCCTTGTTAACAGAGTTCAGGAAGGGGGCGTAACTCCACGTTACCTCACATGCAACAGCTGACAAAACACACAAGGAAAAAAGCCGGCGGCCTGAAAAGGGTATTCGATACACAATACCGTTCACAACGAAAGAAACCCCCGCATAAGACACCTACACGAAACAGGAAGAAAGAGCAAAAAAAGTCCTGGTTATACCCAAATGAAAAGAAATGGGACTAGAAAGAGGAGAAAGACTCACAAACACGCAGAAAAAGGGCCGCCCCCGCGCTGTTACAGAAAGGGGAAACATGAGTTTGACCCCCTCTTTACTTGGGTTGCCTGTTCTGATATTGCCACCCCACCTTCATGCCGATAAAAAGGATACATACCACCAAAAAAGCCCACACCTCCACACCCATAGTGGCACTTCACAGTTTCGCCACAAAAGGACATCATCACCACATTACACCACCCGCCCTGAAGAGGGCTCACCCCCCTCCGGGGAAAGGCAGGCACCCCACAAACTTTTCCACCCTCAACTGCTACAAGCCCCACTCCACGCGACTTTGGAGAAAGCGCAACCAAAGGGGGATCAGAACGCAAGACCGGAGACGCCCGAGATCCCCCCCCCCCCCCCCCCCAACAAAACATGAAAAAGACCCACCGGGCACAACGCCAAGAACTCCGCCCAACATCAAGCAAGCGTTCGCCACAACACATTGTGACAATCACATCTACTCCTACACCAACACAACCCACCAGCGAGGGACGAAAGGAAAACAGCGCAAGGGAAAGAGGACCTCAACAACAAGTTCAGAAAAACACCATATACACCACCCCCCCCCGTCCGGCCCGGGTGAATAAGGGGGAATCAGAGAAGAAAACAAAATACATATACATACACATTTGTGCCAACCGTCAAACCAAAGGCAAGGCCAGCCAAGAGGAAACCCCCCGATTGTCAAAGGGGGGGTGGGGCCTTCAGACCCACCAACAGCACAAAACAGCCAGCCACCATGCGCGAAGGATAAAACTACTTACCCATGTTGATATATGACTATGCGCCCGCCGCACTAGAAATCAAAGACAAAAGTCCACACAGCCACAAGGGGAAATGTAGGAGAGGGGTCACATTGTCACGACCGCAGAAGTTTCAATATGCCCGACCAGAAAAAGGGAAAAAGGGATGATCGTCGCTTGTTTGCCGCCACAGACACTACCGACCACACTCAGGGGTAAAACCTAACCCCCCGAGAGCTAACAGCTAACAAGAAGTAGGAAGTTAGGTAATAAAAAGAGATTGTGTGCGTCGCCGCCCCTGACACCCCTCTCCGGACCGGCCCCACCAGACAGGGAGAGGGAAAATTTTAAAAACTAGGAAAATCACGACTCCCTTGAAATTAAGTTACTGTCGCCTCAGGAAGGGGAGCTGAAGGGGAACCAAGTTCACGGCCCCGCGAAAAGACCTATCCCCCCCCCGGACCCGCGAAAAACACCCCCACGCCCCCTGGACCCCCCAAACCACCCCCCCCGCAAAGACCCCCGCCACCCCCCCAACCCAAAACCCCCACCCCCCCCCCACCCACCCCCCCCCCCCAAACCCCACCAACAAAACCCCCCCCCCCCAACAAAACAAAACCCGCCCAAAAACAGAGAACTCTCCCCCCCCCCCCCACCGGAAAATTGGGTGAAGGGTTGGAGTGGGGACAGTTTGCTCTTGGGCCAACACCACCCCCCCCCCCCAAACCCCGCAGTTTGCACACCCCCCGCGACTGGCCAACCGTGCCGCGGTTGTTCACCCCTCGGACAACGAAAAAAGCCCCCCCAACCAACCAAAACAAAGGGGAGGATACCCCCCACCCCCCCCAGAGTACTATACTGACCCACCCCCCCCCCCCCCCCAAAAAACACTCCCCAACCCACATCCCACCCCCCCCCCCTCCAAAAAACAACCCCCCCAAACACCCAGACCAACACCCCCCCCCCGAAGCTAATAACAAACAAACACAACCCCCCCCCCCGAGGGTGCCAAAACCCCTCCTTAAACAAAAAAACACATAACCGCCCCCACCCCCACATTGGGGAATACGTCACACCACATAACAAAAAACCCCCCACCCCCCCCCCGCCCACGAAGCCCCAACCCACGCGAACGAACCCCCCACTAAACCCCCCGCAACATAAAAAACCCCCCCCCCCGCGTCCACCCCCTCAGCCCAACCACCCTTGGGAACAAATAGTCCTCAACCCCCACCCCCTCAAAAAAATAACCCCCCCTTAAACAACCAAACTACACAGAAAAAGTACCACACCCCAAAATCTTGGGGGCCCCCCCCCCCCCAAAACACCAAATCAATATGGAAAATGATAAATTGGGGGGCTTACATCCCCCCACCCCCAAAAGCCCCCACCCGAACAAGAAAATAGATGGGCAAAATAAAAAAACACTTCCCCAATCCCCCCACCCGGTGAAGGCGACAAATACTCACATGCGACATCTTACGCCCCGGGGAAGTACACACCACCACCAAAAAAAAAAAAAGAACTCAAATCCCCACCCAGTCGAGGCCTGGTCTTCACCCCCACCCCATCCTAAACCCCCAACCCACAGAAACCCCCCAAAAACAAAAGCCCCCCGACGCAAAAAGACTTAATTACCGGTGCCCCCCCAAAACCCCCCAAAAAACCCCCCCACCCCCCAAGCTTGGTAACCCACCCCCACCCGAATTAGGCCATAAAAATGCATCGCAACCGGCGCGTCGTGGGCCCCCCCCCCAAAAGAAGGGTACCCCCACCCCCCCCCCCTTTGAAAACAACCCCCCCAGCCCGCCCCCCCCACACGGCCACACCGACCCCCCACCCCGCCTTCCACCCACCCCCCCAAAAAAGCAAGAAAAAAAACCAAACGCGCTCCCCAACAACCCATCCCACAAACCCTTCCCCCATGGTCACGATTTACACCGAGAAACTTCATACAAACAACCCACCTAAACACAACACAGCACATCCCCACAATACCACTCCCCCAGTCCCTTAACACATGGGGTAAGGAACTTAAAAGCCCTGGGGGTTGGGATTACTTTCCCTTGAGCAAATAGTGTTAGAGGCCCAAGAAACAAGCCCCCACACCCCCCCGTCAAAACCCACGCCCCCACCAACCAACCAATCTACTCGAGGAAAACCGGGATATTTTCAAAGTGAAACTTTCAACCTCGTGTGAAAAGGATTTAAAAAAATGAAAGGGGTTCCACACCGCGCAACCGTGCGCTCGAGAACAAAAGGCCAAAATCGAGAGTTACGCCCAAGAAAAAACCCCCCCTGAACGAGCCACCCCCCCCCCCCCCCCCCCCCCCCCCCCTCCGGCCAACACAACATTCTATTATCAGAAGTGGCAGCAAATCACCGATACAGGCACACAGCATACCGCCACCGGCCCCCGCGAAAGAATTTTTGCGCGCCGGAACGCGAATGAGAACCCGAAACGCGGTCGGAGGCCAACAGTCGTTCCAATACTAACAAAGGAGGGGAGAAGGGAAAGGAAACCGAAAAGCACCAAACTGACAGTCCCTCCGTGGCAAGAAAATGAACAAGAAACCCCAAACCCGCGCGCCGACAACATACCTCATCAAAAACCAACGTAGTAAGTAATGCAGCCCCATACAGAAAGGTCGGCTCAAGTTCCTCGCCACACTCACTGACCGCGAAGATGCCCCCCTCAAATTCTCCACATTCAGGATGGTCTTGGGAATCAGAGGGAGACCTCCCCCCAACCAGGAACACATCACACCCGCTTTACAAATGAGAAGGAAAAGAAAAGTACCAAAATATGACTACCCACCACCCCCACATCTCCAGCGAGCGGACAACCCCCCCCAACCAAAACGAGGGTATGAGAGGGTGGACGTTCTCAGAATAGTCCACCCAAGCTCATTTAGGGAAAAGACGAAGATTGGAAGTGCATCCAACACAACGCGGCAATCGGCCCCGCCGCGGCTTTTTTGAAGAAACACGGCCCCAATCACAAAAAAAAAGTACACTCACCCACACGGACAAGTTTCAGAAAATAATCCCGGATTGCCCCAAAAAAACCTCCCCCACACACCCCCCCCCGCCCCACAAAACAAGGCATTACGACAAAAAAAACTACTACAACACCTAATGCAAGGAAGAAAGGCCCGAGTTCCTACTCTGTGCGGTAACTGCTTTCAACACGTGACAAAACGAACAACAAATCAAGTGCTCCGGCCCCCCAATCAAAAAAAGGGAATTGGGGCCGCCCAGGAAAAGAGGAACGATAACCAGACACATGGGGAGGAGGTTTAGAAAATAGCCATTACTCCCTTGACTATAGGACCACTGGGTCAGGAAAAGGGGACGAAAAAAAAAACCCAAGCCCGAGGACACGATAGTCGAAGGAAAGTAACACGTTAGAAAAGGCGCAGAAAGTAAACCAAACCCTATCAAGCACCCGCGGGAAGGGAATTCGAAGATAAAGGAAAAAAAGTATCGAGATATCACTAAACTATGATCCACAGCAAAACACCACAGTCCCCACACCCCCACCGGGAAAAAGAGGGGAGAAAACACAACTGGAAACTCTTTCCCAGATTCAAACCCCCCCCCGCCTAATAAAAAGAACAGGGAACTCATCATGAAGAACGCCGGGAAAAACAACTGGTCCAAGGGACAAAGACGCAATTACACTCAATACCGGGTTTCCAACGAAAAGCCTGAAAAGAACTCAAAAAAGGACGCAAAAAAAAAGCCAGAAAACAGAACCGCCCACGAACCCTCCACCGCCAAAATTCCCGCAAACATCGGCCGAAACAAGAAAATATGAAAGAGCAACCCGACATACAACGAACCAACGCCAGCGTGCTGTTTCTTCGAACAAAGCGGACATCGAACCTGGAAAGTTTCTGGGTGCCGTGCTTCTGGAATAACTATTCATGACAACCCCCCCAGATATTTAGACAATGGCGACCCACGCCCGCACAGTGGACGGGCCACAGTCCCTGTTTAACACAAATACCCCTGGCCACCCCAAAATACATATACAACAGAGCCCACAACCCACACAAAAAACACCCACGAACGAAAGCGGGTAATTTCATTAGCAACCACCCATCACCCACCCCCCCTTTCTTACTTCCCCATGCAACCAAGTAGGGATCCAAACAAAGAAGAAGGAAGTGGGTAATTATGTGGAATGGGGGAGGACAAAACACCGGGCCATCACGTCCATAGATGAGGAGTAACCTGCGGCCGCCCCCCAACAAGAAGTCAGTCTCTCAACAAAAAAGTGAGATCCATTTCACCCCACAGCCCTACAACAAACCCAGACGAGAGCATACCTATGTGACCCGGACCCCCCCCCACGGTCAAGAACCGCCTTTCACCTAGACGGAATCCAAGTCACGAAAAAAAAGCCCGAAGAACCCCCCAAAGAGCGAGAGGTATGCCTTAATCCAAAGACAAGTGAAGAGAAGACCTAGAAAGGGGGTTTGGAACTGCAGTAAACAGCGCCATACGAATTTCAAAAAAACGCCCCACCCCACCGGGTCTAACTATTTATGGCATGCCGGAAAAGAAGGCGCCCGCACCACCCATACAAACCCCCCCCGCCCCCCCACCAAGGCCCAGGTAGAAAGGATGGATATTGTCAGACGATAGAAATATAAAAAGGCAAAATTAAACGAGAAACACGATGACGAAACTCGAGTAAGGCAAGAGGTTTCACACAAAGGGGGGGGAGGTATTCACCCTCCACCCCCCCCACAAGAACCCCCCGGGAATGTGCGCAGCGAAAGGGAGGCCGACAAACAAGAGGGGGGGGGGGTTGGCTCTTTGCATGAGGAAAAGGCCAAAAACGTCGGCAAGTTCTGTTGGGGGAAAACCGATGGCGCCCGCCGAATCGACACCCCGAACCAACGGTGACCCAAGAAGTTACTCACTCACCCCGGCTTCGACATGTGAGGTACGGAACACGTCCACGTTACCGGGAAAACCGGCGGCACAACCCCAAGACAACACTGTGAAGACACCCCAAAGGGGTTCGCTCTTATAGGGGGGTGAGGGAGTATTGATCTTCTAAGATTGTTAAAAAAAAACGGATAAAAGGGGGAATTTCCCATAACACTTCAGAGGACGAAAGGGTGTACATGGAAGCAGGCATTGATACCGCGCCTGAGAAAGGCACGGAGGCAATTGATAGGAGAGAACGAACAACGCCCACACCACGCGCTGCGCTAGTATCACCTCTGAGGTGGAAGGGAACGTATATTCATGTCTCCCACCGCACCTAAAAGTGGGGACCAATTACACCCCCGTACCACACCCCAACCAACCGACCAAAGATTTGCTCTAAGGGGAATAAACTCACCCCTGCCAGATCTCTACGATAAGATAATACCATATAAACGAGACAACCACCATGATGGTTGAGGGACGGACGGGGACAGGAGTGTGGGATTATCCAAACGCCCCAAAAGGCACAGAAAAGCAAAGCATTGGGGATTGAACGATGAGAATTGGGCAGCCAAGTATTAAATTCCGTGCCCCCCGGTGCCTACCCGCCCATCACCCAATCCCCCCCCCCCCGGCATTTACGACAAGTGGGCCGGCCGTCACCGAAAACACGGGGATACTTAAGGAGTTAGATTCAGCGTGCCCCTGATCAAAAATAACCCCTCTGAAAAAAATGAACGGGGAAAAGAGGCAAAGGAAGCTTCGAGGATTGAGAAAGAACTGAAGAATGTGGGGGCAACCAAAGCCGCCCACCCTCGCCCCAACTCCCAGATGGCAGGGATAAAGGGAGAAAAAAAGGGAAGAAGGGGGGGAAGAAAACCGAGAAAGGCTTTCATTGGGATTTGAGTACAGAATTATAACGATGGGGTAATAACAATGAAACCGTCCCCCGGCAAAAAGCCCCCGCACGCGCGAAAGCAGGGTAGGCGACGGTGAACCGGGCAAGGTACGCCCCCCGAAGGGGGCAGAAGGAAAAAGGGCTCTCACAACAAGGCAACCGCGCACCCGCCCCCGCCCAACACCAACCACAAAAGGTAACCACATGACCCACCAATCAATTCTCTGCGCACTTTGACAGAAAAAAAACCCCTCCAAACTGGACAAAGCGAAAACGCGCGCCACTGTCAACACACCTCCTACATGGTGTTCTTGGAGGGTCGGGAAAAAGGGACTGACAACAAAAGAGTTCTCAGTAGGGACAGAGAGGAAAAGCACACACCAAACGTAGCCCAGGACACTACAATCGAAAAAGCTACCCAGCCGAAATCACTAGCAATTGTCTTTTATTAAAAACTTGTCACACCAAAATCTAGAAGGGAGGGAAGGAACGAAAGAAAAGCAAAAAGGCTCGGCACACCCCCCCGTTCCCCCCACCGACCCTTCCCCCGGGGCATGTGGTGTAGAAAAATTTGGGGAAACTATCCAAGAAATCGACCCCCCCCCCCAGAAAAACAACACCCCCCCCACCTGCACCCAACACAACACACACCACCGGCACGCAGTACAACCTAATTCCCACGCCGGCCTACGGCAACCCCAACGAAAGGACAGTACCCCTAAATAGAATAACAACAAAAAGGCGCCCACTCACAAATCACCGAGGGGGGACGGAGTGAAGATCCTAATAACCGACAACGACCCCCCCCCAGCGCCAAAACCCCACCAATGACAAAAAACAGACTGCCCCCAATTTGGTATGGTTGCAACACCGCCCCCTGCCCACCCACAGAGAATGGCGGAGTGAAGAAGAGAGGCAGAAATCAGAAAACACTTTGAACCTTCCCACAAAGCCCCAGAAGAACCAAACACCCCCAGCCAAGGAAAGACCCCTGCCAAGTTAACGACAGTACAATGAGCAGGACCCCCCCAGGCACAAACAAACCAACGACAAACGTCCCCCATTATCAATAAATCGCAATAACGGGGAGCGGCCATACCTCCCCAAAAGTCACGTATATCGATTAGCAGAAAAACGGTTCCATTCCACTAACTCTCAAGAAGACTGTCCGGCCCCCACACCCCCCCGGAGCCCTCCCAGGAACTTGTGTAACGGTCTCCACAGGGGGCGAAACCGGGACCTGTAGAAAATAACTCACTGAGCCCCCCAGTAACTAAGGCACAACAACCCGCGGCAAAACAAGGGAGGAGGAAAACCATACCGGTTCCAACGAAGGACACTTTCTCGGACTCTCGCAACGCACAACGCCCCCAACAACAAACAAAACCCAGTGAAACGGCCAGAGGGACCCCCCAACGATCTGTCCGTCACTATAAATTCCAGTAGGCACAACACACACCCAAGAAACCTGCTCCCTTTACCTTAGCACCAAGGCGTTTTACGCCCAAGCATCTTTCCGCCGCCCCCCAGCCCTAACCAAATAGGGATGCAGGAGAGCGACACTGCAAGCAGGGGGCGCAAAGCACAACCCCCGCACAATAGAAGCGCCCCCCCCAAACCCCCCCAATGCACCGCGGGGCTGAGACGTGCTGGGGTTCATACAATGGCATCCCACCCCCCGCACTCAGACACACACAAACCCCGAAACATCCGCCCGTTGTAATCACAACCCCCCCCGTCGGCCCCCCTTTTCCTTGGAACAACCACAAACCTCCGCGCGGACACCAAAGCCCCTACGTAAAAGGAACGGAAGGAACTGTGTCGGGGGACTTAACACCCGCCAAATGTAATTATGATCCCAGATAAAAATTATTTGAAAGGGGATTTCGAGGAAAAAAGGAAAAAAAAAGGGCCAGAACCCCCCCCCCCCCCTGCCCCCGTAAACCCGTCGCCCCCTACGCGCATAACGCGTGAAAAGTCTCTCGAAAAAAAAAAGAAGAAAGGGGGAGAGATGATTTCACAACCCCCCACACCCCCCCATACTAAACACAGCGCCCCCCACACCAGCCCCGGGAAACTGTTCTCAAGCGCCGCCGCGGCCGACACAACCCAATCGCGACACCAACATAAATACATACCCTACATTTGTTGGGGAGACTTCAGCGAACCACAAGGAAACAGTGGCAAAACCCAACCCGGCCCAAGGGCGGGAAAACGTCTGTGACCCTGCCATGACACAAAGAGGAGGGTCAGGGGGGGGAATATATGTATATGCATGTATGAATAACCCAATTTGAAAGTGGTGAATAAGGCTTTGAAAGTTATTAACCAATATGGCAACCCCGAAAACCGCCCACGCCCGGGAAAAGTAAAGGAAAAAGAGAGCGACGAAGTGTTCAGTAAACAGCACACCTTCCGCCACACCACCCGCAGAAATAAAGTAGTCAACAAAAAAAATCTCCCCCGCGCGAGGTGGCGAACCGTGATCAGATCTCTTCCGCGCGGCGTGGATATCCGGGCCGGAAAGACGTCACGCGGTATTGGGTACTCGTCTGACTCAGCCCCGATCTTAGGAAAGGTAAAACAGGGATTACTGAACGACGTAAAAAAACACTGGAAAACTCGACGACACATCCAGGTTAGTAGGGGAAGCTGCTAGCATGGAGTGGTAACGTCTGCTGCTTTGAGACGTGGGAAAAATAAGCCACGGGCTAACAAAGACGCCACCAGCCCAGACCATCACGACGTTTACTTAAGCATGCACACCCACAAACCCCCCCACAGGGGTGGGAACCAAAATTCCCGACCGCGAATTGATAAACGCCCCCCAGTCCGTCTGACAAACCCAAAACGAGGCCCGCCACACCACCCGCCCCAATGGGGGTAATTGATAACGTGGGGATAAGTGGGAAGAATAACAAAGGACGGTTCACTAGAGCCAGAGTGCCGCCCTAGGCACCACGAACCCCACCACACCGACCCACCAAACCACGGATCCATCCGCAAACCGACCCCCCACCCCGAAAGAAAAGCGAAAACATACCGGACCCCCATTACCAACTAACAGCGCCCGCGGCGCAAAACCCATTTACTTTCCCGTTCACACCCCATAGACAAAAAGGCCAGGGGAGAAGCCGTACACAAACGCGGGTCTGATAGGAGGGCCCAAAAGGGCGCAGGGAGTATGGATTGGCAGTCAGGCGGAACTGGTCGACCCTTAGGGCGGCGAACGGGATATATTTCCTCCCACTAGAAGCGCCCCCCCGCCGACCCCAGCAACGCCCCACTAGGGAAATGTTCGAAAAAAAAATAAAGGGAAGAGAACGGGGCAAGCTGTTACGCGCCTGAGTCAACGTAAGACAAATCGCATCACACATTAAAAGGGGAAGAGGAATTGGTGGGAAATGTAGTGGGGGAAAGAAAACAAGAAAGTGCTAGTGGCAAAAAGAACATGTATGTAGCAGAGGTCCAGACGTTTCAGGGGAGGGTGGGAAAGGGGGGTACAGAAAGAAAAGGGGTAGGAGTTTGACAAATAAGGAATTGGACGAGTGCATCGTCAACAGCCATCGGCGAAACCCGCGAAGATGAGCATAGAAAAAGCAACCAGCGCAGTCCTA
>Ga0179593_1584535_pt1 | contig 16699 bp, 23 predicted proteins | sample CZODoug2_1_08_16_FD_185931 | JGI IMG/M metagenome (GOLD analysis project Ga0179593, IMG submission 185931) | Vadose zone soil fungal communities from Angelo Coast Range Reserve, California, USA - CZODoug2_1_08_16fungal (PacBio error correction) | ecosystem: Environmental > Terrestrial > Soil >...
AGTAGTCAGGGAGGACAGGGGGAGGGGGGGCCAAAAAAGAAAACGCTGTCCAGAGAAACTCTCTAATCTCAGAAAAGAACGGGGGGGAAAACAATGCTTCAAAAGGAAATCCCACCCCCGTCGCCGGGAAAAGCGACAGGTGTCGCTGGGCGCTGGGTCCAGAGGGAGGGAGTCAAGAAAGAAAAAACGCTTCCGGGCGGAGAAGAGACGAGGGTGCTTTTTCGATCCGGGAGGGGGGGAAGGACGTTAAAAGGGGAGGGAATTCAGCTCGGGGGCGGAGGGGTATGCTGTTGACTACAAGGGAATTCGGGTGGAGAAGGGGGAAAAAACCGAATTTTTCTTATCAAGAGAAAGGGCAGGCGGGGGAAAGCTTTCCGCGGAGGGTCAATCCACCCGGGAAGGAGGGACAAGGAAGAAAACTCTTCCCCATCCATAAAAAAGGGGAGGAAAAAAGAAATCCCGGAAAAAGGGGGAAGAACTTCTCAAATGGAAGAACCGGGGCAGAAGCTAAAATAAGGGGGCTCATGAGAAGAAAGAGGGGGAGGGTTGCGCCTGCTGCTTGAAAAGGTTACTGAGGGGGGGGTATAGGCCTGCACGGAGCAGGTTTTCAAAGCTCCAAAAAAAAGGAGAAGGATCCTCCTCCAGAGAAAAAGGAGGAGCTTGCTATCAGAATTCCGGACTAACATGGAAAAAAAACTTCATCGGGGCAAGGCACTACATGACGAGGGGGAAAACAAAGAGCAAGGAAAAAAACAAACCCTCTAGGGGAAAGAGGCCGAGGTACAAAAGGGAAATTCTTTGAACGGCCGGCTCAATTCAGCGGGGGAGAAAGAAGGGGAAAAACACTCCTGCCGAAGAGGAACTGAAACTCGACCAAGGAAATCTATTCCGGGGCGGAGAGGGCCACTCATCAAAGAAAGGAAGAAAAACCAATATAAAAATTTGAGAAGAAACCCTCATAAAAGGGAAGTGAAGAGATGATCAAAGAAAAGGTCTTCGCACACAGGATACAGGATGAGGGAGTCCAAAGAAGGGACTCAGTAGGGGGGGGACTTATATCTTGTTACCGGAGAAGAGGTGCGGGGGAAGAAAGGGAGGGCACCTCATATCCAACGAAAAAAGAGAAAAAAAAAACATGGTAAAGGGGGATAATACCGGAAGGGGAGGGAAGGGAAAGCTCTATTTCATACCATAGATCGGGAGAAAAGGATCTATTTCATCTTTAGCAATTTGAGGGAAAAAATTTTTACATTGCGAAAGAGGAGGAGACCTCAATTCCTTTTTCTTACCTCTACAGAGAGAAAAAGGCTATCCTCAGGAGAATACCCTACTATTGGATAACGAAGGGAGTATTGTGGAGAGGGAGCCGTAATCCTCCCTTCTTCAGGAAAAGGACGGAAATCGTATTGCAGGGCTCGTAGGAGACGGAGAAAAAAGCTGAAAAAGCTCCATCGGGAAGATTCACTGGGAAACCGGAGGGGGGGGGGGGGTTATCAGAAACGACGGAGTGCGTTAAGGAAAAGAAAAATTTTCCACCTCTGTCGGTGGGGGAGGGGGACAAGGCTAAAAAGGAAAATAAAAGAAAAAAAGGGATGAATTGGGGGTAAAGCTAAATGGAAAGAGTCGGGAGAACTTGACCTCCGCGGAAAAAAAAAAAAAAAAAAGCTATCTTTAACAAAACCCTCTTCCGAATCAGAAGGGGGGTCGACCACAAAACTCGGAAACCAAAAGAGGGCGGGGAACGCTTCAGAAAAAATAGGGGCTTTCTTCCCGGAAAAAGGAAAGGAAGGTTTTCGAAACAGATTGTTTCAGACAGGTGGGGAGGAACAAACGGGTCAATTAGAAGTGGGAAAACCCCAACAAGCGAAGGAGAGAGGGAGGGGAGCGTCCTTTCCTTCGGGGGGGGAGCTGAAAAAATAGAACGGGTCCTGAAAAAGAACGGGAGGGAACCCAGAAAGATCCGAAAAGTCCAGGGAACGAAAGTACTCCTCCGTCTGGGAGACGGGACGCAGCAGTGGCCAAGGATCGAAAATTCCTCGCTAGGAAAAAACATCTCATTAAACTTTCTAAGGAAAGGAAAGGAACTACAAGCATAAATTGCCGGAGGGGAAAGAATATTTCTCGTGAGAGGGGGAAAGAAGAGTGTAGTTCTTCTAAAAGGGAAAGGGGAAAAAGGGAGAGTCATGCTTCAAAGTGCGTCAAAAAGGGAGGGGGAGAACAACAGGTGCGTCCAGACAGAAGGGGAGATTCTGTTAAGGGAAAGTTTTCCAAGGGGGAAAAAGGGGTGTTTCCCGAATGGAAAAGATATAGGACGCTCTCAAGGGGGCTCGTGTTAAGTTTCAGGAGGTGGATAGAAACATCTCTCGGAACAACTAGCTCCCTTCTAGGAGAAAAAGCTTACGGAGAAGCTAACGGCGCCGGGCTCGCCTAAAACGGAGAAAAAACCTGGAGGAAAAGGCGGCACAAGATCTTACTTCGCTGGGGGGGAGGAAAAGAAGGTTTCCGACTGAAGTTCGAGAGAGGTGCAGGATCTTCAATGGTGAAAGAGGTAAAGAAATTCTCCTTTTCTTCAAAAATCTTATCAAAAGAAAACGGGGGAGTCCTTTCCTGAATAGCTAAAAGGACAAAGGACCAAGGTAAAGTGAGGCGAGGAGGATTATGGGGGGGGAAGAAACGCACCTATGGAGGGGGGGGGGCATCGGCAGGGGGAGGGACGTCGAAGCCCAGTGTTCCGGGGGGGATATTCCGAGTCGAAACAAAAAACCGAAAAGGGAAAATATCCCCCGAAGAAAGGAGAGAAATATTCCCTGAAAAAAAAGCGGGAGAAGGATTCCGCTGTAGAGTGATCCAAGCCACAGGGAAAAAGAAAGAGGAACCGAGATCAACACAATCTATATCACAGAAAAGACAGGTCTCGGAGAAGGGAAGGAGAGGTTTGCGTATCGTGCCCCGGAAAGAAACCATTTCGCACGTTTGAAAAAAGAACGAAAAAAAAAAGTCGAAGCCCGAGAGGGGAGGGGAAGTTTTTCTACCGCGGGGTAGAACTTCCAGAAAGAAGAACGCGCGAAGGGGGGGAGAAACCAAAATGCAAGGAGAAGGAGAAATTCAGAGAAAGAAGGGGTCGCTCTGGGGGAGGGGGGTCGCGAAGAGGGGAGGGGGAAGAGGGGAAATTTCTTCATGCCTTGTCGGCTTCATAGTGAGGAGGAGGGGGGCGGTGCTGGGGATGAGGGAAGGGAAGAATAAGCCGAACGGAGGAAAAGGTTGGGGGAAAGGTGCCGGGAAGCCGTCGACGTATTAGGAAGGGGGAAAACGGGGAAGGGTCAAGAACGAAAGAGAAGTCGTGCCCATCGTTTGGGAAAAAGAATGGTGTGAAGAGGCGTCTGGGACCTGATGAAAACAAGGGGGGGCGAAGGGGGGCGGGAATCAGAGGGGGAGCTTCATTCGGAGAGGAAAACGTCGTCCGCCTGTTTATTAAGGAGAACATTCCAAAAGGAAAGGGGAAATCAACACAACAACGGATGAGAAGGAGGATCCCGGTTAAGGTGAGGGAGGCGAGAAAGAAATTTCGAGAAGATAGAAGGAAGCTTCATCCACTTCGAAAGAGGAAAGTATTGACAAGAAAACTTTCGCCATTCATCAGTCTCAAAGCACAAAAAAAAGGGGCACAAGATAGCAGAAAAAGAGGGCGAAGGAGATTCAGAAAGGGGAAAAACCTATCCTTTGCAAGCAAAGAAAAAGTTTTTTCAAAACGGCACAATCTTTTGGAACAATGGAAAGGTCTGAGAGGGGGAAAGACTGACCCAAAAAGGGGGGAAGGAAGAAGAAGAACTAATCCTACAATTTCCTTAAGAGATCTATGGGGAGGGAAAACAGCGCTACGTCGAAAGTGATTTCATCGAAGACGGAGGGATCATAGAAGGCACTGGGGGCTACAGAAGTGTTTGCAAGAGGTGAAACATGGAATTTTAAACAAGTCTCCTCTGAGGGGAAACCAATCAATGATTAGGCGAAGAAAGACCGAGAGGAGTTCTTAAGAAATGGAGTATCCGTGAAAAGATAAGAAATCTTAAACTCTAATGAGGAAAGAAGGGTATGGGAAGGTGCTCTCTATGTGTGAAAGACGGGGGGGGATTTCGGAGGTTTGACTTCCGATGGAGAAGCCACCCTACAAGAAAGGAGGTCTGAGGAGAGCTCCTGGGCCAAAGGACAAATCAATGGTATAGGGGGGGGAAGAATTCTCACTAGGAGGTACGATGTCTCCAGGAAGGGAAAGTGGGAAAAAGGCTTTCGAAAGGGGAAAATGAACTCAATCAAAAGGAGCGGGGCGGGAAGAAAGCAAAAAGGTCGCACGAAAGCTGTTCCATGGTGGAGGGAAGAGATTGAGGAAAGGACTCGAGGCTTTAGGGGAGTGATCGGGGGACCTAAACAGGGAAGTGGGTGCGATTCTATCTCAACAAGAAAAGAGTCACACCTATGGCGCAAGACCGGCATACAAAGAGGCGAAAAGTCCTATGGGGAAGAGGAAATTGCCTCCTTTCTGGGGGGGGGATTTTCGCAAGGGAGAGCCTTCCTCGCTATGTACAGCGCGGCGCGTTTGATTAGAACGGAGAAGTAGAGAGATGAGGAAAAAAGAGGGGGGGGGAGACCCTCTTAACCTTAACGAGAGCTCAAGGGGGGTAACAGGCACCCCACTCACAGATGAAACCAGGAAAGCAGCCTCCTAGAGGAGTAGGGAAGCACAGAAAAGGACCTGCCGAGGGGAATGAGAAATGGGCAATAGCCTTCCTTCAGGGAGGGAAAGGGGAAACGTCGCCTAAAGAAAAGATAAAAAAACAAGAAATAGGGGAAGGGGAAGGGGCCAACTGCAGAGAATTTGGGGGGAAGTCTCAAGTTTTAAATGAAGGAGCTGCTTCCTAATTGGAGAGGAGTCGGAAGAACCGCAGGCGCCATGGAAACGCAAGGGGGGGAGGGGGAAGGAAAGGTAAGAGCGTGCTATGAGAAGAGGGGGGGATTCCTTGTTGCAAGGGAAGGCTCATGAACGTGCAAACGTGGTTCGCCGCTAACCCAAAGGAGGTGCCGCGAAAAGATAGAGAAGGAGGCGTTGTTTCTTCGATTCCTGAAAAGGGAGCAGAGAATTCTTTAACAACGACCGAGTTGTTTCAAACCAATGGAGGTAGGACATCGGAATCCTGCGGCGACTGAGAAGGGGGAGAGGTCGACTCTTCTTGGTTGATCGGGCAAGGGAGAGGGACTTAAGCAGAGGGGGGAGGGAATCTGCTTCGTTGGGGTAAAAGGAGGGCAGGTAAACGGAGCCAGAAGGGGACGCTTTAGGATGAAAAGATCAATCCTTCCTAAAAAAGGGGCTTGTAGGGACCCATTCAAAGGTCTTTCAATGTGATGTTGAAAACGACAATATACTCTACAGAAGAGAGAAGTTTTTCCCCAGGAGAAGGGCGGATGGCGGGGGGCAGGCGCGTGACGGCAGGAAAATCAGAAGGGGGGGGGGGTATAAATAAGCGCAGTACTTTCTCCTGGAGTTCAGTGGACCAACGCGCGGAACTCAATCGGAGGAAAGTGGTTTCTCCTGCTCGTGAGACTTGGGGTAAACCGCCTTGAGGGAGATCATTTCTCAATTTGAAGCGAAGGGACCGTCTGGAAAGAAGCACTATGCCCTCGAAGAGGGAGCATGTGATTGTAAAAAGAAGAGGGGAATTCAAGAAGAAATCCGGAAGAGGAGGGACCCGTTCGATTTCTAGGTATCTTCGGAGAGTAAGAATCCCACGAAGAGGGGGGGTACCAATATATCAGTGTACCACTCATGAGAAGGGCCCGGGGGACTGGGAAGAAGAGGATTCGGATGTGGATCTGAAGTAAGGGGAAAAGGCGGGTTTCTGCGATTCAATGGGACTTTGAGGAGGGGGGGGGGGGGGTCACGGTTTATTGGAGGGAAGGAGAGCCCCGGACTAGAGAGAGCAAGGGGTCGGAAAAAACCGGAGGGGGGGAACTTGAATTCATACTCTTAGAAGAAAAGAAATTGAGGGGGGGGAGAAGACTCCAAGATTTTTTGTTTGTTTTGTCGAGAGATGTGAGATGCATGGCGGAAGAATAAGGGGCAGGGGTCATTTTCTTCGAAAGGAAACAGCCAGGAAAGAGGAGAAGCTTGGATTCTTACTGACGCCTGAAGTCCCCGACTTCTCCGGAAACCAAAGTAGTGAATGTAAACATACCCTAAGGTAAAGAAGGGGAACTCTCCTTCTTCAAATGGAATTTCTAAGGGGATCAATACATCTCCTGCAAGGGGAGGAAAAATGGAATTCTGCCCAAGGAGAGCCGTAAGAGCTTTTGAAAGGGTCATTCACAGAGAGAAGGACCAAGATTTCCTTCCTTCCTTTCATAATTAGGGGATGTTCAGGAAACAGCGCAATCCTGGCCCCGCAAGAAGGGAAAGGCGTGGATAGTTGCCCAGGGAGACGCCACACTCTCCAAGGAGCAAGGGAAGGCGTCCCATCGCATAGGAAGACCCCGCGCAGGTAAAATGCAAAGAAAAGTAAAGACCCTCCTGGGATAGAAAAGAACAAGGCCGCTTCTTCCTCCCCTGACAGGGGGGAGGAGAGTCCAGAGAAAAGGGGCGCATCCCTTGCCCTCGAAAGAAAAGGCGATAAGGATAATCTCGGAGAAAGAAAGAGGTGGATGAAGAATGGGAGTTCCAACTTCATTGAAGGGGTCTCGATTAGGGGAGGACCTCTCTCACGCCCGAGATAAAAGGGAGAGAGCCGATCAAAAATACTATCAAAAAAAAACGGGGAGGGGGGGTGCGGCCTATATCGGAAGAAAAGAGAGACTGTGCGCTCTTTCTATAATAAAGAGAACAAACAGGACTTCCAGGGGGGAAGGAGCACCACATCTTTATCTGGGGAAAAAAAACCCCGTCGGAATCCACAAGAGAAAGTGGGAGAAAGTTCTGCGCGGCAAGGGGAAGAGGAAAATCCTTCCAACCTAGAAGGAAAAGAGATGTTTGCGTTGACGAAGTATCGAATTCTTTTACTATTCGGGAAGAAGCGCGGGGGTGGTAGCCTGGGGGCCTTCCTTTTAGAGGGGGGGGGGAGAGGTACCCTTTTCAACTAAGGGGGCGGAGCATCTTTCGGGGCAAGGAGGGTGAAAGGCAACGAAAAAGGGATGGGACGATTCTTCCCGATCGGCCCAAGAAAGAAAAGCGCTGAATGAACTCAAGAAAAAAAGGCACAAGCGCTTGATCCAACGGGAGAAGGGGGAAGAAGGGAGGAGAAGAGAAGTGTATTTGAATGAAAGATCTCGGAAGGGGAAAGATCTTAACAACGAAAGGAAAGGGGGGAGTAGTTATTTGGGAGGGGAAATGCACGAAATCCGGGGGAGTAAGGAGGCTTCGTAAGAGAAAGGAGCGTCGATCTTGCGGAGAATTACTCCCTTCAAGGAAAGGGAAGCCATGCCGTACAATGAACCTCGGGGGAGAAAACGCCGACAGAAACAAAAAAAATCGTGGCGTCGGAGAGCCGTAAATTGATGAAAAGGCCAGGCTCAGATTCTTCTAAGAAGGAAAAAGCCGGAGAAGAAAGGACTAAAGCCTTTAGGAATCGAGTCCGTTTCTCAGGGAAGAGTGCAAGAAAAAAGGACCTCCAAAAAATTCCTCCAAGGAGGGGGAAACGCATTCGGAGATTTTGTGGGGGGTTTAGGGATCCACAATGTGCCATCGTGGTCGAGAGAGATCAACGTCAGCGGGAGAAGAAGGGCCCTCTCTTGAATTGTACACCAAGAACCAAAGGGGGGGAGAGGGAAGATATACCGGGACCGAGCAATCTAACGGAAAAGCGTCCTTATGAGCGGCGGTAGGGGGAAAGAAGGACCTAGTTGGAAGGAAAATAAGGGAAAAGTAGGATTGCTGTGACTATCACTGGACGGCTTTTACCCCCGATAAGGAAGAAGCCGAATAAAAATCTGGTTGAATAGAACCCCAAGGCGAGAAAAGAGAAAGAAACTGCCCTAGCTATTATTCCGAGTTTTTAAATTTGCTATAGAAATAACAGTCCGGCCAGGAACGCACGTCAAGGCCTGCGTGTTAGAAGGGGGGGGAAAAAGGGAAGGACTTCTTCTGGTCGAAAGAGAAGAGGCCACCGCAATTGGGAGAGGCATGGGGGGGGGGAACAGTAATCAAGAAACCAGAAAAGGTCGCTTAATCTGGAAAAGGGAACAATTTTCCAAGAGGGAGTTTGTGATGGGAGCCTCTACGGAGAAATCCGGAGGTGCTTGCTTACCAGGGAGGGAGATACCGAAATCGAACTCTGAATAACCTTTCGTAATCCGCTTTCGCAACACCCGGGAAGAGAGGGGAAAAAAATCCCTTTCAAATCAAAAAGTGTGGGGAGACAGGGCGTCCAGAAGCAGAGGGAAGAAAAGCCCGCTCCGAAAGAAGAGGTTGCGGGAGTCGATGCAGATCCTTTAAAAGGGGGCGAAAAAAAAATCATAGGTGGGGGAAATAACAGGTATCGAGGGAAAGAGCACGTCTTCTTATTCCTTTTGCAAAAGGAAGGGAAACCTCTACAAGAGAGGGGAGGGAACGCTGCCTGTCCCTGGAGGGGGGGGCGAATCAAACAAGAAGAGAAAGGTCCAAGAAAAAACCCGAATCGTACACAGAATAAGAACGCCCATTCCCATTAATGGAAAAGTACGCCGAAGGCGCTGCGGCAAGCGGATGTCCAAAGCAGATGGAAATCTATGGGGCGCTTCAAAACAAGCCGCAGTGATTGCTACTAACAAACAATTGACGGGGAGAAGGGGTCCTTCTTGCGGCCGAGGGGAAAGGCTCTGACAACGATGGGGAAAAAGGGGAGGGGCACGTGAATTCAGGAAGGGAAAAGTGACTTCATTCTATCAAATTGCGTGGGGGGACACCAGTGTGCTTTCTCATCTCCAGGGGAAAAAGGCATGCTGGGGGATCAGGTACAGGGTCACAAAGGGGGGGGTACCGGAAGGGGACTTTAGCTATATAGTGCGAGGCATCTATGTAAGAAGAAGAGCCTCCGAGCGGGAAGCTGCCCAGAAGATAGCGGGGACATGCGCGAAACGGAGAAGAAGAAGGGCTCACCTTATTCTTCGCAGGGGACGTCCCAGAAAGGAGGGGGAAGGCTCAATCGACGGCTCTTTTGGGGGGGGAAGCGTTGCGCGGGGAAAACTTCGGGAACATAGTTGAAGGAAGTGATATAGATATCCCAGAGGAGGAAGGGGAGTCCAGCATCCTCCCGGGAATCTAGTCATGGAAGGAGGCTGCTTCCCTGACAAAGAAAAGTCGGAAAAGACCAGTTAGGGGGATGGGGCTGGCTCCAGGGTTGTTGGGGGTGAGGGAAGGCCTTTTTCTATATCAAAGAGAAAAGGCACCAGGGAAGGTTCCTGATCTTCAAAAACCACCGCAATCGATTGGTTCTAGAACATATCCACCCACGAAAGAAAAATCGTACTACTAGAAAAAAAGGAACCATTCAAAAAGGAGAGGGAAGGCATCATCCATTAATTCGCTTGAGGAAGGGGGTTCAATTACCGGGACAAACACGACCGAAAGCACCAAGAAAACATCTCGAGCACCGGGGGACGGGAGACCTCCCCATCATTATTGGGAAAAATTAGAGGAGGAAGTTTGCGGATCGTGTCCCGGCGAAGAAGGGAAAAAAAGTCTCATGAAACGACTCTGCGGAGCGCGCGCAATGTTTAGAGGGGCTGACAGGGCGGTAACGCGCCAAAAAGGGGGAAAAGGCCATGGCTATGATCGAGGGGAGTTCAGTGAAAATTGGGCGACGGGAAAGGGGTCGCGCCAGACGGGGAGGGCCGCGCGAAGTTCTTCAGGGGAGGAAGTTCTTGAGCGGGCTGGGTATGTCGTCCGTGAAGCCGACGGCCGGGAACGAGGCCGTTGAAGATGAGGGGGAAAGAGAGCGGAAGTTGGCAACGTAGAGGGAATCTTTGTTCGAAGATCTGAAAAGGGGACAATATAATCATTGGGGGGGGGGGTGGTGAAGCTGTAAGGGGAAAAGGAAGGGAAATGTCTCCCATTTTCAACGCGGAAATAATAGCTTGACGAGAGGGTTGACGCGGCGGCATTCTAGCAAAAAGAAAAAAGTCGCAGGCGGAAAAAGGGTTTCCATGAGAGCATCCACCGCCCTTTAGAATCTCAACAAAAACAAAATTAGGGAGGTAACAGTAGGAGGCTTCTGCTTGGAAATGGAAGGACGTTCTTGGGATCTCGAATGCCACATTCTATCTGCACTTTATGAGAGGGGGCCCGAGTTGACCGGCGCCATTAGAAAATCACCCACACAAGGAAACAATGAAAGTCTCTTCGTACACCAAAGAAAGGTGATGAGTCAAACGAAAAAAGGCACCCTATCGTCCACTGAAAGAAATCGCGGGGCAAAAACGCACCATAAGACCGCGCGGGGCGTCTGTCCTTCAAAAAGAAAAAAATACATAAAAAGAAAAATGAGAAGCACCTATCAAGAACTGAGCAAGGAAAAGAAGAAAAAGCTCACACAGGCGATGGCGCGAAAAGACTGCGGAGAGTCTTTAGGAATCTTCATTACCACTACGGGACCGAAAGGTTTGCTACGAAGGGGGCGCTCTTTACCCGGGGGGGGGGAATGTCGAAACGGAGGGGAAACCTCAAGCCGGAGGAATACCTCGGAGGATACCTAGCGTATCTTTCCACTATCCGAAAGACGACGAATTTCTAGTCTAAACGCGGATGGGGTCGGGGGGACGAATTTTGTGGAAACGGTGTTCTTTCTTTCAGGGGGAGGTTCCAGAGGGTCAACCCTAAAATGAAGTGTCAGAAAACAGTGAAAATTTGGCCAACCGGGACTTCTTACGGGGGGCGTGGGGGGGGGGGTGTGAAGTCGCAGGGGGGGAGAAAAAGAGTGTCCAAGCGGAAGAAAAAGAAATTGAAGAGGGACGTCTGAATCGAGCGAAGAAGTGAACCGCAATCAACACAGCCATCTCGGGGAGAAACCATCGTAAAAAGGGGACTGTTTCCTATGGTCTCGGGCTCAGAGAAGGGGGACTCGGAGGCATTTAAGGGTATTGATCGAAGGGGGGGGAGGCTCATTCTGGGAATCGGGATCAACATTTCCAAGGGGAAAAAGGGACTCCTAAGAGCCGAAGTCCGCAAACGCCGTCCCGCGGAGACGATGCATCCAGTGCTGAAAGGGGGATGCGAAAGACGCGGCGGCGCCGTAGCGCTAGGAGCAGCGTCTCGATTGGAAAGATGCAGGGCTCGGCGGGTCCGAGATGCTGGATGAAAGATGACTATCAAACTGACTTCAAGAGCGCCTGAAGAAGAGGGTACCAGGCCACCCCAATCACAAGGGGACCCTTTAACCCTTATAAAAAAAAGAGTCGCTGGCAAGCGCTGGTTTTCCTCGCGAGGGGAAAACTTGGGCTCGCTTGATAATCTAGGGTTCAGGAAAGCCGTCGCCGAACGTCTTCGTAAAAAAAGAAAAACTAGGGAAGGAAACTCCGCCATTTCTTCGAGGGGGGGGGAGGGCGGCAAGGGTCAACTTGGAATGCGCTGGTGCAAAAGGGGAAATCTTAGCTGCCGGAAAAGAGGCCCGCATTCCCATTCCCGCAGAAGAAAAAAAAAACGAATTTCCCTGGGCTATCCGATCTGGTGGAGGGAGGCAAAGGCGCTTACTGCGGAACGGGCGCGAGTCTTCGCAGAAAGAAGGAAAACACAGATCTAGCTTTCAGGGAGGGGACAACGGACTCAGCAGGGAGGGGGGGGTCGAGCGTACCTTTTCTTACACCGGAAAAATGAATTTGTGTTACCACAAAGGAGAATGGCTGAAGAAAGATTCTCTGGGCCAAAAGCAGAGGGGGGATGGCCTAGGCTATGATCTTCTAACGCAGAAAAGGAACTCTTGATGAAAAGGGGGAAAATGAGCGAAAGATCGAGTCAGGTAAGCGGGCAGTACGAAGGGGGCGCTAAAGAGGGACGAGTTGCGACAGCAGCAAGCCAGGCAGAGCTCCGTAGGAAGGATTCACCACCGGGGAAACGTGGCACTGTGAGGGGAATCAAAAAGAAGGATTTTCTCGTGATAAGACGTTTTCCCCAATTCCTCAAGGGCGGGAGGAGAAAGCTCGAGCGCCCCCCAGGGGTCAATCACAGTATAAATAATCTGACGTGCGAGGAGCAGAATCTTTATTCCGAGAAGTTCAAAGAAAGAAGGCATCGTCTGTCAGGGGGTATCCTTCGCGGGCTCGACTGGGCGAGGTCATAAACCGCGTTAGTTCTGCTATTGGAAGGGAGACTGGGGGAAGGTTCCCTCAAATGCTTGAGAGAAAAGAAGGGGGGCGCCTAGAGAGGAAAAGCGAGGGCAGGAACCTTCATAATCCGAGCCCGGGCAGGGGAAGGGAATTTTCGATTTATCTGCGGGAAGAAGCTTCCTCTACAGAGGTTGGTATCGGAGATCAGTGTACCACTAGGAGGCAATCTCTTCCAGGGGAAAAAAGGGAGGCGGTAGAAGGGCTATTGTGGATCTTCTTCACGGGGCAGTGATTTCAAGTCAGTTTCGGCGGTCATCGGTTTCTTAAGCGACTCGCTCCCCAGAGACGAGTCGTAGCGATCCCAAAGATGCTGGAAGCGTGGACTCCGGTTCACTATGGAGAAAGGTCCTTTGAAAAGGAACTCTCCGCTCAAAGAAAAAAGGGGGGGTTTTGGAGGGGCTTTACCTAGGTAAATGGAAAAAAAGGGCGTCCCTTATGCTCCTTCAGAAGAAAAAAAGGGAAGGACTCTATGAAGAAACGTCTCTTTAGTCTTAAGAAGGCGTATGACCCGATCCCCCTGGGGGTGCATGCCTAGGACACTTCCCCCTCAGTCAAAAGAGGGTTTACTCGAGGGTGAAAGAGCTACTCAAGGGGCTTTGAAGAGAAGGTTCAGGCCGTGAGCATGAAATGGGCCCCTCTATCCTTTAGGGGGGGCAAGGGGGAAGGGGAGGGTCATTCCGTTCTCGAGGGGTTACTCCGTGCCGGGCAAGGGAGAGGGCCTCGTGGTGGGGGGACCCTACTCTCAAGCCAGAAGGGGATTGACGGGGAAGATCTTTTCCCATGTAAAAAAAAAAATAAAAGGAAACGGGCAGCCGGTTTAAGGAAAAAGGTCGTCCGCCCCCGGAATTGGCTCTCCCTAAGAGAAAAAGACTTTCTCGAAGGACGCGGCGGCCGCCCCGGAGAGAGATCCCATCTAACCGTGGGAGGAAAAAAGAACAAAAAAAAGGGACGTCTGCTATCACGCGAAGGGGGGGGGGGGGGGGGGGACGGCCTCGATAATAGTTTCCTGCCGCATTGGGTGTTGTGGGAGAGAGGGTTCTGGACCTCGCTCACGAAGAAAAGGCGAAAAAGAAAATATATCGAACGAAACGACTATCTCTCAGGAAAGAAAAGAGATTGATAGTAGGGCTGGAAAAATCTCGTGTCGTTGCGCGCGGTAAAAAAATCCCACCAACTTGGGGGGAACTCAATGAAGGGACCTCCACCCCCGGAGGAAGGAGAACTTCGTACCTTTTCTGTTGCTCTGTGCAAAGGGGTTTGTGGGAAACGCGTCGGTTCTGTGCCGAAAAGGGGGCGTTGGAGAGAGGGTATCTAATGAGGGAGGCCAATTCACGAGGGGAACGACCTTGTATTGCTATGTAGGGGAATGAGACGGGAGGGTGCGCCTTTTACCTTTGCAAAGAGGGGCTAGAAAAACGCCGGAATACTCAGGGGGGCCCGGGGGTCGGGTCCCTGAAAAAAACCCCAGTTATGGAAATGACGGAAGGAAACCCCTCCATCCCAGCAGGAATGGGGCAAGCCCCCGAAGAACGGATAAGCCGGGGCGGAATGCTTCACTAAGGACTTGTTGGGCCATCATCTCTTATCGAAGGGGAAAAACGGAGGCGTAACCCGAAAGGGTAGGGAAGGTTTTCAGTTTGGAAAAAAGGGGGGGGCTACCTGTGGAAAGGGACGCCTTCGGGGAAAAAAAGCGGGCGGCAGGAAGCCCTAAAGTTCGGAGCAGATATTCCGACGAAAACCCCCTGCAGGCGGGCCGCCATTCCGGAGAACCAACCCTCGGCAACGCAGCAAAAAGGGCGTCTAGCGGGGGGAAGAGAGAAACACAACAGGGAGGGGGAAAAAAAAGTGCGAAACAGAGTCTGCTTCCTGGGAAAGGGCGTCCACGCCGGGGGAGGGAAAGATTGGGGGGGCGCCTTTCGCTCGACTCAAAGTCCGGTTCTCGTATTCGAAAAAAAAATCAAAAGAAAAAGAACCGCAAAACAAGAGAGAAAAATTGCTCAGACCCGCAATTCAGCAACCGTTAATGAATGGGGGTCCATAAGGGTCGAGCGCGAGATGAAAAGGGGCGCAAGCCCGACGGGACGCTGCCTCAGGTGGGGAAAGAATTGGACCAAAGAAGGGAGAGGAAGATAATGCCGCTGGCAAGGGGAAGCTCGGAACGGAAACGGCGGAGAAAGGATGAAGTTGCTGAAGGCCCTAGAGGAAAAGAACATGACTCTCTGAGAGCTTCACGGAAGGGGGGGGGACGGCGTTTACAAAGAGAAAGATAGGCGGGGGACAAAGGATTTTTAAAATGACTCCAATGAGAGACAGAAGAGGGCCTGAATTATAAAAACATTACCGAGAGAAAAAAGGATTGGATGTGCTATCTTCCGGAGAAGGGAAAAGTACTGAAACGTCCGAGACCAGGGGATTACTTCTGCAGGGGGAGATCTATCTACATCTCCTCGCCGGAAGGGGTTCTCTGACACTTGGGGTAGAGCTTTATCACTATACCAGAAACTATATTGCGGTGAAGTCAAAGCACATGTGAAAAAAAGGTTTTTAATGGGCGTGCCTGGAAAAGCTACAATCCGGAAGGAAAAGCTTCCAAAAAACTGCTTGAGTTCTAAGGAAAAGAGAAGACCATGGCGACCGTTCGTACTGCCCCGCGGAGAAAAAAAGGACTCTATCTTTCTCTCAAAGAAGGGATCAAGAGGGAAGGAGAACCGGCCGATACAGAGGGGGCGTCTAAGAAGGGAAACATCCCGCTGAAAAGCCGGGGACTAGAAAAGGTCGATTTAATGAAAGGGTCGCTCCTTAGGGGAAAAAAGAAACAAATTAATAGGGGAGGGGTCGTTTTTCACGAAAATAGACCTGTCGGAAGGAGCACGGGGAACCGTCTACCGATCGATAGGGGGGGGAGGACTGTCCTTCGCGAGAAAAAACGCTCGAGGAAGTCGAATTAAGCGCCAGGAAAAAATCAAAAAAAAAAAAAACATAGGAAAACGACCATAAAATTGCGCCGCCGAGAAAGACGAAGGAAGGAGCAGGCGGCAGCTGGATGTCCCTCTCCGATGGGAAGATCGGCCGCGCGCTGAAAAAAGCAGGCGTGCAGAACTCCTTGACCGGAAAAAAATTGGGGAGGGGGGCCTAGTGCGCGGTTGAAGGACGATGTTGATTTCTGGCGGGAAGGACTTGCCGTAAGGGGAGGAAGAAGTCCAGCTTCGCGGCCAAAAGAGCGCATTGCAGGCCGACGGAGGCCGGCATGAAGATCGGTGTTCCATGTCCGGGGTGCCTTGAACTAGCGATATCGGCCTCGCCGGGTGAGGGGGAGAAATCGAGACATAACAGAGAACGGACCCGCCAAAGGGACTGCGCAGCTGCTGTACATAAAGGATCCGCCGCTGAAAGGCTCAAAGGCGGAAAGCCGCGCTCAATCTTAGGGGCGGGGGAAGCAAGAGGTGCCTGCAGCTTCTTCGAACGAATTCTTACAAGGTGGATAGAAGGGAGCCGTTTCGTGCCAGCATCCCTCGAGGGAAAAAAAAGGCCTCTAGTCCTGGAAGCCGGACCATAGGAGACAGGGAGGAAAAAAAAGGGGGGGATTTGCTACCCCGCACGAGACATAGCCTTTCGGGAGGAGATCTACGTCGAAGCCCAGTGTTCCGGAGGGACCGATGCGGAAAAAAAGTTGTTCGATATGCTGGAACAAAAACCCCGAAAACGAGTCCCGGTTGGGCAGGAAGGGCTGATCTCTCTTCAGCCTGAAGAGGGAAGGGTTTATTGAGAAGCCACCTGCCGGGAACGAAAACCCAAGAGCAACACAATCGGGGTCTATCCGCAAAAGGGCCAAGGAGTCTGCGCCTGGGGAGGATGGCCGCGTCTAAGAAAAGAAAGCACGGGTCTTAGGAAAAACGAAAGAGAAGAAGCCGCGCTTGCTGCCGGGGGGAGCTACCGTATCTTTTCGGGAAATAATCCGGTACCGGAGAGGCGTAGACCAAAGGAAACGTCTATGATCGGAGGAAATTCAGAATTGCGACGAAGAGCTTTTGGATGTAGGGAGGGGGGGGACGCGCGGAGTTATGCAGGCAGGATTCGTTCTTGATCTTTCTGAAGGGGGCGGGTCTGTCCTTAAGGGCCGCCAAGCCTGAAGGAGAAGCAAAGGTAGTTCAGGAGATGGTGCCGTTGAAGAAAGAGGGGCAACTTATATGGGTGCACTAGAGGGGGGAAGATTCTATCTTGTAAGGGGGAATCAATTGGGGGAAGGGGAGCGGGGGGGGGGGAAATGGGGGCGCCCGTGTCAAAGGAAAGCGTGCAGGGGAGGGGGTGGGATTAACTGCGTCATGGAAACTTCGTCAGAAGGGGAGGCCATTCTCTAGCA
>Ga0179593_1818226_pt1 | contig 16699 bp, 16 predicted proteins | sample CZODoug2_1_08_16_FD_185931 | JGI IMG/M metagenome (GOLD analysis project Ga0179593, IMG submission 185931) | Vadose zone soil fungal communities from Angelo Coast Range Reserve, California, USA - CZODoug2_1_08_16fungal (PacBio error correction) | ecosystem: Environmental > Terrestrial > Soil >...
TCGAAAGTTGCGTGTCAGTGAAGAGCTCGAAGGTGTAAAGGTAGGACAATCTGGCTCATCAGAAGAAGAGTCGCACTTGGGAGGGGACATCCCCAGCCTTTGCTGAGCACATAGGGGACTGAAGGCCTGGGTCCATAGAAAAGAAGGAAGAGCCTCGAAAAAAGGACGAGTCAAAGGGGAAAACGTAGCGTCACTGCCAATAAAAAGTTATGTCGAGGGAAGAAATTGCGCGAACGCCGGGGCAAAAAAAGAAGTCAAGGAGAGAGACCTGCAGACGAACGCTCATCCTCCTCGAAAAATAATTGACACAAAAACACCACCTCAGGGGAAAAAGGATGGAGGTAGGGGCCGCGCGCGAATGAAAGGAGAAGAAAGACGCAGCCTTGCAAAAGTAAGTCGTGGGAGAGGAAACAAAAATATGCTTTATCACACTACGAAGGAAAGGATATTTCTTTAAATTACCGAGGGAGTGCTGTCAACGTGGAAGGGTCAGAAGTTCCCGACCAAACAAAGAACGCGTCAAGTTCTAAGGGGGGGAGTGGGTCTCAAGAAAATCATGGCAAAATAACCCGGGCAAAAAAGAATCCTTTATAGAAAGTGGCATCCTTTCAGGGGGGGGTAGAAATGGCCACATCAACAAGGGGTAGGGATGTCTTGAACTTGGAGAAATCCAGCCATATAGTCCGAAACGAGGGGGGCCCTCTCGAGAAACCAGCCTCGGCAGGCTGGGCATGACGGGAGGGTTCACGAGTGATGCCAAAAGTTCGAAATCATCAATTACGGAGATCTTTCGCATAAACAAAGAACGCAAACGCAGGTCCGACGTTAAGGCGAATGTGTGGATTGAGGGGGAAGAAAAAGGGGTTACAAAGAAGATAAAGAATGGTAATCAAATCATTATTCGGTTCGATAGCAAGCGCATGCCGCAAGGGGAGGGGGACAAGTAGTTCAAAGCAGAAAGAAAAAAGATGCTAGCTAGGGGGAGAAAAGGGAGAATTGCTGAACGACTAGGGTGTTCTTCGTACTAAAAATTCTGTACAGTATCGCTTCGGAACGTTCGTGAGAAGAATGGATTCGAAAGTGGGCAAAGCAGAGCGCTCTGTCTCTTAAACACGCCTCACAAGGCGGTGAAATTTCTTTAAAGGAGTGGGGAGGGATGGAAAAGGCAGCCGAAGGGTGAATAGGGGGGAGAGAGATCTGCTCAAACCAAAAGAGGACAGTCTCGCAAAGGTAAAGCGCACACGCAGTTTGTGGCCAAGGGGGGAACACTCATTGGAAAGGAAGTCAAAAATATAACAAAGCGACGATGACTCTTCTAAGGGGGGGGGAAGGACGGAGAGGTTTTTTTGGGGAGAAGGTGGCTTTTGTTGAAAAGGGGTTGAATTTGAATTGGTCAACGTTTTTCCCAAGTGGGGGCTGGGTATGAACATTTTTGAAACAGAAAAACGGTTGGTTGGGGGTATTTTTTATTGTAAAAAACCGTTCATGTCGGGAGTGCTGAAGGAAAGCTGAGTTCGGGTCAGAACCTCTAAAGCCATCGCCCCTGGAAGGTCACGTGCTGCATGGGGTGTGGTCAAAGAAACTCGGGAGCAGAAGACTGAAGGAGAAGGGCCATCAATCTGGGGCTTTCTTTTTTTTTTGGGGGGACTGTCAAACGTTTGCGGAGGAAAAGACCGCCCTCTTTGGGGGAAGCGTCTTTAATGAAAAGCAGTGCAGGAAGGGTTCTTGGGGAGAGTAAGAACCGCATCTATAGGGAGCCTCCTTTGAGCATGTGCGGAAGCCGCTTGCTCTAGAAATGGGGTAATGGGGGTTCCATAACTCACTACCTCCTTTGACGTTCACAGTTCTCAAAAAAGCAGAACAAATCAAACTATGGCTTGGGGGGGGGGGGGGGGTAGCGGGAAACAAGTAAGAGGGGACTGTTCCCCTCTATAAGCGCCTTCGGTTACTAGGGCTCCGTTCTGAGAGGGGGGGGAAGTAAAGATTGTAGCGATTAGGGGAAAGGGGGGAGTCTCATGGCGAAAAAGGCTACAGCTCGGTGCTTTTGTTGTTTTTTTTGGTCAGGTCGGGACGCCGGAAAAACGCCGAAGCGGTAGTCATCTTCCTCCCTCAAGGGGGGATCACGGTGTGGAATGGGGGGGCCGTGTTAGATCTCTCAACGAGGAAAGAGTATATACCCCCCTTCATTCTGACAAAATTTTCCACGAAAAAAGAAGGAGGGGACCGAAAGCATTGACGTCTGAAACAGGACTGAATCACAAGAAAAAACCAGAGCAAAATCGCAGATGTTCATCCCTGATAAGAGGATGCCCTCAATCAGAGAAAACGAGAATCAGAAAAACCTGACGAGGCAGACCCAGTCCAAAAATGCAGGTCAAAGACTGGGAAATCCGAAAGGGGGTCAGCTACAACCATCCCCAGAGGATTTGATTCCCTATGGCCGAGCACTGTTTGAGAAAAGGGAGGGGCGTAGTGACAGAGCTGAAAAAAACAGAAGAAATCCGGGGTTGCACATCATGCGGCCAAGCGAGCCTCCTCGCTGCGGCTGAGAAAACGAAAGGCGCTAACGAAAGAAAACAAGGTGAATTCGGAGACATGCTCCCCAAAAAAGGAAAGGAGGGAAAGGAGTCGCGGGAAACTAACATCCAAAGACAAGAAAACGTAATCAGTATGTAAATGTCACGGGAAAGGCGTCCGGCTTGGATTAGCGCTGGGAAAAAAAAAGGACGAAGGAAGAAGAGGGCGAGTGAATAGGGAGGACGCAGGACCTCCAATATTCGTGCAAACGTCAAAGTCATAGACAGAAAGGTAGTCCCGGAGGGGGAGCAGTCCTGGCAAAAAAAAGCCAGGATTAGAATCGAGGAGGCCGGAGGGGTACTGGAATCTTGGGAAATGCTTCACATTTCTCTGAAGTTCCGTTGTTCGTCATAAGGGAAGGGGGGGGAGACGGGAGAGAAGGGGGATTTTGGGGACAGACGAAGATGAAAGAAAGGTCCGCGGGAGATCGGGGCTAGTGAAAGACCATCGCAATGGAACGCATTTCACTAAGAGGAGTGCTCTTGATGGGGAGGAAGGACTAGACAGATCGCGGAGGTCAGCGTTGGGAAGAGGGCTGGCGCTAGGAAAACTATAAAAGCTAGGGGGGGAGAAAAGTCTAATAAAAACCAGAGGGCATGGCGTCCTTTGTCACGATAATTCTTCACAAGGAGATGGGGGAATTGCCAAAGAAGGGGGGTTTCAGGGAAAAGGTTAAAAGGAAAGAAAACCTTTCCAGAGAAAATCCTCCAGAAAGGAAAATCAACTCTTTCTAAGACGCTCATGATGTTGAGAGACATTTGAGGCTCGAGTGGGGAAGTCAATTGGAGAGTTTTTTAAGGGAGAAAAAGAGCAGAGAAGCGCAATGGATCAACTCTTCTTAGGGGCGGTTCAGCGGAGACGATGGAGGGCAAAGAAGTCAGGGGAGGGGAACTGAGAACCAAAACACCGCACCCTGAAATCCCTGCAGTTCGAGCGGGTGCTGACGTTCTAACACGGAAAGCGTGGGGGGAGTTCCGAGGAGGGTGGGGGGGGGGAAAAGAAAGACCATGTGTCCTACAGTTGGCTGGTGATCCCCAAGCAGTGACCATGGGGCAAAAAACAGCTGCTTCTCTCCAGGGGAGGACCTTGAAGGGTTTTTTCGGCGGTCCTCTTGCCTGTGAGCAAAAAAAAAAAAGAGAACGAAGGTAGGAGGTGGGCGTGGGGGGGAGAGGGTGAAGAGGGGGGAAGCATCAGCCGGACTTCGGAAGAAATATCATCAAGGATAGTTGTCAAGCTCTTGGACAGCCAGTCCTAGAAAGACTTTTATTTTGAAGATTCGCGCTAGGAGGAAAAAGGAGGGGGGTCGGTGGCAAAGAAACTACCCCTAAATGACGGTGATTCATTCAAGGACGTGCGATTAGTGTGCCTTCAAAGGGCGGCTTTGCAGGTCAGAAAAAAAAGAGGAAGAGAGACGAAGGAAGTGCGCGCACAATTGGAAAGGAACAAATTCCGATAACGAGGCATTTTTTCTTTCATGAAAACGACGCCGTTGTCCAGGGATTTCCCTTTGGAGGCGTTGCTAAAACTGAATCTGGAACAAAGGAGGAGGGGACAAGGGGGGGCGGAACGGGGCAGAAAAAAGGGTATTCCACTCTTCCATTGGGAAAAATCTATTTGTTTGATGGGGAAATTGGTAATGACAAAAACGTTCAAACTAAAAAAAGAAGCAATAAAAAAGTCTAGAGGGATTAAGGGGGAAAGTCTCTATAACCACCCCATGAGAAGAGATCGTCAACTTTAAATTACGCGAAGATTGTCAGGGCACGACTAATTTTGTGAGAAAGGGGAAAACAATCAGAAAATTCCTCAACGGGATCCCCTCAGGTTGAGGAGAAAGATAAAAAAAACAGCCGAAAGAAGGAGGGACTATTCCTCTAAAAGGCAGAGCAACGTAATTGAACTCCGAGGAAGGGGGAAGTAGGCATCGAGAAAAAGCCTCACAGGGGGGGCGAGGGAATTGGAGGACTAAAGAACGGCTAACAACCGACTTTTCTCAGAAGGACTGCACAGCTCCTAGGGAAAGCACACTCATAGAGGGACGGAATTGAAGCCCAGAAAGCGCTGCGGGTTAGGGGAAAGGAGGGGGGAAAGGAAAAAAAAAAGGGGGAAGTAATAGCTTAAGTCATTGTGTGCCTTCAAAAGAGGGACGTTCCCGGGCTAGTCCCAGGGTGAAAAAAGCCTTGTCAACTCCTCTAGGGAGAAGAGGGGGAGGGGGGACGATGCTATGAAAAAAAAGGGGAAAGGAAAATAAAAAACCTAGATCTGAGTGGGGGCCTCACAAGGGGGAGATCATGCAATAAAACGCAGACGGAATGTTAGGAAAAAAAAAAAAGACTTCATGAAAATGGGCACCGGGGGGGATCAACCGCACTTTCGCACCAGAAGGAGGTCTCAAACTTTCGCAAGAAAGGACAGAAAGGAAGAAGACAGGGGTAGAGACTCATCACCCCTGCAGGGGCTGGGGCAGGGTGCGTGGTCGGGAAAGCGTTGGGGGAGTCATTTCGAGAGAAGAAGTCGGGAAAAAAGGAAGAATCCTTAAACGCAAGACTCCTCTATATTGAGGTTGCGCGTGCTCGTCGAAAGGATGAAAAATGAAAAAATATGGAGACTACAAACGAGAGGACTCTAAAAGCCCCGGGTAAAGAATATTGTTATTCTCAGCCGCCGGGGCGTTGGAAAGGGCCAAGTCAGAGGGGAGAACGATACTAGAAGAAAGCGAGCTATGTCACAGACTCAGCGTGGACGAATACGGAAAAAAAACCCTCAAGAGTTCTTGGGGACTCAAGAATTGCCCTTTGGGCGCGTAGCGCGAGGGAATGCTTCCTATGGGGCTCCTCAAGATCGCCACAAAAAGACGAAAGAAAGAACGGGCCGCAAAGAACTTCTTCTGGGGAAATTTCCTCCATGCGTATGACTTCATTGAAGGAGGGACGATTAGCTAAATTGGGGGAAGGGGGGAGAGAACGCGAGAGTCACAGTAGATCTGCGCAAAGAACTCAAATGTTACCCCACTGGGAACCCGCACAACTCATTGGGGAGCAGATAATGTTTCACGATGGGGGTAGAAAGGAACACTAAAAAAGGAAATCGGGAGGTGCAAGGATCCGGGAAATACCTTCTGGTCTGGTTGACCTTTGGGAAGACGGATCGTGGAGGGGAGCAACAAGGCTCCGAAAAAAGCTTTTCTCGAGAATTGGGGTCAAAAGCTCGCAATTCTCGAAGGACGCCGGATTGGGGAGTGACAATGCTGGCATCGGGGGATTAAGGTTATCTGGGAAGTTGGCCAGGAAACTTGAAGTTGGGGGGGAGCTCTGAGAGGGCAATGACTCAAATAAAAAGTAACTCCACTAGGGTTTGCATTCGGAGACTTTGCAGGTACGGAGAAAACAAAAGAGAAGGAGCCGGGACGGAATGGGGAGCGAATCTGACAGTCTGTAACTCCACGTGGGTGCCGTTCTCCCTCGGCCCACAGAGAATCGTGGAACAGTTGCGCGCAAGAAAAAAAAAAGCAGAATGGCTGTGGGGGTAGCGGGTCCCGGGGGAAAGGGGGTTTGGCTTCACAGAGGACGCAGCTTCGGTGACTGAGGTAGATTCTGCCAAGGAATGGGGGGAAAAAGTCTGAGAGCGAGGTAGGGGGCTTCTCATGGATGCACCTCAGCAGGTCTGGGCTGAGGTTGATGCATTCGTTCCAGGGGAGCCGGCACACGCCGGCAATTCTCGGTCAGTCATCCTCCTACTCCTGGGGGGGGAGGGGGTGGAACGTTCAAACCAAGCAGGAAGGGTCTCGAGAAAAAAGGGTGATGGAAAATATATAGATAAAACGGCATCTTTGGGGAAAAGGTTTCCCACACAAAAAGGGGATGACGAAAAAAATTGCCCGGAGTTTGCCTGGAACAGGGCTGAAAAAAAAAGAGCAGAGCAAAGCTGGGCTCCATGAGGCAATGATTCCCTCAAACGAGAAGAAGTAAACCCAAAAGTAAACGGGACTTGAAAAAACGGATCGTGATAGAAAAGGATTGGACCAATTGAGCCGAAAACACTCCCCTCCATAGGTGATTACTGGCGTTCCGGGAAAATAAGCAAACCGAAAGGGACCGGGATTAAGCACTGGGAAACACAGCTGAAGCACATTAGCCAAGGAGCTGCGTCAGCGCTTCTGGGAGGCTCTACGGAAAAGGAACTAAATACTTCCAGAATGCTTACGGATACCTAAGACTAACCCAAGAGGTGCGTGTAAACGCAAACTTAAAAAGGGGGGAAAAAAGAAAGACCTTAAGAGGAGAAAAAGGGTCTAGTGCAGGGCTTTTCTATCCTTCTAGCAGACACACCAACTGAGAAGAGAAAGCGTTTTAGGAACGAGAGAGGGAGCGCCAGGAAAGAAATCACGAGACCCTCCCGGACGGAGTACTTCCTTTTGGGGGGGAATCGCTTCCAACCTCCCTCGACTCAAAGATTCATCTTAGAACGTGCTTTTTTGAATTTCCGGTTCGGAATGACAGGGGGGAGAGCTGCCACAAAAAAGGATCTCAAACCAGGTTGACGGGTCGGAGAATGCGCCATGAAACTGGGATTTTTGAGGGGGAGAAAAGAGCGGGATTGCCCCCCAGAAAAAATTGGCATTCTGGAAGAGAAGGGGATCCGCAGGGAAAGCTCAGTATTTAACAAACGTTTTTCTGTGCCGAGCATGAGAGGAAGGACGCGCGGCTTTGGTCTACGTCGGCGCTCAAAGGGATAGAAAGAACTCTCCAAAGGGCATTCGAGTGAGCACAAAAATTTCGTCCTTTAGTATATCGTCCAAAAAAAGTGTCCCTAGCAAAAGTGAGTGAGGGTATTACGGACCGGTGGAAGGCCAGGAAAACGTCCCCTTTTGGCGCATGCAACAACGGAGAATGCCCGCCAATGTCCTAAAGAGGGGAAAGGACGGAGAAAAAGGGGAGGCCGGGTAGGCTTTTTTCAGTTTCATCCACACATTCGAGGGACCGATCACTCGCAAAGAGAGGAAATCGGGGCGTTGAAAGAGAAGGGGCGAAAGGGGGTCCGTGGGAATCGCGAATCAACCGATCAAGACACACCGACAAAAAGAAATTCGGGGCGGACGTGCGAGAGGGGGGGAAGGAAAGGTTGATATCTTCGTGACTTGCGGGAAAGAAGAGGCAAGCACCTGGGGACGGGGACCCCGAGTGCCAGGGGGAGGAAAAAAAGCAGGTCTGAAAACAGATGATTTCGCCTTATTTTTTGCTCGCTCAGGGAACGTTCACGGAGCCACAACAAAAACGAGGGGTCTCGGGAGGGGGGTAGGTAAACCGAAGGCATTCCTCTGTGGGAACGACTTTCTGGAATTGAAGATAAGAAAAAAAGAGCGTCAAGCCTCGGGGGGGGGGGAAAAGAAGGACAGAAGACTGTAAGTGGAAAAAACGTTCCAGCGATGCAGCTGGTTGGTAGGGGAAGAGGCAACTCTCAAAAACGTGGATTCAAGGAAGGCGGCTGTGGGAAGTACCACCGTTTCGTTGCAGGTCGAGATTAAGCCGTAAGAGGAATCAAGAGGTGCAAATTGCTAAGAAAAGGAAGAAAAAAGCTTAAATGGTGAAGACGGCGGCACGATTTCAATTTGGGAGGAAAGGCTGAGAGCGGAGCTGAATCTGCAAAAAGGGAGGGGGGGAACCAAAAAAAGGGGTAATCAGGAAGGGCTTCATCAAAGGGATTACTCTTCCATGAATCGTCTATTTGGGGGGAAGGGGTATGTCCTAGGGCCACACGGTGAGGAGGTCAATGGGAAAAGAAATTAAGTTGGGAGATTCAGAGAGTACGAACGGCTATTCAGAACAAAAAAACAAGGGAGGAAAAAAGCGAAACGGGGAAATTAAGGAGAAGGGAGAGTTGACATAATGGAAAAAGGGGGGGGCAGACAAATCAATCAAACAAAGAAAATTACTCAGGGGAACAGTTGCGGGAACCAAGTCGAAACTGCTTGAGGTTCCAAAAGGAGCGTAGAAGAGCTCTCTGGAGAAGGCAAACCAGAGTTCAACTAGGGAAACGCGTCGATCCGAAGAAAAATGTAAGAATGGGGGGAGGATTTGAAGAGGTTCGAACTATAAGATCTACGCTACTTTAAAGAGGAAACCTGCAAAGCCGCCCGGAAAAACTCGCAAGAATTGGGGGAAGGGGGAAAAAGAAAGTTGAGGGGAGAGGGGGGGGGAAAGGTAGGGTGCGCTTCATATTCCCAACCAGCAGGGAAGGAGAGGAAGAAAAAGGGCTGAAATCCCGACTAGTAAAAGAAACCTGACCCCTCTTATATTTCTAGACCATAAATCGGATGATGGGAAACGAGAATTTCAACATCAGAAAAGAAAAACCCTCAAACGAAAAAACTACTCTTCTTTCAATCGCTGTGGGTGGGCTCACCATTCACCATGATGCGATCCCCCAAACCGTGCAACCCGGCCTAACTACTGGGACTAAATGTAAAAAATTCATTTTTCTACAGGAGCGGTGTTTCATCAGGCACTGTCTTGAGGGATGGAAAATCTTTAGCCCAAGAAAATGCCTATGGGCCTTTTCCCTCTAGGGAAGCACCAATTGCGAGAAATGTCAGAGGGATTGTTCAGTGGAGGGGTTCACTTGGGAACGAGAAGGGAAATCAATTCTTCGGAAAATCTTTCTATCGGGGGGGACGAAGAACGCAAAAAAGCCTCGGGAAACTGGGGGGTTATATGGGATGAACTGAAAAAAGGGGGTGAAGAGAAAAAAACTTGCCTCGAATTTTGCTCGAGAAACAAACCACAGAATGAGGAAATGGAAGGACAGAAACCAGGCGGGGAGGTGACCATTTACGCGGAGCCATCACGCTAACAGAAGCAAGAAGAAAAAAAAAGAGACGGGGAGTTCTGATAAAGAAGGAAAGGACTAAGGAAAGCTGGTGGACGCGAAGAAGAGAGGGTCGCTTCTATGATTCTTGAGCGCCGGGGGGGGGAGTCGCCACAGCTTGAAAAGGAGGGAGCGCTTATAGGGGGGCCTCACGCCAAAGTCTAGAAAGAAAGAATACTTTTCAGTGGCCGTATTTCGGCGGAATTGGCCGCCGTCGAAACAAGGAAATCGGTGTGCAAAAGAAAAAAAAAGGCGGAGGACAAACGATGCGCCAGAAAAAATAATCAAGAAGTCGCCGACAACTAAGGAAAAGCAAATGTTCACTCATGAAATTTCCAGAAGGAGAACCGAACCAGCAACGACGAGGAATCTGGGGACTGGCTTGGGGGGAAAAGCAAACGGCCGTGAAAGGAATGCGGGACCGATGAGACCTTGGACTTTCCTTTCAAAAAGGGCGACCTGCATCAAAAACTGAAAACTGTTCTCTTGAAAGTTGGCAAAGCTCCTTCGCCGCCGTGACGAAGGATTTGCCGGAGGCTGGGACAGAAAGAAAGGACTTTGTGTAGTGGTCATGGTAAATTTTTCAGGAACGACTCGCCCAGGGGGGGGGAGCTCATGTCTCGAGGGGGGTAAAGTACGTAGGGGGTTTGAATGAAGCCTTAGAAAAGAGCAGAACGGGGGCGACGATACCGCCGAATGTTCCTCGGGACCGCTGGCTTAAGAAAAATCGGGGGGATTTGGCAGAGAACATCGGGGGCAACACTCCCGAAAATGGGCATTCCAGGAAAACAGGAAACATGATGTTTGTAGCTTCGGTTTGAGGATCTGAAGTGGGTGAAAAAAAAACGGCCGCGACACACGGATGACGGGGGTGTCCTAGAAGAAAAGACATGGTGGGGAGAAGGAAGGGGGTGGTGTGACGAGATTGAGGTTAATTGCAAATCATGGCTGCCCAGGTCGAATCAAAGCGCGAGTCTGGGTTTGTTGGTGGGGGTCAAAAGGGTTCGTGTCCTTGGGAACCGGCACAAAGGCATGCTTTTAGTTCAGAAACGGGCCTAACCCTTCTTGGGTGTGGAACTTTGTTAAAAAAGGACGTTAGAAGGAAGAAAAAACAGCAACTAGGGTTGAAAAGAAGATTGTTGTCTGACCAAATGTTCCCACTCGAGAAAGGCGTTATGCAGATTACGACAAAAGGGGAAAGGTGTGGAGACGCAATGGCGGAAAAAAGCCGGAGAAACCCACACGAAAGGGAAGCCATCGTTGCAAAAAAAAAGGAGGCCCCCATCTCTCCAACGAAAGGAACCCCCTGACATGGAAGGAGAAACAAAAAAGGCTGAGAAGCTGAAGCTGTGAACAACAATGGGAAGGAAAAACGTGTGAGATAAAAGAGATGAAGTGCAAAAACCGACACTTTTAATAAAAGCCTGAGGAGCGTAGTTATAGAAAGTCACTACCCACTTGGGAATCCCATCGGCCAATTGAGAGGGAAAAGAAAGGGAGCTATAAGAAACGGGGCACACAAAAAGGACTGGAATAAAGAAGAACCAGGGCGGGTCGCATCGAGAAGACAGGAAGAAAACCAAAAAGATAAACGCTAGATGGACCAGAAGGGTCAACGGCAAATGGCGTCCGTGGCGATGAGTAGGACTTTGAACCAAAAAGGGGAAGAGTTGCCAGGAGGTTAAGATCTCTAATAACACCATTACCCAAAGAAGCTTCCCCGGCAGTTACTACATCAATGAAAATGCGGCGCCGTACGACCCATCTATTAGCCAGATTCCTCAAAAATCCGGGAGGTGTGGGGAAGATGGAATTGGGAATGGACATGTTGTGGGTTTTTTTGCAACCCTGCCGGCACAACTTATAGGCGATCCCGTATTGGAGATAATGCGCGAAGGATGAGAGCCGAAAAAAGGGAAAACAGAGGAAGGTCGCGGGCGGCATCAGTAAGAATGACGGCCATCTCACGGGGGACGCAGTTCACTAAGAAGATGGCGGGGGGGTAGAAGAGACGGCGGATCTTGCATAGGAAGAAAAGATTGCGAAAAAGTAGCTATATAATAAAACCGCTTACAGAATGGGACTGAGTCGAAGAAAACCAAAGAGAATTGGGGGTGACCGTAAGGGCCACGAGAGCAATAAGAAAAACTAAATCAGCAGCGTGAGTATTGGGGCTGAGAAGGTTAGGGGACTTCTACTGGGGGGGGGAAATCCCTTCAACGCCCAGGCATGCGCTCACCTATTCTGATAAACAGATAATGATTGGAAGAGAAAGAAATAAAATTTCGAGGCTCTCAGGGGGGGGACCACCACATGGATGTCACAAAAAATTGGGCCGATCACCGCAAGACTCTAGGAGGGGTGTGAGGGAGTAGGAGTAAAAAAGAGGGCGCCCACAATGGGGGTCGTAAGGGAGAAGAAGAACAGTTCACGACACTCCAATGCCAACAGCCCTTTCATTTCGGAGGGTGCTTAGGAGAAACGGGAAAAAAGAGATAATGCTGGGGGGGGGGGGAAGGGGAATATCCAGACGTTGTTTATTCCCCACATGACCCATTTCAAATGGGAAGGATTAAGGAAAAAGGAGTGTAAGTGAAATGCACGGGGGGGTTTGATCGGGAGGCAGTTTGAGCCCACCATCTATAAAAACCGCGTATGGAGTGTTCTGGGTGGAGGGGGAACTGATTGAAAGGAGATTTGGAACAATCCGATAATTAGTCATAATCGAACATAGCGTTAGTAGTGGGATTTTGTTTTGGTTGAAGGCTAGGCGGGACGAAGTTAAGGGGGGGAAAAGGTTCCCAAAAAAAAAAGGTATAGAGACAGGGAAATTCGCTTCGCAACCCCTAAAATGAAGCCTGCCTGCCATTGGGAAGAACCGGGACACTTAGATGCTTATGAAGACTTCAACAAGGTCTTCATTCTAAAGCAGTAGATTACTCTCCAGGGGGGGGGTCGACACATGAGCAAATTCAAAAACATAAACGTTCGTAGTGTAGTTCGGAGCATGAAAGGGGAAAGGTTCAGGGCGGCCTTGGGAGGGACACAAAGAGAGCTTAATCTATCCCCCCAGTGGCAAGGAAGCGTTTTTCAAAGGATGTTGAAACAAGGCTGGGAAAGGATTAAGGACTTTGGGGGGGGGAAAAGTCTGGGAGAAAAAAACGTCACGAGAGGGGTCGTCAACTGGAACTTCGCGTAAGGGTAACGGGGTTCGATCTCTCTCAAAGAGGAAAGAAGACATCTAAATAGACCCGTACTCAGAAGGGGAGGGACTACGAGGTTCAAAATTTAGGACGGGACATCATCAACAAATATTCCGCACTTGAAGCACGGGACAACATCAATGGAAAAGCACCAAAAAGCTTAAAACATGAAGGTTGTGAGGGGGGAAAGGGGTGAAAAAGCAACGCCAATTGCAATCTAGAGCGCGGAATCTCCGAGAAAAAAATAATTTATGTCCGCTTGGGAAAAAGAGAAGGTAGGCCCCTCAAAGGCCCCTACGGGGACGAAAAGAAAAATACTCCCACAAAATCATCCTCCTCGGGGGGGCCGGATAGCCCACTTTAAGGAGGAGCTGGGGTTTTGGGGGGAAAGAATCATCTGGAAAAAAAAGGGAAGGCGTCTAATAATGAACTCCAATAAAAAGTCTTTCCCGGGAGGCTTGAAAAAAAAGAGTCTTTACAACGGGTAGGAGTTGAGTATAGGGTAAGGGGATGGTCAAAAGAAAATACCAACCGTCCCAAGGCCTACGCCGAGGGGAGCTGGTGGGATTTGAAAGAACTATTAGAGGGAGCAAAATAAAGAAGGGCAAAAAAGTCACAGGCCTGCCCTTGGGAGGGCATTAAAGGTGCAAAAACCTAGTCGACCATTTGGAGGGGGTCCGTTATGAAGACATTAAAGAAAATCTCCGAAACTCTTCCGGGGCCCGCTGGAAGCACCAGCCTAAAATGGGAAAGGGAGTGGGAGGTTGGGGGCAAAGGGGGAGACTGTTAAGGCTTGGAAAACGACGTAGGGTCAATCCTTTCGAAGAGAAGAAACGAAACGCCTAGAAGAAGGAAATTGCGATTAGAAGGATGAAAAAAAAATACGTTGAAATAGAGAAAAGAGGCCTCTAAGGGAGGGAAAAATCACCCATAATGGATTAAAGCGGTGATGCTCATCAGCCGGGGCTGGGGCGTTGCCCAAGTGAAGGAAAGGAAAAAAAACGAGACCAGTTCAAATCAAAGGAAGGGGGGGGGGGGGGTGCAAAGGGATTGGATCTAAAGGAGACTTAAAAGTACTCCATGCCCGCGGCTGGGGGGAAAAGAGGCCGTAAATAAGATGCAATGAGAGCTGGGACGGATATCCAGATGCGACGAAATCTGGCGAAAAAGGACATATCAGAAAGAGTCTAGCCCAAAACTTCTTCTGGAAAAGAGGAAGGGAGGGGCATTTCAAAAGAAATGCCGTCACAGTGCATGGGGCATCCCTCTCTGAGGGCTATCCAAATCGCATTCGAATATCCAAAGGGAAGGGGAAGACAAACGAAGTGCAGACATAGAGGAAAATTAAAGGAAAGGAAAAGAAGTCCACAAACCGCTTATATTATCAAGGTTCAGAAGCTCAAAAGAGGCTACCTTTCTTTAGTGAATTGGACGGGAATCTGAAAGAGTGAGGTTCATGCACAGAATTGCAGCCTTTCTACTTGCGGATTGTGTGTCACCAGAAAGAGGAAGGCATCTCAGCAAGGCCGGGGAGCCTTCCGGGAAGCTGGCGTGTTTGAACAGGGACCGGAGCCTCTTTGGCATGGTCAGACAGTTAAAGTACTCAGATTTAACTGTCCGTTTCCGAACGCTAAAATGCCGGAGCTGGACCCGCTGGAAAAAGAGAAAAGTGGGTGTACGTTGAAAAACGGGGAGAAGAAAACCTCGGGTGAAGAGAGGGGGCACTCAGAAGAAAGGGGGGGTGTGGGGAGAGGCGAACGTTTTGCCTGTTGACTGGGTTGCTCGAAGCAAAGAAGAGAGTCATCGGAAATGGGGTCAGGAGGGGCGACATGGGGGGGGGGGGGGGGGGGGGGAGGTTCTTGACGATCTTGTATGAGGGAATAATTTTGAAAGGATGAACCGATGGGAAAAGGAAGAGAGATGTCGGGGGGGGGGTTGGCTCACTTCAGGTAGAAGGGCCATTGGCACACTCCTTCAATGTCGGTCGAACTATTAAGAAGAAACGGAGGGGGGTTTGGGGGAGGTTGTAAGAAACAAAAAGGATTCCACTAGACCACGGAAGATAAAATAGATAATATAGGCAGCTTGGGGAAAAAATGTTAACAAAGAAAGAAGGAGTGGACCGAAACAGGAGCGGGGGAGAATGCGTAAAAAAGAAAGAACATACAGCGCTATTCTCATAGCCAGCAGCCTTAGGGCAAAATGACTTCCAATAGATAAAGGAATTAACCCACAAAGGAAGAGGGACAAACGAGAAACACCCACGAGGGGGGGAAAAAGAAATTCCAGAGAGTTAACTTAAGAAAGTCCGATTCAAAAAGCGCTACAACAATCAAGGGGGAGTGACTTCTTTAAGAAACCGATGAAGAGGCCATGAGATAAAGGAAAACAAAGGGGGGTATATAAAGGAAAAAGCCGCATTCGGAAGCGAGGTCCCTCTCTTCTGTATGGGGACAGAAATTCTCTAAAAAGGGCAAAACATACTAAATAAGAGAGGAAGAGAAGAGCGGTCGGTAACGAACGTTTTTACATTCATGGAATCCAGAATAACTTGAGCATTTTCACTGGCCGGCTTCCTGTGGGGATGCATGAGAGAAGGGTGACCACGGCATTCTGAAAAGGGTCCAGGTAGATTTCCAGGAAGGGGGATAGCACTTCACATTCAGGTCCGACAAGGGTAGTCCTTCTGAAGAAGTAAAACCGTCCCTACGAAGAAGGAAATCGGGAACAAACGTGTACTCGGGAAAATGGCAAGTCCATGCGTGAACAGAGACTGCCGCACAAACTTCGAAGAGATCCAGTTGGAAAAGCTCAAAAAAACTGCTCCTTGGGGGGGGAAAAGATTATTGACAGACTTCCCTTGGGGGGATGACGACGGCGCAGCTTCCCAGAAGGGCATCGGCATGACGAATTTCCTAAAAGAAAGGGGCGGGGCCCTAAGCGCGGGCATTCAAGGGCGACGCAAAGGAGTCGCTCCAGGGGATATCCACGAAGAATCAATTGGCTAGTAATCAACGGGAGTCAATTTTTCGCGTCCTGAGAGGCAACGAGGATGGCCGTCCATCACGTTGGGGGCTTAGTTAGCGTGGAACAGTTCAATAAACCCAAAAGGGAACCCCGGGAAAAACACAGAGACAAGGGCTCATGAGGGGGGCGAGCATAAAGGACTCTCGCGGACTAAAATGGTATAGGGAAGAAAAAAGCCGATAACGGAAAGCTCGAATCGTGTAGGGAAGACGATGCAAAGGACTTCCTAAAGGAAGGGATGAGGAAGGGAAGAGGCAGGACACAAACACAATGCAAAGAAATGCGGCGTCTGTAACGGAGCGGGCCACGAAATCGGGTCGGGAGATTTCATCTGGGTTGGGGATTGTAAAAAAAAAGAGGCACAGAAGAAGTTCTGGGAAACAAAAAGGGAAAACATTGCGAAAAACAGACTGATGCGCTACAGGATGAGTGGAAATGCCCGGTTTTAGGGAAGACGCTCATGAAAGGGGGAAGGAGCAAAAGAAGGAGGAAGTGGGTCGATGGTGGGGAGTTGAATTTGAATCATTAATCGGTGCATCAAGCTCCGTACTTGGAGTAAGAAATAGAATAGCGTTCATTTTACAGCCTTATTGGGGGGGAAGAGGGACCTTTTGGTAAGGAAAGCCTCTATTAGCGATTTCAAGGACGGGCCATTCGCTGCGAAGAAACTAAAATCCCGCATCAGGGGGTAGTCAAGGGACTTCGAAAGGGGGAGTAAAGGTTCCGTGAGAGATTAATGCCTTCTGCAAAGGTTCGCGCAACTTGCTCACGAAAAAGCGCAGTTTTTCTGTGAACGACGCCGAAAGCGGGGGAAAGGGGCACAATAGGGGTTGCCAAAAGAGCGGGAGAGAGGACAAAAAAGGGAAGTGACGCAAGCATATGTGAAATCAGTTGAGAGGTCTGCAGCGCTGGGGATGACTCTGAAAGGAAGATTCTATTTGTTTGAATGGGAGAGGGCCCTCCAAAGGGGATCGATTGAAAGGGAAGGGAAAAGGGAACTGCACTCAAAAAAAAAGGAAGGTAGAAAG
>Ga0179593_1482614_pt1 | contig 16697 bp, 20 predicted proteins | sample CZODoug2_1_08_16_FD_185931 | JGI IMG/M metagenome (GOLD analysis project Ga0179593, IMG submission 185931) | Vadose zone soil fungal communities from Angelo Coast Range Reserve, California, USA - CZODoug2_1_08_16fungal (PacBio error correction) | ecosystem: Environmental > Terrestrial > Soil >...
TTGGAGGGCGAGGGTTTATGGGTCGAGAGAAAGGGTAGGGTCGGGGGGGCCAAGTAGCTGGCAAAACAGCTAAAAAAATGGGGGAGATATACAAAAAACAAAAACAGAATAGAAAGCTTGGAATATTGGGAGAATACAGAGCCTCCTGCGATGGGGGGGAAAACCAGACGCCATAGTTATAACGGTTTTCCTTAACAGGTTGGAAAGAAAGTTCCACAAAGGCCCTTAGCTGGGAATTGTCCTCAATCATCCCGGGGGCAAGTGGATGCTAGGGAACCGTACGGAGAAAGCTTCTTCAGGCCGAGGCGAGATTTCTGAGGCATGGGGACTTGTATGGCCTGGTAACTCTGACCGTTAAAACACAAAAAACAAACAAAGGGGTCATTTAATGGGGGTGAAATGGACATTTGGAGGTATCGTACACGACAGGTTCAGGGACGACCGAATCGGCAACTTATGCAAGGAAAAAGTTTTAAACACATGGGGGTCAGCGGGAAGAAGCACAACATTACAAAAAAAAAATGGGACAAAGTCAAGAAAAGTCTAGGAAAAAAATTAGGAATGTCCTTGACGCGGTGAATTCAAGACGGAGAAGAAAAATGTACGAGCTCTGGAAGGACAATGGAACCTTCTCAAGGTCCAGCCCGGTGCCCAAGAGGCGCTGTGGGCACTTAGTAATTCTAAAACGGAAAAAATCTTTGACCCAAGACGGTGGACACACGGTTTAAGGATAAGCAATCACAACATCTCAGGCAGAAGGGAAACATGCGTGTGGGGAGAATAATGAAGGAAGGGGAGAAAGGGTTAATTCGTATGCTAAGTATTCTGGGCCGCCCAACCGGTGAGAATAGCGACGTCTCTTGCAGCAAAAAATGGCAGGATAAGCTGGTTCTGCGTTCCAAGGGAGAAGTGCCGTGGGGCCACGACGAGGGAAAGGTCAAGGCTCTAATGCGCGCACAGGAAGGAAGAGAAGTGAGGCATTAACGCAATGTCTGGCCCGTGTACCACTTAAAAGCCGGCAGCCATGAAAGGGTGACCCTGGGGACGCTACTAGGGGAGCTTCTATTATTAAAATGCAAAAGGGATCGGGTTGAGAACAATGGCTCCGAAACAAGAGCGGGGCCGCAGCGTTTGGCATAATGAGGCTTACTTCACGGCGTCACATGCTCTTCTAATGAGGAATACGGAGAGAATTCCAGTAATTGGTGAAAGGTCGTAGAATAGCTTGAAAGGAGAAGACACAACTGACAGCTGAGAAGAAAGTGAACACACAGCACCCACCAGCACGACTGATCAAGGGAAGACTAGCAAGATTGAAGTTGGGAACAGCGCTCAAATGTCAGCATGAGTCGTAAGAGGAAGAAGAGGGAGGGGCACGATAGACGTTGTCATAAAAGCAACGATAGAACGGCCTATAAAAAAGTCTCAAAAAGGAAGTAAGGGAAAAAAACATGGTCTAGCTTAGTTACGGGTTGGGGCAGGGCGGCAAAACTTTGGTCCAAAGGGTACTCGGTCAACTTCTATCTCAAGGGTGAAAAGGCACAAAAGGCTGTCGGGGGGGACAAGGGGAAAGCTTCCATCCAGAGACAAGAGACACGCATTTTGGGTGTACAGCAAGCCCATTGAGCGCGCCGGTTTCAATCTAGGCAATTTGGGTGAAAGTAAAATCTGGAGGGGTCAGGGGAAGTACTGAGAAAAAATTGTGGGGCTTCGCTTTGAGGGCGCTGACGCGCGTAAAAAAAAAACAGGAGAAGGGAATGTAAACGCAGCATAAGCTACAAGGACAAAGAAATCCCCAAGGGATACACCTTGATCTTTTAAAATGGCCCGGGGGACAAGCGGCCCGGAGGTAGAAAAGCAAAAACTGACTTAAATAAAAACACATCCACCACAGCTGGCTCTCGCCAACGACTCCGCGCTGGGGCTGAAGTGTCGCGATCCTTTACGTGGAATAAATAGTACCAGGGGCCACTCATGAAAATCGAGCAGGGAAGGGACTGGGTGACTCGGGGTCTAAGAATGGATTGTAATTAGGCGTGGACAAGTACAGCGCGCGCTGGGTCTAACATAAAGAAAAAGCGGACCTCATAATTAGGACCAGAGCTACTGCTGAATAAGGATCAATAGGCTACGAAGCCCGGGTCACCGAAGAAGGCGAGAGGGGAGAAACGTCTGACAAGGGGGACTGAAGTCCTATGAGAGGAAAATCACCTCTGCACGGGATAAGGAGAGCCAAAAATGCTGCATGAGGCTGGGGCTTAGCCGCGAAGAACTTTAAGGGTGCTCGAATCCTTGGTAATGCTGAAGACGCCAAAAAAACACTATAGGAGAAAAAACAGAATCCTTTGAGACAGGGGAGCAAATATGACGGGGCAAAGGCACTCTAATGGGGTTTCTGGCGGTGGTGACAACAAATTCAGAAGGAAGAAGGGGAAAGGGCGACAGACGAAATCCAATACAGTCAACGAGAGGCGAATGCACCGCCGGGACATGTGACGAAGTAAAAAAACCTTTTACAGACGGTGACGAAAAAAGCACAAGCGAATGATGGTGGTATTGGGGAAAGGGGGGGAAAGACCAATCAATTCATAGGAGGATCGAGGGGCGTACGTCAATGAGACTTTGGGGAGGAAGGAGGGGGGCTCCAAGTTGTAGCTACAGGAAGGAGTCAAAGGGAAGAGAAAGGCGAGGAAAAAAAAGAGAGTCAGACAAGAAGGAAACGGGGTGGCAGGGGTTGGCATCTCGGGGGCCTGGGGCAGAAGGATTGTGCCCTTCCTGCCCCCACAAAAAAGGAAGGGGGAAAGGGGGAAAAGCTTGAGACAAGCACTATTAAAACTGCTTCCCAAAACTACAACTAAAAACTTTCTGGGAGGGGGTTTCAATGTCTGTTCACAAAAAAAGGACTGTAAATACGATCTGGGTTTCAAATGGCGGAATAATTACATCAGATCGCGGCTCGATGCCGAGTTAAAAAAATAAACCCGAAGATCCGAGGTCCAGCCCCTTGTGGGAGAAGAGTGGCACTGGGAGGGGGGAAAGAAACAACTAAATACCGAGTAAAAATGGGTTGTGGGATATAATGCTGGTCAAACGCTCGATCTACATCTCAAACACCAAAACTGGGGTAAAAAAAGATAGCACCAAGGGGAAGAGACCTCATGCACATGACACCCATCTTATTTACGACGGGATAGGCAGGGGGTGGACAGTAGTACAACAAGAAAAAAAACCTCACAGAAAGGAGGGTGAGGACAGGGTTGATATGTGCATTCTTGGTAAACAGACAAAGGCCAATTCCCCGAAATTCCGGAAATTCGAGAAAGGGAAAAAGGAAAGACAGGTAAAGGAATTACAAGTTTTTTAGAGGCGCGACATTGGAAACCTCCTGAAAAAACACCCCCGAGAAATGAATCGAAGATCGGGGGGGGGTTTTGGGCAGAGCAAATCAATAGTTCTTGCAAGGCAACGCACGCAAAGGGGACAATAGGTGTGGGGGGGGGGAGGCAATGGAAGGAGGAACAATCTGGAGGACGGAATCGTGAACAGAAAACAACACAATAACGCTGCGTGGTCTGAAAAGAATCGGGGAAGATTCAAAATCACAAGCACCTCGAACTTTTGGGGGATCATGGAGAGAACCAAAGAAAAACAGCCACCGGGAAAAAAACAACAACAACGTCTACTAGACTGAGGGTCCAAAAAAGATCTGCGTGGGGCGCGCAAACAAGGGAATTCGTTTGGGTCGTCGCCAACAAAGTGCAAAGCGAGATTTGGGGAAACGGGAGAAAGCGGGGAAGGAACGAGGGGAGGGACAGAGTCGACAGGTTTTCAAAAGGATCAAAACCGAAGGATTTGGGGGGGGCAGGCGCGGGGCCTTGTGGAAATCGAAAAGGGAGTATGGAATGGAGTGACACGAGATCGAAAAAAGAGGACGAGTGAGGGTGCTTTCATGTCAAAGGAACACCGAAAGAGTCTCGCTTGGGGAAGATCTGAGAGGAGAAATGTGGGGTGATTGGGCGAACCTGTCCAGCCTTCACAAGGCGATAAACGCATAAAACGCTCCGGGAAACACAGAAAGACAACATTCATCAAGTCATGCAATTGACGGTTCCATGGAAGGAGAGCAGTTCAAAACTCAGTAACCTTGAGAAGTGAGGGCATGCCGGGGACAAGGACCATGAAAGAATGGGAAAAAAAGTGGAGGGGGGAAACGTCAACCAGGGGTAAGAGAAGGTGAAAGTCAACGCATGTCGGTCAGGGATGGGGTTGTGCCAGAAGAAAAACGAAATGTAATTAAAAACACTCGAATCATCGGTCGGCGAAGACCAAGGTGCCAGCGGCGTTCCCAACAAGGATGCGCGGTTTCAGTGAAAAAAAATCAGGTAGAGAAAGCTCCAAAGGAAGCGAACGAAAGAGGTTAGCGCGGGAGAGAAAAGGCGTGGCTGGAAATATAGATCAGAACCTGCCCATGACGGGAAAGACAACAGAACCGGAGGCTGTTGAAGAGGGGACAGATCAATTTCGGGGGCATGAAATAAATTGGATGGGGATTGCCGCCTGGGACGAGATCTTGCTGCGTTTAAAGGAGTGGATTGCCGACGGACGCGGCGATTTCAGAAGCCAGCTACTGCTTACACGTTTTTCTGGGCAGTAAAATGGCTCCACGAAGCCAGCGTTAGAACAAAAGTGCCAAGTGGGAAAAAGGGGCGGCGCGCCAAGGGGGGCGTGGGCGGGCCAAATGCGGGGGGAAAAAGTCAGTCGGGATGGAAGAACAAGTGGCTTGACTTCCAAACCACATACCGTAGGGGAAATCAAAATGGAAGAATCTGAAAACAAAAACACTAAAAGGTGGGAAAAAGGGGGGGGCAGGCGAGCGAACGGAATCAGCTCGCTCACAATGAAACATCAATGAAAACTGATAGGGAACGCCGTTGAGGAGGAAGAAGGTGGGGCAAAGGTGCATTCAACTAGCAAATCGTCGACCCCTGAAGGGGGGAAGAGGGGGAGGTATCCGCTGATAGCCCTCAGTCTGGGGCTAGCCGGAGACGAAAAAAATGGAATACCAAATAGGAAGGGCGCGAGAATCTCATGAATTGCAGGGGTGCGTTGGGGAGAGTTCGGTGAGCCGGGGGTCGGGGACTGCTAAAGGAATAAGCGAAACGCGTCCTTCATACAGGTAAAAAACGGAAGAGAAAGGATCTTCATCAAGGAAGGGAACGAAGATCGCGCATTTGTCTGACGGACAATGGGGAAAGTAACAAAACAGGAATTGTAAAAGAAGGAAGTTGTCACTCTTAAGGATCCAATGAGGTAATACAACGATCCGGCAGTGTATAAGAGGGGCCAATGCAAGAAGTCACCTCGGCCTCATGACAAGGTTCATACGCGTAGTGCGTGCGTAAAAAAGAAAAAAAAAAGGCCATAAGCGGGTGGCAGGGACAATAGTGTGAAATTAAAGCTAGGAGTCGTGCTTTTCAGAAGGCATGTCCACTTTTTGTAAAGATCGGAGGAAACGGAAATAGAGGAAGTTAAAGCTGACGCTCCAGAAATCTGTGTACAAAAAAAAAAAGAATCCGGGGGCGGAAGGGGTAAAAAACCAGAAAAAAATCTCAACTTCAACAAACGGGTAATATGGGGGCCGTGAAAAAAAAGCTCAAAAAAGAAAGAGTTGAAGAACTGATGGAGATGTGAAGTAAATTGAAAAAAAAGAAACAAGGGCGTCGGGGGTAAAAGAAAGGGATCTAAGGGTAAACGCCAAAAAGCAAGAAAAGGGTGGGCAAGTCGTTGAAAAAGGGCCGGAAAGTTCCAATCAAGGACCAAAAAACGTACCTGGACTGGTTACCTCAAGAAAGACACTATCAGACGTAAATAGCTTAGTGGGTATGAACTTGAAAAGCTTAAACTTCGGGACCTTGTCCAGGGGGTGGTTCTATCAACGGAAGGACTACATCGGGAGGTGGACCCATACATGACTAATTAGGACAAAAGGGGTGGTCTAATCCACCCGACACCCTGAGGAAAAAAGATCGTCCGTGAGCATAGGGGGGTTCCGTGAAGAGGACCATCACGGGGAACTTCGCAAAACGAAAAGAAGACCGGAAAGTGCGATTCAGTCGCCCGGGGTTCGGGGTACGGAAGGATCACGATGGGGAAAAGGCGATCAAGGAATTTAGGCAACCAATAGCCAGATAGCAGAAGTGTCAATTGAAGGAAAGAAAATCTGGGAAACGAATGACGCAGTCCTCAGGAGGCGATGGCTTAGGGGGAAATATCACAAACTGGAATTAACAAATTGGGTTGCGGCCTTGGTGTCATATCTGTCGAGAGAAGGAGCGCGACAAAAAAACAAGATCAAAGCTGAAAAGACGAAGACTACAAACAAAACAAGGGGAAAAAATATATGGATTGTCTGGGAAGTTTGCGGGTGAGCGCGAACAAACTTCTCCCTCTCTGGAAACATAAAAAATTAAAGGAGAATAATTCGAAAAAAAGACTCTGAGAGGGGAAGGCAAGCTCCTCCTTCAGGATGCAATAAGTGGAGCCGCGTTTGAGGAAAAAAGTTTCGGAAATCGAAATTAAAAATTAGGTAAAAAGGAGACGATGAAAGTGGGGCGCAAGCCGTGAAGAGAGAAAGTGGGCTCATGGAAAAAAGTCTCGAGCACCGCCCATTTAGGGCATTTGGAAAGAGGCGGAATGCAAAACGGGGGAAAGGGCCCGCAAAATGGCCGACCGGACCCGGATCAGAAAAAAAAGAACATTGAATGTGGGGAATGCTCAAACGAGGGGTTGTCACCCGGTGAGTCAACGGTGCCAGACTGAAAGAAGAATGTATGAGGTCACATTGCAAACGGAAGCTACGGCAAAACTGGGCAAGCGCAAAAAATGTAGGAGATCGTGTCAAGAAGCAGTTAAAATTGGAATGGAACGTGTCGGAAGCAGGAGAGAAGGTACTGTGCTGTGCTCTCGGTCCTAGGGGGAAAAATGTCCGCTGAAGCACCGCGGTTCCACATCTGTCGCTTTGGGAGACTTTACAGAAAAAACTACTTAACTTTGGAACAAAAGACGTTGAAAAGATGCGGGGTTCCAGCTTGGGTCTGGAAAGAAAAGCTCAAATAACAGTGGGGACTTACTATGGCGGGGGGTGCGATGAAAAGGGCAATATGACAAAGCTGTTGGAAAGGGGGGGAGAGGTAGAATCCAAAGCAACCTCTCCTGAGGTTCTCCCCACCATGGGCAGAAGGATCAGTGTTGGAGGGAGAGACGGGTCCAATTCCAGGAAGAAATGGTTAAGTGTTTCACAAGTCTAGGGGAAGAACGAAAACCGGAAAGAAAAGAACACGGAGAACGCGCAGGATTATGAACATACGCCAAAAAGAAAAGCTTCTGGCCTGGAGAAAGGGAACATCATCCGCAATGTACCATTTTCCCTGAGTCCGCATGCCGCGTCTGCTGGGAAACGCGAAAGGGGGGGGGAGTAAAAAAAGTGCAGTGATAGGTAATTTTGTTGAAAAAGCCAATGGCTCCGAACTCATCGGGGACCATTTTTCCACTGGCTTAAGATGACGTTGACACAATTGTGAACAAGATCGAAAAAAAATTTTTCAAGGGAGGAATCCGACAGTTAGAGGGGGAACTGACGACAAGGCGGATTGGGGCAGGAAAAAACGAAAATGGGACAAATAAGGGAGGAATGGGGTCTCTGAATCCACGGCCGGCGAACTCTTATCCGGGAAAAAGTGGTGCGTTCCATAAAGCTTAAAGTAGTGCTCTCCAGGGGGAGAAGAAAGGGGAGGGAAATAAAAATATTCCTATCGCGGAAAGGGGAGACAGATCGAGAATTTTCTAAAGATCGGAGGGGGGAAACCGGCACACGGGGAAGAAAGCAACAAAGGTCTTTAAATTGCTTTCAAGTTAATGGGACATCATCCGGAGGCGAGCTGAGTTTTGGGAGTAGCGGCAAAAGTTATCACCCTCAAAAGTGGGTTTCAACGAAAAGGGGATATAGAAAAGTTGAAGAAAGTGCTTGATTTGGGGTCACGGGCAGTCCAGGGGAAAAAAAAATCGTCATGACGGCAAGTCCAAGCATTTAACATCAAGAACATTTTCCGCCATGGTCAATCGAGGGCAAGTGGGGGGAAAAACGTCCACGGGGAAAGGAGAAGAGTAAATGCTACTGCAGCCGGTGGGAGAAAAGGAGAGGTTCTGAGAGGGAGCGAGCGTCGTCAAAAAATAAAATGATGATTAACGCAGCAGAGCAAGGGGCTCTGACAGAACATCTTGTCCTACAGAAGTAAAATGGTCCAAGAAAAGAGGGAATCAAGAATCTGAAAAAATGGGGGTAAAAGAAGGGACTGAGCGATCCATCCTACTTTCAGCGACCAAAAGAAACGCAGAACGTGAAAGGGGCATCCTAAAACGGGAAACTTCGAAGCGGAAGGGATGACTATTCCCCGGGGTTTTTCTACAACTGGGGGCAGAGAGAGAGACTAAAAGGGAGGAAACTCTTGGGAAAATTAAGACGATCTCAGTCAAGCAGGGGAACAACATCCCGGCTAAAGGAAGAGAAGTATAAATGAGGGGGAATAAAGGACTAAAAAACCGCCGGAATCAGCTCAACCAAGAGAACATCACGACTAGGAAAACCGGGGCCCCCAAACCTAAAGGCGGTGAATTGACTATTATTATTCTAGGGGGAAAGGAACTTGAGAAAGGGACTTCTCACTGTGTGGAATCACTAGGTCTGAATGTACAGGAATATCACGATCATTCAAGTGGGGTCTAATGGTCTCCTCTCTGGACAAGGATACAGGAAATGCATACACATCTTTGTGAGACCTCTCAAGTGAAAGTGTGGCCTGGGCTAGCCTATGGGAGGTAGCAAAGACACCACTCCCACTCTCGATCTTCAGATGGACAAGGAAGGTTGTGGGAAGAGGACCTTAACCGAGGACGTAAAAAGTCACTCGACTGGTGGTCGAGGGATGCAAAAGGCAAGGACCATTCAGCATTTGACGACGCGTAGGACACATTACCTAAGAGCGCCTCAAATCAACCGGAAGAAGGAGTGGAAACCAGAGGGGGGGAGGGGTGACCAGGGGGAAAGTCAGGGTGAAAAAGAAAAGGGAACCAAAGGCAAATCGCGCTCACTTGTTGTCAGGGGACACATAAACAAAGTACCATCTGGGGGGAGGGGAGCCCTCAGCACCAAGCAGATCTGGGGAACGGGGAAGGGAGACGTGGGAGGGGGGCGGTGAGAAATGACAATAAGGTGTAGCGGCGGGTAATGAGTCAAAGGAAGGGAAAGGGCGAGAGATAAAGTAGGGAAAGAAAAAGCGGGCGTCCAACTGTTACTAGGGGGGGTTGCTCTCTGGCCGAAAGGGAAAAAGGAACCAAATAACTGGAATTCCATAAGTAAAACCACACAAACGTGATGGGAGGGAAGCGATATTAGAAAATTGGAAGAAGCTTTCCCCCACCTAATATAGCAGAAGGTCTATCACTGTTCACTTTGATGGAAGGTTTCTGCAAAATCAACCAAAGGATGTGAAGGACAAAATTAAGAACTGAGTCAATTTGGGAAATGGATCATTACTGAAGTGAGGTCATGGTTTAACAAGCAAAAAAAGAAAAGTGAGACGAAAAAAAGAAAGAAAATTGTAGGGGGAGCGTGCATCCGGTGGGTATTCAGAAAAAGAGGTAAACGGACGAATACCTAATAAAGAGTGGGTGGTTAACAAACGAAAAAAGGGGTGTGCCCTATGCAAGCTCAAAAGTAGGAATAACTCGAAAAAAAAAAGTAAATGATAGGAAGAGAGGAAAGCCCGCCTTGTATAGCCTGTATTTCACATTGAAACAAACCAATCTTTACTGGGGAAGGATGAGTTCCGTGGGGGAACAATAGGTGCCCGCTCTAGCATAAAACGTGAAAGGGATTATCGGCAGGTGGTAAAGTGCTGGCCTCCAAAAGGAAAGCGAGTCCATAATGCCTTTCAACCATTTCAGAGGCCGTAATGCTGGGCCTTGGAGGTAATTGAGGGTAGGAGGGAGGGTTGGGGCGGAGGAAATTGAAAAATACCCGAAAAACGAAAATGGCGACGGGAAAAAAAGAGGGAGTGGTTTTGGGGAAAAGGAAAATCCTTACGGCTTTAAATCCATCTCGGAAATCCCGCCCTAAAAAGGTTCTGGTTGGGGGGGGGGGCATGGAGGAAGGAGAAAAGGAAAGGGGTAAGGCATCGTTCAAAAGCACAAAATAGCACGTTGGCCGCATAGGTCAGGAACGAAAAGAGTTCCTCTAGGGAGATTCGAACTCCCGAGAACTTGGGTGAGGAAAGAACCCGAAGAATTATGACAGCGCCCAGGCACCACCTCAAAGAGAAGATCCATCAAGATCTGCAGGGGGAGGGGCGGGGGAACTCATTAATTCTGTGTGGGGGGGGCTCGCAAGGAAAAAATCACAGGCGAGGGAAGTGGGGCGGAAGCGGAGAAAAGACAAAACCATGTCGGAAAGGGGTTTTCAAGGGGGCGAAGGGGTGACCACCTTAGTTGGGCACGGAGACGGCAAGGTTTCCGCAGGCAAGGGGTAAAAGGATTGATTGAAGGTGAAAAAAAACCAAACAATCTGAGAAAAACCTTCTAGTAAGGGGGGGTGCATAGGGAGAGCAGCAGCATTCTAAAAAAGTCGGCTTATGGAAGGAGTTGATATATTGGGGAAACTGTGCCAAGGAAGCCGTTCCAATCGTTGAAAAGAAGAGCTCTCCAACCAAAATAATGCAGCAGGTCAGAATGGGGAAGGAAGCAGTGTTGCACTGAGGGAGGACGCGTTCATTCAAAAGGAGACGGGATGCGATGGCCGGAATGGCAGGGGAAGATTCTATGAATTTAGGGTTTTCACGAAAGGAGGGCAACGAGTAAGTCTTGGAGAGCCGGTATGTTGGGGGGCACAGCGGACGAAAAAAGAGGACTCTGTGGCATCCGACAATCCAATTCGTAGCGATAGCTGACCACGTACCGGGAGGAAGCAACCAAAAGGGAATGGAGGAAGGGGTTTCATGCGGAAACCTCATCATGAGGGGGAGGAACGCAGAATTTGACCACGTAAGTATACTCGAAAAAGCCGACCGAGCTACGAGATTCTGAACTGGCGTTCTGAAGAAAGCCCTGAATGGGCTCCACATCCCAGGGGTAAGAGGCGGGATTTCCAGAGGAAAAAAAAATGTTTAAAAGTGATCAAAAGGGCTGCTGGTTGTTGGGAAGAAGGGTCGAGATCAGGCAATCAGGGGATCAGGCTTTTTGAGTCCCACCGAAGAAGAGCAGCAGGGGAATGGGCTCCAAGTTTCGTAGGTCCTACTCATGAACCCAAAACCTGTCCCTTGGGAAGTGTAAGGAAAAAAAATGGAAAGTGAAACCGGAGAAAAGAGGGAACTGTGTAAAAAAAGCCGTTGGTTCTCTTTAAGGAGGCAGATTCTTAAACTTTCTGGAAAGGGAACACAAGCCAGTGTGCAGTCATAAAAGAAGAGGGGAAAAAGTTTGGAGGAACGTCGTGAAAAATGGGAAAGCAAGGTGGCCGCAACCGAAAATTAAATACTCTCCTCAGGATCTTAACATCCCTTAGATTGGGGAAAAAAAAGAAAGGTTTGAGAAAAAGTCCCTTTTGATCTCCGTGAAGACGAGCAGGGAGGTCCGCCCCTTAAAGTTCGGGAGGACGGGCCAGTCTTGAGGAAAGACTCGGATGCAGCAAGGGGAGGATCAACAGGAACGGAGGTTAGGGCAGCAGGAGCAATAGCTCGAGGGACTGGATGGGGAATAGGAATTCTGAGAAGGTCAGTGGCGGAATTAAGGAAAAAAGCACGGGGGATAACTGGAAAAACTATCAAGGTATAGATCTTCTTCAGGGAAGGAAGCCCTCTCAGAAAGAATGGGGGGGAAAAAGGATGTCCACTGGTCTAATAATGGACATGAGGGGGACAACATGTATGGCCACGCAGTAAGGATTGCAAAGGTGTTCAAAAAAAAAAACGTCCACTCTCCCGGCAAGTTTTACCGCCTATGCGAAATAAGAAGCAGTCTAATAGGGACAACGGTCATGCGATTGCAGGGAGGAAAACAACCGGCAAGAAACTTATGCCCATCGATTGATTCAAGTCCTGAGGGGTAAAATTAAGCATGGGGGCACAGCTTCAGGCCATTTCATTACTATTTAAGGCGAAAGTGAGGACTGGGGAAAAAAACCTGCATCAAAAGGTCGAAGGTTAACAAGGGGAAGAGAAGGAACGCGATGAGGCGCGGTTTGTCTAAACCAATCCAACGCGAGAAACAGGCAGGTTTGCCGAAACCTTCCGCGAAAGAAGGAAAGACGGGGTGCCGGACTGGGGGGATGGAGATTTGATGTCTTAAGAAAGAAATAAACCTCACCTGGTAAACGGGACCTGTGGTAAAGAAAAGAATGAGGGGGAAGAAGGGCTAAGGGGGGAGAGCCCGAATGGTACATCTGGGGGAGGGGGCCCAGTGATTACAGTGGGAACCATTGACAATTACAGATACCATCCTGCGTGGGAAAGAAGATTCCGGATGGAAAAAGAGTTCATACAGAATAGAGCTTATAAGGTTGTGAGGAAATGGAAAGATTAGACACCTTTTTTACATTCCATTTTGGTGCACGGAAGAAAGGGGCCCAGGAACACCCATCAGGGTTTAAAGGGGTACAATCCATGCGATGAGTTCAGCATGCGCAAAGGGGGGAGTGGAGCAAAACTTGGAAGACAACAACGCTGAGATGCCAAAATAAAATCTAGTTTAGGAAGAAATGGCTCTAACGTCATAACAAGGGGCGGGCCGCTCCGCAGGGCACTCAAAATGACAGAAGAAATCTTTCTCAGTGCACCGGGTGGGAAAAGGATAAAAGGAAGAAAGGCAGGAAAGATGGACACTGATGCGGGGGGGGAAAAAGCAAGGGGGAGTAACAAGAAGGGGCAGCTCCGAAGCTAGGTCTATATGGCCTGCAAAAAATGGGAGAAAAAAGTAGGCCAGGGGAGGCGCGTATCTTCGAAAATTTTCGTACGGGCCGAATACAGCAGGAATGAGTTTATTCTAAATGTTTTTTGCAATGGGTTCATGAGGAGAGAAGCCGAGATTGCGTAGCGGAATTAAAACTGGGAAAGAAAAAAAGGAAATCAGAGTCAAAAAAAAAGGAGGAAGGAAAGGGGGAAAAAAAAAAAGAGTGCGGCTCGTTTGGGAAGGGGGACTCAATGAAGCATCGTAGAAAGAGCAGTGCTCCACTGAACAAAAAAAAGGGCGGCGTAATGTCCGCAGAGGGGAAATTTCAAAACCAGCGCCTAGCAATAGAGCGGGATCGCTTCCTAATATTGGACAAAAGGAGGAAAAAAAAGGTTCGGAAAGCAGAGTAGACGGCTTACAGGGGGGGAAGGTGGAGGGGGAAAGCTACCATTTCAGGGGAGGCTCATCCTGGGTAGGAGGATTCAGAGGGCAAAGGTAGCCTAGCCCGCACAGTGAGTCATGGGACGTCGGCGTTCGAGGGCGCTTGGCTGCCCTACAAGGGAGTTGAGGACAGGGAGAATGCAGAATGCGGAAGATTGACTATGTAGGCAAGTGGGTCGCCCAGTTTTATTAGAACCGGGGGGTGAAGCAGAAATCGGGCAATGGATGGGAGGGAAAAAAGGGTTGCAAAAAAGGTGTGACGGCGTCGGCTCCTAAATAAAAACATTCAAGGAGCAAAAGGTCAGTAATTTCAAGAACAAAAGTAGAAGTTATTGTCATGTCTATACGGAGTTGACTTAAAATATTAACGAAAAAGTACTATTGGATCGTCCGGGAAAGGGGGGGAAACCTGACTTGCCAAACCGGGGGGAAAATCGGGGAAGGGGGTGGCGAGGTGAAAGGAGCCTTCTAAAAAGAATTATTGTTACAAACAAAAAGAAGTTGACAAGAGGGGTCCAGTCTTTGAAAAGACAATCTCCTCAAGTGACGACGATTGGGAGGGTTTTGTTTCTCGAAGGGAAATGGCAATTTACAAGGTTGGAAGCGTAAAAGGGCCTGACAGGGTTCCGCCCAAACCGGCGACCGGGGGGGGGAGGGAAGTCTTATATGTTTCACATTATCAGAGGGCGGATCATGCTCAAGCAGAAGCCCAGGGTGGCGAAGACAAAGATAGGTAATGCCTCGGGGACAAAGCATGAGGCGCCCAGAAAAAAAGGAAAAGAGGCATCAAGATATGCGGAGCCACGGAGTACAGGTTGAAAGAAATTCCAATGGAGGACGGGAAAATCCAGGAGGACGCTGGCCGGACTCTTCTGTTAAAGGGGGAGGGACGATTAACCACTCAGGGCGTTGGACGGGGATTTTTTGAACGAAATGAGAAAAAGAAAATAGCCTGGTCCAATAATGCGGCTGACCATTCGGGAGAAGGCAAAAAATGGAACAGATTCGTGAGGGGCTCCGGAATCTAATCCTCACCCGGATAGTTTTTTGGAGGGACTAAAAGCGGCGTTGAAAGGGGGCAGGGCCTATACCGTACCTCTTAAAGAACATGAGGGCTCGGAAAGCCACCAATAAAAAAAAGCGAACGCTTGTAAAAACTGAAGGAAAAGAGCCTCAACGGAGGAGGTAAAACTTCACTGCTCCTTGACGATTGCAATTAAGGTCTAGTAGCGGGAAGCGAACACTCTAGAAGGTACTAAGATAGAATTTGTCACGTCCTTCACCGGGGTTGAAGAGAAAGAAACGGCCGAGTTCGTGAAAATATAAGGGGACTTAATGGGTTAGACCTGCGATCACTTTGTCGCGTGCGATCGCGGCAAAAGGTTGATACCAACGGGGGGAAGTAAGGAAACAAAAACTTAAGGATCTCACTTTTGGGGGGGGAAATTCAACCAAACTGGTCATTGTGGGGCCACGGGGGAACAAATTTTACAAAAAAAAAAAATCGCCACGGCAAAGCCAACATTTTGGGGGGGGGGTTAACATCACTCAAAGGGCGAAGGGGTGGTCAACCTAGAGGGGGTGTGGGCGAAACTGGAAAATTCATTTTCTGCAAGGTCCACTGCGTGCTGTGGAGAAAGATTGGAGCAGAACAGGAAAGGGAAAAAAAGCGGGAAAAGAGTGAAGCGAAGCTTCAAAAAATGATCTACTCGTTAACCGAGCCCTCAGAAGAACAGGAGGCCAATAAAGCCAATTTCTGTGCCGAAGGGAATGAAGGTGCCCCTCAATGGGAAAAAAGCATTCTTCCTATAAGTAAGGGGCCGGGAATGATAGATCTTTACCAGGTCCTAAAGCAGCGCCGCGCTTAATGCGTTAAGAGAAAAGATAAGGGTTTACTCTGCTGATCAAATGAGGGCATCATTAAACCATGGGGGGGGGCGAAGACGTGAGATGGGGTTCTCGATAAGAGAAAGAAATGGTTTCGGGCTCTTGGAAAGGAACAATCAGAAGCATGCTGGAAAACACGACCTAGGAAGCTTAAAAAGAATGTAAGTATTAAAAGGATTTGGATGAGGTGAAACAGGAAGAATCAGCCGAATGACCCAGGGGAAGATAAGAGTAACATTCGCCGCCGAAATCAGGGGGAATGTTGGCCTATACTTTGCAGCATATTCCTGTGAAGCAGGCTAACAGTCAGGAGAAAAATTCTCAGAGGGGGAGGGGGGGGGCGAACGAACATTTATTGGGGGCAATCAATTAATTTCATGAGGGAGATTAGACCCAAATCTCGCAACTATATGGCTTAAAAGTGAGAGAGCAGGTGCATGACAATGAGGCCTTCAGGAAAAAAGGCACGCGACTGGGGGGGGGGGGGAATTCTTGTTCAAAGGAAAATGCCGAAGCAATTTTCCCGAATGGTCGTTCACATAATGAAGAGACTGAAAAATAAGGGATCCTTCTTGGGAAAAAAAAAAGGCGAACGGAATTTTACCCGGGAAGGAAGAACTTTACGGCCGTGGACGCCACCGGCAAGGCGCGCTTGGGACTTTTTGCGACGAAGCCAAAAAAAAAGGGAATTCATCATGATTGCTCCCGTGCACCATCAGATAGGGAAGGGTACGCGAAGAGATGGGGGGGTAGGGGGCGAAAACCCTTAAAGGGGGGGGGGGATTTGGTATCGGAATTGGGAACTAAAATGGTAAGAGGAGGCCGACTAAGATGCGAAAATATGAGGTTCAGAACAATCGGTCAAAAAGGGCGGGTTTTGCTAAATCGGGGACCGGGGAAGATTAAAAAAGTAAAAGCTTTGCCTTCTCAAGGAATCCACCCACAAAGCCGGTTTTAAAAAAAGGGGAGGGGAGGAAAGAGAGGGGATTGAAAAGCTATCTTGGGGGAAACCCACCTACAAATCGCTGTAGGACCCGGGGAGAGTCTCTTGTCGGGGGACGGGGGGGAGGGAACAGGAAAGCCTCAACAGGGGACAATCAATTTCTAAATGCATTTTTCCAAGGCGCAGAATGTTGACTAATCCGGGAACTCGACCGGGCGGGTAAAGGCAGGCAATAAAGAGAAAGAAATCAAGACCCACGTTTTGGAGAGGGCAAACCGGTGGGGGGTATTGCAGACAACAAAAGGACACATACCCGGGGAATCATAAGGTTGGTGTGTGTTAAACCAAAAAAAAAAATTTCACACAAAAAACCCTAAAAAGAACCGGAGCCAATTTATCACTGCAAATATAAACCGAGGGTCTATAGATCGGA
>Ga0179593_1575462_pt1 | contig 16697 bp, 22 predicted proteins | sample CZODoug2_1_08_16_FD_185931 | JGI IMG/M metagenome (GOLD analysis project Ga0179593, IMG submission 185931) | Vadose zone soil fungal communities from Angelo Coast Range Reserve, California, USA - CZODoug2_1_08_16fungal (PacBio error correction) | ecosystem: Environmental > Terrestrial > Soil >...
TCAGACGAGAAACCACCAACTAACCGTAAACCTTCTGCTAACAAATTGACAAGTTGGAAACGGGAAAAAGGAAAAGGGAAAAGGAAAAAAGGGTTTAGAAAGTTCACTGAGACTTAGAAAGAGGGGGATTTCCATGCGCCGACCATCAAAAACCATGCCAAAAAAACAACGGGGGGGGGGAAGAGTTTTCGAAAGATAAACAACTCCAGCTCAAAGAAAACTTGGATGCTCGCTGGTATTCCAAAGCTAAGGACCAGCATCGCGGGGGAGGTTCAAGTGCTCGACGGGGGCGGGAGGGCCAGAAAAAAAAAGGGGGGGGAGGCTAGAGAGATCAAACGTTCAAGGAAGGCAGCAGCAGCAATGGAGCGAACGCATGACCGGATGTCCCAACCTGAAAAAAGGTTCCTGAAAAAAAAACGTGGACGGGGGGGGAGGGGGCTGCGAGTCAAAAAGGGGAGTGCCTATAAAGATTTAAAACTACGCCATTAGGGAAACCGCGAAGCTCCGAAAAAATCCCCCCAATTGGTTGTTGGGAGGGGGACCCTAATGGCTTAGGAGGGCCATTAGGGCTAGGGGGATCCCCTGGAAAGATCTTCGGTTGCCGATTAGGCTGGCAAAAAAGGGACCTCGCAAGAAAAAAAATTCGAGGCCAAGATTCTGAAAATCCGGCCTCCGGACGCTTATTTCTTGGAAAGCGTGTCCCACGACGGACAAAAAGAGAAAGGGGGGACTTCAGGAGAGCTGGCGCTTACACCCTTTCGCGCGGTTTCGAGCGATTTGTTGACTGAAAAAAAAGCAGTAAAAAAAACACAAGGGAAGTATTTGAAAGGGGGAATGGTAACATCCCCACCCTCTTCAAAAAACTGGTGCTCTCGGTGGAAAGCGTCTCTGGCCGTGGGTACCCACGGCAAAGAAGCGATAGACGCCGAGAGGCAATGGAATGCCGACTTGAGAGACACCGGTCCACGGAGAGTTTTGTTGGCACACCGCCTACTGAGAGAAAAGAGGACGGGAAATGAACTCGCATCCGATTATAGAACCGGAAGAGAGAGCCGTCCCCCAGGGAGCTAAAGTATCGTGGCGAAAAAAGAACCAGTACCAAGCAGAGTGAAAAAAGGGCCGCCGGCAGGGCAAACAGGTCCGGGGGAACCATGGTGGATATGTAAAATCTTCGGGTCGTGGGGAAGAGAAAACGAAGGAGGCGGCAGAAAAAGGAGGGGGGCTGGCAATGGTGTTTTGGGGGGGGAGGGGAGGGGCACGGTGGATAAGCAATGCGGGACGGGGGGGAACCTCAGGAAGGGAAAGAAAACATAAAAAAAAAAAAAAGCAAAACCTGAAATGCCACTGGGGGGGGGGGAATCTTTGGTGCATACCATACCGCGAAATTTGGCGAAACTTGACTCTCCAAACGCGACGGGAGAACCAAAAAAACGACTTCCCTAAGGCACTCAGCTGTCGGGGGTAGGGGACTGAAAAGTGGACAAACCGGCCGTGGGAAAAAAGTGTATTCAACCCTGGGAGGAAGAAAAACACCTATGGGGTTGGTCTCCCCCGAAGAGCGTTCCAGTAAGCACCGGCGAAAGATAGTCTTCTCGGGCATTAACGGGGGAAACTTTAGTCAAAAGGGGGGCCTGTCTTGATTGCAACTGGGCCAACCATAATCGGGAGGGTGTTACTGGGAGAGCCACGCGCATAGGGGAAAACTGGGAAGGTGGGGGGGGGATATAGAGGTCATCGTCACCCCCCAGCCTCACTCAAGAGCACAGCCACAACGGTGGTGGACAAAAAGAAAAGTACTTCAAAACAAAGGGGAAGCACAACCGAGAGTGGATCCGAGGAAAAGGGCATTGACATCTATTAGAGGTCAACCCGACAAGGGGACGGAAAACCGACGTATTTTGAAAGAGGGGAATCAAAGGTTCCCTGGAGAACAGCCTTTTCAGAGAAAGATTCATGGGAAAAAAAATGGAAAGGCTCCAGACGGAAGGGCTCAGGCCTGTCTTACTTTTGGGACAAGATGCTTCCAAGGAGAGGGAGGACACAAGGAGAACAACGGCGAACAGTCTTAAGGGTGGAAAAGAAGGGTGATCCAGGCTAGTGAAAATCAGGCTAGACGCAGCACGAAACAGGAGAAGAGAGATCAAAAAAGCGAGTAGAGGAAGGAGTGCTGCGGTGGCCTGATAGTTTCAGACTGAGATTTGGGGACACACGGAAAGGCACAAAGGGGGGAAAAAACCTCGGGATCATCCGGGGAAAAAACATCTTGGAACGCAAAGTAAACTGACAAGGCAGCAAAGGCCTTTTCTCAAGTCCACGGCGAGTTGGAAATTTGGGGAGGGAAAAAAGAGGAATCACCATTGGAGGGAAAATGGACCTAACCAGGTGGCAAGGGGCCACTTCTTGGCGGTAAGGGAGCTCCCGGGGGGGGGAGAGGGAAAAGGAAAGCAGAACACTCAGCGTGGGAAGGGCGGTGTCATTCTGGAAAGGAACGGAAAAGCCAGCTTTGTTCTTGATAAGCTGAGCTGTGGGGTGAAGGAGAGAGAAAATAGAAAAATTACGAGGGGGAAGGAGAGCAAGGAGCACTACACTCAGATGCGATCTGGTTGGCAAAAGGGGGAAGAAAAAGGACCATTTGACCGATCAGTACTGCGATCAGAAAAATAATCGCGCAGGGGAAAGGAAATCTGGGTTTGGGACTCCCGACCATCGGGGGGTATCCTTACGCTGGTAAACGACAGATCCAATCACCGGAGGGCCCATAGACTCTTCAGTGGGAGAGGGTGGGGGTAAAAAAGGTTTAAGGCATTAGGCGAGGGGATATTCAAGTACCAGGTTGATTCTTATTGGGGAAAGTCACCAACTGACTTAAAATGTGGGACGTAAATGGGGAGGGGTTAGGGGTAATTTGCGCACGTCCCAGCGGCCAATGCTTATTCCCTCACACGGGCAGTCAAAAAATAACAAAACTGGGGAAAGGGTTTGCCAATAACCAAGCAATGTCTGCAGCACGAATCCCCCAGGAGTCAAAGAACACGAAAGAGTAAAAAAATAAAGACGGAAAAAGTAAGACTGTTTAAGGAAGAAGGCCCGTCTGAATGGAGAGCCAGGGACTCTTTATGAGCAAGGTAAAGCGTTTCGCAAAAGTAGAGGGTGGGGATGCGGGAAGGGGAGATGAACGGCGGACTATAGGGCCTTTCATTGGCCCGATGCGGAAGCGGCAGAAAGGAGAAAGCGCCGTGGGAAGGGGGAAGTGAAAGGCAAGGAGGAGACATTGCCGTCATACTCTGAGGAGTGGAGGTAAAAGCTTCCAGTTACGATCCCATGAAAGGAGACAGAGGGGGCCTCGTAGAAAAGGGAAAAGTACCACGGGCAGCGGTGTTACTTCATCCTTTCAGGCCATCTCAGTAAAGAGCACCATCGAAGGCGCAGTGGCAATGGAGGAAAAGGAAAGGATACAGGAGAAATTCCGGAGGGGGCAGCTTGCACCAGACCATGATATCAGATTCCTAAAAAAGGGGCCATGAATTTGGAGGCGCTTAAACGGCGGGTTTAGACAGGTTCTGAAGTAAACGCGCTGCGAGGGTATGAACCCTATCCCTCCTGAAAAAAGAGAATCGCCATCTTCTTCGGAAGGAAGTTATGGGGGGGAAAAGAGGATCAGGGTGTCCACCTAGAGACCTCCGTAGTAGACTATAGGAAACCACTATCAAAAAATCTTTCACAGGGCATGCGCAAGCCAATACTACTGACGTCTTTGTCGTGAAAAATGCGGCGGTCAAGTTTGGAAGAGAAGGAAGGGAAAGTATTGGGGAGAAAAATAAGGGCCGGGGGCCTGATCTGGATAGGCGAACTCTAGAGAAGCACCGCCTCATTCTGAGACAACATCTATATCACAGGCAAACAGCGCGCTGGTCCAAGGAGAAATACCATGAGGGGAAAGGAAAAAACTGTGGACTGGACGGAATTATCGAGAAAGAAATAACACCCTGCAGTAGGAGATGAGGCGCATGACCCCCTGGATGAGTCGAGGACGACAGGTGAGGAAAAACTGGAATAAAAATGGTGCAAACAACTGCCAAGGTTTCGCGAAGGTTGGACGGGTGGGTAGAACTGTCGCGGATTGATCCTCCGGTGGGGAGGGAGTAAGGGGGGGTGTATTGGGGGAAAGACGGCCTGAGGGACAGATTCAATTGGCAAGAGGAAGGGAGGCGGTGAGACTTCCAGCCAAGTCGCACAACCGTCCATAAGCAATCGTTCGTTTGGCCTGGAAAGGACGAATGTGAGGAGTTCGAACGTTCGACAAAAGAATCCAGGGCAAGAAAATCCTGACTTCACAACGGGGAGGGGCAAAGACGCTGCCTCGCGCACTCCGAGACCTTCACGGGGGAACGATCGGGGTCAAACTGGACGAGGGGTGAGGGTAAGCTGGAACAAGGGAGTAGTACGCTAAAACACCAGAAAGAGCCAAACTGGACGAGGGGGGGGGAAAGTAACCTGGAGGGTTGGCCATTCCCTCTTCAGTCTTCATTCATAATTTTCAGAAAAATAATTGGTGGAGAGACAATCTCGGAATGGACAGGGGGGGGGAATCGAAACGAGGGGGAAAAAGCGGTATGGTTCAGTTTCAAGACCGACACTCTGAAACTCCCTGCAGGAAGGCTGCTAAAGCTTATTGGGAAGATGGACCGGTCCAATAGGGCAGAAGGCAAGCCATGGAAAAAGGGGACATCAGGGCAGGATAAAGGGGGGGAGCAATGACCTCGTTTAGCACCATTTAACAAAAAGTCCCATGATCATGGTGTACGGCATCGTGGAAAGTTTGGCTCAACAAAAAAAGCCGTAAATCTAGCAGGAGTGATCATGGCGAATCACAAAAAAAGAGATTCACTACTTTTTGAGGATTGCTACGGGAGGGGGGGGCGGTGCTCTATCTAGAAAAAAAAGCCCTCCGGCCGAAGGGCGGGGGTCAAGTCAGAGTCGACACTTGGAAGGGGGGAACTTTCGCCCGGGGGGCTGCCTCCCATCTCTCGTTTGAGAGAAGTGCTAGGATCGGAACTAATCTTCGAAAGCCGGAGAGTATTAAAAGGGGCTCGCACTAGCAAAAGGGGAGGCAAACTATGAGCTAAAGGGGGGGAGTCGCGCGCAGGACGTACGTCAACGACTCTGCCACTATCTCAGGGTTATCCCTCACAAGAAGGCGGGGGGAGTATGAAGAACGGAATCACGTCGAACCGAGGGTGCATCTCGCCTAGGACAGCTCACGTCACCTGAAAAAGGAATCTACGGGAAAAAAAACCGAGGGGTGCTCAACGCCAAAACTAGAAAAGAAAAGACGAACTGATCATGGTAAGGACGTTTTCAATTGTGAGGGAAAAAGAAATGGGGGGAAGAAAGGGGACGATGGGCCACATTAGGGGAACGTAGACCATGGTCCACCTGAGAAGCTTGTCTTTCCCTAGGTGATGACCTGGCCCATAGAGTAGAGGAAATAAGGAAAAACCACCCTGCTTAGGAAAAGGGATGGAATCGGAAACTGAACCACCACGCTTTTTTGTGGGGAAATCTGCCTTGCGTTGGTTGTCTGAACCAACGCGACTGTCCGTGGGATTAGGGGGAAGCAAAAAAGAAAAAGTGAGAAAGTGGGAAAAAGGAAGAAGATTCACCATAAAAGAAAAGGTGCCCGGCGTCCCAAGAGGAAGACTTTGGTATGTCTTTTAGAATATTACCCTTGGCCACGTACCCTCAAAAAGGGGGGGGAAAAAAAATTGGGGGGGGCAAAAAAAAAGGGAATGGGATACAGGAAGGGGTATTGGCACTAATGTCTGAAGGTAACGGAATGGAAACGGATACGTTTTGCCTGAAAAGGAAAAGGGACTTGGGGAAGGGGGAACGTTCGAAGAAAATGCGACCAAGCCAAAAAAAAAGAGCTTGTATTATGACGGTGCGACCCCGGGCTGGTAATGTCAGGAAACCGAAGAAAGGGCCAAAGAGGAAAACGCCGACCCCAAAGGGAAGGGAACCATCCACTTCAGCAACCGCCCACCTTAGTAATTACTCCGGCACAGTCTTCTACCCAAAAAGGAGGTGGAGAAAAATGGGAGGGGAAAACTGACAGGCGGACCCGCCTAGATGTTATGGCAGCTTAACCTGTGAACAAGCTCTAAGAAGGAAATCCAGCATAAACCCGCTGTCCAGAAGAAGGGGGGAGGTGTCGCATTGAAAAGGGGATCACGCCGTCCAGAAAACTCAATATACGCCAGGCGGAACTTCTCCACGAGGGGAAAGGCGAAAAAGAAAAGGACAAGCGGGGTGTCAGGAAGCCCAGAGGCGAAATGTCGAGACATCCTGAAAAAAAAGGGGTCGAAAAAAGAAGGGGGAAAGGAACAAAGCTAAACGGAATTTCCGGCCGCACCGTCCGGCAAATGGGGAGAAAAAAATGAGCCCGTTGAGGACCAAACACATAAAAGTTCCTTAGAGGGAGGGCGCATTCCCTGGTTGGCAAAAAACCAAAAAAAAAAAAAAAACAGATTAAAAAAGTGCCTATCAGAGGGGACGAGAATCAAAAAAGAACGAAAAAAGTGTAATTGGGAAATGGATACCCTCAAAAGGAACGAAGAGTGTCTATTCTCGTCCGATGGGATAGGGAAGAACTTCGCTATAGAAAAGAACAATTCTAAAAGAAAGGTTCCTCGCCGGAGCCTCCCTCGAAAAGATTCTGGCACAAGGACGGAAATGAAAATATTGAAAAGCTGCCACGGGAACCAAAAGCGAACGGAAAAACCAGTATAGCGGAGGCGCGACCGGAAAAGCGGAAAAAGTTCCCCAGATCCATCGCTCGGCGATGGCCATGGATCATTAAAATACGCGGCCGTGGTAGGGAGCAGGGGCAAGACTTCGGCCTCGCGTCTGGCCGTGGATATTAAGGAAAACTTTCCGCGATAAGGGACGGCAATGTAGAAAGTGAAAGACAACACAAAAACCGCAGCAGCATTTTGCCCAACAGACGGAAGATAAAACGCAGAAAAAGGCAAGGACTCGTTCAGAAAAACGGCAGCGAAATCCCCATCAGGCCCCCCATATTCAGTATCGTGGCGAACGCGGGGAGGGGGAGGGACCTCCGACAAAATTCAGGGAAGGACCTGAAGGGGGGGGGCCGTTGATGGGCAAGGGTGGATATGTTTGAATCATTTACGGTGGGGAGACGATCATCGTGGAGGAGGAAGGGGGAGAAGGAGTTTTGTTTTTTTTTGAAGGGGGGGGCACGTTGAGGGAAAAGGCGGTCCCAGGGGAGCAAATGAAATCACAGAAAAATCGTAACCAAAAGGTGGTTCACGGAAAACCCCACTGTTTCAGTCTTTGGGAAATAAAACCGAATGGGCAGAAGCCAAAGGGGGGACCTCATGACCCCCAGCGCTACGGACCACTCTCACGAAGAGTGAACCGGTCTATTTCAAAGAAGGGGAATGGGGGAGCAGGTGTTATGACGCCGGAGGGTCGAGTCACTAAAACACCGGTTTTCAACCGAATATGCGAAGGAGGAGCGGGAAGAATGAAAGAGGGGTCAACCAAACGCGGTAACAGGGAAACTTGATTGGGACAAATTGGGGCCAACCAGATCGGAGGGTGTGAAGGAGAGGCGAAGACAGGAAAAACTTTCTCCTGTAATTAACAAAAAAAAAAAAAAATAGTAAACAAACAGCTCACAAAAGCACAAAGAAAAGGGGTCCGTTCCCGGTGGGTACAAGGTCAGAAAAAAAAGGGAACCGAGGCTCTTCATTGACAAGGACGCGGTCAACACCGGGTGGCCGCCACCGAAGGGGGTGGGGGGGGACCATAAAAGGGTCCGTGGAGGGAGAAGATTTCATATTTCATTCGCCAAGAAGGGAGGGAAAGCAAGAAAACCTTCCTTGGGATTCAAAAAGTGAGAAGATGGGGCTTCAAGGAGGGAGCCAAAGGTAAATAACAGAAATGGAGGGGGCCTCGTAAGTTGTCCCTGTGAAATAAGAGATTTGAACAAATAGAAAAAAAAAGCCACGATCCAGATCATCACAACAACAAAGAAAAGGCGTGACCAAGAAAAAAGCCTGACCGGGGGAGTGCTGCGGTAAAAGGGGGAAAAGGCCTGAGAGGAAAAAAAGAAAAAGGCAAGGAGTAACGGAAGGAGGGGGCGAAATACCGTCCTTGCCATCGTTGGACGCAAATTGACAAGGTCAGTAGGGGGTGGGGTGCGGTAAAGCTTTCGGGGGTTGGGGGGGGGTGGGAGGAGGAGACCGAACGGGCAGCGATCAGCCCTTTTCTGAGGATTTACCGGGGGGGGTGGCCAAATCTTGTTCTGGGGGAAAAGAAAATCGGGGAAAAAGGGAGATCCCGGTGGAAAAAAAAGGTTGTGCTTTACGGGTAATTTAAAAAGTCAGTCTTTCAATGGAAATTTGGAAAGGCGTAGAATGTGGGGAGGATGAGCGCGATTATGACAATTCGAGTAGCACGTTGTCCTGAATCTGCGCGGGAAAATGGGGGCACTAAAAAAAACGATCTGGTTTTGGGGGGGGAAGCAAGACACTTCAGTATAAAAGTTACTACGGGGCGATCATAATCTATAGCGGCAGAGGGGGGGACGGGAATCGGGGATTAGGTGGGGAAAACCAGCGCGGACGCGGAAAGGGGAAACAGATCCATCCCGGCCGGGAAATTAACCGTCACCGCTGAGGGAAATGGGGGTCAGTTTGTTAGAGGGGAAGGATGTCGAGGGTCAGGGGAAAGTTTGGAGGCGAGGGACAATGCACAAAGACGTTTTTCTACAGGATGTGTTATTCGAATTGGGGGGTAAGGGTAGACTAAGAAAAAAAACCCGTCCCCGGCAGGAAAAAAGAAGGTGCCCCACAGAGTAGGTCTGCCAAAAAAAGAAAAAACCCCTCAGGTTCTGCAACTACTCCGGCGGGGAAAAACGTTAGAACAACGAAAAGGAGGAAATGGGAAAAAGGACACCATAAATCAACGGACACAAAAGAATGAGGGCAGGTGCGAAAGCCGAGGAACTTGAGTGTCCTCAGAAAATCGTTCTCACGTACGACTATGGGGGGTTGGCCGTATGGGGGGGATGATAGACGGGGGAAGAATTGGGTCATTGGGGGAAAAGACTTCGGTTTGAATCGAAGTAGGCGGGAAAAAGGAGCGGTACGGGTACAAAGGGCCGGAAGCTGAGGAACGGTCATACTCGCTTAATAGCTGAAATTCTGGGATTTACTAGAAAACTTCAAGAGAAGCGAGCCGAACATAAAGGGAGGTCAAGCTGGTTTTAAGGGGTCCTCGGCCCATCTCAGGAGCTGCAGTCACAGCGCAGAAAGGGGGGGCTTGTGCAATTTAGAAGGGGAAAGCGCAGCTGGGATACGGACAAGGGAGGCTGGAAAATCACACATCAGAGGGGGAGGCCTGATCCTGTGCCATAGGACTCTTCGGGGGACCGGCGAGGCAGATTTTATCGAGAAATGGCGACAGAGCGGGAAATAAACAACTGAAAAAAATCGTCCCATCTTACTGCCGGGATCTGGGGGAGGTATCCATTTGCCCAAGTCAAGCTTTTGCCACAGAGGGTAGCCGGTCAGAGGGTGTAAGCTGATAGGACAGAGATTCATAAAAAAAGAAAAAGCGAGAACAAAGAAAACGGCCACGTTTCGGAAATAGCGTCTTCAGGGAATCGAAGCCCGGTCAAGGGGGACATGCCATGGCGGGGGAAAGGACTTCCGAGGGGATAGTAATGCGACTCAAGCCTCAACAGGCCGTGGCCTCATGAAAAAAAAAAAAGGAACCGAAGGAAAGGTCTGGGTCCTAGAGGGAAAGAAATGGCGTTCCAGCCTGGAGTTGATGCAGCTGGACGGCCGTTAGGGAAGGGGAAGACAAAAAAAACTAGGACAGACGGCGCATTAACATGAGAAAGTTCTTGAAGGAAAGGGCGCCTGAAGAAAATACAGGTCCGCATTTTCAATGTGTTCCATTCCCAGTGTTAGGGGAATGTTACGGTTGGGAAGCTGTCCGGAGAATCAGAGGGTCGGTTGAGCGGCCTGCCTGCTTCTGCAGGGGGGCAGGGTCGGTCGCCTTCGAGCGGCGCTGTTGAATACAGAAAAAAACTGGGGGTCGGACAAATCGGCGATGGGGGGAGCGGAAATTTCGTAACTTTCGAAAGCTCCCCAAGGGGAAAGGGCCAAGCGTATAAGGGAACATTCCTTCCCTTAAAACGTTTGGAAAGAATAGGAAAAGACCACCTGAAAGGGGGGGCCAAGGGTGTCAAACTGGCTGGAATGGTACCTGAACACTCTACTGTTTTCCCGATCCAAAAAAAAAAACGTCTAGCCTCGGCGGTCACAGGAGGGTTGTCAAAGGAAAAAAATTCTTGCGCAATTGGGAAAGAAACTTTGTGTTCGGACACGGATCTCGTCAGGAACAGTCGCGTTTGGATCAGGAAAACGCAAGGATACGTAACAAGTAGTGGTGAAGAAGCCGACCACTAGGAAACGGCCCGCAGGCTAAAGGGGGGTAGGAAGGGACCTATGGCCGGTCCAATAGGGCAAGATTCTCAAAGGTTACCATGAAAAACGTTTCATCAGTGGGGGAAGAAAAAAAAGAGAAAGGTCGGCAAGGACGCAAAAAATCCCCACAGAAGGACTGAGGGGTAGAGGGGGGGGGAGCACAGCGCGAATGGAATTGGACCCTTCCGAGGCCTTATAAGGACGTGATCATGCGATCAAAGGGAGAGGGAAGGGGGGCAAAAACAAAAGGATGGATAAAAAAAAAGAGACCCAAAAAAGAACGAGGTAAACATCGTAAAGGAAGGCCTTACGTCCTGGAAAGCGGCGACCACTTTAGCCATTCGCCGGCTGTGAGGGGGAAACACCTCCGCGGTTGGGGGAGTACTACTCTCACGAAAAAAAAGAAAGAGAGCAAAGAAAGGTCCAAGGGAGAGAGGAAAAACCAAACAGCCGGCGGAAGTGCCCCAGGGGAAAAAGTGGGGGGTCTCTCGGAAACTTACGATCTCGACTATGCCCACTAGAGAGAACCATCGCGAAAAAGTAGAGATGCGCAAGAGAAGGACACGCACTTCGCCATCCAAAAAAAGAGGGGCATCTCGCCGGGAAAAGGAAATTATTCACGTCACCGGCTAAAGAGAACGGGGAAAACCAAAGGAAGCAAAGAGAGCCGAGTGATCAGGAATGTGCGTGGGAAATGGGTGCTGTGGGCAACGAAGTCCGGAATCAATTCCTGGAAGGGTGGGGAAAGCCGAAAGATGAAGGGTAACGGATACAAAGGAAACACAATCTCGGAGAAGACGCAAAAAGAAGAGAAATACTCTTTAGCAGAATCCAACCACCTGCGGTCAGACAAGGAGTGGTCGCTAAAAGGGGAAAGAACCAGAGCGGGCTGGCCGGGGAGGGTTGTCAGAAAAAAGGCGACTACCGTTGACACCTTGTCGCCGGGGGGGAGGGGGAGAATTAAAAAGATTCTGCGAATAAAAAAACGAAAACCACAGGGAAAAAATTGGATGTAGACAGGGGGGGGGCTGTGGTATCGGGAATAACCCGGGTGAGTGTTCCAGCGAAAGCACAGCCGACAGTTTTGCCAAAAAGGGAGAAAACCCCACTGAGGGGCGGAAAGGAGTGAGCGAGAGCGTATTGCCACAGGGGAGGCGAAAGGGAATTGGAAAAGCATGATACGTAGTGGAAACTGAAGGGGAGGGGTTCGAACGTTCGAACATGGGGGAGCATCACTTGCTTCGGTCCTCAACGCCAAAGGGGAAAGAAAAAAAGCTTGATTATTAAAGGGCGCACACACGGGTCTTAAAAGGAAACGCAGGTCATCAGAGAAAAGGGGGGCGAACCGCCAGGTAATATGCAGCATTCGGGAGCCCATCCACTGGTCAGAAACACACCTGAGGATCAAGTGGAAACCACATCTGATAAAGAACCGTACACCTTCGCGAACCATGGGGATGGTGGGGAAAACATTGAAAATGAGGGGGAAGCCTAGAAAGGTTAAAAGAGAACCTGTCAGGCAGACAAAAACGGATGAGAAGGCGCGGAACTAAGGGGCCTGGGGGGGTCTCTCCGCTAACGCACCTTCCAAGAGCCCGCCCTCAGAAAGGAGGGAGTGAAGAAAGGATTCACTAAAAAAAGGCGCTGGGAAGGTGCCTGGCTTGGAGGGGCGAGTCCTGATGAAGGTGGGGCTGGAGAAGTCTCTTATCCTGATTAGGCCTACAAAGACAGGTCGGCGAATGTCCTGAAAAAATTGCTGATTCTCCCAAAAAAAGAATATTTCCGACAAAGGGAGGGGTCTGAAAAAGGTCAGAGGAAAACAGAATTTACAGAAAGGAAGACTCGTGCGAGAAAGGGTTGCAAAAGCTTTATCGATGGAATACCACTCAAAAGAGAAAAAAAGGGGGGGAAATGAAAACAGGAGGTATAGGGAAAGAGAGAGGAAATACAGTCGAAAAAACTGCTAAAATACTATTCCTCGACTCTCCGCCTCGAAAAGATTCTGGCATCCAAGGACCACCGTCTGATAGAGGAGCCCGGTGCAAGCGGGAAATGGACTTTTCCGGTATAGAAGCTCGATAAACCAGGGCAAGCTCTGGCTGAGCTGGTAAAAAAAAAGGCTCCAAGCGTGCCGGGAGCAGGGGTACACCGCTTAACCGGGCTGGCCGAAACAGTGAGGGTGGACAGCGCGAGGCCGCGCGACTCTGAGGGGGGCCTCGTCAATCTTTTCCTCGAAAGCGAGTTGACGTCAGTCTGAGAGGAGTTCGAAACAACAAAGAAAAGCAGCCTTGGACCACCCGCGAAGTACTAGATCCGCAACAGTGGTCCATGCAATGAAAAGGGAAAAAAGGGAAACTTCGAGATAACATGCAAGGAGCAAGCATTCCCCCATATGGCGAAGTACTCGTGGCGAATCGTTTCTCAGAAATGCGGACCTCCAGAGGAAAATTCAAAAAAAGGAAATTAAAGATGAGGGGCCGTTGATTTACAAGGGTATTTTGACATCTCATTGTGGTTCTCCGATCAAAGAAAGGCGGCCCAACAGCAAAAGGAGGAATTTTTTTCAGGGGGGGGGGGCAAAAAGATGGGAAGAGGGCCGGGGACGGGTGAAGAATATCACGAAAAGGGGCGATACCCCGCCAGGGGGAAAGGTGAAAAGGAAAAGTCTTTTTAAGGGTCCGATTACTAAACCACCGACCTTCATGACTCATGGACCAGCAGCTACTCAGCTACTCAGCAGGAGGAGGGGGGAAGTGGAGGAAAATAAGGGAATCTGCGGGGGGGGAAACGTCAACGTAGGACACAAAAAGGGCCCCGATCAATAAAATCACCTAAAGGGTTTCCTGGAACAGAAGAATGCAGAGAATCCGCGAATAGAAAAGAACGCAGTAACTGGGGACCTGTCTTGATTGGGGGCAACTGCGCAGAAAAGGGTTACGAATGTGCTCGGCTCGCAGATTCAGGGGAGGGGAGATCGGGGTCCCTAGAACCCGGCCACAACAAAAAATGGGATCACAAAGACCGGTCCGTCCTTTAAAAAAGAAAAAGAAGAAATGGAAAGCAAAAAGGGGGAACCAGGCTCTTCAGAGTTATTCTCTTTCACCCCAAAATAAGTGTCCGGAAAGGGCAAATGGGTCCATCTTGAAAGAGGGAGAGCGAGGACATAGTTTGAATAAGACAAATTTCAAGTCGCCAAGAGCCGGCGGAAAAGAAACTGCCTGCAATCAGTTGCCTCAAAAAAAGGAACGGATTAAAACATCAATCGTCCGCGACCGACAGAGGGAGGTCGGGTAAGGTGTACATCTCGGGCGAAGGATGACAAAAGACCCAAGGCATTGAGGAGCTCCAACCACACAACGAGATTAAAAGATAGATGCTGACCGTTGGTAGGGGATTTCGAGATTTCAATGGTCACATGGTAAAGGGAGTCACGGGTGTCTGGAAGTTCCTGCGTTACTAGGAGAAATCCCCTTGGAATCATAGGGGAAAAAGGAGAAAAAGTAAGTTTCGAGAAAAAAATGGGGTGTCCTATTTGTTAGGAAGAAAACTCGGATCTTAACGTCGTCCATGGACCCGGGGAGGGAATATGGAAAGGTGGAGGACATAAAAGGGGGGTACGAAAAAAAGAAAACGAAACTTCCATGAAGAGCCTAAGGAACGACCCGGTTGTAAGGACGGTGTACAATCGTCTTTGGAAAAAAAGACAGGCGGGGGGAAAAAAAAAAAATGATCGGGGCGTGGGTGGGGTGAACGATTAAGACGTAAGTATGGACGCCAATGGGCACGTTTAATGAAGAGAAGCCGAGCACGTAAAAACAAGTTTGGGGCAGCAGGGGCCGGGAAGAAAGGAAAAAAAGTTTACTTGAGAAAAAGCTATATCTCGGGCCCTGGACGCAAGAAAGGGGGAAAAAAAGGTGGATTGTCGTGGGAGAAAAAAATAACTCAGAAGATCACCGGCCGGGAGGCAGAGGCACCAGACTCTGAAGTGGGGGGAAGGGGGTACGCTGGGGAAGCCAGAGGGCGCGGGGTATCAAGATGGAACGGGGGGCACCGAAAAGTTTGGTCGACACATTAGGGGGGGAATCGAGTGGTTTTGGACTAAGATGCTCACCCGGAAAGGGGAGGAAAAGAAACCGTGGAGGGAAAAAGAAAAAACAAGGAAAAAACCCATCGGAAAAAAAAATCTTGGAAAAATCGGAAAAAAGGGAGATGTCAACATATCAAAGTGGAAATCAACGGAAAGCATTCTGGTTAAGAATGCGGAGGGGGCGGAGCAGCTGACTCGGGTAAAGCGAGACTATGGGGAAAGTGGGGGTCAGGGAATGCTATTAAGCGTCGAGACGAGAAAGGGCCTTATTGCCCGACTGCGCGGGGGCAAGCCGGGGTGGGATGCTGGATGGCAGAAAGCCGCAGGGAGGAGGGGCCGGGCGTAATATCGAAATATTTAGGGGGCCAGAGACTCATGCCTGGGAGGATCCTTGCTCAAGGGGGACCTGCTGAGAGCGGTGGGGGTGTGAACCTTGAAGGAGAGCAAGTGCAGGGTTAGGCCCTCCAGCGAAAAGGGAGTTGCAGGAATAAGCGATAAAAAATTTCTCTTGTGGAAGTCTGTGCAGGTGCACCATCCCATGAGCTCTCAGAGTCAAGGGAATGAACCAGAATCTTGGCAAAAGGGAGACGAACGGCTATGGGGGCTAAGGGGCGACGAGGAGGGAACCCTATACACCTCCTTAAAGGGAGAATAGCCATCTTCTTCGGGGAGGTATCCCTTTGGGAAAAAGATGCAAATCGAAACAGCAGAAGAGGGGTAGGAAGGAAAAATCGTTTCATCTGCAACAGGGGGGGAGGCACTGCATCCGCCAAGAACGGCCACGTCAGGGGGGGAGAAAAAAAAAAAAAAAAAAAAATAGGAGGAGTCAGTTTGGGAACCGGAATGCGCCGAGCAGGGAGGCTGGAAGACTGCGTTTCAGAGGGATACTTCGACCGCAGCACTCACCGGCCGAAAGGGCCTCGGCAGAAACGACTAGGTAAAAAGGGGGAGGCTGGGAAGAACCATAAGGGGTTTCCAATCCTGGTTCTGGGCTGGGCGCGGAAAACGGCTTTAGAGGAAAAGACCAAAAAACATAAAAAAGAAGTGATGAATAAAGCGGAAAATAATGACGGGGAGACCTGAGGTGGGAGGAAGCGCTAACTTTCTAGAACAGGTCCGCATTTTCATGGTTTTCCAACTGAAGGGGGGGGGGGGGGACGAAATGTGGAAGGGAAGGGCCGGAGTGAAAAGACAGGTGGGCGGTTCTGATTGGATGGGTCTCCGGCCTGAAGTCACTTGAACTGGCAGGAAAAGGGCCATGTAAATGCAAAAACGGCGCGGTGGAAAACCTTCCCACCGGGGGAAGGGAAAACAACCCGTCATAAGCCGCATTGGGGGGCGGAAGCTCAGGGGCATCCTGTGAACGTTCGAAATCTCCCCAACGTGTAAGCAGGGGCACCCAAAGCTTAGACGAAAATTCCTGTGTGGGGGGAGCGCGAAAACGAAAAAACACTCCGAACTTACCGCCCCTTCAGGGAACTATCCAAGGGGAAAAAAACACCGGTCTGTCGGGGTCAGGAACAACAATATTCAAAACAAAGCATAAGTTAAGCAATTTTGACTCCGGGAAATTAACAGGCTGTTACAGGCCGATCTTCCGAAGGGGGAAAATCAGTTGTGGGGGGCTCGAAAATCTCGTCAGGACAGTTCGTTGGGGAAGCAAACCCCAACGAAAGCGTAGTGAATTGGTCCGGAAAAAAAACTAACAAAAATGGTGCTTCTGCAAAGGGGTCGATACTAAGGCCCGGTCCAAGAAACAGAGATGGCTCAGAAATGGGGAACAGCACGTAGATCACATCGAAAGAAAGAAGGGAGCGATGCGAGAAAAAGGTTCAAGCACCATGCCCACGCATTCCTGATCATTCGCATCGAGAAAGGGTTTGAAAAAGCATGGAGCGGGGGAAAATTAAAGAAGTGAGGGATCCTGCAGAGAGCCGAAAAAGGGGATGCTACGTGATGTGGTCTTATGCTCTATTCTCGACCGGGCTCGCTAGGTATAAAAGAGGAAATCGAAAATAAAGTGAGCCGCGCGAACACAACTGGCCCCCGGCGGTGGGGCCTCACTTTTGGAAGTGGGGACGAGAACT
>Ga0179593_1581341_pt1 | contig 16697 bp, 23 predicted proteins | sample CZODoug2_1_08_16_FD_185931 | JGI IMG/M metagenome (GOLD analysis project Ga0179593, IMG submission 185931) | Vadose zone soil fungal communities from Angelo Coast Range Reserve, California, USA - CZODoug2_1_08_16fungal (PacBio error correction) | ecosystem: Environmental > Terrestrial > Soil >...
CAGGACGACCAGCTCTCTCTTTCCGATCCTGGGCCAAAAGGTCCAGGGCGTCGGCCGCCCAGTTTTCTTTCACTCACCCTATCGGGAAAAGGAAAGGGAAGAAAGAAAAGGGCCTGCCGCCGAGCCTACCACCTCTACCTTGATCATTCGGCCAAGAGAAGAAAAAAGGAGATGGAGGACATCTTTCACCACGTTCTGTTCCTCGCGGCCGACCAAAGAAAGAGGAAAAAGGCCCGTCGTGTGCCTGGCCGGGCGGCATTTGCAGCAGCCGGAAGAAAGGAAGGGGAGAAGAGCGAAGAAAAACTGCCTCGCTGGCCCTCGGCTGCGGGCGACAGGAGGAGGGAAAAGAAGGAAAAAGAGGCCGCGTCCAGCCCTGCGGTTTTGCGGAGCTGGTTGACACATCGCGGTAGGGGGGTCGGGAAAAAAAAGGAAAGAGGAAAAAAAGATTCCGCAACACCTGGCCTGTTCCCTTTACGCGCCGGAAAGCCGAAACTGAGGTTGCAGCGCCTGTTCGCCCCGCCGCCGGCAAAGAGAGATGCTCGACCCCGGCCGAAGAAGAGGAAAGGGGAGAGGCTGCAAAGGAATCCTTCCATGCACCCGGAGGAAAAGGGGGAAAGGGAGGGGGGGAAGCTATGACCATTACCGTTTAAGAGGTAAGATAGGAGGAAAGGGCAAAGTTCCCTTCTATCCTACGCGAGACGCTCAAAAGTAAGAACCCCCACCCCCAAACCCCAAGAAGAGGTAGGAAGCGCGGCCTTCTCACCTTTCCCTCTTTCCAGACTGGGAAAAGAGAAGGTTGATAAAAAAAAAAAAAAAGGAGGAATCGCCCCTTTTTCGTATCTGCCCTCGCGATCTGTCAGGAGAGGGAAAGAAAGGGCGGCCTACCTTCCCTGGGTGCGAGGAGGCGGGGAGAGGGGAAGTTCTTTCACGGATATGACGGGGGAAATGGAAAGCTCTTTACCCTCTTTTAAAGAAAAGAAATCGAAAAAGAGAGAAAGAAAAAGGCTCTTCACTGCTGGGCTCCGCTGAAAGAGAGAGAGATCTTTCTTTACCTCATTTTTCTTAGCTGCAAAGAGAAAAGGAAGATCAGGAAAGAAGGAAAGGGGAAAAGAGGAAAGAAGGAAAAGCGTCCTCTCCTTCTACTCATTGAGGAGCCGCGATGGGGGGAAAGGGAAAGAAAGGAGGAGAAGGGAGCTTCCTTTATTTCTTCCTTGGGTACAAAAGTAAAAGCTGGAAAAAAGGGGAAAAAAAGAAAGAAAGGGCGGCCGTGTTTCTTTCCCGTGCTTGAATAGGTGGGAAAGACCCTTCCTAAAAGACATGAACAATGGGGGGGGGGGGGGGGGGAAAAGGGCGGTTGCCGTTCTTTTTCTCTTCGACCGTGGCCGAAGGGGGAAGAATGAACCCTACTCTCTTTTATCGAAGGCGGGTCTCCGAAAGGGAGAGAGAAGGGAAAAAACACCACTCTTGCCCGCGTTCTGGCTCGGCTTCACCGAGGAAGGAGGAAGAGGAAATCGCTTTTCCTACGAGTCAGAAGGGAGCCGCGTGCGAGGAAAAGGGGGCCGCCGATCCCTTGTATAAGAACCTTCTCTTTCCTTATCGAAGCTTCGTAGTGGAAGGAAAGTCTTTACTATTCTTTTCTCTATTCCGAAGGGAAAGAGGGAAGATAGACGCTCCTTTTCCCCGAAGGACGGGACCGGATGAAGGAGAGAGAGGGGACGGCGACCTTTCTTTTATCTCGTCCTGTAAAGGGAAAGAGAAAGAAGTTCCCATCTCCTGCATAGGAGACGGCTCAGAAAAAGCCACCTTCTTCTTTCCGTTGTCCTCGGGGAGAGGAAAGACCCTTCTCTATGATCGAAGGTGCGAAAAGAAGATGCCTCTTCCTCCCGAGGAAAAGGGGAAACCACTCATTTTCAAAAAAAAAGCTGGCTTTATCAGCTTTTCGGGAGGGGGGGGGGAAGTTACCGGATAGGGAATCGGACGGCTTAACTTTATCTGCTACTAGGAAGAGAAGAAGAAGGGGCGATCTTCGAGGCGGGGGTGGGCGCAGGAAAGGTCGAGGTGCGTTTCTCTACTCTTTATCGGAGGAAAAAAAAAAAGGACGCGGTTTTCCAGGACCGCCCGGGCGGGGAACGAAGGGAGAAGCCCGCCCCTCTTCCAACGGGGGGGAAAGTTTCCGGGACTAGGGGAAGGAAAGGACTGGCCTTGTTTCCTGTGAAAAAAAAAAGATTCTACTACTATGCGCGGAAACGACGCAAAAGGGGAGGGAAAACGAGGCGGCCTTTCCTCTCTCATCGAGGAGAAAGAAAGGCTCTTTCCCTTCCGGCGCCGGGGGGGGAAAGAAATCATCTTTTCGGAAAAGGGAAAAGGAGGGTAGGTTCTTCTCCCTGCGTGATCGTGGAGGAGGAAAATGCCCGGCGGGTCTGTCTTTCCTAGGGAAGGGGAAAAAAAGTCGGAATCGGAGGACGCCAGGGGACCGAACCAGGGTTCGAAATGATGAAGGGGGAGTGGTTTCTATCCGCTTTGTCAACTCTCTGTCCAGCTCAGAGGGGGCCCCTTCCCTTTCCACGGACAGGAAAGTTCCCCCTTCGAAGTTTGGCCGCTCGAAAAGGAGGTAGAGGGGAGAAAGAAGGCATCTTAGAGAGGCATGTCGTCTCTTTCCGTCCCTTTTTCGAGGGGGAAGGGGAAAGCTTCCGTGATTTCTTCTTCCCGGAGAGGGGGCTCGATTCCTTTGCCTTCACCAAAAAAAAAAAACGGGCGGGCACCTGCTGGCTCCGGGTCAGGTGGCGTTGCGAGAAAAAAAAGGACCATCGCTCCGGTCAGCAGGGGGGAAAGGGGGAGAGAAGGCTGACCGCGGAGAAAGAAAACGGCGACCGCCTGCTCACCACAAAGGGAAAAGAGAGGGGGGAACTTTCTTCCTGGAAGGAAAAACCCCCCAACAATCTCGCGCGGCCCGGAACCGAGGAGACGAGACGTTTAAAGAGGGAAGGAGGCTTGGAAAGGAGAACCGCAGAAATCTGGATCTCCCAAGGGGGAAGGGGAGGAAGCGAAGCGGCTGGGCCGTCCTGGTCAAAAAGGCCTTTTTCCGGCAGTGAAGAGGAGAGAAGGAATCTCTGGGCCAGGAAGCCTTCCCTTGTCGCTGTCGGCGGAGCCGAATGGAGAAAGGATCTCGTGTCTTTTCCGTTGAAAAGGAAGGAACACGGTGCAGTAAAAATAAGGTCTTTTCGTTCGGGAGGGGGGGAGGAAAGGAGAGCAGGCCGTAGAAAACCGTCTGCGCTCAGCTTGCGGGGGAAAGAAGAAAGAAAAAGAGATGCGTCTATCCGTTTTAGCAAAGAAGGAGGAAGAAGCACGACGTAAGGGGTCTTCCTACCAGGTCCAAGATAAAGAGTCATCTATTCCTGGAAGAAGGATGGGTAAGAATCTTGCATCCGCGGCTCGGGAGGAGAGGGAGTGGGTCTTCTTCCTGCTGCTGGGGAGAGGGGGAAGCGCACATCGTGACCAGAAACAAGGAAAAAGGTTCCACATCATTTCAGAGGAGTGAAGGAAGAGCGTCTCTTTCGAAATCGCTAAAAGAGGAAGAAGCTACTCTCTCTTATTCGCGGAAAAGGAGAGGTCAGTTCACTCCAGGAAGAAAAAACAACGGAGGAGTATTCAAATCTATATATTGCTCGGAGGGAAAAAAAAGGGGACGAACCCTGGACGAATCCTCGCTCTTCGTCTGGGAAGAAAAAGAAAGAGGAGAAGAGAGGGGCGACTTTTCCCCTCCTTGAACGCCGATGAAAAAAAAAAGAAAGGGGTGAAGTTGTGGATTGGAACGTCGTGGTCGCGAGAACGCGACCAGGAAAAAAGGGGAGAGGAAAGGCCTTCCTCTCCTGGGCGGAAGGGAGGAGGCAAGCGTCGTGGATCGCTGGAAAAAAAAAAAAGGGCCTTGCCCTGGTCACGAAAGAAAAGAAGAAGGCTCATAGGCAAAACTTGGCCCCGGATCGACGCCGATCCTGTCGGGGGGGGAAAGAAAATCTTATCTCCGACGGGGGGGGGAAGAGGGGCATGTACAGCGGGGGCCCGACTGGGTCACGTTCACAAGACTACTACCATACCGGGTAGGAAAGAGGGGGAAGCCAGACTTGTCCCCTCTCTTCTTTCACCGGCACCGACAAGAAAAGAGGGACGCCGCCTCCATCTACCGGGAAGGGAGGGGGGAAGATAGGCATCGCCGCGGACCTATACGGGGCTTTCCTTCACCGGCCGTCCCGGCCGGTGAGGGGGGGGAAAAGGATCATCCTCTTCGATCACGAAAAAGAGACAAGAAAAAAGAGCATGATGATATCGATGAAAGGAAAAAGGAAGAAATCGTTTTCTTCTCTTACTTCTGCGGGTAAGAAAGAGAAAAGGGAAAAAGACGGCCTGCCAACCTACGCCATTTTCACCACTATCGAGGTTGACTGTGACGAAGGGGCATGCCGTCAGAAAAAGGGGAAGAGAAGCTCAAGGCCGACCCTCCCTTCGTGACCTGAGCGATGTACTCCAGGGGGGGAGGGGAAAGACCCCCGGGAAAAAAGCCTCCATAACTTTCCGAGAGAGAGCCTCCTGGGGTATGGAAGTACTATTCCTCCAAGGAGGACTCTGACGGAAATAGGGCAAGGAGGCCTTCGCTTCCTCTATCAAGGGGAGGGAAAAGGAAATTACTTCCTCTTCCTCGTAAAGTAGGAGAGGCTGATCTCTTTATCTTCCCTCAAATGAAAAACCCCCTGACCCACCCCCACCCGCCCCCCCTAAAACCCCCCCCCCCAGCCCCATCTCCTTTTTCTTCCTTGGGGAGAGGGGGCTCTCTCCTTCTTCCTGGCCGGCGGGGGACTGGCTCCCTCCCTTCTCGGGGGCCCTCGTTTCAGACGCCTTTTTGTGTCGGAGGGGGGAAGTAAGAAAAAATCATCTCTTCCTTTCTTCCAGGCACGGAAAAAAAAGAGAAGCCACCCTCCTGTCCGCGAAGAAATTCTTCCTTCAAGGGAACGCATGGTAAATCCTCCCCTACAAAGAAATTTCTTCCCTCAGGGAAAGATGACTTGTCCTTCTCTTCCCTTTTTCCAAGGAAGGCTCCCTGCTAGGAAATAAACCTCGCCTTTACTCCCTAGGAAGGGAGGGGAGAGGGTCATGTCATTGAGAAAAGGTATCTCTCACTTATAGAAAAGGGTTACCCTTCACCCAGGAAAGAAACGGTAGGGCGCCATCTTCAGACTTCACTGAGAAAAAAACTCCCCTTTGAAGGGGAGGTTCTTCCATCTACGGGGAAAGAAAAAGTTCTCTTCTTCTACACAGAGTAGGTAACCAAAAATCTCCTATCATCTTCTCTAAACGTCAAGGGGAAGAGGACCATCTTTCTCCCAACAACTACAAGAGAGAAGATCGCCCTTAGCGCGTCTAGGTAATAGGAAAAAGAAAAAGCCTCTTCCTCTAAAGGAGAAGGAACCTTATCTATCATCGTCTGAGAGAGGAGAAAAAGCCCTCTGTTTAACTCCGTGAAGGGAATGCCAGCTTCTTCCTTCTGAAAAGGAATGCTTCTCCAGCTCGGGGACAATGTCCTTACATCTATACCCCTTCATAGAAAAAAGACTTTTTCACTCCGTCTTCGCTCGGAAGGCGAGCATCTCTTCTTCCCTCTCCCAAAAGGGAGAGAGGGGGGAATTCTCCTTCCTCATCCCCGCCTAAAGGAGGGAACGTGAGCTTTTCTTGCCCCTCGAGAAAGGAAAGAACCCTCAGGCGGAGACGAAACGCCTCTTTACTGCGTGAAGGAAAAAGAAGAGACCTTTGCCGCTCGGAAAAAAGGAACGAACGGCGCGGGCCCATGCCGCTACCGGGAAAAAAAAAGAAGAGGAGTCGCTGCGGCGGAAAGTGAAAAGGACGGAGACCTCCTTCCCCCCCATTATCCTGTAAAAAAAGAAAGGGGGTGCCACTTTACCCATAAAAAAAAAAAGAGTGACCTCGACAGAGCGGAAAGATGAAAAGAGGAGGATCCATCTCAGTTTCTCTAGTAGGGAGCTTCCCTTCCTTCCCTCGAGGGAAGAGGAGAAGAAATCCTAAACTTCCCTCATGCTCTTGTTGAAGGGAAAAGGGGGTCATCTTTTCACTTTCAAAGGGGGAGAAACCCTCTAGCATCCTCTTTCACTACCCACGTAAGAAAAAAGAAAAGGGAAATTTCACTTTTTGCCATCTTGAAACCCGGGGGAAGAAATAGGACCTGAATCCTCCTCTTCCTTCTTTTGGGAGGAGGGAAGAAAAACTTCTTCTCCCAAAAGAAACGAAATAAAAACCAGATCTTCCTAGAAAAGAGAAAAGAAAGGGAGATCTTTCCTTTTCTTCCCCGGTCCAGCGAAGATAATGGTTGGAGGGGGGGGGAAAAAGAGCTCTCTCTCCACCTCTCACACTAGCCTCTGGCATGCGGCCGGAAAAAAAAGGGGGACAGAGAAGCCATAGTTAAAAGGGCGGCCGTCTATACACCGCCTTTTCCCTATATCTTCCAGGGAAGAAAAAGGAGAAGAGGAAAAAAGAAAAATCACGTCATTTTCCTTTACTCTTCCACCACAGAACGAAAAAGAAACGGGGGGCCTTTCGTCCTCCCGGCTCGCAATTCGCACAAGCTAAGAAGGAGCCTATTTCTACCATATCGCTCGGGAAAAAAAAAAAAAAAAAAAACCCTCTGTCCCCCCGCCCCGGACTAAAAAAAAAAAATGAAGGAAAAAAAAAAAAAAAAAAAAAACGGGCAAAATTTTTTCAGCATCCTTGCGGGAGGGAGAAGGGAGGAAAAGGGCCACTACTTCCTTTACCTCTGTCACGGTGAGAAGGGAAAAAAGGATGACGTCTTCCTCTATCTCTTCTCTTATCGAAGGGAAAGGGGAAACCTCTATTTCTACCTTCAAAAGGTCAGGAAAGGAAGGGGCCAGCCCTCCTTCCACGGCCTTCTTCTTTTGCCTGGTCGGGGAGAAGAGGAGTCTCTATCCACTCTTCCTCTTCTTCTTGCGGGGTCGAGAGAAGAGGGACACCGCGGCTGACGACCATTCTCTTCACCTCATTTCTTCTTCCAAAGAAAGAAAAAAGAAAACCATTACCCTTCCTTTTTTTCTTAAGCTGGTGACAGCAAGCGCGGTCGGGGGAGAAGGGAGGAGGAAAAGAGAGAGTGCAAGCTAATACCTCTCTTCGTGTCCACCACTCTCCCCTCAACACCCGGAAGGAAAAAAAAAAAAAAGAGAGGACTTGCCTTCCTCCCCTATTTTCCGCGCCTGGTCGCCCAGCCGACGAAAAAGGGGGAAAGGAGAGAGCAAACCCGCCGCCTACGAGGAAAAGAAACCCTTCCTGCAGAAATGAAGAAAAAAGAAAAGGAGGCAGTGGCCTGGAGGGCTCGTTCCCCCTGCCCTGTTTCTTCGCTCTATTACAAAGAGAGAAGAAAGCGGTGCTCTTCCTCAAGCGGTGCCAGTTTCCCGCGATAAGAGGAAAAAAGAAGAGAAAGGGAGAGTGGGGGGCAATCGTCTGCCTTCTCACCGTTCCCGAGGTAAGAAGGAAAAGGAAGGGAAAACCCCTGGCGGCCTACTCCCTTGCCCTTCTGCTGGAAATCAAAGAAAAGAGATAGGGGAGAAGAGGGTCCCGTTGCGAGCCCGTGTTCTGCCGACCGCAAGGGAGGGAAAAGGAAAAAAAAAATGCCTTTCTTTCTCCAGAGAAAAAGGGGGACCGGGCGAGTCCTGTAACTATCTCTTTGACCCTGCCTGTGTACGAAAAAAAAGAAGCTGTCCTCCGACTTCTTCCTCTCGCTGGAAGAAAGAGCTTCGGTGTCGGAGCTCTCTCTCTGTCTTGCATCAGGGGAGTGGAAGAGAAAGGGGTCCATACCCTTCCATCTTCACTCTGAAATGGAAAGGGGAGGGAATTCAGCATCTACCATAATTAATGCCTACTCTGGGAGAGTGGAAGAAAAAAAAAGTTATGTCCTTTATTTCTGGCCCGGGAAAAGGGAAAAGAGGAAAAAGTGAACTCGTCCAATTTCCTTATTGTCTTCAGGGGGAAAGGGTCCTTCTTTCTCACTTCAACTTTTTACCGAAGGGAGAGGGCAAGAAAAGGGCTTTTTGCCTTTCTTTCTTCTGTTCGCGGGGGAAAAAGAAGGCCGCCTTTACGCTGACGCGCGGAAAAGAGGGATAGCACTAATGCGAATCTGGCCGAGGAACCAGAGAAGGGAAAAAGACTCGTTCTGGCTTCGTCTGCACCGGCTATGTGGGGGGACGGAGAAAAGAGAGGGTAACTCTAGGAAGTCCGCTCCGCGTGCGAGCCGGGAGGGGGAAGATCCCCCGGGAGTAACGCGGAAGAGGAAGGCCCAGGCTTCGTGTCCTCCTAGTCTTACTGCAAGAAAGTTCTTTTCTCTATGCCGAAAGGAGACTATCCTTTTCCCCTCCCTGACGGGAAAGGGGGGGGGGGGTGATTTCCGTCTACCTGGAGGGTGGGATCGAAGCCCTCTGCACGAGAAGGCCCTCTCCTCAGCGAAAAAGGAGATAAAAAATGCAGTGCCTTTGTCCTCTGCTGGAGAAAGGGGGGGAAAAAAAAATTTGTCTTCATCAGTTTCGCAGGGAAAAGGAGGGGGGCACGCAACAAAAAAGAAAGCGTTTCACTTAGTTCCCCCCAAAAAAAAAGGGAGGGGCGTGCCTCTTCCGCGGAGGAAAAGGAAAGCGGGGACGCGGACGCGGAAAAAAGAGCCGCGCTCAGGGGCGAGCTTCGAGTCGGGTGAAGGAAGAAAAAAAAAGAGTGTCCGTTTCGAGACGCTGATCGGCGAAACAGGCGGGGAAGAGAAGCGGGGGGGAGAAGCGCCCCGGCGGCGGTACTACTCGTCGACTTTAAGACGCGGAAGGGGAAAAAGAAGAAGAGGGAAGTGCGCTTTCCTCCTACCGTCTGGCCTTGGCCCGCGATGGACGGGGGGAAAAGGGAGAGTAAGAGGGACGAGAGGAAAACGTTGGCGGCCTCCGACCGCTTGACGAGTCGGGCCTGGCCGGGGGGAGAAGAAGAGAAGAAAGCCGGGCGCCGGTTGGCCGGGGGCAGGTCCGCTCAGGAAGCATAGGGGAGAAAGAGGGGGGAGTTCTTCTGACCGCGCTGATCTTGGGAGGAAAGGAAAAAAAAAAAAGAAGCTTCCCTTCTGGCGGCTGGATAGCTAAAGAGAAAAGAGGGAAGGATCGGAGGACGCACTTACCACTGGTATCTATGACTGACGGGCTTGCCGAGCGCTTGGTGAAAGGGAAAAAAAAAAAAAAACGACGGCTCTGCCCTGCCCGGGCCACGGCCGCAAGGAGGGGGGGGAAGCGAGGCCGACGAGGTCTGACGTCTACGCGGAAAAAAGTCATGTGGCGGGCGCTGGCCAAAAAAAGACGGCATGTGTCCTTCGCGGCGCTCTATTAATTGGAACTTAAAAAAAAGAAAGAGAAAGGGCGGCCGTTCTCCGCGCGGTGGCGTTCCAAGACGGGAAAGGGAAGAAGAAGGGGGAGGATCGGAAAGCGAGAGGCTTACCGGTCTCCTGGCCGCGAACAGCGGAGAGAGAAACCCATGACCGAGGGGGGGGGGGAAATGGAGGCTGTAGTTGTCATTCCTCTCTCTCGAAAAAAAGAAGATACGGCTACTTACTTACTAAAAAAGAGGGGAAGAAAAAAGAGCGGACCTAGACGCGACATCATCTGATCTCCTCAGCTTAGGGCAAGGGGAGGAAAAGGGAAAGAGACGGCTGATCACGCCTTGTTCACCAGAAGCGCTAAGAAGGGGGGAAGAAGGTTCCGCCAGCATTCGATGTCCTCTTCTCTTCCGGAGAGAGAAGAGGGGAAATCCTTCCCCTTGTCTCTGTCTGCGAGAAGCAAAGAGGGTGGGAGGGAGCCTCTCTTTTCTTTTCCCTGTGAAGAAAAAAAGAAGGAGTCCCCTTTTTCAGTTGGCGAGGATACGAAAGGGGGGAAAGGAAAAGACGGGAAACCGCTTACATGACGCGCATGACTCGTCCACAAAGAGGGGGAGTGCGGGTTCCCCCGACCAGCTCGGCGGAGGGGGGGGGGGGGGGGGGAATGGAGGAGGCCGGATGAAGCCGACGTTCGGGTCGTATCCGACCAGGTCCAGGAGAGAAGAGAGCGAAACGGCAAGAAACTGCTCTCTCGGAGAAAAGGGGGGGGGGATCCTTCTCTTCCGGCAAGGGCGCTTAGGAAAGGAGGAAGGGGGTCGCTTTATCTCTCACTAATCTTGCCAAAAGAAAAAAAAGAGGAAGGCCAGTTGCCACAAGCAGGTCATCGAAGGGGGGAGGAGGGAAACATCTTCTTGCTCTTCCAATCATCTAATCTCGCGATTAGCTGGCAGAGGGGGAAGTAATTCCTAGGAGAAGAAGGGGGAGAACAACAACTTATATTATGAAAAAAGAGAGAGAAAGGAAACGTACCTCTACTTACCTTACCACCTGGAAAAGAAAGGGAGGAGCTTATGTCATTTAGCGCTCCGCGCCAAGACGTAGCGCCACAGGGACCCCAGAAGAGAGGGAGAGTTTCCCCTACTTTAGCTCCTATTACCTCTGGGGGGAAGGAGGGTTATGGGGCACATTTCTCTATAACTCTACTCATTCTCATTCATATCCTCAATAAAGGAGGGAAGAAGAGAAAATATTTCTAGCCATCTCTCTATCAGCGCTTGCAGGGGAGGGGGAGAAGAAAAGCTGCTCTTTTCTACCTTACATACCTTCGATGAGAGGAAAAGACCTATCTACTCCTATCTTTTCTTGTGTACCTCGACGAAAAAAAAGGGGAGAAAGAAGGGTGAGAGAAATTTCCTGCGCGTCATTTACATCTTTTTTCCCTACTGGGGGAAAGGGAAAAAGAAAGACGTGCGTATCCTCGCACTGACACCGGTCTCCTGGCTGGTCACGCTCCCGAGGGGAAGGGACCAGCCACTACTATCCCTACCATCGAAAGGAAAAGGAGGAGGAGGGGAGATCCTTCCTCTTCCTCTTACCCTCCGAATGCTGGCTAAGAAAAAAAAGGGAAAGGGAGAGAGCGCTCTTGTGACCATTACTTTCTCACCTCTTTCTAGTCACGAAAGAGAAAAAGAGAGAGGAGATCCAGGATGCCTTTTCGCGTTCTCGGAAAAGGGGAAGTAGAGTTGAGTCGCCTACGCGGTCCCGGTCCCTTCCGCTAGATCGGCCTGCGCAACCAAAAAAAAAGGGAAAAGGAGGTCATGGGTGGTAAGCAGCCGTGAAGGGCGGCTCGGGTCAGCCTCTCGCTCATTCCGACTTCCGCCCCGGCGTGACAGGGGAGAAGGGGAGGGAAAGGAAAAGAAGAGCGGGCTAACCTTTCCTCCATCCCGGTGCAAAGAAAGAAAGAAAGGGGGGAAGGGTTTTGGAATTCCCATTCCTCTATCCCGCGACGGAAGGGAGGGGAAAAGTCGTCTATCCCTTGGGTCCAGCGCCGAAAGAAAAGGACTAGGTCGGCCTCGCTTTAGCGGCCTCCACGCCGGGGGAAAAGAGGAAAGAGCCGTAGAGCTGTCCAGCGCGGCGACCACGCGGCGCACCGAAAAAAAGGGGGTCGGAAAAAAGGGGGTCAGGGGTCATACTAGTCCTGGCTCCATTCACTTCCAACCAGAGAGAAGAAAAAAAAAAAGCCACCTGCTGCTTCCTGCCGCCCACCGATCAGAGAGGAAAAGAATTCCCTTGCGCCCCTAAGGAAAGGGGAGGAGCGACTTCCCCTCCCCCGGTCGCCAGAGAAAAAAGGGAAGAAAGGAGCTCTTCCATTCCCCTCCTCTTCAATCAGGTCGGAGGGGAAGAAGAGAAAAAAAGAACGCCTCCCTCACCTTTTCTACCTTCCCCCTGCAGCGCGGCCCAGGAAAAAGGAGAAAAAGGAAAAGGAAACCAACGGTGTCCGCGGCGGGCGGCCGTTCTTCCATTCTACGGAGGGAGGGAAAAGAAGAAAAAAGAGTCGATTCGGCCCCTTATCATCCGGTCGCCGATCAGCGGCTCAAAGAACCGCGTCTCTCCCACCCACCCGCAGAGGAAGGGAGCTCTTCTATTTCCTCGTCGCCGGAAAAAGAAGAGGAACAGCCTCTCCGACATTCCTCTGTATCGATCAGCGGAGGAAAAATCCAGCCATCGTTGGAAATCAAGGAAAAAGGGGGAGGAGGAGGGTGAAAGAGTCTTCATCTGCCTTCTCCCCTGCTAGGAAAAAAAAAGGGGCCACTGTTACCATCTGTACACCGGCAGCGCCCAGAAGAAAAAGGGGAAAAACTTCTTCGCTGCTCTCTTTGCCCGCGGAAAAAAAAAGGGGCCCCGCTCCCATTCCTGCTATCGAGAGACGCTCATCCCCTCCTTCGTCCGGAGGGAAAGGTGGCGTGCCCCGTCTCTTTGCGCGCCGGAGGAGGAGGAAGGAAAACTCCTCTTACCTGCTTTCTTCCGACAGAGGGGGAAAAGGGGAAAAAGGGGGCTCTTCCATCTCCTTTTTCTCCGCGTCCTCAAGGGGAAGGGAGAAGGGCCCTCCCCTGCTCTCACTCGGCGAGGGAAAAAGGAAGAGAAAGAACACGCTTCCCCCCCCATTATCCGGTGCAGACCGAGCCAGAACAAAGGAAGAAGAAGGAGGTCCCCATCTCGCGGTCCTTATCACTCCTCGGAGGGAAAAGAAGGCCAGCCTTGCATTTCGGCCAGGAGAAAAAGGAGAAAAGAGGTTATCTTTCTCCTCGCTGTTTCCTCTTTTGGAGAAAAGAAAGTGCGTACCCGCTTACAATCCGGGGCACGAAAGGGAAAAGAGAAGGGCCCTGCTTTGCACGTTGGTCCAGCTTGACCTTTCGGTGTAGAAAAAGAATGCCATCCAGTCCGACCTCCTCCGCCTCGGCGCGGGGGGAAGAGAAAAAGAGAATCTTCTCCTCCTGTCTCCTTCTAATGCCGCTGCCCGGAAGAAAAAAGTGGAGCTTTCTCGGGGGAGGACCCGGTCTATTTCCCTCCCGAGAAGAGAAAACACTATTCTCTGGCAGCGGCAGGGAGGGAAAAGGCATCTCGTCTGTCCATCGCCGAAGAAGAAGGCGTCCTTCGAGTAAAGGGGGAGATTACCATTTCCTCGACCATTCTTCCATTCTCCTACGTAATGAGGGGGAAGAAAGAAAGGTGACCTTTACTCCTTCCCCCCGCCGCACTGCCAAAGAGAGGAGGTACCTCCTCCCCTATTTCGAAAAAAGAAGAGGGGGGAGGGGAAAAAAAAACACCTGGTCTATTCATCAGCCTTTCCATTTCGTCGGCCGCCAGGAAAAGGGGGGAAACGATCCTGGACCTCTTTCACGGTGATCAGGAAGAAGGGGAAGAAGGCGCCTCGAGCGCGGCGCGTATCGCCGGGACTGGAAGGGAGAGAGGGTCACCGTTCCTGGGCCTCTCGTCCTACCCCGGGAGGAAGAGGGAAGTGGTTCCGGGCCGTGCGGCATGTGAACAGCCGGAGAAAAGAAAGAGGGCAAGGTCGGCTGCCGGTGGTCGAGTCAGCGCTCATACCACAGGGGAAAGGAAAAGAAAGGGGAGACCAGCGCGGCAACCTCGTTTCGGCGGGCCCGCAGCCGTAGGGGGGAAAGAAAGGGGGGGGGAAGTCTTTGACATCAGCGCGGTCGTTGCTTCCATCTCTCTCAACAACAAACAGGAGGGCGCTGCCTGTCCACCAGCTGAAAGAAGAAAGAAGAAAGAGGAAAACCTTCTGGCCGCCGCCCCGAGGTGCCGCTCCTGTCGCCAAAAAGGAAGGGAAAAGAGCGCTGCTCGACAACAAAGAGGGGAAGAGGGGGAATCACCCTGCTGGCTTCACATTCTCCCGGAAAGAAAAAGGAACGGACGTTCGCGGGCCCCGCCCGGGTCGGCCGCGAGGAAGAGAAAGACAGGCGGTTGCTCTCCGCAAGCTTTCCTCATTCCCGGCGATAAAAAAGAAAGAGAGGCCGGCATCCCGTCGAGGTGGGAAAAAAAAAAAAAAGGACCCGAGGTCCGGACGCGTGTCCACGCTCCTGGGTGAGGAAAAGAAAAAAAAAGGGGGGAAAAAAAAAGAGTCCCGGTGGCGGATCGGCCTCGCCGCGATCTGGTCGACTCGGGAAAGAGGGAAGGGGGGAAAAACCCGAGGGGCAGTGCGGCGGTTTTTATCTTAACGGGAAAGAGGGGGAGGGTCACGGATCTGACGTCGGAGCAGAAGGGAAAAAAGAGAGTGCCTGCGTTGTACTCGCCTTCCCGCAAGAGGAAAGGGGGAGGGGGGAGCTTGCGCGGTCACGCTGGGCGGCAGGAGGAAAGGGGGGGAGGAGCGAATCGGCCTTTACATCTATTTGGCGGAAAGGAGAGTCAGCTCGCACCTACCTGGACCGCCGTTCGCGCCGAGGAAAGGGGGGGAAAGAAGACTTGCGGTCCTTGCCTACCTCACGTCCCTCCTATTCGTAGAGTTCGGAAGAAAGGGGGGGAGAATTAAGCTGTCCACCTTTCACTCTGCCAAGGGCCTTCATGGGAGGGGGAAAGGAGGGAAGGAGTCGACGTGCACGTGTTTCCCTTCCCTTCCCAAGCTTACCACGAGGGGGAAAGAGGGAGGTTGCTCGGCGACGTGCCGACCGTGAAAGAAAGAAAGAAGACGGATCCTTCGCCGAGGCGTTCTCTCGCGAGCTTGCCGAGGAAAGAAGGAGGGGAAAGAAGCTTCTGGCTCGGCTGCACCTGCTACTGGTGGGGGGAAAGGCGGGAAGGGGGGGGAAGAGGAAGGCGTGTCTCTTTCTATGCGGGGCGGGCCAGGGAAGAGAAAAGGAGAAGATAACCCTTCGCTTTCCTATCCTTCCAAGAAGAAAAAGAAGGGGCCTCCGAGGCGGACGAAGGAAAAAAGATGGTTGAGGAGTATTCTCTCTCCTCTCCTTTTCCCGCACAGGAGGGTCCGGACTAGTCTTTTTATGTCCGGCGACCGAAGGGAAGGAGATAATCTTCTCCTCCTATCTTTCCCACGCCGTAGAAAGAAAGAGGGAGGCTGCCCCGCTTCTCTGTTCCGGTGTCCAGAGAGGGGAGAAAAGGAGAAGAACGATTCCTCGCCCTCCCTCGGAAGGGTTTCCACCTCTTCTTTATCATCTTTTCGGGAAGGGAAGGAAGAGGGATGTATCCTTCTCTTTCTTCTTCACTCTTAAGAGGAAAAAGGAAAGCTCTCAATTTTTCTAGCTTCTATGAGGGTGAAGAAGGGTAGATCAAGGTCGTACGCTTTATCCTTCTACCGAGGGGGAGAAAGAGGCCTACCTCCCTCTTGCTTTTACTACGGTCGGAAAAAAGAGGGGAAAAACTTTTAGGAGCGGGCCTTGTCCTTTCTCTTCCTCCTACCGGTCTGGGAAGGGGGGGAAAAAGGGAGGGACAGGGCGGCGTTCTACTATTGCTCGCGACGACGCAAAAAGAGGGGAAGGGACTCTCATCGATGAAAAGGACGGGGCGCCGGGGGTCCGGGCATGTCCGCTCAGGAAATCCATCGGGAGAAGGAGAGGGGGAGGGGGAGTGCAGCGCTGATCGGTGTGCGTCTACTTCCGACGTTCGCGAGGAGGGAAAAAAAAAAAAAAAATCTGGTGCTGCCTGGCCGCCAGGAGGCATCGTACTGATGAGAAGAGAGGGGGGAAGAGTGCTTGGAAAAGGGGGGGGGGGAAAAAAAAAAAGACTTCCTACGGCTTTTTTTCCCAAAAAAGAGGAAAAAAAAGAGAGGTCAACGCGCTTGGAGGCCGCTCCAGCTAGGCCGAAGAGGAAAAAAGGAGGCCGTCATGGCGCGCTTGGCCCAAAAGAAAGGAATAGGGCTGTCCGTCGCTGCGCTCGAGGAATGGGAGAAATCTGAAGGCCCGGCTGTCTGGGCAACCGGAGACCAGGAAAGGGCCCATCCCTCGACCTTGGGAGGGAAAAAAAGGTAAGGGTGGGTCGCCCTTGAGCGGATTCTTACCCGCGTGCCGAAAGGAAGAGGAGAGGAAAAGGAAAAAAAACCATGTACCATCGTAAAAAGGGAGGGAAAGTAATTGGTTTCATTCCTCCTCTCTTACTCCCTTCCCGAGGAGAGGAGGGGAAACTCCTCAAAAAAAAGGAGACAAAGAGGATTCCTCAGCTAGGAGCAGCGTCAGTCGATGTCCGGGGGCGAGGGGGGAGAAAGGAGAAAAAGAGAGCGCTCGATCCGCCCGGTGGCCGCCGGTGGAAAAAGAAAAGAGGGGAAGGGAGATCGGCCGCGTGCCTCCTTCCCAGGGAGAAAGAAATGTCGGGCTCGTCGTGTCTGTCCCTGCTCGGGTCGGGGGAAAAAGAAGGGACAGGGAGTCCCCGTGTCATTTTGCTCGTATCCTCCGTTCTGGGAGGGAAGGAAGGTCGGTCACTCCCCCCTTTACATGACGCGCGGAAGAAGAGGAGGGGAAAATAGAGGCTTCGTTTCCCCCCTACCCGCTCTTCTTCTATCCGGGTGGGGGGGGAGGAGAAAAGACCGGAATGAATCGACGTCTGGTCGCCGACCAGTTCCAGAAGGAAGCGGCATCTTTCCTGCACGACGCTGAGAGGGAGGGTAGAACTCTTTCCTGAAAAAGGAGGCTTGAGGTTTCTGCCTGCTGCTGGAAAGGGGAGAACAAGAACCACTGCCCCTCGCCCAGGTGCCAAAAAGGAAGCAGGCACGTAGGCACGAGAGCCGCGCTAACTGCCTCAGAGAAGCGAAGGGGGGGAGAAGGGTTCACGCCGAGCA
>Ga0179593_1322258_pt1 | contig 16696 bp, 21 predicted proteins | sample CZODoug2_1_08_16_FD_185931 | JGI IMG/M metagenome (GOLD analysis project Ga0179593, IMG submission 185931) | Vadose zone soil fungal communities from Angelo Coast Range Reserve, California, USA - CZODoug2_1_08_16fungal (PacBio error correction) | ecosystem: Environmental > Terrestrial > Soil >...
TTAACTGCAAAACGCGGTCTTCATTCCGACTGCAATCAGGGGCGCTATCGCCTTCTGTACGCACAGGCAGCGCGAACGGGCGAAGAAGCGATGTGGTAGCCGGAGGAAGGTCTGATGGGGAGAAAAAGGTCGATTCCGGGGGAACGAGGAGGCCTGTGTATGGTTGGGGTCAAAAAGGGGTGTGCAGCTCTCCTGAGAACGGGGGTGTAGGGGGAAGGACGAGGGATTTGGGGGAGGAAAGCTACCAATGGGACCAAGAGACGAGATATGTATTTCTCAAACCGAAAGGGGGCACGCCATGCTCCGTAATAGGATAACCAAGAACCCAACCGGAAAAAAAAACGGTGAGTTAGAATGGGGAAAAAAAAAAGGACGGGAGACCGGAAGAAGGAAAAGCTAGAGGTAAAAAAGACAAAAATTCCCTCGTTGGGTTCTGAAACACCAGGAGAAGAGGGGTATGGAAAGGTAATGAGTCCACCTCGTTGAAATTCACAAAAAGGGCTGAGAAAGGGAAGCATGTCAGAAGGTCTTAAAGATAGGTTCATGTGGCACCGGAAGGTTGGCAGATCCGCAATAACATAGTCCAGACAACGAAAAGGGGCGTCCCGAAAAGTTGGTCTGTAGGAACGGCGACCTATGTCCTGTTGGTGAAAGAAAGAAAAGTTTGCCAAGAGCGAATTCAGGACTCAGGAAGGGTGATGGGGGTAAAGTGTAACAGAGTGCATCAAAATCCTTTGTACGGTCTGTCAGTCGGAGGTAGAGACGGGGATTTACTGCATAATCTCTGTGGGTTATTGACGGAGTGTGTCCACCGGATATCAGGCAGCTGCCTATTTTGGGTCGAATATGACAACAACTCGGAGGGCGGGCGGAGAAGGTTATGGGACCTGCCTCGTTTCATAGGGACCATAGTTCTTTTTCAGAGGTCAAGGATATGGCGGGCAAGAAAAAAATAAGAAATAAGTCCGACGGCGAAAATTCCGGGGAGGGGGAGGTGAAAACACCCAAATCAAAAAGACACGAAAAAGTGTGGACGAACCCAAAGGATTAAATGGGATGAACAACCCAACCTCTCCTTTGGGGCGAAGCGAGCATTTTTGTGGGATGAGGAAATAGAGGATAGAAGCAACCTGATGCAGCATTTCCGGCGGCAGAATGGGGAAACTGTGTTCAGCGTTCCAGGGAGAAGGCTCCATCTGGCGGGAAAAAAAAAAAAAAAAAAAAAAAAAAAAAAAAGAAAAAAAAAACCAAAAAAAAGGGGACACAAAGCGACTCAGCGTGGAAATCTGTCCTCAGCAGATCGGTAAAATAGGGGGACAGCCAGATGTGAAAAGCGTATGGGGGCAGATAGTAGCACAGGCAAGTGCCGACGGGAGAGAGGAGAATCGAGCAAATAGTTCGCGGTTCGAAGGGAGGGGAAAATGGACACCTCCGCAGAGAGGAAAGTATATCCAAAAAACGGACGTACAAGAAAAAGTTTCCACGCGGAATCGGGAGAACAGGGGAGCAAGTCGGGGAAGAAATACAGAAGAGTGGCGAATATCACCGGAGGGGAGAAGTTAAAAAAAATTCCAATCAGATAAAGAAGGGATCCTGCAGATACGGCGAAGGGGTCAAGAAAGATAGTAAAAAGGTTTGCCAACCATGGCTTCGAGGGAGTGTCGATCCGGTCCAAAATACAGAAAAACTCGGGGATGAGGGAAAAGAAAAAGGACCGAGGGAGGAAATAGATGCCTTGCAGAAAGATGGAAAACAGGAAAGGGGGAGGGTTATTTGCTTCGGCAAGGTGCAAGTTTACGGTATGTCAGTGAAATAAAGCAAAACCTAGCTCGTGTCAAAAAGGCAAGGGTTGAGAGGAAGTATCCCGAAAGCAACGGGTCCAGGTGGAACCCCCTTCGCGGCAAGAGAACTCAACGGAGGTGCCGGTTTAGAGAATAGAGACCAGATATCCTAAACAAAAACACGGGGAAAAAGAGATATGTCCTCTCATGGGAAGAACAGGTTGCCCCAAAGAAGGAAGGGGACTTCCCGTATTGAGGGGTTGGGGGGCGAGGTCACCTGACCGGGGCTGCGGGATACGGAAGAGCATCAAGTAAGAGGGAAACAAACAGAAGAGGCTGGCAACGAGCTATGTGTGGCAAGTATGAAAGAATAGAAGGGAAAGGGTAAACTTTCCTAATAATAAACGCTCTGGCCAGTCTGGGAAAGGAAGGAAAGATGATCGCCGCAGGGACACATGTAGGGAAGGGGATACAACTCTATCTTAAAAAAGGACCGGGATCAAACACTGACTAAAGGGCGGGGGAAACATAGGGCAAAACTGGTCGGAAATCCCTCGATCGCGAAAAATTACAGCACGCATCCTGGCAGATCACTCCGTCGCGATTTTGAATGGGAAGGAGACGCAAAAGATCAAATAGTTCTGGAAGAGAACAAGCGGGTAGAGGGAAGGACAGGAAAAAATAAAAGAGAAAAGATTCTTTGATGGATATCACTGGAAGCAGAGCTAGGAATTTACAGGAGAAAGTCTGCAAAAAAAAAGACTGATGTTAGTCAAGGCGAGTCAAAAGAGCCGGATCAAGGGACTTGGGAAAGCGAAGGAAACGCAAAGGGATCAGGGGGGAAAAGTCAATAATTTCTGTCTTCTGGAGATCTAGATTAGTGCTCCTAAAAAGACGATGCTGCTAAAAGAGGCTTCAAAGGGACAGCGCTGAAATCGGCGCGGACGCTGCCACGGGAATCTGCCAGCCTTAACTTCTTAAAAAAAGTAAAAGCCATTAGCAGGCAAAAAGGTCCGAAGAGTCAGAAAGAAGGGCCCATAAAAAAATGATCAGATTATGCAAAGGAGAGGGGGTTGCAGAAGGATGATAAAGGGGCGAAGCTGGCAGCGTGTGGTGTTGGCAATAGGAAAAAGACAGATCAGAATTTTCGGGAAAAGGCTGAATGAATGCTTATTGTCGCATCCAGTTAAAAGCATGGGCTAGGGGACAAAGATCGCCTGCTAACAGACAAAAGAGGCCTACTAACAGGACGGCGCACGCGAGAAGTTTGTGTGAGAGAGGACAAAATGTGAAAGGAGGGAACGTGATCTCCAGGAGTGGCAAAACACAGCTCATGTAATCAATCAAACGATTCTGGGTTACAGCCATGGGAAACGCCAGACAGGACATAGAAAAAACAAAAAAACACATGAGGAGTACTCGGAAGAAAAGGGAAAAAAACAGCGCAGCTCACGCAACAAGAGAGGGGTGGCAATTGGGTTGAGGCTTTGGGAGAGACAAAAAAAGAGAAAGTGAAAGCTCTTCTCCTCAGCTCAAGCAATTCTGGAGGTCTCTTCCGACTATGTGCGGATGAGCAAAAATCCACAGCGGGCACGGAAGGAGACATTCCGGAAATGGGCCGCAAGACCCGAAAAAGGGTGCAGGAAGGGAGGAAACAGGACAATAAAGCGGTGGACGCCATTCGAATGACTAAAAACGGCGGACGAGGGGTGAGCACCGAAAAAAGGGAAAGGGAACTCTTTTTTGTGGGGGTGAACCGATAGCTCCAGGGAGGAAAAGTATCAGACCCTGTTTTGTACCAAAATTTCTACACTACAAAACCCGGGGATGGGTTGGGGAGTGAGTAGTAGGCTACGGAATTAGAAGGGCATGGCTTCAACATTCGTTTCGAAAAGAAACCTTCAGCAGCGGTCTCGTGAAGCAGGGGAGTTACCGGAGGGGAAGAAAAAGAACCGCGGAGACGAAGCCTCTCTCAGGAGAAGGGCGAGCAAGACGCCAACAGGAGGAAAACCGCAGACAGACGCAAGACCTTTCCCCATAAAAAGAAGGGTCGGGGAAATCCGCAAGGACGAAAGCTTACCACATCGCTCAATTCCGCCAAGGGAGGGTCAAAACTTTCGCTTTCCAAGAAAAGAACAAAACTGGCACGTGAATTGGAAGACAGCCGTGAAGTAAAACAACCGCTCATTCAATTCATGGGTCTAGAGAAGAAACCAACAAGGAAAGGTTATTAAATAGTAAGAGAAAACAGCAGGATAAGAGAGTTTCTTCTAACGTCGTGACTTCCAAACCTGCAGTCGTGCGCGGGACAGAGGGGCCTGATTAGGTGATCAGGACACCGGCGAGAGAACTGTCGCAAGTTATTCTGTGTGTAAGCCTCTGAATGTGCGGGGAACAAAGAAATATTCTTGGGGGAACGCGCAAAATGCGCGAGGTTTGTCAGGCAGGGGGGGGGGGGAGAGTGTATTTGCTCATAGCATGAGCGAGTGTTCGCAGAAGAGGTATTTTTGGAGGAACAGACGGTAAACGAAGGCGAACAAACTCACGCGCGGGAAAAGGTACGGGGAAAAAAATTAATTTTGGCAAATTCAGACTATAATCCAGTAGCAGGAAATCAAAGGCCAAAACGGGGTGACCTGAAAACGGGTGTAGTGGGAGAAGGGTCAAACCAAAGGGGAAGGAGGGAAAGCCGGAAAGTCTATCAGGGAAACTCACAAACAGAAAGAAAAATCGGTTGTTTCTTTCTCAAAAGAAGAAAACGGGGGAGTGTGACAGGTGGCGTCCACAAAAGGGTATGGGAACCATGTTCAGAAAACACCGCAAAAAAGGGGTGCGGGTGAGGAGGAAAGTCAGGGGGAAGGGGAAAGGAGGAGGAATGGCATAACAACGCGGAGGTTGCTCATCCGCAGTCCAGAGGAGAAAAACGGGTATCTTACCAAGTGGATTGAAGCGCTAAACGCATAAGTTTTGGAGGGGGGGCGAGAAAAGAGAAAAACTTTTGGCACGATGCTAATGCCGCTGAGAGTGCTTGGAAGTGTTTCTCCAAAAAAAAATCCCTGTGGACCGGGAAGAAAAAGGACGTGAGCAACTGGGACTGTAACCAATCGCAGGATTGATTGAGAGAGTGGGGGAAAAGCCGGCGAGCAGCTTGGAGGAAACTCCCAGGTGTGGGTTCCGCTCTTTGACCAACGCTCTTGCGTGAGATATCGGAGGAAACTACGAATTACCTCGAGAAGGAGAAGCGTGTCAAGTCTCGCATAAGGCGGCGAAACAAGGAGCAATAATAAGGAAATGGAAGACTGGGAGCGCGGGCGTTGGTGGCCACCACCATCGGAAAACACAGTGGGGGCAAAGATCACAACGGGAAGCACAGCAAACAAAACTCTAGGTTTGCTCACATCAGCGAACAGTTGGGGGGATGGCAAGGCAGAGACAGGAGGAAAGGGGTCATTCAAACCGAGGGGTGTGGAACTGCATCATTTCCGCTCAACTAAGGGTCCTCGACAGGATCCTAGCTCGGGTAAACTAAGACCAATCACACATAGGGTGGCCGTCCCCGTCTCCAAGGGGTCATCGAAGAAAAAACATCTATGGGGGAGAAACAAAAAAAAAAAAAGAAAAAAAAGGGGGAAACACTTTTTCTCCTCGGGGGGGGAAAGGCAGAGAGGGAAAAAAGAATTGACGCCGGTAGCTTCCGGAGGAAGAGGGTAATTTAAGAAAAAAAGAATGGGAGTTGACGAACGTCGGATTGGTAAAATTCACGAGTCTGGAGGTCATGGAGGGAAGAAAAAAAGGGGGAAGCTGTGAAAGGGAAAAAAAGGGAGTCTCTAACCAGCAATTGAAAAGTCCAAAGGATAATCACCGGACTTTTGCGGCGCATTTAAAAGAAAAGATCCGCGACGGACTGTGAGACAGTTACGGCGAAGTAGGGAGAGATAATTAGGATTTAAAAAAAAAGGTGGGGAAAACTATGTCAAAAGGAAAGAGTGGATCGAGCGTGTCGTATAAAAAACGGGAAAGAAATCTCTTCAGTATCAAAAAAAAGACCAAAAAACGGTAAAAAAGAGACCTGCCTGACGCTGTCGACCAGAGTATTTAGGAGAAAAACGGTTAGGGAAGGAAATAAATACGAAAAAAACGATCCTCTTGGAAAGAGGAGGACCTTTTACTTGGAATTGGGATAAGAGAAGAGACCGGCAGCCACGGGGGAAAACCTAAACCATCCCAACCCTTCTCAAGAGGAAAAAATCTGAAACAAACACGTCAGAAGGGAAGGGGGGGACGCGAAGGAGAGGAAAGGGGAAAATAGACACAAAAACAACGGAGGAGGAGGAACAGATAGATGGACCGCGACGTTAGCGACAAATTAACAAAAACTCAAAGAATTGGGCGTCATGAATGAACGGAGTGCGAGGGGGGGAGTGGACACCTGGAACTGCTGCCGAGAAGTAAGAAAAAAATTCAACAGACTCCTAAAAGTGGAACGAAGAGAGGAGTGACACCGGGAAAACGGAAAAGGAAGAAACAAATAACTCTGACACTGACGCCAGAGTTTCAGGAAGGCATCGTATATCTACGCCGCAAGGGGAAGCTGGAGGGGAAGGGAATTCAAAAAGTACAAGATATGACGGATAAAAAAGAAACACTCGCTAAGAAAGGGGGGATGATGCGGGTGGGGGCTCGTTGCAAAACGGGGGTCGGAATCCCTCAGATCCTCCAAAGAGAAGAAGCATCCTGCAGGGGATCACAGTTAGGAAGCAGTAGGGTTGAAGAAGAGGGGAAATAAAAAAAAAAGACCGGTGAAGATTCGCTATTCGAAAGAGTCCAAAGGCGGTTCTCGGACCAGGGAGGAAAAAAAAACGGAAAAGGAGTCGTTCGGAGAAAGGAAATCACGAGAGCGGAAGGTGGAAAGTCGAACCGCGAAAAGATGGTGGACTCAAAGGAGATTTCAGGGGAAACTATCACTGAGGAAAAGTTACAGTGGCTAATCTCTGCAACAAACACTGCCACAAAAGTCGGGACTGTGTCTGGTGGAGGACGAGTGAAAAAAGAGTGCTGGAGACAGAAAGAAAACCTGCGTCGCGTTCTCGATGGAAAGAGAGGGAATTCAGGGAGCGTACTCGGACACGGTCAGGCACTTCAAACGAGGATGATCAGGAAAAGGAGGGGCATTCCAACTAAAATATCGGCGAAAGGAATGGTGCACAGACAAAAGGGGGGGCTCAGATTGATCAAAAATTATGTAGGGGGTGGGTGGCGGGTCGCGCTTTTAACCGTGGAAAATCGGGGTGTATGGCTGGGGGAAAGGGGTGTTTGGCAGCAAACGCCCGCGAAGGGTCGAAGGAAGGAAGTTAATCATAGGGGAAGGGGGGGGATTCTGGCATAAAAGATTGAAATTAAGGCGCTATGAAAACGCTCGCTGCGAACTGAAACCGGAAAAAAAATACGAGAACCTAAAAAAGCCGCACGAAGAGGAGTGTTGTCAGGAACAAAGGGCAGCGGTACAAAAAAGAAGATGAGAATAAGAAAGGGGCACAAAAAAAACCCGAAAAAGAAGAGTCTGGGGTCAGCCAGTGGACTCACGTAAAAAGGGAAAGGGAAAAGCCACAGGGATGGTGGAGTAATAAAGAGAAACGTTACAAGCAAGAGAAAAAAACGAAGGAAGAAGGTAACAAAAAACTGTTGAGGGGGAAGCGGAATCACAAACGTAGCGAGTGAGGGCCGTGAGGATCTCAAATGACTGGAAGAAAAAAAGACAGCGCAAGTGTCTCGAAGATGAAGGTGAGGAAAAGACAACATCACGCGGGGCACATGGGGAACTGCGGCGAAAAAGAAAACTTACGAAAGGGGGACCTCCACCCACACGTGCCTCAGGTGTTTTATGGACATCAATAACTGAGGGGAAGACCAAAGACCATGAACAATAAGCAGAAGGAGACTTAAGGGTTTGCGACAAAAACAGGAGGGGAACTGGGTTGGTTGATTTTAAACGTAAACAGGAAAATAGACGGACAGTTGGGGAACCTGGCATAACACTACAAAAACCCGGGAGGGACCGGTTGGGGAATTATTATCTAGAAAGGGGGAGAAATTCCTGATCCATTAGGGCAATGAAGGTGCGCAACTTAAAAAGACTTGACTTCGAAAGAAGGGCGTTAAAGTCTGTCAAAAAAGAAAGCGGAAGGCGAAGCAAGACTCGAAGGTGAAGAGGCAAATCACCAAAGCGCCACCGATGGACAACAAAGCCTAACCCAAAGCAGGGAAAAAGAGAATAAGGGAAAGCCGAAAAGGAGATCTTAAAAAAGCATCAAGTCGCCCAAAACAAGACTGTTGAGATGAAAGGGAACTAGGCGAGGCGCTCACGGAGATGCGGAGAGGGGGAGTACGCGGGAAGTTGGGACCTAACGCTCTGAATTCACTGTAATTGGTTTCATGTTAGCATCTCAGAAACAACAAAACAACACGAGTGGTAAAATAGGATATATTAAAAAGGAAAAGGGAAATATATTCTTTGGCAGACAGGCGTCTGCCCTGCAGAAAAAGAAGGCGCTCTCTCCTGTCTGTATGGGAAGCACAAGTCAAAAAAAAAACTGGGAGGGAATTTGGGAAGCAGAGGGGGTAAAGCATAATGTTCGATGAACCAACATTAAGGATTCTTGGGGGAACGAGCTGCTCTTAGGGCGGTATATGGGTGTCAGCGGTGGAGACGGGGTTAGAAACATCATACCTTCTCTGTTGGGACGCAATCAGAGTTATGGAGAAGCAGACAAGGTGGATGAACGAAAGAAAAAGAGGAACTTTGCGAAGGGAGGTGGACCTCCAAGGGAAGACGTAATTAAAGGTATCAACTCAAGCCACAAAAAAGGGGGGGGAAAGTCCCCACGGGTGTTAGGAAGGAAAACAAAACGTGACGGAATCAGGAAAAAGGGGCCGAAACCGCTATAGTACGCGACAAACGAGTTAAAGAGGTGGTGGAGGTTCAAAACACCTAGAGGGTCGGCGTCGGGGGGGGAAGGGTTGAGAGCACAAAGCGTTTATGAAACGCAGGGTTAAAAAAAAAAAAAAGACTGAAACTGGTGCGGGGAAAAGTAAATGGACATGAATGGCAGGAGGGGGAGACATTTGACATGTGTCACGCTTGAGGGTTGGAGTCAGCAACAAAGGAAGGAAAAACAGGCGCAGCTCCAGGTATCTTACCGATATTTGATAAAAGACAACTAGAAGGGGGGGGACTGGGGAAAAAAAAGCGCAAAGGGGTGGGGTGGTGACACGAAAAGGAGAGGAGTGGTCAGAATCTTCGGTGTAAAGGATCCGAGTAAGAACAAGCAAGGGGAAAGGGTCTGAGCGCAGAAACGGGATGCAACTGGCTGGGGGACACGAGGGGAGGGGATTGAGCTACGAAGAAAAACCGGAGATAAATGGCCGAACCGCTGAAGAACCTTTGGGTCGAGGGAAAATGCGCTTGAAGGCGTCCGAAATGTGAGAGGAAAAAAGACCGGCCCGAGTGTCAAGATAGCGCAGCGAGCGTGGCAGAGAGAATGGAAATCTGCTGCAAAAGTAAGTAAGTACCAGGAGGCGCAAAGAGAGGGGAGGGGGCGAGGGAAAAAAGACCAGAGGTCAAAAACGAGGGTGTAGAAAAAAAAGGATAACAGAGGATAAAAGAGCAAACCACACTATCCCTTTTGGGCATAAAAGACGACTATAATTTGGGTTTAAAAAGAGAAAATATAAAAGGAAAACTTGGAATAACAGCTGATTGGCGCAGCATTGCAGGCCAACGAAAGGGTTAAAGATTCCCTAGCCTTCGGCAAACGCGTCCAGAAGGAGAAAAGAGGACAAAAGCTGTGTTCCAGTCAGAAGGGAAAGACATAAGAATAAATATCTAATAACCAAGAGGGGGGGGAACAGTCCACTATGTTGGGTCGCAGCAGGGATGGTGGGGTCAGAAAGAGGACAGAAAAGTCATTGACTCCTTTAGCTAGGAGGAAATAGGAAGTGAGAAAAAAGAAAAAGGAAATGGGGAAAAAGACGGATTTCAAAGGGACCTAAAAGAGAGTTTTATGAGATCCATAACGAAAGAGGGAAAGGTTACTAGGGGGGACATGTACCCGCGGAATCGCGAAAACCAGGGTTAAGTACAGAAAAAAAGGGGATAAGAGAAAAAGGATTTGTCGCATTGTGAGAAAATTCAATACGAGAAGGAAGGTGAAGATCTCATGATGCTGCGATCGGTCTCTATGGGGGGGGGACTAAAGGGGTGCCCTATGTAAAGGTCCAAAGATTTTCGTCGTCGTGACCATCCGCACATCGCGTCGTTGAAAAGAAATACGGGCTTAAACTGGAGGGAGTAGAATGGAAGATGCCTTCCTGAACGCTGGCGAAAAACGCGGGATTGTTCTTCGGCCAGAGACGGACTGTAATGCTTCAATACGGAACAAACAGGGATCGTGGACAAGAAAGGAATCTGGACTGGAATGGGGGATGCGAAGGACCGAGAAACGGGTAAGGGGGTCCCCCCAGGAAAACCCTTCGAGTAGGGCAAGGCAGGAGCAACTTCTTTTGGGGAAAATGGGGGACGAGAAACGGGAGGGATGCCTCTCTCTCAAACCAACAAAAAAAAAGGGGATGACAGAAGTGAAGGGAAAAGTTGAAAAAAAAGTGGACCAAAAGAAAAGAAAGTTGCCGGGGAGAATTGCCCTTATTGGAGGGAAAAGGCTGGCGAGGGGGACAACAGGAACGAAGGGGATAAGTCCTCGCAGAAGACAGTTCACAGAACGCCTCTTAAGGAAAAAGGGTGGGTGCAAGGAGGAAGAACAGAAAAAACGGAAACGGGAAGGAAGAACAAAGGGATCATGGTAGCATCTTCAGAAGGAAGCTTTATATCTACAAAGCGGACGCTTAGGGAATTGAAAAAGTCTTGATTCGGAGGAAGGAAAGGAGACGAACAACACGAGAAGCTTGTACATCTTTAAAATTTGAGGAATCAATCAAAAAACGAACGACAGGGAAAAATAAAACGGCAGGGAAATCCACAGTGTCCGTACGGTCGGTTTGGATTTTGGAAAGCTCCTCCCATACTGGTTGCGAATATTCTGGAAGATTATGCATGAATATTCCAACGGGAGATGACAAAAGAGTTCGTAAGTGGGGGAGGCAAGAAACAACGCGGAAATTGAAATAACTACGTCGCAACTCGAACTGCTGGTAAAAATTAAGGAGAAAAAGAGACACGGAAGTTAAAGGGACTTGAGAAGAGCTGCCAAAGAACGAAGGGAAAGACAAATCGGGGAACTGGTTCAAAGGGGGGTCAGGAGAATAGATCTGCGTGAACAGAAGGCAAAAAAGCGCTGACGCTTGGCGGAAAGAGAACAGCGCTCGGAGAATGCGCTAAAATGCCAAAGGTATAGGAAGGAAGGGTTAATTATTTCAAAAGAGGCACAGCGGGGGGAAGCCACTGAACAAAGCGCTCTCCTTGGCAATCCAAACAGGACACTAGATGATTCAAAAAAGAAGAAGGGGGTTGCGGACCTACGGTGATTAATTGGGGAGAAAAAAATGAAGGTTCCTTGTACAGCGTGGGGGGGGAAAATACATGAAAATAAACAAATTTTGCCGGCGGACATTAATCGGATGGGCGGTCGCATCCAGATTTAAAATCGCGATGGAAACGCGACTCATGAAGGCGAAAATATAAAATGAGGAGTGACTACTATAACCGAGCCGCACGCCAGAGCGGGTTTCATAAAGGGACAATGGGCAGAGGTCGGCATCTTATCACAGAGAGTCGTTGCACACGAGCTAAATACGCAAAAGCACAAGATTATGGGGGAACCAGGGAGAACAGTAGAACAGGAAAAGGGAAACAGTGGAAGGGGGTAAATCGGATAAAACTTCTACACAACAAGCAAGAAGAGCAAAAAGCATAGGGGCAGAGGTTGAAAAGAAAGGAGAAGGTCCTTTCGCGCCATCACAAAAAACGGAAGAGCTGTCGCCGGGTGAAAGAAAGAAATGGGCTGGAGATGGGGGACCTGGAAGCCAGTACTATGAAAATGTGGAGGATGAGCACATAAAAACGTGCACAGGAGAAGAGAAAAAAGTCCAAAGTGTCCCTCCAGACAGGCACCAGTGAAGCATTTGGAGGAAAATTTGAGGAAGAGAGGGGAACGCCAAAAATCCAAAGAGACTAAACCTAAGTTGGGAAACGAGGGTGCAAAAAGACAAACTAGGGAAACTCTGTTGGAGGTACCGGGGGATGAGGGGAACGGGTAGAGACTGAAAGGGGGGGGTTGACCCTTTCTACACTCAACAAGTGGGGAAGGAAAACGGGGTGGGGAGTGGGAGAAATGCAGACTTGAATGAAGTAGGAGCATGGCTGGCAACATTCAAGGTGCGCAAAGGGACTTCGGCGCTGGAGTCGTGTCGAAGTGGGGAGGGAGGGCTGTGATGCCAAAAAGTCAAAGAGGAAAATGCCAATACACATCGATCAGGAGAGAGTGCAAGAAAACCGCCCACCCTGACAAAAGAAATCGGAAGAACAAGGGATCCCACAATAATCCGCATGGGGGAGTTGAAAATCCAATGCACTGGCAGACTGGATTGAAAATCGCTAAGAGAAAGGGCCCAGCAGCAGGGCGAAAACGGTGCGCTTAAAAACGCAGCGGCGACACGAGCTGCAGGCGGCATTGGGAGAACCAGAAGTTACGCACCACGCGAGAATTCCTGCGGGGGGAGAGATATAGAACAAAAAAAAAGGGGAGGAGAAAATATATAGAGAAAAAAGGAGGCGACAAGGCTAACTCGGAGGAAATGAAGAGAAAGAGGAGCGGATCGGCCTTCGGGGGGGGAACCCGCGAGAGAACTGGCGAATTGAAGCGATGTGGGAACTTCCTAATGTGCGGAATGGAGAAGAAAAGCACATGATGATCATTGGTAACTCGCTGCGAAAGCGCGGAATAGTGGGAGAGGTGTAGAGGGGGGGGGACAATCTCCTTATCAGGGATCGCAGGAACTTTATTGGAACGTGTTCGGAAAGGGAAAGGAGGAAAAAAGCGCGAAAAGGTCAGGGGGAAAAGAAATGGTGCCGCCATGCTACGTATGTTCCATAAAAAGAAAAACAAAACCGGTTCCCTTAACACGGTGTTTTAGGGAAAGAAAAAGGGTCAAAACACAAAGGAAAACGGGTCGAATGGAAACCTGAAAGACCAACAAAACAACAGAGGGGAAAGAGGGTGGGTTCGGATAAAGTATCAGAGGGGGAGGGTCCGATGGGGGGAGGACAAAGGTTATTGGACCATGTTCAGACACATGAGGAGGGGGGGTGAGAACTGATTCAATTTAAGAGGGATGGTCCAGGAAATGAAAGGAGGTTGCTCAGACCGAAAGTGAATGTCTGCGCAACAGTATAGTCCAAGGGGGGGAGGATGCACAGGCACGCTCTCAACCGGGGGGTTGACTGGCGAGAAAAGCTCAAAAGTTTTGGAAAAGATGGAGATGAGGGGGGAAGAAGGATGAAAAAGTTCTCCTAGTAACCAATCCGGGACAGGAGAAGAAAGAACGTTGAAAAAGGGGGGAATTGTAAAAGAATCGAGGTTGGGATTATGAACGAGGGGTCCAAATACCGAGAAAGCTGGCCGAAAGGGAGGAAAGGGGGGAGCGTTCAAGGAAGAGGTAGGGCGTCTCATTGGGCGTAATTCCTGAAGAGGTTAAACCTCGTACATCACGAAAGGGGGTTTACAATAAGAGGAAAGATTCTGAAGAAAGAATAAAATATTAAGGTGAAGAGGCTAAAAGGAAGTTAGGGGCGAGGGTTCAAAGGAAAGAAAAAACTCCCATAACCGATTGTTTCGCCCAAATGGAGAACAGACTTCAGGCCTCAGAAAAAATCTCCTTTTCATCACACTGATATGTGGGATTGGCAAGGGAATGAAGCACGATAGGGGAGTTGGGAGACACAAGCGGGGGATTTTAAAAGCATGAAGAGTATTAAGGAAAGGGTGCAGCTCCCACTGCTAACGAGCGCTGTCCCGAAGCAAAAAATCTACAGCAAGCGGTGTCCGTCTGTCTAAAGCAATAGAGAGAAACACGAGGTGGAGTTGAAAAATTTGGTCTCAAAGGGGGCGGCAGGGAAAAAAAAGTCAATTGCTCGTGTCGTAGGGGGGAATCGAAGTGAGCAAAACAATCGCGGGGGGAGAGGTGGGGAGAGATTAAAAGGAAGAAAAATCCCATTGGCGTTCAGTGATATCCAGAACGAGAACAGGTACGCAGGTTACCGTTGTACCAAGAAGAAGAAAACCGCATTTGGATTACAGAGGGGGGCAAAAAAGAAACGGAGGGCGTGGAATTCAAAAAGAAAAAGAAGAGAAGGGAAACTGTTATCCTGTCTGTGAAGGCGAAGTCGGTCGCGGAGGATTAGAAGGTGGGAACCATGTCCACGCCATCAGTTCTGCAAGCGTGTGAGGGAAAGGAATGAAGAAGAGGGCAGTCGTTGAAATCACAAAGAAAAGGCGTAAGAATGAAAAGAAGCGCGGAAAAAAAAAGAATGGATTGGGTAAACCTGACGCAAGGGTTTAGGCGTAATGTTGTGAAGAAAGGGCAAAATAGGCGAGGTGTGCCAGAGGCGTCTGTGAACTTGGAAGGGGCGAGGAGGATCCAGGAAAAAAGGGGAAGGGGGGAACAAAAAAGGCAAAAAAAAAACCAATAAGGCAAGGAACGAACTTCTTTGGAGTAAAGGTTTCCTAGAGCGGAATCTCTCGAAAAAAAGAAGGAGAGATGCAAAACGGTTGGTCAAAAAAGACAGTTTCCAGCAAAGAGTTGCATGAAAGGTGCCGGAGTGGGAGAAATGGAGAGGGTACCACCGGGGGGAAAACCCGTGATGGGAAGGGGGAGACTGTGAAGAAATAAAAAATTCCCGTTTCCTTATCCGCAAACGAGGAGAGGGGGGGTGAACGGTATTGAACTAAAACATTACCGAAAAAAACGGAAGGAAAAAAAGAAGCTGCAGGGGACTCATTCAAAAAAGAAGGCAATTTATTCTAACTGGGGTAAAAAAGGGGAAGCTTTCTGATTCATCACGAAAAGGGACGAAGGAGGCGAATGACCGGAAGAAACAAGAGACGAGGATGAGAGCAACGGGAAAAAACTGGGAAGAAAATAAACAAGAATCGCGACCACTTTTAGCCGCATCAGAAGAGAACATGTTAAGCGGGGATTTTGATTTGAAAAAGGAAGACAGAAAAGAAAAACGGGGGTGAAGAGAAAAAGGAAAGGTCGGGGAAAAGAGGGGGGAAAACGATGTTCGCGGATCAATCACGCAGTAAAAAGGCTTCGTGAGGGGATATCACTGAACGCAAACGCAGGGAGGTGAAATCCGACGAAAAAGGGGGACAAAACCCAAACTGATGGTGCTCAAAGATCTATGGTCGTCAAATCGCGCAAGAGAAGGAAAGGGGGTACTTGGACTCGCAGGAACGAAAGATGCGAACAAATGGGGGAAAAGGGGGTTCCACAATAGATTTTTCTTCGATCAGAGTAGGCAACTGATAATAACGTCCAAGCGTTCGTCGCACGAGGGGGGGGGAGAGGGGAGCAGCGCGAGGGGAAATCCTGAAGGGACAGACGGGCATGCGGAAAAAAGAACCGGAATGCTGGACAATAACCGCTGTGCATGCAAAAGGGTTCCTATCGGCGAAGAAAAAATGCCAGAAAAAAAACTGCTCGATTTGATAAAACAAAGGAGAGTGGGGAGGGGAAAAAGAGGGTAACATTGGGGGGCTAAAAATGTTGAATGGAAAGGGGGGTTGGGCAAGCTAAGGAACCGGGAGGGTTTAGAGAGGACTGCGGAATTCACGGTCGGCGCCAGAAGGTCAAAATCTGATATGCCACGAGGAGCGTATGCACTAGGCGAGGCAGGAAGAAATAAAGAAAAAGACAGAGAACGGGGGAAAGCGACAGGGGGGGGCATTCGAAAAGGGACGGGGGTCGGCCAGCTGAGATAAGCTGGGAACGAGCTCAATAATCCCCTCACCGGAAATTCTGTTAAGGGGAAGGTTTGGAAGAGAAAATCCCCGGACATCGGGAAAAAACCACGAAGTACGATAACAGGGTTAAAAAAAGAGACGGCCACAGAGGGGATCGACAAACAGTTTGAATTTTCTGAAGGGGAAGAAAAAAACAAAGGAGACCGCTGGAGGAACCTTTTCAGAATAATGAGGAATAGAAAAAAGAGACTACAGAAAGACTGGAGGTAAAAAAAAAAACGACGTGAACATACTGATCGGAAGGACAGTCCTGAAGTTGCCAAACGACCAGAACATTTAAAAAAGCAAGGGGGGGAAAAAAGGGGTAAAAAAGAGGTGGGGGGACGGAAAGAAGGTGAGGTCCACAGAGATTATTTGTCTCAAGAAACGAAACAGAGGGGAAGAGGTGGTGGACCGATAGCGGTCCCGAGGTAAAGAGAAGGGAAAGGTTACCCTTTCTACACTACAAAACAAGGGAGGAACCGGTGGTTTGGGGGGAGGGAAATAAGGATGCTACGGAAATTTAGGGGAAGGATTCAAAAAAATTCAACAGGTTCGCAACGTGGTACCTTCGCGACGGAGTTCTACCGATTGAGTTAACCTGGCCGTTACGCAAATAAAGGTAGGGGAAAGGGACGAAAACCCACTCACGCTCAGAGGAAGCAAAAAACAAACCGGACCAAAGGGACAACATATCCACGAAAAGCCACAGCGCGTCCCAAAATCAGAAGGGAATGAGTCAATAAGAAAGAAGGAATACGGCATTACCAACATAGCTTACAGTAGACCCAGGGAAGGGAGAAAAGGGGGGGGAGAGCAAGATAAAGTCTATCTCAACACAAGCTGAATTGTCATTTTGAAAAACAGCCGTTAGCCTCAACCGCTGGGAGTAGGAGTGGG